>Ga0187765_10000224_pt1 | contig 20165 bp, 17 predicted proteins | sample 0216_QUI02_MP05__3_FD_133018 | JGI IMG/M metagenome (GOLD analysis project Ga0187765, IMG submission 133018) | Tropical peat soil microbial communities from peatlands in Department of Meta, Colombia - 0216_QUI02_MP05_10_MG | ecosystem: Environmental > Terrestrial > Soil > Wetlands > Peat ...
ACGACGATCGTCCCCGCGGTCTGGGTCGATGGATATTCCACCACTTCACGTGGAATGACGCCGTAAACAATGCCGAAGGGTGTCTGAAACGACCATACCTGGCCGGAGTTTTGCGCACCGAACAGCGAGCTATTCGCACCACAGATGTCAAGCAACATCCCGACCACGAGGATAGAGAGCAGGCCAATCGTTCTCACCGCTGCAACTCCGCTTAGGGCTTGTCTGCAAAGGTTTGGGGATCGGCGAGCATAGCAGGCGATAGTTGTCGCTGCTGTTACCGATGCGCCACAGTCGACGAAAACTTCGATATGGAATTGTGACGAAACGACCCCTTGACCCGCCGTGGCCGGAAATTTTCGGCAAAGCCTAAAGCATGATCCCGAAAAATGGGCACCGGTTTTCGGAAAAGATCATGCTCAAACAATAAGCTAAAGCGAAATACCGATTTAATCTAAAATCATTTCGCTTTAGCCGAGCATCGTCTCGCTGATCCACCAATGGGGAAACTGCGCGCGCAAGTTTTTGGCTGCCGCCGCAGTCTCAGCCGCCGACGAAAACAGCGCGAAGCAGGTTGCGCCCGAGCCCGACATCCGCGCGAGGCGGCAGCCCGTGGTGGCACGCAGTGAGGCCAGTATCTCGACAATCACAGGCGCGAGCGCGATCGCCGGCGCTTCCAGATCGTTTTTTTCGCGCGTGAGCCAATCAAAAAGCTGCCGCTCGTTGTCCATGTTCGCCAAGATGGCGAAATTGGCGGCGAAATCGGCAGCGCTGCCTGGAGCAGGAGCTGGACTTGCGGAAGGCCGCCAACCGGCAAACACAAGTTTGGTCGGCAGCGTCACGCCGGGATTGACCAGAAGCGCACAGAGCTGCGGCAGCGGCAGCGGGGCGGACAGAAGGTCGCCAATGCCGTGCATAAGCCGCGGCCGTGGATCAAGACAGACCGGCACGTCGGCGCCGGTCGCACGCGCGGCGTCATCGAGGCGTGGGTCGTCCGGCGCGAGCCTGTTGGCGCGCGCCAAGAGCCTTAGCGCGGCCGCGGCATCGGCCGAGCCGCCGCCCAAGCCGGCCGCAACCGGCAGGTTCTTTTCCAGACGAAAGGCTCCGGCGCGCAGATCTGGAACGCGGGCGCCCAGTGCACGCGCGGCCTTGAGCACGAGATTGTCGGCTTCTGCGCCGCTCTGTGCGGCGCTCGGACCATCCACCGTGATCGTCAGTGCGTCGCCGGGCGTCAATGCCAGCCGATCGGCCATATCGGCAAACGCGACCAGGCTTTCGATGTCGTGATAACCGTCGGCGCGGCGGCCAAGCACGCGTAGCGTGAGATTGACCTTGGCCGGCGCGCTTTCGACGAGTTCAGAAGGCAAGGAGGCCGCTTAGCCGCCGTCACCGGATTTTTTCGTCTTCTCAACGTCTGCCGGCTTGTCGGTGGCCGCGGCGGAGGTCGACGACGTCGTGTCGGCGTGCAAGCCGTCTTTGAGCTTGGCCTCAATTTTCGGCAGTTCTTCGGGATCGGGATTGAGATCCTTGGCGTGCGACCACTGGAAATGAGCTTCCAGCGTGCGCCCGACTCGCCAATAAGCGTCGCCGAGATGATCGTTGATGGTCGGATCCTCGGGCTTGAGCTCGACCGCGCGCTCGAGATTCTTGACCGCCTCGTCGTAATTGCCGGTCCGGTAATAGGCCCAGCCGAGTGAGTCGACGATGTAGCCGTCGTCCGGCCGCTGCTCGACGGCGCGACGGATCATGTCCATGCCCTCATCGAGATGCATGCCCTGATCGACCCATGAATAACCGAGGTAATTGAGCACCAGGGGCTGATCCGGATAGAGGCTGAGCGCCTTCTTCAGGTCGGCTTCAGCCTCCGGCCATTGATGCGAGCGCTCGTAGCAAATGCCGCGGAAGTAGAACATCACCGAATTCCCCTTCTCCGGGTTGGGCACAGTGTCGATGGCCTTGCCATACGTTTGCGCGCAGTCGGCGAATTCCTTGCGCCCGCGCTGGATGTTGCCGAGCTCGACGATCGCTTCCGTATCCGTGGGATGTTCGGCGACAACGCGCTCGAGCAGCTTCTTGGCCTCGTCGGTGCGATCGAGCGAATCGAGGTCGACTGCCATCTGGATCTGGGCGTTGCGCGCCAGCACCGAGCTTGCCGGAAGACGCTCGTAGGCCTTGATCGCTAGGTCCGGCTTTTTCAGTTGCTCGTAAAGGTCGCCGAGCGACAACAGCGCCATCGGATGCGTCGGCTCTAGATAAAGGGCGAGCTGCAGGTAAATCAGCGCCAGGTCTTCGCCGCCGCGGCGGCCGATCGAAGCGCCGAGGCCGTAAAGCGCTTCGGCGGCGCCGGCCTGCGGAGTTTCGACCAGAGGCGGCAATTTGGCACCGGCGGAAATGTCGTGGATTTCCTGGTTGATGATCGGGTGGTCGGGAAGGAGTTTGGCGAAATCGCTGTAGACCTTGAGCGCTTCGTCTTTATTGCCGGTACGCGACAGATAACGGCCGTAGGCCTGCACGGTGCGGAGCGCCTGGGAGTCGGCTTTGTACGCGCTGGCAAAGCGCTTGCCGGCGCCCTTTTTGTCGTTAGCGAGATCAAGGATCAGCCCGGCGTGGAGATCCTTGAAGATGCCGTACCAATCCGGCCCGGACAGCTTGTCGAGCGTCTCGACTGCGGCGCGGCTGTCGCCGGCGCCGGCTTGCGCCCAAGCCGACAATAATGCCCCAGTGAGGTCGGTGACGGGTCCGCGCACCGATTGCGCGAGATTTTGCCGCGCCGAGGCGTAGTGCTTCTGCTTGAGATCGCGGACACCAAGTACGAGCCGCGAAATGCGGTCGTTGCGATCCATGCTGAGCAGGCGCTCGCCGAGCTTGCCCGCTTCGTCGACGTCGCCTTCCGTCAGCACGGAAAGGAATGTGCGGCTCAGGAGGTCGGGGTTACGCGGATCAAGCTTGAGAACGTCGCGGTAATAAGCCGCGGCACGGGCCGAGTCGCGTTCGGCGCCGGCGTGGCGCGCCGCCAGGTAGCTGCCGGCGGCGTTTTCCGGAGACAGTTGGTCTTGTGCGGGCACCTGCGCGGCAAAGCAAGGGAAGCTCAAGGCTAAAGCGATGCCGAGAATGGCGGCATGCCGAGGCAGCAGCGAGTGAATCACGACATCTCCATAGGCAAAACTGGACCGGCGAAACGGGAATCGGCGCGTCTATATGCTCGGTCGCCGCGAGAATGTACTTTTTGCCGCAAGCCCGCAAGCAGGCCAAGCGCCAAGCAGACAATGGTCGGCAGCGCCAAGAGTATTCTCGCGCCCGAACGGCTGGTTAGGCCCTAACGGCGGCAAAATCGGGGCGGGCATCTGCGGCGATTGCGGTTGCCCCGGAACGGCAAATAGCGTTGGCGAAAGGGCAGATTCGCAATGAGTAGCCAGCAGCAGAAGCCGCTCGGCAACTCGCCACTCGCCATCCGCTACTCGCCATTCGCTATTCGCCGATCACATATTCGGATAATTCGGCCCGCCGCCGCCTTCGGGCGGCACCCAGGTGATGTTCTGGTTCGGATCTTTGATATCGCAGGTTTTGCAATGGACGCAGTTCTGCGCATTGATCACAAAGCGCGGCTGCCCGGTTTCCTCCACCCATTCATAGACCGCGGCCGGACAGTAACGCGCCGACGGCCCGCCATAGATGTCGTGCTCGGACGATTTCTGCAAAGCACTGTCGCGTACCAACAGGTGCGCCGGCTGGTCTTCCTCGTGATTGGTGTTGGATAGATAGACCGAGGACAGCCGGTCGAAGGTGAGCCGTCCGTCCGGCTTGGGATAGGCGATCGGCCGACATTTCGCCGCCGGCTGCAATGTTTCAAAATCGGGCTTGCCGTGCTTGAGCGTGCCGAACACCGACGCGCTAAGCATGTTGGTCCACATGTCGAGTCCGCCAAGCGCGACGCCGGCAAGGGTCCCGAGCTTCGACCATAACGGCTTGGCGTTGCGCACCTGCCACAGATCGCGGCCGATCGGCGAGCCCCGCCACGCTTGCTCGTAGCCGGAAAGCTCATCATTGGCGCGCCCTTGCGCCAGCGCCGCGGCGGCATGTTCGGCCGCGAGCATCCCGGACAGCATTGCATTGTGGGTGCCCTTGATACGCGGCACATTGACGAATCCAGCGGCACAACCGATCAGCGCACCACCCGGAAAAACAAGCTTGGGCACCGATTGCCAGCCGCCCTCGGTAATCGCGCGCGCGCCATAGCAAATCCGTTTTCCCTCCGCGAACGTATCTCTGACCAGCGGATGCGTCTTGAAACGCTGAAATTCTTCGAACGGCGACAGATAGGGATTGCGATAATTCAGATGAACGACAAAGCCGACGGCAACGAGATTGTCGCCGAAGTGATAGACAAACGAGCCGCCGCCGGTGCGGTTGTCGAGCGGCCAGCCGAGCGTGTGCTGCACGAGGCCATTTCTGTGCTTGCCGGGCGCAACCTGCCAAAGCTCCTTGAGCCCGATACCAAATTTCTGCGGCTCGCGATCGCCACGCAGTCCGAAATGCTCGATCAGCACCTTGGACAGACTGCCGCGCGCACCTTCGGCGAACAGCGTATACTTGCCGCGCAGCTCCATGCCGCGCGCAAATCCTGATTTGTGATGACCATCCTTGGCGAGACCCATGTCGCCGGTGGCGATGCCGACGACCGCGCCGTTTTCAAACAAAATCTCGGTGGCGGCGAAGCCTGGATAGATGTCCACGCCCAGCGCTTCGGCCTTGCGCGCCAGATAACGGCACACTTCGCCAAGCGAGACGATGAAATTGCCGTGATTGCTCATCAGCGGCGGCAACAAGAAATTTGGCAGCCGCAGCGCCGCGGAAGCGCCAAGGAAGTAGAACCGGTCGTCGCTGACCGCGGTCTTGATCGGGGTGTCCTCATTACGCCATTCCGGAATGAGGCGGTTAAGCCCGATCGGATCGATTACCGCGCCGGAGAGGATATGCGCGCCTACTTCGGAGCCTTTTTCCACCACGACGACGGTTTTTTCCGGCGCCAGCTGTTTGAGCCGGATCGCGGCGGCAAGTCCGGCCGGCCCGGCGCCGACGATCACGACATCAAATTCCATCGCTTCACGCGGCGGAAGGTCCGATGTATTCATGGCCTGTTCTTTAAATCCGGTACACCGATGGCTGATTGTTCACGAATCTTACGCGCTGACAATCGGCGCTCGACTGCAGAACCGTCATCGAGACGATCACGCGTTGGGCTTGCCGCATGATTTCTTCGCCCAAAGCCGCGCGCGAACTGATCGCGTTTTATCTCGATGCCGGGGTCGATGCGCTGGTCGGCGACGAGCCGGTCAATCGCATGGCCGACGATATCGTCGCGCAGCAGCCGGGCACGGCGGCCGTTTCGGGTGAAGGCAAAGCTGCGCAGCGGGTCCGTAGCGAATTGCCGATTGCCAAGCTGGACACCCCGCCGCAGCGGCCGGCAGCAGCCGCCGCACCGGCATCGCCCGAGGCCGCGGTCATGGCCGCGCGCGAAGCGGCCGGGAATGCAATGACGCTTGGGGAGTTGCAGACGCTACTCGCCGCTTTCGAGGGCTGCACACTGCGCGCAACCGCCACGCAGCTCGTTTTTGCCGATGGCAATCCGCAAAGCCGCGTCATGTTCGTTGGCGAAGCTCCCGGCTTCGACGAGGATATCGCCGGCCGTCCCTTTGTCGGCCGTTCCGGCAAATTGCTCGACCGCATGATGGCGGCGATCGGCCTCGACCGGACTTCGTCCTACATCGCCAATGTCGTGCCGTGGCGGCCGCCCGGCAACCGCACGCCGACCCCGCAGGAAACCGCGATCTGCCTGCCCTTCACCCGCCGCCAGATCGAGCTCGCCAATCCCGACATTTTAGTTTGCCTTGGCGGGCCGGCGATGCAGACACTGCTTGGCATCAAAGACGGCATCACACGCTCGCGCGGGCGCTGGTTTTCCTACGACACTGGGCGGCGCGAAATCCGCGCCCTGGCCACATTCCATCCCGCCTTTCTCTTGCGTAGCCCGCTGCAGAAGCGGTTCGCCTGGCGGGATTTTCTGGCGCTCAAGAAAGCGCTGGCGGGTGGCCGCTAGCCGAAAAATGGGCATGTCCGTTATTTGCCCAAACTCAAACCTAGCAAGGCAGAATCGAAAAACTCGCGTGACGAACATCCGCTAAAAGCGGTGCTCCCTGACCTGAAAGGCCAAAGCGTTGCGTGCGCGTTATGGGCCATTCGGTGCGCGCCGGATCATAACGATACGGCCGCCCCGGTGGTTTTATTTCCAGACCCGCTGTGCAGCTTGCCCTTGCGTGCAGATGCGCTGACGACCGCGACAAAAGAAGCAAATGACTTGTTCACATCGAGCTCGTTATCCAGACGAAACGCGAGCGTATTGGGATCACCGAGCGCTTCCAGCGGCAGCCGAAGGATCTCTGCGCGTTCCCAAACAGCGAGAAGCAGCTCGTACAGCAAAGATCGGAATTCTCGGCTATCCCCTATCGGCAGTTCGATCCTCATATCAGCGGGGGCCAGATCGGCTGCCAGGAACGCACGATAGAGTGGCATCTCCATTTCGGTGTTGACGTCTCCTGCGACGAAAGCCCTATGGACAAGCGTTATGACCTCAGTTCGCAGCGGCAGGTGCGCCGTATGGGCGAGCCACATTCTCCAAGACGGCTCCTGAAAGGCCATAATCCCGCCGGGCCGCAGCAGCGTGCATAACCACTTTATGGCTGCAGTCGTATCTGGGATAAACTCAAGGACCAGGCGGCCAATAATTGCGTCGAACGGCTCGGGGTCAGCGAAGGTCAACAGGTTCGCTCGATGGAATTTCGTGTTTGCCAGGCCAGCTGCTAAGGCCCGTCTCCGTGCGGTTTCGAGTGAGGCTTGATCCAGATCGATTGAAACGACTTGGCCGGTCGGACCAACAAGCCGGCCAGCAAGCATCGTCACGTCGCCCATGCCGCATCCGATGTCCAGAACCCGCATCCCTGAAGCAATGCCGGCGCTGCGGAGAAAAGTCTCTGTAATGGGAGCCAAGAAGTGGGCCTGCTTGATCAATCGCAGTTGTTCGCGATTGTTATGGCCGAGAACGTAATCCAACGGTTTGAATGACATCTCCACCCAACTTCCCGAAAGGAGATAAAAACGCGCTTACGCGAACACGCCACTCACTGATGCCCGTCGGCCTGAGCACTGGAGGAGTTATCGGCCAGATGGCGGTCCACCTGGAGCACAATCGATCGGTACCAAGATCTCGGCTACGGCAAAGCACCGAGCCGGTTTGCCGTTTGCATCATCTGCAGTAGGAATGCCAGAGGTAGTAAGTTCGTTACTTGCCCTTGGCGATGCTGGTTGCATACCTTTGGCCTGTTTGTTTGCTGGTTTGAGATTCGATTCTGTCCCTGAATCGTTTCGGCCCGATTCCAATGAACCTGACTTCGCTGTGGGCGCCGCAGGTGCGCGTTTCGCCATGTTGTTTTTGGCGCGACGCACGCAAGCGTTGAGCTCAGCACATGCGCGCTTCGTATCAGGCGAATAATCACGCCCTCCTGAGACCGACCATGACAATGATCCATCGCGCGCCATTAGCTCGCCACATGTTTTGTAATCACATTCCTCTGCACTCGCACAGCGAAGACCGATCACCAACATGATGACAGCGAAGCTCAAAATCGTTGCGGGCGCCCAGACGCCGGCGCCCCCTGGATGAGCATCGAGCCGTTTCATTCGATTACCTCGTCCGCGATGGCGAGTAGCGATTGTGGCACGGTCGGCCGAGCGCCTTGGCAGTTTCGAGATTTATCACCAGCTCAAACTTGGTCGGTACCCTGCCCTCACCAAGCCTCGGGACCAGGATCGTAGCGGGTCAAACGAAGAGATCGAAGGGGGTGTGAGGAAGAAAGTGGCCGTTCGCTTCGGCTATGAGCAGGCATTACGACCGCTTTGCCGAATATCCGCCTTGCTCATGGCGGGCATATCGACGGCCAGTAGGTCTACGCTCTACCCCACCGTGAACTTACCGGGAAGATCAGCGCCAGCATCAACTCCGCGGACTTGGCGTCAGCGAAACGGCCGACTTCCGCTTCGTGCCAGAAGCGGACATCCGGGTAATTGCTACACCCAACGAAGCCGTCGTTGGTGAGCGCTTCGAACTCACGCAGTTCAAGGGGCAAGTGTTCGGCATTGTGTCGCGCGCCGTGGCACCGCAACTTTCGGAACTATTGGACGAGGGAACCCGTTTTTAATTAAGACGGGTTCGATTCCGCCACATAGGAGGGTAGCCATGGGCCATAACAGCGCGGCTGAACTCATTGGCCATCCTCGTCATTATGAGCGCCGCACCTTTGCGCCACCTGCTAGAGGCGCAGTGTGACGAGGCGAGTCCTCTGTGTGAAATCGCATTGATGCTGTAACCACTGGTCGCACAGGCCGCAAAGTTCCTTGAGCAAAGGCCGTTCGAACCATTGGGAACGACGGCGTGGTTTGGGCTGTTTCCAAGAAAGACAGTCACCAACCGGATTTCGGAGGGTCCGATGTCGTCCAGAAAGCAAACACGAAGTTTGCAGGGCAAAAGAAAAGAACCGAGTTCCCATCTTGCGCAGCACTATCGTGGAATTGGAATAAAGGCGGTAGCGGCGGCGTCGCGACGACCGTCTTAGAAAGCAACAGTGGCAAAGAAAAACAGACGAAAGAGGATAACGATGAACGATGACAGAGCGACCAGGGCAGTCCGCGAAAGCTTTGATGAAACAATGGCCTCAGGCGCCGAAACCGTCCGAGGCGTTCAGGAGGGATTTACGTCGGCTGTTGAGAATGTTCGCGATCTGAATGTCAGGCTGATCGACATGGCCCGAGCGAACGCGATTGCCGCATTCGACTTTGCGCGCGAAGTTACGGAGGCTAAAGGGCCTTCGGAGTTCATCCAGGCTTGGACGACACATGCAACGAAACAGTTTGACGTACTGACAAAGCAGGCAAGCGAGTTGACGACACTTGGTCAGCGGTTCGCCAATACAACGGCGGAATCTTCTTCACGCCGTGCTTCGAAGCGCTGATCGGAAGTGGATCATCAGCAATTGCGGTCGCCGAATGTCCGCTTTTGTCTTGGGAGCGGACATCGACGGCTAATAGCTCCACGCTCTAGCCGAGCGCGAACTTCACCGCGAAGATCAGCGCCAGCACCAACACTGCGGGCTTGGCGTCGGCGAAGCGGCCGGCAACGAGTTTGATCAGCGCATAAGCGATGAAGCCGAGTCCAATGCCGGTCGCGATCGAATAGGTCAGCGGCATGGTGACCGCCGCGATCACCGCCGGCGCGGTTTCGGTGGTGTCCTCCCAATCCATCTCCGCCAAGCCGCGCGCCATCACGCAGGCGACGTAGAGGAGTGCTGCCGATGACGCGTAGGCTGGCACCATGCCCGCGAGCGGGGCAAAAAACAGAGCGGCGAGGAAAAATATCGCCACAAAAAACGCGGTCAGCCCGGTGCGGCCGCCGGCGGCAACACCGGCCGCGCTCTCGATGTAGCTGGTCGTGGTCGAGGTGCCGATAAGCGAGCCGAACATCGCGGCGAAGCTGTCGGCAACCAGCGCCTGTTTCATTCGCGGCAGATTGCCTTCGGCGTCGGTCAGGCCAGCCTGGTGGGTGACGCCGATCAAGGTGCCGGCATTGTCGAAGACATCGACGAACAGAAAACTGAAGATGACGATCAGAAACGACGATTCGTGCAGGCGCGAGAAATCAAGCTGCAGCAGGGTCGGGCTCAGCGACGGCGGCATCGATATGACGCCGCCATAGCTGGCGAGGCCCAAGGGAATGCCGATGGCCGTCACGGCGAGGATGCCGATCAGCGTGCCACCGGCAACCCGGCGATAGTTCAGCGCCACGATCAGCACCAGACCAAGCAGGCAAAGCACCGCGGCGGGATTGCGCAGGTCGCCGAGCGTCACCAGCGTCGCTGGACTCGCCACCACGATCTTTGCTTCTTCAAGCGCAATGATGCCGAGGAACAGTCCGACGCCGGCGGATATCGCGAGTTTCAGGTTCCGCGGGATGGAGTTGATAATGTATTCGCGAATGCGGAAGATTGAGATCAGAAAGAAAATCACCCCCGAGCAGAACACGGCGGCAAGCGCCTGCTGCCAGGTATATTTCATGGTCAAGACGACCGTGAAGGTGAAGAACGCGTTGAGCCCCATGCCGGGCGCCAGCGCGATCGGATAATTGGCGTATAGCGCCATCACCAGCGTCGATACCGCCGCGGCAATGCAGGTGGCGACGAACACCGCGCCTTTGTCCATGCCGGTATTGCCGAGAATCTGCGGATTGACGAAGACGATGTAGACCATCGTCAAAAAAGTGGTCAGCCCGGCAATAAATTCAGTGCGCGGATTGGTACCGGCCTTGGCCAGGCCGAATACACGCTCGATCGGCGATGCCGAACTTTTCGATGCGGTTGTTTGCTCCATGGTGGTGCCCCTCGCCTTCCGGGTGCATACTAGAGGAAATTTTTCGCCCAAGAGAGAGTATTCGGTCCACAGGCTCGAACGAGGACGCTCGAACCATGATGCTCGATCCCGTTCTCTTGTCGCGTTTGCAATGGGGCTGGGTGATTGCCTGGCACATCCTGTTGCCGGCCTTCACCGTCGGGCTCGCCTCCTACATCGCTGTGCTGGAGGCGCTCTATCTCATCACCGGACAGGAGATCTGGTTCCGGATTTCAGGTTTCTGGACCAGGATTTTCGCGGTTTCCTTCGGCATGGGGGTCGTCTCCGGGATCATCATGCCGTTCCAGTTCGGCACCAACTGGAGCCGCTTCACCGACGCCACCGCCGACGTCATCTCGCCCTTGATGGCCTACGAAGGCCTGATGGCGTTTTTCCTTGAGTCGTCGTTTCTCGGCGTGCTGCTGTTCGGGCGGCGTCTGGTGCCGAGCTGGGCGCATTTTTTCGCCGCCGTGATGGTCGCTTTCGGAACGCTGTTGTCGGCGTTCTGGATTCTCGCCACCAATTCATGGATGCAGACGCCGCAAGGTTACAAAATCGTCGACGGCCGATTTTTGCCGGTCGACTGGATTGCGATCATCTTCAATCCGTCGTTTCCGTATCGGCTACTGCATAATGTCACCGCGTTCTATATAACTACCGCTTTCGTGGTGATGGGGGTCGGCGCCTGGTTGTTGCGGCGCGGCCGCGCCAGCGAAGACGCGCGGATGATGATGCGGATGGCGCTCGATCTGTTGATCGTGCTGGTGCCGCTGCAGATTTTTCTTGGCGACCAGCATGGCCTCAACACGCTCGAATATCAGCCGGCCAAGCTCGCCGCGATCGAGGGGCGTTATGACACCGCCCAGCCGGCGCCGCTGACTTTGTTCGGCATTCCCGACGACGCCGCGGCGACCATGCGCGGCGCCATCGAGATTCCCGATCTCGGCAGTCTCATCCTCACCCATTCATGGAACGGCGCCATCAAGGGCTTGAAAGAATGGCCCGCGGATCAGCGGCCGCCGGTCGGTCCGCCGTTTTTCGCTTTCCGGGTGATGGTCGGCATCGGCGTGATCATGCTGCTGGCGGTCGTCGTCGGGCAAGTGCTGCAGCTGCGCGGTCGCTTGTGGGACGCGGTGTGGTTTCTGCGCCTGTGCCAAATCGTGGCGCCGCTCGGTTTCATTGCCGTGATCGCCGGCTGGATCACCACCGAAGTCGGCCGGCAGCCATGGACGGTGTACGGCGTCTTGCGCACCGCCGATTCCGTGTCGCCGTCGCTGACCGGCGCCAATGTGGCGTGGTCGCTCGCTTTCTACATCGTCGTTTATCTGATCATATTTCCGACTGGCATCGGATTTATGGCGAGCCTAGTCCGCCGCGGCCCGCAACCACCAGATCTCGAAACGCCGCTCGATCAGATCGAGAGCGGCCGTCCGCATGAGCCATTCGACAGCGCCGCACGCGCGGCGCCGCAGCTGTGACGGGGGGACACGCGATGGTGTTCGACCTCGTACCGCTGTGGACCATTCTTCTCGCCCTCGCAGTGTTTTATTACGTCGTGTTCGACGGCTTCGATCTCGGCGTCGGCATGCTTTACGGGCTGGTGCGGGGCGATGCCGCGCGCGCCACCGTCATGAATTCGATCGCGCCGGTCTGGGACGGCAACGAGACCTGGCTGGTGTTCGGCGGCATCGGCCTGCTCGCCGCCTTTCCCCTCGCCTTCGCCATTATTATTCCGGCAGTCTATTTCCCGATCCTAATGATGCTGTTGGCACTTGTTTTCCGTGGCGTCGCCTTTGAATTCCGCTTCAAGCATCCGGGGTTGCGCCGTATCTGGGATGGCGCCTTTTGCGGCGGCTCGCTGGTGGCGACCTTCGCACAAGGCGTCGTGCTCGGCACATTCATCCAGGGCTTCAAGATCGACGGACGGGAATTCGCCGGTACCTCATTTGATTGGGTGGCGCCGTTTCCGCTCGCCACCGGCTTGGCGCTGATGTTTGGCTATGCGCTGTTGGGTGCCTGTTGGCTCGTCCTCAAGACCGAAGGCGAGCTGCAAGAGTGGGCGCGCCGCGCCGCGGCAATTTGCCTGCTCGCGGTCCTCGTCGCCATCGCGGCGGTCAGTATCTGGACTCCGCTCGCGCATCCCGACATTGCGCGGCGCTGGTTCAGCTGGCCCAATATTGCTCTGCTTTCGCCGGTGCCGGTCATCACCGCGCTGATTGCGCTCGGCGAGTGGGAAGCATTGCGCCGCCGTCATGAATTGACGCCGTTTCTCGGCGCAGTAGCGCTGTTCCTGATGTCGTTTATCGGCATCGCGATCAGCCTGTGGCCGCTGATCGTGCCGTACCGCTACACGCTCTGGCAGGCGGCCTCGTCGGCGAGCACGCAGGCGTTTCTGTTGATCGGTACATTGTTCTTGCTGCCGATCATCCTGATGTATACCGCCTGGTCCTATTGGGTATTTCGCGGCAAAGTCCGCGGCACACCCGGCTATCATTAAGGCCGCGCCGGGGATCTAGAGCGTAATCGTTTCATATTGAATCGGTCGGCGTATTTTAATTGAGCATGATTTTTTCGGAAAAACGCTTTCCACTTTTCCGGATCATGCTCCGGGGGCTCAGGCGGCCTCCGCACAGCAGCGATCTGCGGCCGATTTTGCTTTTCTTTGGGCGAGCCATTCGGGAAGGCGGAGCAATTCACGATCGTTGTCTTGCTGCAACTCGGCGGGACCGCCAGGCGACTCAAGCCTCTCGGGTGTGACAATACCCGCGCGCAATGCGTCTATCCGTCCATCCAAGTCGCCTAACAAGCCATCCGTTGCTTTGGCGACTTCAGCGCCGACTATCTCGAGTAAGTCGGTAAACTCGCGAGCATCGGGAACGATTGCCGCAGCCTTTTCGGTCGCGTCTCGAATCCCGGCTATTGCTGGCGCAAACGCCAGATAAAGGTCTCTCAAATGCTTTTTGATGTCCTCGATGCCGTTTGCAGCACGTTCGCGCTCTCGCCGCTCGCTTTCTGCTGAGAGCTGGGCTTCCAAGTCGTCGATTTGTATGCTGAGCGCGGCAACATCGGAGCTAAGGGCATCGCGTTTTCTGCGCGCGCGAGCGAGATCGCGGCTGAGAATTTCCAGTAAGTCCGTTTTTCCGAACATCTGCTTGTTCCCTCAAAGGACTCGCGAGCCAAGCCACCTCGATTAGGCAATCGCATAGTTAACAAAAGCTTAATCGTGCCTAACCGCCCGCTCGCACCGTCTTCATCAGGAGCAAAGACAGCAAAGCCGCCGGGGCTTGGGCGATACCGACGGCTTTGCCTTCGTCCCCCAGACAGTTGCCACCGTTCGACGGCATCCGTTGGGCATCGGAACTGAAGGACCCCCCAACGGCAAGTCAGGGAGCTTTCCAGCCGACCGGCGAATCATATTTGCTGAATCCGGCAGACTGCGACCCGCAATGTGACAAAGCTGCGAAGCTGCCAATTCTCCACAAGAGACTTCAGCGTCGCAGCGCGAAGTGCATCACGCAGTGCCGAGAAGATCGGGAGCTCGCTCAACGTGTGCGCGATCGGTTAGCACTAACGATACGGTTTTCAGAGCGCCATCGCCCTGTTAACCAAACAATCCACCCTTCCAGTGATTTACATCACAGAGGTCGATCCGCTTGCCGTGCGATCATCGGTAATTATGGAATGGAAACTGATACATACCGCACCGTTCGAGCGCGACTTGGAGCTGGCGGTTATCGACAGCGGAGAAACACAGGTCGTCGCTTTCCCGTGTCGCCGCGTTGCGGATAATGGCTGGCTCGATGCCGAAACCAACAAGCAAGTCCACTACATACGCCCTACGCACTGGCGAGATTGGTCGCACAACTAAACTTCCACGTTTCAGCGTATCACTATCGGGACGTGGCCGGAGGTATATTCAACCAAATCAATGTTTCGAACTCATAATCGCATTTGTCACAGGTCCAAGTGTGACGAACGTTGTTGTGTCTGAGAAATTCCGAGTAATCAGGTGCGCTCAGTGATTCGCCACATTTCGGGCAGGAGCAGCGCCCGAAATAACATTGATAAATATGGCTCCTGGGCGCGGTGACGCGGGGGCTCATACTGAACCATTGAAATCGGACAGCCCCAGCCTTCTTGATTGTTGCGCCGGTGCTTTCAACGTTCAGTGAAGGATATCGCGCGCATTTTATCGGTCATAAGCGTTAAGGCGCGGGGTTTTTCGCTCTTGAGCGAATCCCACGAAGCGGCCGGCGAACCCCACGAAGCGGCCGGCTAATCCCACAGAGCAGTCATGTAGATAGGTGTAAACCGGGGACAACGCCGCAGTGCGTCACACTCGCGGCCTCGCGGGCTGGTGAAGTCGATAAGCGTCTGACACACCTCCGTTCAATGCGCGTGCCCAATCGGCGTCCCACGTTTACTGGCCGATACAGGCACGCAACTAGGCCCCGATGTGAGGGCATCGGGGCCCTTCTTTGCTGCGTGTATTCGCAAGTCCACACAGCGGGTGTTCGGTGACACTTTGCGAAATGAATCGCCGGATGGACAGGGATAGCGGCAAATCACCCGATCGGGGCGGGCGCGTTTCCATGAAAACGCCTGCGGAGTACCGTATCCTCGCCGAAGAATGTTTTAAATCGGCGGGCAAGACGACCACGGATGAAGTGCGCGAGGTATACCTGCAACTCGCTCGATTCTGGCTTGACGTCGCTTCCAGGCTCGACGGTCCGCCAGGAGCGAAAGAAAAACGGGGCTTTATGCTGTTGTTGGCGCGGGCGCGCCTACACACATGATCACGGCGGCAGAGTACCGAGCGTGGGCGGAAGAATGTTTAAAATGGGCAGGCGAAGCTAGAACGCCAGAGGAGCGCGACGCACACATCAGATCCGCCGAGGTCTGGATCCAATCGGCACTCCGCAGTGAGCGTCTTTCCAAACAACCGCCCATAACCGAGTACGAATGGGTGCTCCCCCCTTTTCAAGAGTGGCGCTGCAAGCGGTCGCCGCGTGACTAGTGGTCCGATTCAAACATTCGCATCCCGTTTCGGCAAACACCTAGTGGAGCTTTGGATTTGACATTCGCTTCACGAGTGAGCGGCAAAGAGCTAGCGAATGTCAAATACGCTCCACTAGCTGGCTCGGTCTGCAATTGTTTTGGTTATGAACGCCATTCAGCGACCTCGTAGGTGCGAGTTTGATTCAAGTTCGACCATGGCCATATCGTGCATCGCGGTCGGATTTCGCAAGCCGCGCTGCGCGAGCTCAATAATCTTTTCAGCGACAAGCGCGGTTATCGGGTCAGTGCGCTCCGCCAGACCAAGTGCGTCACAGGTTTTCGAAAATGCCGCAGCCATGGCGTTGACCAGTTCCGGATCGAACGCCTGTCCCTTCAGAAAGGGTGTGATCGGCACTATGACCTCAACCAATTACTCGTTGATGGCTTCATAACCCTTCGCTTGACGATTGTTATTACCAGAAAAAGCGCTCACCCGCTCCGTCAATTCGTAGCTCCGCGCCAAGAATACCCAGCGCCGCTCCATGTCCAAAAAGTCGGCTTTCAGCTTTGGGCAGTCTTGCCTGGCCGCTTGACGCGCGCAATCCTCCGCGTGCTGCAAGCATTCGCGGATCTGCGCGCTTAGATTGTTCAGCATGGCGTGCATCCTTGCCCTTCCAGGCGGGAGCACGATTGGTCTCTCAGTCACCGACGCCTAATGGTGCCGTCCCTTGTCAGTGATGCAATACGCTGCGCCATATTAATCGCTGGCGCAATCCAACATCATCTAACTTAATTGCTCTCTGCCGATATGGGGCACACTCTAACTTAACTCATTATGGGACTTTACTCATTACGGGACTTTGCGTGCCGAGCCGACCCCTTTGGGCGCCTTGAGAACTCCATAGTCCCCGGATTTGACGCCCGCGTTCTCCATCACCACCCCTACCGCGGCGATGCCGTGCCGGAGCAGTTCGCGAACTGCTGCCGCTCGGCTCGGCATGCGATGGTCAAATCTGAAGTTATCCACTGCATCTAGCTCCGCCGGAGTGAGCATGATCTGCAGCCGCTCTTCCCGCGCGAGGCCTTTCACGCCGTTGCTGTTCTTCATGACAAAATCTCGACAAATGAGGCTAGCGAGATCATCTCTACAAACCCGGCTAGCCAGACCAAAACCAAAAATAGGCTGCTTACTCATTAGTGTCCGTTCGGTACCCGACAGTGAAGCGGTCCGGGGCCGTGGCCTTGCGTCACATCTTGGCGACTGGCGTTGGGGATTTTGATCGCCTTATCGGACCTGTTGGTCCGATAAGTTTTCTATCTGACTCTCGTCACGACTATGATCGGCTGCCAAAACGGCCGATCAAAGGTTCTGAATTACCGGCGAGTTTGTTTCAGTCGCCCCAATATCCGGCACGATGCCCGCGACCCAGATACCGGGCACGCCCGAATTGGCCGGGAGCATAGTCGTAATAGCCGGGCCACCAACGGGCCGACGCCGCTGCCACGCCGACATATGGGAAACAGGAGCGGCTGTAATATTGGCATGGAAACGCCCAGTCATAGATGCGCACACAACCCAAATGGCTGCAGCCATAAGTTACCACCGTCGCGTGGCGCGGGTGGTGCTTGTGCACCGTGCGTGTTTCTGCGGCCGACGTCTCTTGCTCCGACGGAGCGTTTGTGCTCGCCGGCTGTTCATTCGCAGGTGTTTTACTCTCATCAGTTGGAACGGTGCTTGGCCTTGAGGATCTGGCGCTTGGTGTCGAAGTCGTTGTGCTTGGCGCCGGTGGCGAGAGGGGTCTGTAGCTCGGCTGCTGCGTAGTACCGGGATTGGATGGATTGACGGTCGGCGATTGCGTCGGTGTCGTCGGCGGCGGAGCGGCTGGCGCCAACGGCTGCTGGGCTTGGCCATGTTCGATTAGACCGCCGCCGAGCATGAAACCGCCGACTAAAACCGACATCACTGCTATCCGCTCAAATCTCCTCGTAGCCATTACAGTCTCCTTGGGCGGCCCATGTCTGTTGGAGCCCATGTCTGTTGGAGCGCATGTCTGCGTCACTAAACGACCACATGGCTCAACGTTCGGAACCCGAATTAGTTTGGCCCTCGGCGCCAAGGACAGAGCCGGATTGGGCTTTCAATCCCGGATTTATGGGCTAACCGCCGCCTCGGCGGTAATTACCGGGGGTTCTCCGCCGCCTCCCGTTGCTGCGGGGAGCAGGCTAAATCCCGGGAGCGCGGCGTAAGCCGGTGCCCGTTAGGTATTTTTGCCTATACCGGAACCAGTGCCGCAAAAATAACGTTGCTCCGTCAGTCGCGCATCACGCTCGCATCATGGGTTTTGGCGCGTAGTGACGGAGCGGACCATGGGCTGGATCGTCTTTGCTCTATGGCTCCTGTTGACGCCGATCTGGATCACGTACTGGCTTGCACCTGGGTCATCGTCGAAAACCGCGTTCATACCGCCCGCGCTGGTGCTCATTGCGCTGGCGTTTCGCTGGCTGTGGAAGCACTTCGTGGTTCTGGTTGCCGGCGAAGCTGAACCGCAAGCTGGCGGCACGATTCAAGAGGCGGCAGCCAACTGGCGCCGCGAAGCCGATCTGGTATTTCGCCCGAAGCGTACATTGCATCCGGTCTGGGGGCTCGCGCTCCCCTCGAGTAGTACTACTCGTATGTCGTTGATCGCGGCCGCAGCGGGCGCTTGCGTCGGGGCGGCGGTAGCCTTGGATTGGACAATACACGAGCGGGCGGTTGCCACGAACGAGCCGGCTTTCAACACGGCAGCTTCGCGCCCCACCGACCGATCTGACGCGCCGATCAGGGTTCGAACCGAAGCGGTGAAATCGCCGTCGGTTTCCGCAACTCCAGAAATTCAAAGCAACTCGCTTGCGACGTCATCTGCCGGTAATCCGCCCTTGCGACGAGCGGAGGTACAACCGCCCTCAACAAATAGTCAAAGTTCAAATGCTCAAAGTTCTTCCGACCAGCCGGGCTGCGATGTTTCGCTATGCGAACGTTATTATCGCTCGTTTCGTGCGTCGGATTGTACGTACCAGCCCTACGGGGGCCCGCGGCAATACTGTGCAAGGTAGCGGAGCAACCTGGGCGCCGGTGCAGGCATTCGGCGGTCCGGCAAGCTTGCGGCAGCCAATGAGACCCCATAGCGCCGTTCATTGCGCGAAGGAAATTTGAGTCGGGTTGCTGACCGACCCCGCCGTCGCGCGACGACTATCAGGAGCCAAGCAGATTGCGCGCTTTGTTTGTGTTATTTGGCGCGCCAGAGCATGATCCCGAAAAGTGGACACCGGTTTTCGGAAAAGATCATACTCAAACAACAAGCCAATGCGAAATGGCGATTCAACCTGAAATCATTTCGCTTTAGGGGCGGATCTCAGAAAAACCAAATGTCGTTCGGAACTGGAAGGTCGGTTACCGGTTCTATTTTGGCTGCGTAGGCCTTTGGCAATTTTTTCCTTGGCCGAGGAGTTGCGCCATGGACCTTTTCCGGACCAAACACCGCGCCCATCTCGTCCCCATCCACCCCGAAAACATTAAAAGCAAAGATTGGGTCATTTTACTCGAGGCCAGCACGATCGTTGGACCGTCGCCCGAACGGTTGCGCGTAGCCAGCACCACGCAAGAGAAAAAGATCCTCTGGCGTTACAAGTCGTGGCGATCGCAGCCGTTCTTGGTCGTGGAAGGATACGACCCGCGAATCCACGTGCTGTATTTTTGTCCTCAGCTCTACAAACTTGATAGCGACGGCAAATTGGTGCCGCTGCCCGGCGAAGAAATCGGCAGGTTTGTCGCACAGGCGGTCGAGGGGAAAGTTAAATCGAGGCTGCCATGGTATGAACCGTTGGACGAATTGCCTGAAGAGCAAATTATCACTGCGGGTGAGGTTGAAACTCTCGTCGTGGAAAGGCCGCCGGCTGGGCGCGCTGACGTCACTTCTGCCGCGGCAGGTCCCAGAGCAGTCGCTCATTCTTGAGCGGACGCGCGAAGGCTGAAATCCAAGCTATCAGAATCACCCTTTGCAACCGGGCGCTAATGCGATGCTGCCGCGGTCGTGGCCGGCGCAGGCGCCGCCGCGACGCTGCCCGGCCTGATCACCGCCCAGCCGATCCGCAACGGTGACATGCGTCCCTCCACCGGACGGTCGAAAGTGTGCGGCACCTCGGGCACGAGGTCGGGGAAATAGGCTTTGATATCGGGCGGCGGCGTCGGCGTCGTGTCGGCGGCGAGCCACACCACAATCGCGCCTTTGCTGCGGATGTCGTCCGCCGTTACCCACGGCGAACGCTCCGGCGCGGCGTCCAGCAGCACACTCGGCCGGCTCGGCGCTGCAACCGCGATCAGCGCGGCAGTGCCCGGATCGCCGGTGACAATCGCCAGGGGCTGGCCGGTGCGGCGTTCGAAATTTTCGGCGAAAAAACGCCCCATCGCGCGCGCCGGTTGCGCAATTTTCAGATCCGTTCCCGCCGCAAACGGTAACAGCAAAATCAACAGCGGCACGAACGCGGCTGGCACGAGCAATAATCCGGTCCAGGCGAAACCGAGCACGCGCTGATGGTAGAGCGCGATGCTGTCGCCGGCCAGCATTACGGCCACGAGCCCGGAGAGCACGACGAGCGGCGGCGCGCCGCCGATCGGCGCCGCACGCCCGATCAAGACCGCA
>Ga0187765_10000227_pt1 | contig 20129 bp, 14 predicted proteins | sample 0216_QUI02_MP05__3_FD_133018 | JGI IMG/M metagenome (GOLD analysis project Ga0187765, IMG submission 133018) | Tropical peat soil microbial communities from peatlands in Department of Meta, Colombia - 0216_QUI02_MP05_10_MG | ecosystem: Environmental > Terrestrial > Soil > Wetlands > Peat ...
AGGGTGAGCACCATCGGCTTGTCCAGGCCCTTGCGCTCCACGGTGATCGTCACCCGGCTCCCCACCGGTCCGCGGAGCTTGGACACCGCCTCGTTGAGGTCCATGTTCACCGTGGATTCCTCGCCGATCTTGCGGATCACGTCGTCGCGCTTGATGCCGGCGCGGAAGGCGGGAGTCTGGGGAAGGACCTTGATCACGGTGAGGTTGCCCTCCCGCATCTGGATCACGAAGCCCAGGCCGCCGAACTCCCCCTTGGTCTGGAGCCGCATCTCCCGGTACTGCTCGGGCTTGAGGAGCACGGAGTGCGGGTCCAGGGTGGAGAGCATCCCGTTGATGGCCGCGTACTCCACCTCCCGCGTGTCCTCCACCGGGCGCATGTTGGCGGCGATGAAGTCGAACAGGTCCTTCATGGTGAAGGACATCTTCCACAGCGAGTCGACGTGGCTGATGTCGAACTCGCGCACCTTCCCGTTCACGTTGAGCTTGATGCGGGGCTGATCCACGTCCGTGACCAGGACGTCGGGCACGGTGCGCTCGACGTTCTCCAGCGCCTGGACGAGCATCTCCCGGGGCCGGATCCGCTTCGGGTCCACGTAGTTGTCCTTCACGTGGAGGACGACCTTGTTGAAGATGCGGAGCGCGGTGAGGTCGTGGCTCGACTTGTCCGCCGGACGGAGCCCTTCCGGGGCCCCCTCGAGGTGCGAGGGGCCGGCGGCCGGACCGGCCACCGCCTCGTTGAAGGTGACCGGAAGCGGGGCGCGGTCGCGGCCGACGAAGGCCCAGGCGCCGAGAAGGGCGACCACGAGGAGGGATCGACGGATGAGGCGCATAGGGAGGAGGGCCTACTCTACAGAGGTGGCCCAAGATTTGTTCCCGACGACTCTAATCGCCGGGCCGGAGCCCCATCAAGGTAACTGGCAGCAGCGCCCGGCGGCACGAGACAGGCGTCCGATTGAGGCGGCGCCTGCCGTCGCGGGGGGTTAGAGAGGCGCTCGTTCCATGTCCCTCGATCGCAAGCCGACCGACCTCCGGACGCTGACCGGGCGCGAGGCGCTGGTCGAGGTCTTCCGCCAGGCGGAACGCCAGGAGGGGCTCCGGCGGGTGGGGTTGGAGCACGAGCGCCTCGTCTATCCACGGGGCTCCTCACGGCCCCTGCCCTACGACGGCCCCGACGGCATCGCCGGGCTCCTCGCGGCACTCGAGCCCGCTGGCTACCGGCCGTTCCGGGAGACGCCGGAGGGCCCGACCATCGCCCTCACCCGCGGGAGCCTGACCGTGTCGCTCGAGCCGGGCGGGCAGGTGGAGCTCTCCGGGACGCCGTTCTCCACCGCGCGGGAGGCGCTCGCTGAGAGCACCCTCCACGCCTCCCACCTGCGCTCGGCGGCCGAGGCGCGCGGCCTGGTTCCGGTGTGCATCGGCTACCGGCCGTGGGGCGTTCCGGCGGAGATGCCCTGGATGCCGAAGGAGCGCTACACGGCCATGCGCGGCACGCTCGGGAAACGTGGCCCCCTGGCGCTGGACATGATGCTCATGACCTGCACCACCCAGGTCTCGCTCGACTGGACCGATGAGGCGGACTGCGCGCGGAAGGTCACGCTCGCCGCTCGCCTCGCCCCGGTGCTTTTGGCCCTCTACGCCAACAGCCCGCTCGTCCGCGGGCAGCCGTCGGGGTGGCAGTCCTACCGGAGCCGCGTCTGGAACGACGTGGATCCCGCCCGCTGCGGCTATTTCCCGGCCCTGGTCGACGGCTCGTTCAGCTACCAGGCCTACTGCGACTGGGCGCTCGCTGCGCCGCTGCTCTTCCTTCGGCGCGACGGCCGCTACCTCACCCCTCGGCTCACCTTTGCCGAGCTGCTCGCCAAGGGATGGGACGGGCAGCCGGCGCTGGCCTCGGACTGGACCGACCACCTCTCCACCCTCTTTCCCGAGGTGCGCATCAAGTCCGTCCTCGAGGTGCGCTCGGCCGACTCCGGCCCGCTGGTCACCGCCGGCGCGCTGGCCGCCCTGTGGCGAGGATTGCTCTACGACGCGCGGGCGCTCGACGACGCGGGCCGGCTCCTGCCCCGCCTCCCCTTTGCCGAGCACCTGGCCTTCCACGCCGAGGCCCAGCGCAACGGCCTGCGCGGAGCGGTGCGCGGCATCGCCATCGGCGAGCTGGCGCGGGGAATGGTGGCCGTGGCCCGCGAGGGGCTGCAGCGCCTCGACCCGCTCGACGTCCCGCTCCTCGAGCCCCTGGAGGAGATCGTCCGGTCCGGCCGCTCCCCGGCCGACGTGCTCCTGGCCGCCTTCGCGAAAGATCCGAGCCCGGCCAGCGTGTTCGCCGTCACCGCTCTCTGACCCGCGACGGCTCTCTCAGCGCCGGCCGAAGAGCCGCTTCAGCCCGCCGATGAGCCGCGCACCGGGATCCGGCTCCTCGTCGCCGGCGGGGCCGGGAGCCTCCTCCACCGGGGGTGGCGCCGGCTGGAGCGGGAGCGTGCGCCGCTTCCCGCCGGGTGGGGTGACCGCTCCCTGGAACAGCCCGTCGGCCCCGAGCGCGAGGTGGAGCGCCCACTCCCCCGCCCGTTCCGCCCCGGCGGCGTGCAGGAGCCCGAGGAAGCTGCGCGGATCCGGCGCGCGCGCCATCCCTTGGAAGAGCTGCACCTCGAGCGGCTGACCGGCGGGCAGCTGCACGGTGAGCGTCTTCTCCGCCGGGAGGCGGGTGTTTCGCTCCAGGACCCGCTGGTGGCCGAACTCGGGGGCCACCGCCTCCAGGGGAACGGCCAGCACCTCCACCACGCTGGGGCGGGCCTTCCCGGTGGCGGCCGGCGCGCTCAGCGCGGCGCCGAGCAGGGCGGCGCCCAGGGCGGGAGCGGCCTCCGGGTCGGGCTCGGCGGTGGCCGCCTTGCCGAAGGCGGCCTCCACCGCACGGCGCACGTGCGGCACGCGGGCCATCCCCCCGGCGAGCACCAGCGCGTCGAGATTCTCCGGGCTCAGCCCCGCGGCGCGAAGCACCTCTTGGGCGAGGAGCACGCTGCGCTCGACCAGGGCGCTGGTGCGCGCCTCGAGGTCGGCGCGGGTCACCTCGAGCAGCGGCTCGCCGTCGGTGGCCGCCGGTACCGTCGCTCGCTCCTGGGTGGTCAGCGCGTGGCGACAGCGCTCGGCCTGCGCGACGCGGAGCCGGAGCCGGGCCGGGTCGGTGCGCGCCTGCTTGTCCATGGCCAGGGCGAGCTGCTCGTCGAAGTTCGCCCCCCCCAGGGCGCCGTCGCCTCCCGAGGAGACGACGTCCAGGTCGTTGCCGGAGACGGCCACCACCGCGGCGTCGCAGGTGGCCGCACCCATCCGCCAGACGAGCACCCGGCGGCGCGCCATTCCCCGGTCGTGCGCGAAGGCCAGCGCCGCGGCGGTGGGAGCGTTGAGGAGGCGGAGCACGGTGAGCCCGGCCCGCTCCGCAGCCTCCCGCAGCCGCGCCCGCTGGAGGAGGGTGAAGGCGGCCGGGACGACGAGGACCGCCTGAGTGCAGGGCCGGCCGGTGCCGCGCTCGGCGGCGGCGCGCAGCGAGCGCAGCAGCGCTGCGACCAGCTCCACCGTGGTCACGGTGACGCCACCCCAGTCGAAGGCCACCTCGCCGCGCTCGTCGGCGACGACCGGGACCGGCCAGCGGCGCACCAGGGTCCGGATGGCGGGGGAGTCGGCGTGGGCGCCGAGCAGCGTCACCGGGCTTCCCACCCAGAGCGGCTCCTCGGGTTCCCCCGGCTGCTGGACGTGGAGGACGCCGTGGCCATCGCGCACCAGGCGGCAGGGGATGGACGTGCCCGGGTCGGGGCCGAGCACGTCGGCCCGCCCGTCGTGCGCCCAGGCCACGCGTGCCGAGGTGGTGCCGATGTCCAGCCCGAGCACGGCCGTGGCCGAGGCCGGCTCGGTGCTCCTGGGAGCCGGCTGTGCGGCCGTGGCCGGCGAGGGCAGCGGGATGGCCGCATCGCGCGCCTCGACCTCGGGAGTCGAGACGGCCCGGGGCAGAGTCCGCGTCGAGGCATCCGGCGGCGGCGAGGCGGCCGCCCCCGGGACGGGGTGCCCCGGTGAGGGGCCGGACGGGGAGGGGGACGGAACGAGCGGCGGGGCAGCCGCCGGCGGTGGAAGGCTCGCCGGTGCAGGCGCCGCGGCAGCCGGAGGTGTCGCCGGCTCGGGCGGGGCAAAGGGTTGCGGCGCAGGCGCCGCGGCGCCCGGGGGCCTCCCCGCATCGGGGGGTGGGGCAGACGCAGGAAAAGTTGCGGGAGCGGCCGGCGGCCGGGGTGCGGCCGTAACCGGCGAGGTGGCCGGAGCCGGCGGAGCGGCGGACGCCGCCTCCGTGGAGCCGGCCGGAGTCCCACCGGGCACGGGTCCGAGCGCTGCCGGAGCGCGCGGCTGCACGTTGGGCGGAGCCGGCGGAGGGGCAGGCTCGGACGATGCCGCGGGCCGGGCGCGGAACCCGGAGCCCGGTGAGCTGGTGCGGGTCGGCGCAGGCGGCTCGGGAGAGCCGGGAGCCAAGCCGGGGTCGGTGGGAGGAGCTGCTTCCCCGGTGGTGTGCGACAGGTAAGCCACCACCTCCGGCCCGAGCGCGGGGACTCCGCGCACCGGCGTCACCGCGGTGTGCACCTGCGCCTCCGGCTTGGGCAGGGTAGCGCGCGGCACGCCCACGGCCGGGGTGGGCCGCAGGTGGGGGGGAAGGTCCGGCTCTTCGGGGGGCGGCGGGGGTCCGGAGAGCTCGGCCGCGGGCGGCGGACGCGCCGCCGGGCGTGCCGGGGGCGGGAAGGAGGCCACCGGCGCGGCCGGCTCCGGTGGGCGCGCGGGCGGCCGGGCCACCGGCGCCCGGGCGGTGATGTCCCTCGGCGGAGCGCCTGGACCGCCGAGCGCCGCGATGCGTGCCAGGTCGCGCGTCGGATCGCCCGGCCAGGTGGGGGCCTCGTCGGCCGGGACGGCGAGCTCCCCGACCGGCGTCGCCGCCGGCGCAGGTGTGGGGGGGGCCGGCGGAGGAGGCGGGCTCGGCTGGACTCCACGGGCGGCGGCGATGCGGGCCACGTCCCGCACCGGGTCACCCGGCCAGGTCGGGGCTTCCGAGGTGGAGGTCCGCGGCGCCGGCGCGGCCGGAGCGGGTCGGGTCGAGGGCCGCGCGGCGACGATTCGGTCGACCAGCGCGGCGCCCCTGGGGTCCAGCTTGAGGAAGCGCACCACCATCCCGGTGCGCTCGCCGGACACGACACGGGCCACCACCCCCTCGCCGGAGAGCAGCGGGCTTCCGTCCTGGAGGACGAGCTCGAAGGCGAGCTGGGCGCCCGGCGCCTTGGGGGCGCGCGTGGCGAGGAAGAAGCCGTCCTTGCCCACGTGGATGCCGTAGCGGGCGATGAACTCGTCCTCGCTTCCGAAGGGCAGGCGGATGCGGAGCGGCGTGAAGTCCATCCAGGGGCGGGCGGTCAGCCCCGGTCACGATGACCCGAGCTGCCCCGAATGCAAGAACTTACCCCGGGACGGCCCGATGCTAGGAGCCGACGCGCGCGACCAGTCTCTCGACTGCTCGGGGAAGGAGCGCCGGATCTCCCCCCCCGGCCTGGGCGAGGTCGGCCTTGCCGCCGCCGGCGCCGCCCGTCTCGCGCGCCACCTCGCGCACCAGGTCACCGGCGGAGAGCCCCTTTTCCACCAGGTCCTTGGTGGCGGCGACCAGGACCAGCCCCTTGCCGTCCTTCTCGCCCCACACCACCACCACGCCGGAGCGGAGGCGGTCCCGGTACTGGTCGGCGAGGCCCCGATACCGCTTGGCGTCGGCCGGGTCGACGCGGGTGGCGAGCACCTTGATGCCGTTCACCTCCCGGACCTGGGAGAGGACGTCCACCGACCCGGACGAGGCCTGGAGCCCCACCGTCTCCACCTCGCGCTCCAGCTCCTTGACCCGCTTCTGGGTGGCCTCCACCCGCTTGACCAGCTCCTTGGGCGAGGTGCGCAGGAGCTCGGCCGCCCGGCGCACCTCGTGCTCCAGCTCCCGGACCCAGGCCGCCGCTCCCGCCCCGGTCAGGGCGACGATGCGGCGCACGCCGGAGGCGATGGAGGACTCGCCGGTGATCTTGAAGAAGCCGATGTCGCCGCTGCGCCGGACGTGGGTCCCGCCGCAGAGCTCGGTGGACTCGGGATGCACGCTCACCACCCGGACCCGGTCGCCATACTTCTCGCCGAAGAGGGCCACCGCTCCGGCCGCCTTCGCCTCGTCGAGGCCCATGATCCGGGTGGCCGCGTCCGCGTTCTCGCGGATCCACCGGTTCACCAGGTCCTCCACCTCCTCGAGCTGCTGGGGGCCGGGGGCCTGGAAGTGCGCGTAGTCGAAGCGCAGGTAGTCGGGATGGACCACCGAGCCGGCCTGCTTGACGTGGTCGCCGAGGACGACCTTCAGCGCGCGGTGGAGGAGGTGGGTGGCGGAGTGGTTCCTGCGGATGGCGCGCCGCCGCTCCCCGTCGACCACCAGGTGAACCGCGTCGCCCACCCGGAGCGTGCCCTTCTCCAGCTCGATCCGGTGCGAGACCAGGCCGGGGACCGGCCGCTGGGTGTCCACCACGCGCGCGGCCAGGCTTCCGTCCGGCCGTTCCATCCGCCCGGTGTCGCCGACCTGGCCGCCGGCCTCGCCGTAGAACGAGGTGCGGTCGGTGACCACCTCGACACGGCCCGGTCCCTTCGCCTCCCGGACTTCGTGCCCGTCCTGGACGATGGCCACCACGACGCCGTCGCCCACCTCACCCGCGCCCTGGTAGCCGAGGAACTCGGTATCCGCCCCGAGGCGCTCGCGCAGCCGGGGCCACAGGTCGGCGATGGCCTGGTCGCCCGAGCCGCCGAATCCGCCGCCCTTCTCCTTCTCCTCGGCCATCCGCTGCTCGTACCCCGCGACGTCGATGTCCAGCCCGTGCTCGTGGGCGATGATCTGCGTCAGGTCCCAGGGGAACCCATGCGTCCCGTGGAGGAAGAACACCACCTCCCCGGAGACCTGCTTGCCGCCGGCGGCGCGGACCCGGGCCATCTCCTCGTCGAGCAGCCGGAGGCCACGGTCCAGGGTGCGCCGGAAGGACTCCTCCTCGTGGCGGGTGGCCTCGAGCACGAAGCTCCGGTTCTCGCGGAGCTCGGAGTAGACGGGAGCCATGAGCTCGATGACCCGATCCACCGTACGGTCGAGGAAGGGCTCCTCGAGGCCGAGGCGCGCGCCGTGTCGGATGGCGCGCCGCATGATGCGCCGCAGGACGTAGCCCCGCCCCTCGTTGGAGGGCTGGACGCCGTCGGAGACGAGGAAGGCCGTGGCCCGGCTGTGGTCGGCGATGACGCGCATCGAGGCGTCGTCCTCCGCGTTCCGCCCGTAGCTCCTCCCGCTCAGCTCCGCCGCGCGCTGGATGAGCGGCGCGAAGAGGTCGGTGTCGTAGTTGCTCCGCACCCCCTCGACCACCGCCGCCATCCGCTCCAGCCCCGCCCCGGTGTCGATGGAGGGCCGGGGGAGCGGCTCGAGGGGGCCGTCCTTCACCCGGCGCTCGAACTGCATGAAGACCAGGTTCCAGATCTCCAGCCAGCGGTCGCAGTCGCAGGCCACGCCCAGGCATCGACCGCCCGCCGCCTCGGCCGCGCAGGGGAGGTCGTCCCCCTGGTGGAAGTGGAGCTCGGAGCAGGGCCCGCACGGACCGGTGTCGCCCATGGCCCAGAAGTTGTCGTCCTTGCCCAGCCTCTGGATCCGCTGCTCGGGGAGCCCCTGCTTTCTCCACAGCTGGAAGGCCTCCTCGTCCGAGGGGATGCCCTCCTCGCCGGCGAAGACGGTGGCCGCGAGCTGCTTCGGCTGGATGCCCAGCTCCCTGGTCACGAACTCCCAGGCAAACGGGACCGCGTCCGCCTTGAAGTAGTCACCGAAGGAAAAGTTCCCCAGCATCTCGAAGAAGGTGTGGTGGCGGGCGGTGAAGCCGACGTTGTCCAGATCGTTGTGCTTGCCGCCGGCGCGGACGCACTTCTGCGAGGACGTGGCGCGCCGGTAGTCCCGCTTCTCGCGTCCGGTGAAGACGTCCTTGAACTGGACCATCCCGGCGTTGGTGAAGAGCAGGGTCGGGTCGTTGGACGGGACGAGCGAGGAGGACGCGACCCGCGTATGCCCCCGTTTCTCGAAGAAGGCCAGGAACGACTCGCGGACCTGCGCGGCGGTGCGGCGCTTGGACATGACAGGACGCCATATACCGGACCGGCGGCCGGGACGCAGGCCTTGCTAGATTGGCGGCCCTCCCGTGACCGCCCCCCTCGTCGCGTCCCTGGCCGCGCTCGCCCTCCAGGCCGCGCCCGACGTCCCCCCCTCGCCCCGGCCCTTCGCGGCCGAGCCGGGCGAGGTCCACCTCGCCGACCTCCGGCAGCTCACCCTGAGCGGGGAGAACGCCGAGGCGTACTGGTCCTTCGGCGGAGAGGAGCTGGTCTTCCAGGCCCGCGGCGCGGACCAGTCCTGTGACCGGATCTGGCGCCTGAGCCTCCGGGAGCCCCTCCACCCGGTGCCGGTCTCGAGCGGGAAGGGCGCCACCACCTGCGCCTACTTCCTCCCCGGGGACCGGGAGCTGATCTACGCCTCCACGCACCTCGGGGGGCCGGCCTGCCCTCCTCCGCCGGACCGGTCCAAGGGCTACGTCTGGGCGCTCTACCCGGCCTACGACATCTTCCGCGCCGACCGGGACGGCGGGCATCTCCGCCGGCTCACCGACACCCCGGGGTACGACGCCGAGGGCACGGTGTGTCCGAAGGACGGGAGCATCGTCTTCACCTCGGTCCGGGACGGCGACCTGGAGCTCTACCGGATGGACGCCGACGGCAAGAACGTGCGGCGGCTGACCGAGGCCCCGGGGTACGACGGCGGGGCCTTCTTCAGTCCGGACTGCTCGAAGATCGTCTGGCGGGCCTCGCGGCCAACGGGCGCGGACCTGGAGGAGTACCGCGCCCTTCTCGCCCGGCACCAGGTCCGTCCCACCAAGCTCGAGATCTGGGTGGCCAATGCCGATGGGACCGACGCCCGGCAGATCACCTACCTCGACGCGGCCAGCTTCGGGCCCTCCTGGTTTCCCGATGGACGCCGCATCATCTTCGCCAGCAACTCCGGCGACCCGCGCGGCCGCGAGTTCAACCTCTGGGCGGTGAACATCGACGGGACGGCGCTGGAGCAGATCACCACCGCCGCCGGCTTCGACGGGTTCCCGCTCTTCTCGCCGGACGGCAGGACGCTGGTCTTTGCCAGCAACCGCGCCACGCCCGCGGGCCGACACGACACCAACCTCTTTCTCGCCCGGTGGACGGGGCCTCCGCCCGGGGAGCCGCGCTCGCCGGCGGACCGCATCGCGGCGGACGTGACCTGGCTGGCCGCCCCGGAGCGGCAGGGGAGGGGGCTCGGGACGGAGGGCCTGGCCCAGTCGCTCGCCCGCGTCGAGGAGCGCTTCCGGGCCCTCGGCCTCGTGCCGGCGGGAAGCGAGGGGTTCCGCCAGCCCTTCGAGGTGGTCCTCCACGTCAGGTCCGGTCCGGGCACGGCGCTGGTCGTCGACGGACGCGCCCTGCCGCCGGAGGCGCGCGAGCCGGCGCCCTTCAGCGGCCGCGGCCAGGCGGAGGGACAGCTCGTCGCCGCCGGCTACGGCATCCACGCGCCGGATCTCGGGATCGACGACTGGGCCGGCCTGGACCTGAAGGGCAAGGTGGTTCTCGTCCGGCGCTTCGTCCCGGAGGTGAAGGTGCTGGCCGCCCCCGACCAGCAGCGGCGCCACGGCGATCTCCGGCGCAAGGCCTGGCTGGCGCGGGAGCGGGGCGCGGTGGCCCTGCTGGTGGTGGATGCCCCGCTTCCGCCCCCGGATGCCCCCGCCGGGTGGGCCCCGCCCAAGGAGGCCGACCTCCGGCTCGTGGACCGGGAGCGGACCGGAACCGGGGACGCCGGATTGCCCGTACTGCTCGTCCGGCGCGAGGCGGCGGCCCCCTCGCTGGAGGCCCTGCAGCGGGGTCAGCGGGTTTCGGTCCGGCTCCGCGTCGAGCTACTCGAGGAGCGCACCACCACCGCCAACGTGGTTGGGCGGGTCCCGGCCGGCGCGCCCGCCGACCAGCGGCTTCCCGGGGTACTGGTGGTCGGTGCGCACGTGGATCACCTCGGGTTCGGGGGACGAAGCTCGCTCCAGCCGGACTCCCGCGAGCCGCACCTGGGCGCGGACGACAATGCCTCGGGGACGGCGGTGGTGCTCGAGCTGGCCCGCGCCCTCTCCCTGGACCGGACCGCCCTCCGCCGGGACGTGGTGGTGGTCGCCTTCAGCGGCGAGGAGGCCGGCGTGCTCGGGTCCTCCCACTTCGTCCGCTCCCCGCCGGCCGGTCTGCGCGTCCAGGACCTCGTGGCGATGATCAACCTGGACATGGTGGGGCGCCTTCGGGAGAACCACCTCTCCGTCCTCGGGACGGGCTCGGCGGTGGAATGGACGGACGTGGTGAGCGCCGCCTGCGCCTCGGCCCGCCTCACCTGCACCACCGGCGGTGACGGGTACGGACCGAGCGACCACTCGAGCTTCTTCGCCGCCGGCGTGCCCGTGCTCCACCTCTTCTCCGGAGCCCACGCCGACTACCACCGGCCCTCGGACAGCGCCGAGCGGATCAATGCCGCCGGCGCCGCCCAGGTGGGGGTCTTCGGTGAAGCGGTTCTCCGCGCGCTCGCCGCCCGCCCCGGCCGCCTCAGCCTTCTCGTATCGGCGGCGCCGGCGCCGTCGGGGGACGTCCGGGTGTCGCGCGCCTCGCTGGGCACGGTGCCGGACTACGGCGGTCCCCCCAAGGGCGTCTCGGGCGTGCTGCTCGCCGGCGTGCGCCCCGGCTCCCCGGCCGACCGCGCCGGCATCCGGCGGGGCGACATCCTGGTCGGGCTCGGAGCGCACCGCATCGGGAGCGTCGAGGACTTCATGTTCGCGCTCACGGCGAGCAAGCCGGGCGACGCGGTGACCACGACCGTCCTCCGCGACGGACGCCGGATGGAGCTGGCGGTCACGCTGGGGGAGGCGCCGGCCCGGTGAAGCCCCGGAGGTGGCGCCCGGACCTTCACCGGGCGACGGCGCTGCTGCTCCTCGCCGGGGGGGTGGCCTCGGCCGACGGCGACGCCCGCTGGTCCTTCCTCGTGCGCCAGCTCGGGTCCGCGCAGGACCCGCGCGCACGCGTCCAGGCGGCGATGGCCCTGGGGGCCACCGAGGAGGCCTCCGCCCTCGAGCCGCTGTGCGCCGCGCTCCGCGACCCGGTCCCCCTGGTCCGGGCGGCGGCGGCCAAGAGCCTTCCCAGGCTCCACGAGACCGGAGCCCTGGACTGCCTCCTCGCTCACGGGGAGGACGCCGATCCGCTCGCCCGCGCCGAGACGGCCCAAGCGGTTGCGGCCGTCCGGGCGCTCGGGGAGCGCAGCCCGCGCATCCACGTCGCCGTGCTCCCGGTGGTGGACGCGAGCGATCCGCCCGCCGACCCGGCCCTCGTCGCCCTGGCCCGGAGCCGGCTCCTGAGCAGGCTCCGCTGGCTGGGAGCGGAGGCCGCCGCCGAGCCGGAGGACCGCTCAGCGGCCCGCACCCAGCTCCGCGGTTTCCAGCTCCGGGCGCGGCTCGTCCACCGGGGTCCGGAAGTGTCGGTGGCGGTGGTCTGCCTCACCTACCCGGAGCAGGAGGTGCTCGGAGAGGTGACCGGACGGGCCACCGGGGGGCGTCCCGAGGACGCACTCCGCGCGCTGGTCCCCCACCTGCTGCAAGATCTAGCCGCCACCTTCGAATGGAACCTGTAGCCTCACCAGACCAGGGGAGTGTCTCCATGGCCGAACCCGAGCAAGCCGCCGCCTCACCGAGGTCCCAGCGGCACCTGCGCAACTACCTCCTCGACGCCCCGCTGCAGCTTCGCTTCACCCTGCTCGCGCTCACCAGCGCTCTCTGCGCCGCCGCCCTGCTCGGCGTCTTCCTCGCCCGCGCCGCCTCGACGCTCTCCGAGCAGGCCCAAGGGGCGGTGGAGGCTCGGGAATCGGCGGCCCTCGCCAGCCGCGAGCTGGGCAACGCCGCCCTGGGGAAGAACCTCCTCGAGCGGTTCGACGACCCGGCCTTCGCCGCCGCGCTGGAGCGCCAGTCCCAGGCCATCGACGAGGCCTACCAGCGCGAGCATCAGGCGGTCCTCGCCCAGCGCTCGGCCCTGGAGCGCGAGCAGCGGCGCGCAACCTGGGTCCTGCTCGTCTCCCTCCTCGCCTTCGTGGTCGGGGTGGTGGCCGCCTCGATCGTCGCCACCCACAAGATCGCCGGACCGGTCTACCGGGTGCGCCGCCTGCTCGAGCAGCTGGCCGAGGGTCGCCGCGACGTCCCCACCCACTCGCTGCGCTCCGGGGACGAGCTGCGCGAGCTGTTCGAGACCGCCGCCGGTCTGGTCCAGGCGTTGCGGGCGGACGACGAGTCGGCGCTCCGGGCGGTGGCCGCGGCGCTCGGCTCGGGAAGCCAGACCGGCGTCGCGCCCGCGTCGCTCGAGGATCTGAGGACCCTCCAGAAGCAGCTCCGCGGCCGGCTGGGGATGTCCGGGGAAAATTAGCCTCCCCCGGGGCCGCTCGGACCCCGCGGTCAGCCGCCGGGCGCGGTGCGGACCAGGCCCGGTCCCGGGGGCAACCCCATCTCCCTGAACCCGCCCGCCGCCCCTCGGGCCAGGAGGGCGGCGGCGGCCAGCGCCAGCCACCACTTGAGGAGCGGCCGGAAGGTGGTCATCCCGGCGGCGCCTCGCTCGCCGTCCAGGACATGAGCGCATGGAGCGGCACGAGCAGCTCCTCGCCGGGAGCGCCGACGAGCACGTCATACGGCCCCACGGTGAGGAGCGGCTGCTCGAGGACGAGCCCGTTGCGAAGCTGGAGCCGCACCCGATTGCCGACGTGTTCTAGGAGGGGCCGGGGGTCGGAGACAGGCCGGCGATCCGGCTCGCGCGCCACCGGGACCGGCCGCTGGGCGAGGCGGCCGTCGCGGGGAAGGCCGGGCTGGACCTGGTCCCAGGTTCCCGACCGAGCGAGGAGGATGACGTGGAGCTTGTCCACCCGCCCCGTCCGCTCGAGGAGCAGGGCCAGAGGGTGCGTCCCGCCGAGCACGTCGAGCACCGTCCGGTCGGCGAGCACCACCGCCAGCGCAGTCTTCTCTGCCACCCGGCTCTGGACCCAGCCGTCGATGGCCTCCGGGGCCACGGCGCGGCGCGCGCTGCGGAGGTCGTCCCGGCGCGCGGTCCGGGCACGCCGCGCCCGGAGCTGGTCGAGCGACAGACCGGACTGGAGGAGGGCGAAGGCGTCGTCCAGGTGGAGCCCCGGCGTCCGTGCCACGAGCTGGTAGGCCTCGTCGAAGCGGCGCGCCTCCTCGGCGTGCAGCTTGCGCCACACCCGGGCCTTCATCTTTCCCTCCAGCTCCCCCTTGGCGATGCGGGCGGGGACGCGCTCGCGGACCGCCAGCGCCTGGACCTGCGCCGCGGTGGGAGGGGTGAGGGGGCCGTGCCGCGCCTGCGGGGCCCGGGATGGCGGGGGACCGGCCCGGCTCGGCACCGGGCGCGGGCTCCCGGCGAGCGGCGGGCGCCGGATGACCTCTACCGGTGGCGCTGGGCGACTCTTCTTCTCGGTCATCCTGTCGTCCCAACCCGGGAACGGGCCGGAGGCTTCCCCGGAGCCTGGTTCACGTCACTCTGCACCGGAGGTCGACCCCCGGGGGAGCTGCACCCGCCACACCGATCCCTGCCGGACGAGCGTCACCTCACCGGTCCGCTCGCCCGCCGTCACCCCCAACGTGGCCCGGTCCGCCTCTTTTTTCAACAGCTGGACCGTGATCACCGGCGGGGTGCGCCCAGCGCTGAACATCCACCGGGCGGCGTCCTCTCCGAGCGAGCCGCCGCTGGCGGCACTGAGGCCGGCGAGCTGGCCCCGGACCCGAGCCTGGCTGTCCGAGCTGAGCCGGGAGAAGGCGCCCGCGGCGTCCCCCTTGTTCGCCGCGGCGGCGAAGGCCTGGTAGGCGCCCTCCGGGGTGTCGTCGCGGGCCGACGAGCAGGCGGCCAGGAGCGAGATCAGCGCGGCGAGGGGCGTGGCTCTCATCGCCCGGCGGATGGTCCGCCCGAAACCGGGCCGGACACAAGGCCTGGTTTGCGGAGCCGGGCCCGGAACACCGGCTCACCCGCCGCCAGGTATCTCCGCTCCCGGCTGCTGGCCGGCTCGGTGGGATCGAAGGGGTGAAAACGGCCCGGCCCGAGCGGGTTTCCGAAGCCGGCCGCCTCCAGGGTGGCGAGCATGGTGCGGGCGCGGTCCTCGACGTCGGTGCGCAGGTCGAAGAGCGCTCCCGGCGCGGCCCGGTCGAAGAGGAGCCGGGCGAAGTCCTCGGAGAGGAGCTGGCGCTTCTGGTGGGCGCGCTTCCACCACGGATCCGGAAACTGGAGGTGGATGGCGGACAGCGCGCCGGGGCCGAAGAGGCGGGGGACGACGGCCCGGGCGTCCGCCTCCACCACCCGCAGGTTGCTCAAGCCGCGGGCGCGCGCGCGGGACTCGACGTCGCGCGCGAACTTCTTGCGCCATTCGATGGCCAGGTAATTCACCGCCGGGTGCTGGGCGGCGTAGGCCAGGGCGAAGCCCCCGGCGCCCGAGCCCAGCTCGAGCTCGAGCGGGCCGCTGCGGCCGAACACCTCGCTCCAGTCGGGCGGGGTGAGCATCTCGGTGAAGGGGTGGCCCGCCGGCGTGGGCAGCAATCGGGGTCCGCGGGTCATGGCAGGCCCCGGCGCGTATACGCTAGAGAGGCGGCAGGGATGAAGGTCTTCCATTCGCTCTCCGAGGCCTCGGAGCTCAAGGGCTGCGCCCTGGCGCTGGGAAACTTCGACGGCGTTCACCTCGGCCACCAGGCCCTCTTTCACCGCGCGGCCGCGCTCGGGGTGCCGGCCGCGCTCACCTTCCATCCCCATCCGGGCAAGGTGCTCCAGCCGGAGCTGGCGCCGAAGCTGATCACCACCCTGCCCCGGAAGCTGGAGCTCTTCGCCGCGGCCGGGCTGACCTCGGCGGTGGTGGTCCCCTTCACCGATGCCTACGCCCGCACCTCGGCTGAGGCCTTCGAGGCCTCGCTGCTCGACGAGCTCCGCGTCGCGCACCTGGTGGTGGGGCGGGACTTCACCTACGGGGCGCGCCGCGCGGGCACGGTAGGCACCCTGGAGCAGGCCGCCGCCCGGCGCTCCGCCTCGCTACAGGTCGTGGACCCGGTCACCGTGGAGGGAGTGGTGGCCTCCAGCTCGCGCATCCGGGAGTACCTGCTCGAAGGACGGGTCTCCGCGGCGCGGGCGCTGCTCGGCCGCTCCTTCGACCTGGACGGGGTGGTGGTCCGCGGCGCCGGACGTGGGCAGACCCTGGGGTGGCCCACCGCGAACGTGGACACCGACGCCGAGATCCGGCCCGGTCCGGGGGTGTACGCGGTGCGGCTCAAGGCGGCGCCCTTCGAGCGGACCTCGTGGCTGGGAGGAGCGGCCAACGTGGGCTCCAAGCCCACCTTCGGCGGCACCGAGGTCACCGTCGAGGTCCACGTCCTCGACTGGTCGGGGGACCTCTACGGGCAGCGGGTCCGGGTCGAGTTCCTGGAGCGCCTTCGGCCGGAGCAGAGATTTGGGTCGGCACCGGAACTGGCCGCCCAGATCCGCCGCGACGTCGAGGCGGCTCGGGTGCTGGTGGCCCGGGCGGGCGGTTGAAACCTTTTTTCCGGGGTCCTAGGCTTTGTCATCGTCGCACCGCCCCTCCCCCACGTCGCTGATGGTTCCCCGTACCGGGCCCGGCTCGAAGCCGCCCGCCCGTGATAGGACACCCGCATGTCCGGCCGGCTCGGTGAGCTCCTCGTCCGCGAGAACCTGATCTCCGTCCAGCAGCTGCGGAAGGCCCAGGAGGAGCAGCAGCGCTCCGGGACGCGCATCGGGACGGCGCTGGTCAAGACCGGCGCCATCGAGGAGCACAAGCTCACCGACTTCCTCTCCAAGCAGTACGGCGTCCCGGCGATCAACCTCAAGGACTTCGACATCGACCCGGAGATCATCAAGCTGGTCAAGAAGGACGTCGCCCAGAAGCACCTGGTCATCCCGGTGAACCGCGCCGGCCCGTCGCTGATCGTGGCCATGGCCGACCCGTCGAACATCTTCGCCGTCGACGACCTGAAGTTCACCACCGGCTACAACATCGAGCCGGTGGTGGCCTCGGAGGTGTCGATCCGCGAGGCGATCGATCGCTACTACGCCGAGCGCGGCCCCTCGCTGGAGGAGATCGTCGGCTCGGTCACCGAGGATGACGTCGAGCTGGCCCGGGAATCGGCCGAGGAGGTGGACGACGCGGCCAAGGCCGCCGAGGACGCACCGGTGGTCAAGCTGGTGAACCTCATCCTCATGGACGCCATCCGCAAGGGCGCCTCGGACATTCACGTCGAGCCCTACGAGAAGGATTTCCGGGTCCGCTTCCGCATCGACGGGGTGCTCTACGACGTGATGCGGCCCCCCCAGAAGCTGAAGCTGGCCATCACCAGCCGTCTGAAGATCATGGCCGAGCTGGACATCAGCGAGCGCCGCCTCCCGCAGGACGGCCGCATCAAGATCAAGTTCACCGGCAAGGAGATGGACTTCCGGGTCAGCGTCTGCCCCACTCTGTTCGGCGAGAAGGTCGTCCTCCGGCTCCTGGACAAGAGCACGCTCCAGCTGGACATGACCAAGCTCGGCTTCGACGCCGAGCCGCTCAAGTGGTTCAAGGACGCCATCGACCGGCCCTACGGGATGGTGCTGGTCACCGGCCCGACCGGCTCGGGCAAGACCACCACCCTCTACTCGGCGCTGAGCTCGCTCAACACCGCGGACGTGAACATCTCCACCGCCGAGGACCCGGTGGAGTTCAACTTCGCCGGCATCAACCAGGTCCAGATGCACGACGACATCGGGCTCAACTTCGCCTCTTCCCTCCGGAGCTTCCTGCGCCAGGACCCGGACATCATCATGATCGGCGAGATCCGCGACTTCGAGACCGCGGAGATCGCGGTCAAGGCCGCCCTCACCGGCCACCTGGTATTGTCCACCCTGCACACCAACGACGCTCCGGGCACGGTGAGCCGGCTCCTGAACATGGGCATCGAGCCCTTCCTGGTGACCGCCTCCCTGAACCTGATCCTCGCCCAGCGGCTCGCCCGGCGCCTGTGCCCGGCCTGCAAGCGCCCGGCGGAGGACGTCGAGGAGCAGGCGCTCATCGACGCCGGCGTCCCACCGGACAAGATCGGGAGCTTCACCGCCCAGCAGCCGGTCGGCTGCCGGGACTGCAACGACCGCGGCTACCGGGGCCGGGTGGCGATCTACGAGGTCATGCCCTTCTGGGACGGGCTCAAGGACCTGGTGATCAACGGAGCCTCGGCGGCAGAGCTGAAGCAGGAGTCGGTGCGGCTCGGGATGCAGACCCTGCGCAGCGCCGCCCTGGCGAAGATGATGGGCGGAGTGACCACCCTGGAAGAGGTGGTGGCCAACACCGCGCCGGATCGGTTCTAGGGGGAACGGAGCCAAAGCGTGGCCAACCTGCATCAGCTTCTCAAGGCGATGGTGGACAAGGGGGCGTCCGACCTGCACATCACCACCGGCTCGCCGCCCCAGCTGCGCATCGACGGCGAGCTGGTGCCCCTGAAGATGGCTCCCCTCTCGGCGGTGGAGACCAAGCAGATCTGCTATTCGGTGCTCACCGACGCGCAGAAGGCGAAGTTCGAGGAGGACAACGAGCTCGACCTTTCCTTCGGCGTCAAGCAGCTGGCCCGCTTCCGGGCCAACGTCTACATGCAGCGCGGCGCGGTGGCCGGGGCGTTTCGCACCATTCCCTTCAAGATCCTCTCCTTCCAGGAGCTGGGTCTGCCGCCGGTGGTGTCGGAGCTCTCCAAGAAGCCGCGCGGCCTGGTGCTGGTCACCGGCCCGACCGGATCCGGCAAGAGCACGACGCTGGCCTCGATCATCGACAAGATCAACACCGATCGGCATGAGCACATCATGACCATCGAGGATCCGATCGAGTACCTGCACCCGCACAAGAACTGCCTGGTCAATCAGCGGGAGGTGGGAGCGGACACGCGCAGCTTCAAGACCGCGCTCAAGTACATCCTCCGGCAGGACCCGGACGTGGTCCTGGTCGGCGAGATGCGGGATCTGGAGACCATCGAGGCCGCCCTGGTCATCGCCGAGACCGGCCACATCTGCTTCGGAACGCTGCACACCAACAGCTGCGTGCAGACCATCAACCGCATCCTGGACGTCTTTCCACCCTTCCAGCAGCCTCAGGTCAGAGCCCAGCTCTCCTTCGTCATCGAGGGCGTGCTCAGCCAGGCGCTCATCCCCCGGGCCGGGCAGCCGGGGCGAACCCTGGGCCTGGAGATCATGGTCCCCAACCCGGCCATCCGGAACCTCATCCGCGAGGACAAGGTCCACCAGATCTACTCGGCGATGCAGGTCGGGCAGGCCAAGTTCGGGATGCAGACCTTCAACCAGAGCCTGGCCAGCCTGGTGGTGAAGCGGATGATCACCCAGGACGAGGCCTACGGACGAAGCTCCGACCCGGAGGAGCTGAAGAACATCCTCGCCTCGGGGGCGACGGCGGGAATGCTGCCCGGCCACACCGCGCCGCCCATCGGGCGGCCCTCGGCCGGCAAGTTCTGAAAGCGGCCGCGCGGTGCTAGGATTCCAACGGTTTCGCGTGGTTGGAGGTGCGTGAAGGTATGGCAGTCCCCGCGACGGCACTGAAGACGACGCCCAAGAAACCCCGGATGTGGGTGTGGCAGGCGCGCACCAAGGCCGGCGAGCTGAAGCGCGGGGAGATGGAAGCGCTCGACGCGATGAACGTCGAGACCCGCCTCCGGTCGCTGGGGCTGGCCCCGCTCAAGGTGAAGCGCAAGCCCACCGAGCTCCGCATGCCGCAGCTGGGCAGCGGGGTAAGTGGCAAGGACATCCTCGTCTTCACCAAGCAGTTCGCGACGATGATCGACGCCGGCCTGCCCCTGGTCCAGTGCCTGGACATCCTCGGCAGCCAGATGGACAACCGGGCCTTCAAGAAGGTGATCTTCGCCATCAAGTCGAAGGTCGAGTCCGGGTCCACCTTTGCCGACGCGCTCAAGGACCATCCCAAGGTCTTCGACGAGCTCTTCGTCCAGCTCTGCGCCGCGGGCGAAGTGGGCGGCATCCTGGACACCATCCTCAACCGGCTGGCCACCTACCGGGAAAAGGCGGAGAAGCTGAAGCGGAAGGTGAAGGGGGCGATGGTCTACCCGGTCATCGTCATCACGGTGGCCATCGGCGTGACCGCCCTCCTCCTGCTCAAGGTCACCCCGGTGTTCGCCAAGATGTTCTCCGACTTCGGGCAGGCCCTCCCCGGGCCGACCCAGATGGTCATCGACCTCTCGGACTGGCTCCAGAAGTGGTTCCTCTGGCTGGTGGTGGGCATCGCCGCGGTGGTGGGGGCGTTCGTGGCCATCTACCGGACCGACAAGGGCCGCCGGGTGATCGACAAGACCCTCCTCAACCTCCCGCTCTTCGGGCCGGTAATCCGCAAGGTGGCGGTGGCCCGCTTCACCCGCACCCTGGGGACGATGATCAGCTCCGGGGTGCCGATCCTCGACGCGCTCGACGTCACCGCCAAGACGGCCGGCAACCGCACCGTGGAGGACGGCATCTACTACGTGCGGAACAAGATCTCCGAGGGGAAGAACATCGCCGGGCCTCTCCTGGAAACCAAGGTCTTCCCCCCCATGGTGGTGCAGATGATCGGGGTGGGCGAGGCCACCGGCGCCATGGACGCCATGCTCAACAAGATCGCCGACTTCTACGACGACGAGGTCGACGTGGCCATCGCCGCGCTCACCAGCATGATCGAGCCGGTGATGATGGTGTTCCTGGGCGGGCTGGTGGGCGGGTTCCTGGTGGCCATGTACCTCCCCATCTTCAGCCTGGCCAGCAACATCAAGTAACCCGGGGCGGGGGTGGTGGGCGCCGCGCCGCCGCGAGAGGTCTCCGGGGAGCCCGGCGCCCAGGCGCCGCGCGAGGACGAGCAGCTCTTCCGCAAGCTCTCCTGGCTCACCCTCTTCCGGCTGGCCGCGGTCACGGTGCTGCTCGGCGGCACCGCCCTC
>Ga0187765_10000228_pt1 | contig 20101 bp, 17 predicted proteins | sample 0216_QUI02_MP05__3_FD_133018 | JGI IMG/M metagenome (GOLD analysis project Ga0187765, IMG submission 133018) | Tropical peat soil microbial communities from peatlands in Department of Meta, Colombia - 0216_QUI02_MP05_10_MG | ecosystem: Environmental > Terrestrial > Soil > Wetlands > Peat ...
AGGCCACACTCCTCGCTCGGATACAAAACACCGGCGGCATATGCCGGTACACTCACCGCGCCGAAGGGCGTAACATCGGTCGAGGCTCTAACCGCCACCGGATGAAAGTTCAGTGGCAGGTCATCAGGTATTTGTTTATGCTTTATTCCCAAAATTTGTCTGGAGATCACAAATAAGATTCCAGAATGCGCTGCCACCAAAGGAGGAAGAATCGTTATCATCACACCTGTATCTCCGGTGATGAGTGGCGGCCTGCCAAGAAGGAAAGCTCCCCAGTTGGCCAAAGCGGGAACGCAAAAGATGATCGACCAATAAAATATTGTAGAAACGATCGGCTCAAGTTTGGTTGCGCACATAATCATCTGTTGTCTCATTTCATCCCTCTTTTTTTGCTGGCCCCACTCCAGCTGAATTGAATAAGATATTTGCAATTCTCTATGCGGCAACGGCGAAATTGAATTCGTGAAAATTAAAGCCGTTCATCCCCCGATCACCGCCACGCCCTGAATCTCGATCAGCATGCCGGGCCGCGCGAAGTTCGACACCGTGATCAACGCGCTCGCCGGAAAATTTCCGTCCGGAAAAAATCCCGCGCGCATCTGCACGAAGCGATCGCCGTGGCGCGGATCCAGGATGAACACGGTCATGGTCACCATGTTGGCGAGGCTGCCGCCGGCCTTCTTCAACGTCTGGTCGAGCAGGCCGAAGATCGTGGCCACCTGCGCCTCGAAGTTCCCCGAAATATCGTTGCCGGCCTCGTCGCGCGTGGCGGTCTGGCCCGCGAGCCACACGATCTTACCGCCCTGCGTGATGACCGCCGGCGAATAGGCCCGCGATCTCTGCTGCTCGCTCTTTTCCATGTAGGTCGCCATATTTCTTAACCTCCCGATTAAAATTGGTTCATCTCTGTGGCAATTAACCTGGCGTTGGTGACTAAAGCCTAGCTTTTCTCTTTGAGCCTAGCAGGTTAGATTATGCTCATGCCGGGTCGCGTATTCTTATTATCGCTCGTGCTCCTGTTTTTTGCGCCAGCCGCCGTGCAAGCGCAGGATCTTGGCTCGCTTGTGCCGGTGGCGCTTCCGCCGCTTGCCCATCCGAACGACCCGAACCTGCCCGCCAAGCAATTGTTCGGCCGCAAGGACGAACCTGCTCTGATGCCGCCGCGAGCGATTGGCGCTTACTCCCACGGCTGTCTCGCCGGCGCGCAGATGCTCCCGGTCACCGGCCCGACCTGGCAGGCGATGCGCCTCTCCCGCAATCGCAACTGGGCGCATCCCGAAATGATCAAGCTGATCGAGCGCATTTCGGCGAAGGTGCCGAAGTTCGGCTGGCCGGGACTGCTCGTCGGCGACTTGACGCAACCCCGCGGCGGACCGATGATGAATGGCCACGCCAGCCACCAGATCGGGCTGGACGCCGATGTCTGGTTCACGCCGATGCCGGATCACGAACTCTCGCGCGAAGAGCGCGAAGACTTGATGGCAACCAATCTCGTCAACGACACCTGGGACGAGGTCCGGCCGGAAATCTGGTCACCGGCCTATATCGCTTTGCTCAAGACCGTGGCCGATGAGCCGCAGGTCGAGCGCGTGCTGGTCAACTACGCAATCAAGAAAGCGCTCTGCCGCGACGTCAAGGGCGACCGCCGCTGGTTGGGCAAGATGCGCATCGTGTTCGGCCACAACTATCACTTCCACATCCGCATCAAATGTCCGGCCGACAGCCCCGAATGCCATCCCGACAGCCCGCCGCCGAATTACGACGATTGCTCGGAGAATGTGGGCTATTGGAGTTTCCACGACCGCTTCCGGCCGAAACCGCAACTGCCCGGCCCGCCGGGTCATCAGAAGACGCTCGCGGAATTGCCGCCCATGTGCCGGCAGGTCCTGAACGCACCGGGACCGACAACAGCCGCAAACAATCACTAGGAACGCTTGGCGTCCGCGCGGATCATGGCGGCGCCTTTTTCGGCGATCATCATGGTTGGCGCGGCCGTGTTGCCGGACGTGATCGACGGCATCACCGAGGCATCGACCACCCTGATGTGGTCGAGGCCGATAATTCGCAGCCGCTCGTCGACCACGGCAAGCGGATCGCTGGCGCGGCCCATCTTTGCCGTGCCCACGGGATGAAAAATGGTCGTGCCGATGTCGCCGGCCGCCCTTACTAGGCTCGCATCGTCGTCGCCGGTCTTTGCTCCGGGCAGATATTCGATCGGTTTGAACGGAGCGAGCGCCGGCTGCCCCACGATCCGGCGCGTCACGCGGATCGAATCCGCCGCCACCTGCCGGTCCTCGCTGGTCGCAAGATAATGCGGCGCGATCACCGGCTTGTCGGCTGGATCGCGCGAGCGCAGGCGCACATGCCCGCGGCTGGTCGGATGAATGTTGGTGACGCTTGCGGTAAACGCCGGGAACGTGTGTAGCGGTTCCCCGAAGCGCTCGAGCGACAAGGGCTGCACGTGATACTGGATGTTCGCCCGTTCGCGATGCGGATCGGACCGCGTGAAGATTCCGAGTTGCGACGGCGCCATCGTCAGTGGTCCGCGCCGGAACATCGCGTAGTTGAGCATCATGCGCGCGAAGCCGGTGCGCTGGTGATAGATCTCGTTCAGCGTCTTCGCGCCGGAAACCTTGTAGATCAGCCGCAGCTGCAAATGATCGTGCAGGTTCTCGCCGACTCCCGGCTTGTCGAGCACGAGCGGAATGCCGAAAGCGGACAGCTGCGCAGCCGGCCCAACCCCTGACAGCATCAGAAGCTGCACCGAGCCGATCGATCCGGCCGCGAGAATCACCTCGCCGCGGCAGCGCGCCAGGCGTTCGACGCCATCCTGCCGCCAGCGCACGCCGGATGCGCGCTTGCCTTCGAATTCGACGCTGTCGACCAGACAGTCGGTTTCCAGCCGCAAATTCGATCGATGCAAAACCGGCTTCAAAAATCCACGCGCCGCCGACCAGCGCCGCCCGCGTTTCTGATTGACGTGATAGGCGCAGGAGCCTTCGTTGTCGCCGGTGTTGAAATCGGCGATCTCCTTGATGCCGGCCTGCTTCGCCGCCGCGCGAAAGGCGTCGAGCAAGTCCCAGCGTACCCGCGGCGGCTCGATCCGCCATTCGCCGCCGACCGCATGATGCGCGCTCGCGCCCAGAAAATGGTCTTCGTGCTGCTTGAAGAACGGCAACACGTCGTCCCAGCCCCAGCCGGCCAATCCCAACTGCCGCCAATGGTCGTAATCGGCGGCCTGCCCGCGCATGTAGATCATGGCATTGATCGAAGACGACCCGCCGATCACCTTGCCGCGCGGATAATTCAGGCTGCGTCCGTTCAGACCGGGCTCGCTTTCGGTCTTGAACATCCAGTCGCCGCGCGGATTGCCGATGGCGAACAGATAGCCGACCGGAATATGGAACCAGATCCAGTTATCGCGGCCGCCGGCTTCCAGCACCAGCACGCGTGATTGCGGATCCGCCGACAGCCGGTTGGCCAGCACACAGCCGGCCGAGCCCGCCCCCACGATGATGTAGTCGAATTCGCCCTCAATGGGTGTTGCTTGCGTCATCTGGCCCCCTCCGGACGCTACTTTACCCGGGCATCAGAGCCTTGCTAGTGTCCCTCAACGATCCGCGGTCCGCTGTACGCGCATTGCGATAGTGTCCTGGAACGGCGCTTCCGGGGTGATCGTCTCAACACATCATCCAACCGTGGCGCGGCTTGCATACGCGCGCCCGCTCCCGAGGAGTGCCGCCATGTTGAAAATTCTTCGTCCGTTCGCCGTTGCCTTCGCCGTCGCACATCTGTGGATCGGCTATTCCGAGCCCGTGCAGGCGCAGGACCAGACCATCGTCATGTTCGCCGCAGCCTCGATGAAGAACGCGCTCGACGACGTCAACGCCGCCTATACGAAGAAAAGCGGCGTCAAGGTGATCTCGAGCTATGCCGCAAGCTCCGCGCTCGCCAAGCAGATCGAAGGTGGAGCGCCTGCCGATCTGTTCGTCTCGGCCGATCTGGAGTGGATGGATTACCTCGACCAGAAAAAGCTCATCAAGGAAAACACGCGGGTGAGCTTGCTGGGCAATCGACTGGTCTTGATCGCGCCGAAAGATTCCAAAATCGGCAGCGTGACGATGAGCCAGGGCTTCGACCTTGCCAAGCTCGCCGGCGACGGAAAAATCGTCACCGGCGATGTGCGGGCGGTGCCGGTCGGCAAATACGCCAAGGCCGCACTCAAAAAGCTCGGCGCCTGGCAAGCGGCCGAAAAGAAATTCGCCATGGCCGAGAACGTGCGCGCCGCGCTTGCACTCGTCGTACGCGGCGAAGCGGTGCTCGGCATCGTGTATGAGACCGACGCGAAGGTGGAGCCGGGCGTGAAAATCATCGGCACTTTCCCCGCGGATTCGCATCCCGCCATCATCTATCCCGTTGCGCTCACTGCGAACGCCAAGCCGGAAGCCGCAGCCTATCTGTCCTTCATGCGCTCCGGTAACGCGAAAGCCATATTCGAGAAATACGGCTTCACGTTCCTGATCAAGCCGACGTCTTGACACCATAGACTCGGCACGTGTTCGACCTGTCCCCGGACGAATGGATTGCGATCCGGCTCTCGCTGCGGATCGCCCTTGTCGCGACCACCGTGGCACTGCCATTCGGCATTGCCATCGCCTGGTTGCTCGCCCGCAAGGATTTTTGGGGCAAATCGTTGCTCGACGGCATCGTGCACCTGCCGCTGGTGCTGCCGCCTGTCGTAACCGGTTATCTGCTCCTGATAACGTTCGGCCGCAGAGGCACCATCGGCGGATTCCTCGCCGACCTCGGCATCGTGTTCTCGTTCCGCTGGACCGGCGCCGCCCTCGCCTGCGGCGTCATGGGTTTTCCGTTACTCGTGCGCGCGATCCGGCTGTCGTTCGAAGTGATCGACCGCCGGCTTGAAGACGCAGCGGCCACCCTCGGAGCCAACCGCATCTGGGTTTTTCTCACGGTGACTTTGCCGCTCGCATTACCAGGCCTGATCGCCGGCATGGTCCTGTGCTTCGCCAAGGCGCTCGGCGAATTCGGCGCCACCATCACCTTCGTCTCCAACATTCCCGGCGAAACGCAGACCATTTCCGCGGCGATCTACACCTATACGCAAATCCCCAATGCCGATGCCGCCGCACTGCGGCTCGTGCTCGTCGCAATCGTCATTTCGCTTGCGGCGCTCGTCGTATCGGAATGGTTCGCGCGCCGCGCCGGCCTGCGCTACCACGGAGACTAAGCATGATTCCGAACAGCGGGGAGCGGTTTTCGGATCGGATCAGGCTCGAACAAAGCATGCTCGCGGTCGACGTGGAAAAGCGCCTCGGCGATTTCGAGCTCGCCGCCAAATTCGAAGCCGCCGGCGGCGTCACCGCTCTGTTCGGACCCTCCGGCGCCGGCAAATCCACGCTCGTCAACCTGATCGCCGGCCTGCTTGCGCCGGATCGCGGCCGCATCGCGCTCGACGACCATGTGCTGTTCGATTCCGCCACAGGCATAAATCTTCCGCCGCATCGCCGCCGCATCGGCTACGTCTTCCAGGAAGGCCGTCTGTTCCCGCATCTGACGGTGGCGCAAAATCTCGATTACGGCCGCTGGATGCAGAAACTGCCGGCCGATACCGCCGAGACCGAACGCGTCGTTTCCCTGCTCGACATCGGACATCTGTTGCGGCGCCGACCCGGCAGGCTCTCGGGCGGCGAGCGCCAGCGCGTCGCGATGGGACGCGCGCTACTGATGAAGCCGCTGCTTCTTCTGCTCGATGAACCGCTTGCTTCGCTCGATCGCGCGCGCAAGCTTGAAATACTCCCTTATCTTGCCCGCCTGCGCGACGAGGCAAAAATACCGATGATCTACGTCAGCCACCAAGCCGGCGAGATCGTGCGGATCGCGTCGCAGGTTGTACGCATCGAAGACGGCCGGGTGGTCGCTGATGGCGGGCTCGAACTGCTTGATGCGGAGCGGAAAGAAATGGTTTTCTGACGTCCATGTTTCCGCCCGAACGAATCGTCTGTCTGACCGAGGAAACCGTGGAGACGCTTTATCTCCTCGGTGAGGACCGCCGTATCGTAGGCGTCTCCGGCTATGCCGTGCGCCCACCGCGCGTCCGCCGTGAGAAACCACGCGTATCGGCTTTCATCACCGCCGACGTACCGAAGATTTTGGCGCTTGAGCCCGATCTCGTTCTCGCCTTTTCCGATTTGCAGGCCGATATCGTGGCGGAATTGATCCGCACAGGCGTCACGGTGCACGCCTTCAACCAGCGCAACCTCGCCGGCATCTTCGCCATGATCCGCACGCTCGGCGCCCTCGTCGGCGCCGCCGACAAGGCCGAGCAGCTGGCGCGTTCGCTCGAGGATAAAGTCGCGCAAACCCGCGCGAACGCCGAACGGCAGCCGCACCGGCCACGGATTTACTTCGAGGAATGGGACGATCCGATGATCTCCGGCATCGGCTGGGTCTCGGAGCTGATCGGAGTCGCAGGCGGCATCGATGTGTTCGAACGCCGCGCCAGCGGGAAGAGCGCGAAGGATCGCATTGTCTCCGCACACGACGTGATCGGCGCGCGGCCGGATATCATCATCGGTTCATGGTGCGGGAAGAAATTCGTGCCCGCCAAGGTCGCGGCCCGCCCGGGCTTTGCCGCCATTCCGGCGGTCGCGGCGGGCCAACTGTTCGAGATCAAGTCGGCGTTGATTTTGCAGCCCGGCCCTGCGGCGCTGACCGATGGGCTGACCGCGCTCCGGACGCTCGTGACGCAATGGGCGCAGACTGCGACTGAGGAAAAAGTTCGGCGCCGCGCGCCATGAGGCCCGTATCGACTTGTTAACATATTGGTATTTAATGAAATATTCCATCAGCCCCAATGCCATCATCAACTGGCTATGAGGGAGCGAATTGAACTATTGTGCTGGTCGAAGGTTCTCCTTTTCGAGAGCGCGACCGAACGAGGCAAGCGAGATGAATGCAACTCAACCGAACACCGCCCACGCGCCCACTACGCTCCGGCAGGATCTGCTGCTGGTCGCATTCCTGATCGGCTTTGACGTGGCCGCGCGTCTGTTGGTGCACCTGCCGAACTTCTCTCCGGTGCTTGCAAGCGCGTTGTTCGCCGGCACCGCGCTGCGCTTCCGCTCGCTCGCCCCGATCGTGCCGATCGCCGCACTGTTGCTCAGCGATGCCGTCATCGGGTTCGACGACTGGCGCATCATGGCCGTCGTCTATGCCTCACTGGCCTTGCCGGCGCTCGTCGGAATCTGCGTACGGCGCTTCCGCGTTTCGATCGTGCTGGCGCCGACGGTGCTCGCGTGCTCGTTGTTTTTCTTCGCGACCACGAATTTTGCCGTATGGGCATTCGACACAATCTACACCGCCGACCTCGACGGGCTGATCAAGTGCTATATCGCGGCGCTGCCGTTCCTGAAAAATACGCTGGCCGGCGATTTGATCTGGGCTGTGGCCTTTTTCGGTGGCGCTTGGCTGGTGCAGACCACGCTGGCGCGCGTTCGCCTGCGCCGCCGCTACGCCTCTTAGACCGTTTCCCGGCTTTTGCAGCCTAGCTGCGCCACTTTGCGAGCAGAGCTTTGAGCTTTGCAATGATTGCGAGTTGCGGCGTCTCGGGCTCTTCGAGCCGAAGCCCGACGGTCACGAGCCGCCCTTCGCTGAAGGCGTGCGCCAGCAGCATGACGTCTCCGAGCTGCACCACGTCCCCTTCCCGCGCATTGCGCCCGAGCTGTTCGACGAAGTAATCCGCCAGCGAGGTTCCGTAATTTTCCGTCTCGACCGGCAAGCCATAGATTTCCGCCAGCGCCCCGAGCGTCGCATCGCCGGAAAGGAAAAAATCGCCGGCCAGGCGCGCATCCGGCAGCATCGACGGCGGCATGTCGACGAAGAAGCGATCGAGCGCCTGCGCCCGCTCCGGTGCCGCGAGAAAATAGACGTGATCGCCCTCGCGCACTGCGCCCGCTTCCTCCGGCGTGTGCACGCGCTCGTCGCGCACGACCAGCGTGAGCTTTGCCCACGACGGCGCGATACCATGGCGAAGATACGGGCTCGTTGCGACCACCGGATAGCCGATCAATTCCTGCGTCAACTGGCCGGGCAAATCGAGCTCGCTGCGGTGAGCGGAGACCGCGGCCTGCGGCATCGCCATGCGCAGGCGCCGCGCGGCGATCGAAATCGTCCAGCCTTGCACCAGCAGCGAAATCAAAACCACCACGAAGCCGACGTCGAAGAAAATCTGCGCCCGTTCGTATTTCACCAGCAGCGGAATCGAAGCGAGAAAAATGCTCACCGCGCCGCGCAATCCGACCCAGGAAATGAACGTCTTTTCCCGCACGCTGAAGCGGAACGGCGCCAGGCACAGGAACACCGCGGCGGGCCGCGCAACGAACATCAGCATGAATGCGACCGCCAGCGCCGGCAGCAGGCGATCAGGCAGACTATTCGGCCAAACCAGAAGACCGAGCAGCACGAACATGGCGATCTGTGCGAGCCACGTGGCGGCATCGAGAAAGGCGATGAGCGTGGAATGCGCGCGGGTGGCGCGATTGCCGACCACGAGGCCGGCGAGATAGACCGCAAGAAAACCCGAGCCGTGCAGCGTCTGTGTGATTCCGAAGGTGACCAGCGCTCCGGCTGCGACAAACGGTGCGTGCAAACCCTGCGGCAGGTCGAGCCGGTTGAGCACGAGCACCATCGCGCCGCCGCCCAGCACGCCGATAGCGCCGCCGAGCGCCGCCTCGCGCAGCAACAGGATGGCGATGTCCTGCCACGGCTTCTGGCCGATCAGCAGCATCTCGACCAGCACGATGGTCAGGAATATCGCAAATGGATCGTTGGTCGCAGACTCCACTTCGAGCGTGGCATTCACCCGCGGCCGCAATCTCAAGCCCCGCGCATGCAACAGGAAGAACACCGCCGCGGCGTCGGTCGAAGCGACTACGGCCCCAACCAGCAGCGCCTCGAGCGGATTGAGCTTGAGCGCCCACCACGCCATTGGCGCGGTCAGCGCGGCGGTAATCAACACGCCGAGCGTCGCCAACAGTCCAGCCGGTCCCATGACGCTGCGAAATGTCGCAAGCCGCGTACGCAGACCGCCGTCAAACAAAATAAGCCCCAGCGCCACCGACCCGACGATATAGGCGGACCGCACATCGTCGAATTTAATGCCACCCGGGCCGGATTCGCCCGCAAGCATGCCGACGATCAAGAACGCCAGCAGCAACGGCGCACCAAACCGCAGCGCAATCAGGCTCGACATGATGCCGGCCAGCACCAACAGCGCGCCGAGCAGGATGATGATATTGACCGAGTCGAGTGACGCCATGCGTGATGCGAATCTCCCTTTCCATTGGAGAGCCACACGAAATCAACGGCAACGGAAATAAACGCGTTATATCGTCATACGCATTGCGCAGTACGGGGCGCTCAATCGATCAGAACGTTAGAACGCGACCTTGTCACCGCCCTTGAGCGCGAGGATGTCGCGCGCGTCGTCAGAGCTCGCGATCTCCAGGCCAAAACCTTCGATGATCTGCCGCGCCTGCTTGACCTGCTGCGCATTCGACTCGGCGAGTTTGCCGGGGCCGATCCACAGCGAATCCTCCAGCCCCACGCGCAGGTTGCCGCCCATCGCCACCGCCATGGCGCCGATCGTCATTTGCGCCCGACCCGCGCCCAGCACCGACCAGCGATAGTTCTCGCGGCCGAGCAGCCGATCCGCCGTCCGCCGCATGTGGATGACATCCTCGGGATGCGTGCCGATGCCGCCGAGAATTCCGAACACCGACTGCACGAACAGCGGCGGCTTGACGAGACCGCGCTCGAGAAAATGCGCGAGGTTATAGAGATGCCCGATGTCGTAGCACTCGAACTCGAAGCGCGTGCCGTTGTCGGCGCAGGTGCGCAGCACGTATTCGATGTCCTTGAAGGTGTTGCGGAACACGAGATCGCGCGTGCCTTCCAGATAAGGCTGCTCCCAGTCGTGCTTGAACTCCTTGTAGCGGCCGAGCATGGGATAGAGCGCGAAATTCATCGAGCCCATGTTGAGGCTCGCGACCTCCGGCTTGAATGTATGCGCGGGCGAAACGCGCTCCTCGACCCGCATCGTGGGCGAGCCGCCGGAAGTGAGATTGATCACCACATTTGAGCGCTGCTTGATGCGCTTGATGAAGCGGCCGAAGGCCTCGGGCGACTGGTCGGGCTTGCCGGTCTCCGGATTGCGCGCGTGCAAGTGCACAATGGCCGCGCCCGCCTCGGCGGCGCCGATCGCGGCGTCGACGATCTGGTCCGGCGTGATCGGCAGATAGGGCGACATCGACGGCGTGTGGATCGCGCCGGTAATCGCGCAGGTGATGATGACTTTGTTGTTGGTCTTACTGGCTGACTTGGCCACGGCTTGCTCCCTGTTGGCGGCCTATCTTTACGGCGTTGTCCGCGATCACGCTAGGCTTGTGGACTGGCGCCCCCTGGCGGACCAGCGTAGGGACAATCGCATGGATGAACATGCGAGGGGACGCGGGCTTTCAACAACGGTGATCGGCGTCGCTTGCGGCGTCGGCGCGGCCGTTTTCTGGGCCGCCGGGTTCGTGGCCGCACGCCACGGCATTGCCATTGGCCTGGGTCCGGCCGATATGGCGCTGCATCGGTACCTCTGGTCCGGCCTGGCGCTGCTGCCGCTTGTGCCGGCCTATGGCGCGGCGGAACTGCGTGCGGTCGGCTGGTTCCGCGCCATTGTCCTCACGCTGCTCGCCGGCCCGCTGTTTGCGATGACGAGCTATGCCGGTTTTCTGCTCGTGCCGCTCGGGCACGGCGGCGTGATTCAACCGTCCTGCGCCGCGCTCGGCGGCCTCCTGCTTGCGACCGTCGTGCTCAAGGAGCATTTGCCACTTCGCCGTTTGGCAGGAGCGCTCATCATCATCGTTGGCCTTGTCGTCATTGGCGGTGAGGCCATCGCCACCATCGGAACGCACGGGCTCGCCGGCGACCTGATGTTTGTCGCGACCGGATTGTCGTTTGCAACTTTCGGCATACTGCTGCGGCGATGGGGCATTTCGGCCAACCGCTCGGTTGCCGTCGTGAGTGTGGTTGCGCTGCTTTACGTTCCCTTTCACTGGTGGCTGTTCGGTTTCGAACGGATGATCGCTGCCGGCTTTTTCGAAAATCTGCTGCAGGCCGTGGTTCAGGGCATCTTGGCCGGCCCGGGCTCGACCTATCTGTTCACGCGCTCGGTGGCCGCGCTCGGCGCCGGCCGCGCCACCGTTTTCCCGTCACTGGTCCCGGGGTTCACATTGCTGATCGGATTTCTCGCGCTCGGCGAGGTGCCGAGCCTTCTCCAGCTCCTGGGTTTTTTCATCGTGCTGATCGGATTCCAGTTCACCCAGCGATAATCATGTCTCCGGTCCGGCATATTTGCCGGCGGTCTGGGGGAACATCGCCTTCACGATCTTGAATTTTGAAATATCCACCGTCGCGTCCATATGCAGGAAGATCGCGGCATCGCGCAGGACTTTCTCGATGCCGAAGTCGAGCATTATGCCGTTGCCGCCGTGCAGTTCGACCGCGTGCTGGCAGACTTTCATGATCTCCTCCGAGGCGAACAGCTTGACCATGTTGCACAGCACGTCTGCGTCCGGCGCGTTGTCGTCGACCGCGCACGCGGCGCGATCGAGCAGCGCACGCACCGCCTCGATGCGCGTCGCCATGTCCGCCAAGCGTAAAGCCACCGCCTGATGCTTGATCAGGATTCGGCCGCCCTGCACGTATTGCTGCACGTATTTCGACGTGTCCTCGAACGCGCGCACGCCGACGCCGAGATTTTTCGAAGCCTGAATGATCTTGCCCGGCCGGAAATAGACGCCGGCCTTGCCGAGCGCATCGTTTTCCACCAGCAGATGATCGTCGGGTACGTACATATCCTCGAACACCAGCTCGCCGTTGTTCATGAAGCGGCAGCCGAGCGTCTCGTTGCAGCGCGCGACCGTAAGTCCCGGCGTCTCACGCGGCACCAGGAATGACGACGTGCCCTGCATCATCCCGACTTGCGGATTGGAATTGGCATAGACCACGTAGAGGCCGGCGTCGTAGCCGTTCGAGATGAATTGCTTGCGGCCGTTGATCACCCAACCGCCGTTTTTCTTCACCGCGCGGGTCTGCATCGCGGCTTCCGGCACGTTGTAGGGCAGCCAGCGGTCCGACGCGCCGCGCGGCTCCGTCAAACAATGGGCCAGCAGGAATTGCGGGTCCTCCAGCAGGCGGCCGAACCATTTCTCCTGCAGATGCTTGGGCACAAGATTGCGCAGCAGCACGGAGACCTTCCAGTTCTGCACCAATTTATCGGCCAGGCCGGAGTCGCCGCGCGCGATCTCTTCGGAGATGATGGCGAACGTCCTCACTTCCGTTTTCGGATCGAGCTCGATGCCGCCGAAATCCTCCGGCACGCCAAGCGTGCGAATGCCGATACTCTCGGCGCCCTCCAAAATCTCTTTCGGCAGCCGATCCTCCGGCGTCATGATCCATTCGCGCTGCCAGTTACCGCGAATGAACGGTATGACGACGTCATCGACGAATTTTCGGCACGATTGCCGCATCAGACGCTGTTCTTCGGACAGATCGCGGTCGGCAGTGGTCATGGAAAATCCCCTACGTCGTTCGCTTGCGGTTCGGAACGGCTCTTCGGCAAAGCCCGCCGGATCATGCTCCGGCCGCCGCCTCCGGTCTACCTTGGCTCGCCGAATGCCGCCAATGGGATGTGCCGGCCCTGATCGCGCTGCTATATGATCGTCCGACCTGACTGGCGGCGGAAGGGATCAGGCCATGGACGATCTCGGACAGTTCCTCGATACGATGGGCGAGACGCTCCGCTCTTTCGGCGCGGAATTCACCAGCATTTGGTTCCCGATCCAGATCGCGCTGATCCTGCTGGCCGCCGCCATCGCCTATGGATTGGCGATGCTGATGCGTCGCCGCATCGATTTCAAAGCGGTGTTGAAGGGCTGGCCGAAGGTCTTTCGGCAATTGGTGTTTGCCACCGCCGGGAACCTGACAATCATCATTTTTGCGCTTTTAACGGCGACGATTCATAGCGCGCTGCTGGAGGTAACAACTCCGGCGCGCAGCTATCTCCTGCAGGTCGCCACCAGTTTGGCCGCCGCCTGGATCGTGATATCGCTCTTCGCGTCGCTGCTGCGCAATCATTTCGTCAATCGCATCGTCGCGATCTGTGCCTGGACCATCGCCGCGCTCAGCATTCTCGGCCTGCTCGGCAATGCCACCAAGATGCTCGACTCCGTGGGCATCGGCATTGGCGGCGGCTCGCGGATCTCACTGCTGCTGATTTTGAAAACCGCCGTTTTCCTGCTGGTGACGCTGTGGCTCGCGGTCGTCATCGGAAATTTCCTCGACAAGCGCGTTCAGAGGATCAGCGATCTCACGCCCTCGATCCAAATTCTGCTGGGCAAGGTGATCCGGCTTTCGCTGATCGCGCTTGCCATTGCTGTCGTGCTCAATGCGGTCGGTATCGATCTTTCTGCTCTCGCCCTATTCTCCGGCGCGGTCGGCGTCGGTGTCGGCTTCGGACTGCAGAAGATCGTTTCCAATCTGGTCAGCGGCATAATTCTGCTCGCCGACAAATCGATCAAGCCGGGCGATGTTATCTCAGTCGGCGACAATTCCGGGTCGGTGCGAACGATCGGCGCGCGCTACACGCTGGTCGTGATGCGCGACGGCCGCGAGATACTGCTTCCCAACGAGGATTTGGTGACCCAGCGGGTCGTCAACTGGTCGCATTCGAACGACCTGGTGCGGTTGGAGGTGCCGTTCGGCGTCAGCTACGACAGCGACCCGCACGCGGTAAGCAAGCTCGCGCTTGCGGTAATCGCCCCCATTCCGCGCATCATGCAGCAACCGGCGGCGGCCTGCTATCTCACTGGTTTTGGCGAATCCTCGCTCGACTTCGTGTTGCGTTTCTGGATCTCCGATCCGATCGAGGGCACCACCAACATTCGCGGCGAGGTCATGCTGGCGCTGTGGGACGCCTTTAAGCGCGAGGGCATCGAGATTCCCTATCCCGTGCGCAATCTGCGCCTAACCGATACGGCACGCGCCGCTCTGGACCGCACCGCACGGAAACCGGCGTGATCCCGCCGCACTTGTTTTAGAAATTATGCCGCTTCACTCGAAGGATTCAATTTCCGATCAGCCATCGCTGCGATGTCGTATCGCGGCACATCGATGTGGAAGATCGTCCCTCCGGACGGCGCGTCATAGCAGCCGACCTCGCCACCGAGCCGGTTCATGATCTCTTTGACGATGCTCAAGCCCAATCCGGTGCCGCCTTTTAGTCGGGCGTCCGACGCATCCACCTGGGCAAATTTATCGAAGATGCGAGTTTTGTAATCGTCGGGAATACCCGGACCGTGATCGCGCACGGCGATACGCCAGGATCTGTCCCGCTTCTCGATTGATACCAGCACCTCGCCGCCTGGCGGAGAGAACTTGACCGCATTGGACAACAGATTGGCCATGACCTGCGTGAGGCGATCAGGATCGGCGTAAACCGCACACTCGGCCGTCGGCAAATCCGACTTCACGCGCACGTTGAATTTCTTGGCGAAAGGCCGATTTGCCTCGATCGCCCGTTCGACCGGAAGCTTGGCGTCGATGCGTTGAAAGTCGAAAGTCATCTTCCCCGTTTTGATCCTTTCGAAATCGAGAATGTCGCTGAGCAACCCGGTCAATCTCTTACAGTTGGTCTGCGCCATTCCAATCAGACGCACGGCCGCATCCGGAAGGTTGCCGCCGGCTCCGCCCATCAGCAAGCCGAGCGGACCCGCAATCGCGGTAACCGGAGTGCGCAATTCGTGGTTCACGGTTGCGATGAATTCGTCCTTCATGCGCGCGATGCGCTTTTGTTCGGTTACGTCGCGACCAATGAAGAAATGACGTTGTTCGGGTTCGGACCACACGCCGGACCATTCCAGCATGACGATATGGCCATTCTTATGAAAATACCTGGTCGCAAAATTGCGGATCAGGTGGCCGCGTCTCGCGCGGCGCATTTCGGAACGGATGGCATTGAGATCGTCCGGATAGAGAAAATCGATGGCGTTGCGCCCGACCATTTCCTCCGGTGAAAATCCGAGGATCGCGGTCGAACTCGGGCTGACGCGAAGGAACGCACCTTGCCGGTCCACCACAAGGATCAAATCGAGCGACGTATCGAATATGCGGCGGCGTTCCTCGGCTTCGAGCCTGTGTTCCTTCTGCTCTGCAGCGAGCAGGGTGGCAAGCTTCGCGTATAGCGCTCCGGTTTCGAGCAACAACACCAGCAAAACGGTGGTGGCGGCAAGAAGGCCATAAGCCCGGCCGGCATAGAACCCGACATCGAATCGACCGGCGTTAAGTCCGGCGCTGAGCGCTACATCGAGCAGCCACGCGCACATGACGACCATCAGCCACAGGTCGAGCACGGTGTGCGGCCGCCGCAATAACAGGACCGAGAGCGCGACGAGGCTCAATGTCCAGATCAGCGCGATGACGAAGATCATGGAGGAAGAGTAGTGGTTACCTCTCATGATGTCGGGCAGAAGCCCCTGCCCCGCCGTGGCGAGCGTAGCCAGCGCAGCGACGGCGGCTGCAGTGATCGCGATATTGAGCAATATGGCAAAGCGAACTGACCCGCGCGGCCGGACGGTTTCGCCGTTCCTGCCTTTAAGCAGACCATACGTGATCACGACGACGGGAAAGACACCGTGCCAACACATGTAGAGCCACGCGGTGCTCTGCGGTCCCGCGCCGAACAGTCCCTTCGGCGCGAACAGGCCTGGAAAAGTGAGCGCATGCGGAATGGTCATGAATGCGGTGAACAGATATCCCGCGGCAAGCACATAAAGCGCGCGGGCACGCAATATGTTGAACTGGCCGAACAGCATGGCCGCGGTAATCAGATCGGTGATGGCGAGCGCCGATTCGTAGACCGGGATGAACGCCCAGACTTCGGGCAATGGCCGGCGCGCAAACGGAAGCAAGACGGCAAAAATCAACAGAGAAAGTATGACGACCGCAAAGGCGCGCCGGCGGTCGCGCCGCTGCACCGGCAGGGATGAGAGGAAGATCGCTTGGTCCGCCGTGACCGGAAGCGCCATTCACTGCTCCATCATGCAGGCTGGACTCAATTTGCCGGCGTGCCGCGATTTCAAAATGTTGCCAGTGGCATGCATCGCGCCGGCCCTTATTGTTCCAGCTTCTCAATTTCCAGATGACCGCGAGCATCTACGGAACCGTTGAATTTTTTCGCGAAGCCTCACGGAAAATTCGCGCAAGTCCGGCAACGATTTTGGGATAAGTACAATGACGGAGTGGTTTGGCGCGTTGATCGAAGTTGAAAGGATTGGCTCTGTTCAGGGAATCCGAAGAACAAATGGCAGTATGCGATAACTGACCCTACGTCAGCCTCGGCTCATGATCGACCTTAAATCGGCTGGATCGCAGGCGGCGGCTAAGCCGCCTTGCGGTTTGCCAGGAACTCGCCCATGCGGCCGAGCGCCTTCAAGATGTTCTCGGTCGAATTGGCGTAGGACAGCCGCACATAGCCTTCGCCGAGAATGCCGAAATCCGGCCCGCCGATGATCGCCACGCCCGCATCGTCGAGCAACGAAGCCGCCAGAGCCTTGGCCTTCCATCCCGTGCGCTTGACGTTCGGGAAGGCGTAGAACGCGCCCTTGGGCGTGGCGCACGACACGCCCGGCAATTTGTTCAAGCCCGCGACCACGACTTTGCGCCGCTTGTCGAACTCGGCGACCATCTTCACCACCTCGTCCTGCGGGCCTTTGAGCGCGGCAAGTCCGGCATATTGAGCCGAAGCATTGACGCAGGAATGCAGGTTCACCGCGAGCTTGCGCGCGTATTCGTAGAGCTTCCCCGGCCACACCGCGTAGCCGAGCCGCCAACCGGTCATGGCGTAGGTTTTCGACCAGCCGTTGAGCAGGATCAGCCGATCGCGGATCGACGGATAGGAGAGCAGGCACACATGCGTCTCCCCGTCGTAGACCATGTGGTCATAGATCTCGTCCGACATCACGCCCACGTCCGGCCAGCGTTCGAGCCCGGCGACGAGCTTATCCACTTCGCGCTTCGGCGTGACGCCGCCGGTCGGATTCGCCGGCGAATTGAGAATGAGTAACCGCGTTTGCGGCGTGATCAGTTTCAGGGTTTCTTCCGCCGAAAACGCAAAACCGTTCTCCTCGCGAATCGGCACCGGCACCGGCCGCGCACCGGTGTATTCGATCATGGACCGGTAGATGGGAAAGCCGGGATCGGGATAGAGGATGTCGGCACCCGGCTCGCCGAACATCAGGATCGACATGAACATGGTCGGTTTGCCGCCCGGCATGATCATCACGCTGTCCGGCGACACCTCGACCTTGAACCGTTTGTCGAGATCGGCGGCGACTGCTTCGCGCAGCGGCAAAATGCCGACCGCCGGAGTATAGCCGTGATGGCCGTCGCGCAGCGCTTTGATCGCCGCCTCGACGATGAACTCCGGCGTGCGGAAATCCGGCTGGCCGATGCCGAGATTGATGATGTCGCGGCCCTGCGCGGCCAGCGCGTTGGCCCGCGCCAGCACGGCAAAGGCGTTCTCCTCCCCGATGCGGTCGAAGGCGGCGATGGTTTTCAGCATGAGTGGTCCCGGCTGTTTTGTGGTTGTCGCCCTCTATTAGCAGCGTTGCCGGCGCGCCCGTCAATGGGACCGTTTCTCCCGCCGCGCGATCCGAACATCCGTCATTTTCATCACGTCAGCGCGCCACCAGGTCGCGTGTGATCTCGGCAAGCCGCGCGACGCCGCAAAGCTGCATCGTGCGGATCAATTCGTCACGCAGGTGCACAAGAACTGCCTGCACGCCGTCGGCTCCGCCCGTTGCCAGGCCCCAAAGCACCGGCCGGCCGATCAGCACCGCGCGCGCACCGAGCGCAAGGGCTTTGAGGATATCGGTGCCGCGGCGGATGCCGCCATCCACATAGATCTCGGCCTTGCTGCCGATCGCATCGACGATCTCGGCGCACGCATCCGTAGTGGTCACGGTCGTATCGAGATGGCGGCCGCCGTGATTGGAAACCATGATCGCCTTTGCGCCAAACTCGACGCAGCGCACGGCATCATCGCCGCGCAGCACGCCCTTGACGATCACGTCCATCGGCGCGCGCTTGATCAGCCATTCGAGCTCGCGCCAGGTGGTGGGGAAATTCACCTTGCCCTTGAACTCCGGATCATAGGCCGTGCGCGCCATCGGCGCGCCCGGCATGTTGACGTTACGAATCTCAGGCGACGGCACAAACGGCGCGCGCAGCTGCCGCGGACTTGAGCCGTAGACCTGATTATCGACCGTGAGAACCAGCGCGCGGAATTTCGCAGCCGCAACCCGATCGATCAGCGCCTCGATCTCTCCCCGATTGGGCCACATGTAAAGCTGAAACCACTGCGCCGTGTCACCGCGCTCAGCCGCGACGTCTTCCAGCGGCATGTTTGCGCTCGTCGCCAGCACATATGGCGCACCGGCGGCAGCCGCTCCGCGTGCGGTGGCGCGTTCGCCCTCCTGATGGAACAGCCGATGCCGGCCCATGGGCGCCACCATGATCGGCATGGCGGCTCTGGTCCCGAGCAGGCTGACGCCGAGGTCGATGGTGCTGATGTCCCGCAGGACATGGGGCCGGAGCCGCAACCGTCGCCACGCCGCGACATTCTCCGCGGCCGTGATCTCGTCGTCCGCGCCCGTGGCACAAAATGCGAACGACGGCGCCGGCAGCTTGGCGCGGGCTTCCTCTTCCAAGGCATCGAATTCCGTACAGTCCACGAACGACCCCCCGACACATCAATCCGCTTCACCACACCGATCACGGAAATGCGCTGTGCTTGCGCACCCAACCGTGGCAGGTTCGGAGTGATCAAGAAAGCAGGTTTTTCATGGCCTCCCCCCGCCCGTCTACCGCCGACAAACGCCGCACTTTTCGCAAGCTGCACGAGGCCGGCTGCTTCGTCATCCCCAACCCATGGAACGTAGGCACTGCACGCTATTTGCAAGGTCTCGGATTCAAGGCCCTGGCCACCACCAGCTCCGGCCACGCCCATTCGCAGGGTTATGCCGACGGCCAACAGTCGATCGACGAAGTGCTCGCGCATTACCGCGAGCTCGCCGCCGCGACCGACATCCCGCTGAACGCCGACTTCGAAAATGGCTTCGCCGACGATCCCGACCGCGTCGCCGACAACGTAACCCGCTGCATTGCGACTGGAGTGGCGGGTCTCTCGATCGAGGATTCGCCCAACAATTCGACCACCCCTCTCTATGACTTCGATCTCTCGCTCGCGCGCGTGAAGGCGGCGCGCGCGGCGATCGACAAGGCCGGTGGCGAGGTGGTCTTCACCGCGCGCACGGAAGGATTCATCCGCGGACAGCCGGACCTTGAGGAAACCATCCGTCGGCTGAAAGCCTTTGCCGATGCTGGCGCCGATTGTCTCTATTCGCCCGGCATCAAGACGCGTGAGCAGATCGAGGCGACGGTGAAAGCAGTCGCGCCCAAGGCCGTCAACTTCCTCAACAGCGGATCCTTCGGTTTCACCGTGAGCGACCTTGCCGCCATGGGCGTGCGCCGCATCAGCGTCGGCGGCTCGCTCGCGCGCGTGGCCATGCATGCCTTCATCAAGACCGCGCGCCAAATCGCCAACGAAGGCAAATTCGATGGCTTCGCAGATCTGATCACCAATCCGGAGCTGAACGCTTTCTTCCGTGAAGACCGCAAAAAGCACCAGCCGTGACGTCTAATGAGAGTCCGCTCGGCCCGGTCGTCGATACGACACCCGCGCAACCCCCCGGCCCGGCAAAACTTCCCGGCCGCTATGGCACGGTGGCGCGGCTCGAAGCTCGATCGCACGGCGACAGCCTTTGGGAGGCGGTGCGCGGCCACGACAGGATTTGGGCCTATCTTTCGTACGGCCCTTTTGCCGATTTCAAGAGTTTCTCGAACTGGCTCAGCGAACGCGAAAGATTGAAGGATCCCTATTATTACGTCGTGCTCGATACGAATGACGGCGCGG
>Ga0187765_10000229_pt1 | contig 20082 bp, 20 predicted proteins | sample 0216_QUI02_MP05__3_FD_133018 | JGI IMG/M metagenome (GOLD analysis project Ga0187765, IMG submission 133018) | Tropical peat soil microbial communities from peatlands in Department of Meta, Colombia - 0216_QUI02_MP05_10_MG | ecosystem: Environmental > Terrestrial > Soil > Wetlands > Peat ...
CGTGACCAGTTCGCCGTGCTGGTGGGCGTGTATGAGCGGGTGCTTGGTCCCGAGCACCCAAGCACGCTGGGCTCCCGCGGCAACCTGGCCTATTACGCCGGGGAGGCCGGGGATGCGGCCGGGGCCCGCGACGGGTTCGCCGTGCTGGTGCCGCTGCGCGAGCGGGTGCTGGGTCCCGAGCACCCGGGCACGCTGGGCGCCCGGGCCAACCTCGCCCGGTGGACCGGGGAGGCGGGGGATGCGGCCGGGGCCCGTGAGCAGTTCGCGGCGCTGGTGCCGCTGCGCGAGCGGGTGCTGGGCCCCGAGCACCCGGACACGCTGGGCGCCCGGGCCAACCTCGCGCACTGGACCGGGCAGGCCGGGGATGCGGCCGGGGCCCGTGATCAGTTCGCGGCGCTGGTGCCGCTGCGCGAGCGGGTGCTGGGTCCCGAGCACCCGGACACGCTGAGCGACCGCGCCAACCTCGCCTTTTACGCCGGGTCGGCGGGGGATGCGGCCGCCGCCCGCGATCAGTACGCCGCGCTGGTGCCGCTGCGCGAGGGGGTGCTGGGTCCCGAGCATCCGGACACGCTGGGCGCCCGGGCCAACCTCGCGCACTGGACCGGGGAGGCGGGGGATGCGGCCGCCGCCCGCGATCAGTACGCGGCGCTGGTCCCGCTGGACGAGCGGGTGCTGGGCCCCGAGCACCCGGACACGCTGACCGACCGCAACAACCTCGCCCGCTGGGCCGAGAAGGCGGATGGCGCACCGGGGGACGGCGGGAACTGACCACGGCGCCCCGGCCCGATGGCCAGCGGTCTGCGTCCCGGTCAGGCGGGGCCGGTCACCCCGGTAGCGGCCGGTGATCGCCAGGTTCCGGTGGTCACGATGGCCGGATGGTGACCGTACCGGTCTGGGTGCGGGCCGTGATGCGGTGCGCCGAGCTGCCTGCCAGCGGAACCGTGACATGCGTGCTGCCGACGGTGGCGCTGGCGTGGACGGTGTAGACGACGCCGTGGGGAAGGCGCAGGAAAATAGAGCCAATGCTGGTGGTGGCGGTCACGGTGGCCGGTGCGGCGGAGAAGGAAAGGCCGATGCTGCCGACGTTGGTGTTCACCGTGGCGGTGGCCGAGGACAGGCCGGAGCCGCTGATCGACCCGGCGTTCTCACTCACCTGGATGGGACCCGATAGCGAGGTGAGGGTAATGCCGCCCGCGCTGGTGTGCGTGGTCACCCGGCCGGTGAGAGCCGTGAGCCGGACGTCGCCGACCCGGTCCTCGATCCGGACCGTGGTGGCTGGTGGCACCCGGACGTGATACTCGACGTCGCATGCCTGGCTGACCGGGCAGTTGCCGGTCAGGGTGAGCGTCCCGGCGTGCAGCGCGTGTGAGGTAGTGGGCAGCTGGTGGCGGTACCTGAGCCGCTCGGTCACCGACACCGGCCCGGCGCCCCCGGTCACCCGCACATCGCCCACCCGGTTGCTGATCACCAGCGTGTGTACCGGCGGCGAGACCCGGTAGGTGCGCTCCTGGTCCTGCAACTGCCCGGTATCGACGCGGCAGCCGCCCATGGCCAGTGCGGCCGCGCACGCGGCCAGGGCGGCCAGCGCCGCCGCTCTCCCCGGGCGCGCGAACATGGCGTACTCCCTCACAAAGGCGCTGTACGGGACGGCCCACTCAGGGTCATGCGCCCGCCGGTGCCCGGCCAGCAACTGACTGCACTCTGGTCATTCTGGCCGACCAGCGTGACCCATCGCACCGACGGCCGGCGGAGCCCGATGCTGCCTAATAAGGCTGTCCAGGCACTATGGCGGGCACGGGCCCGTCACCGCAGGCGGGCCATCCAGGCTGACTTTACCTTAGCTTTGCGTGAAGTTGACTCTTTTGAGATTAGGTGGGAGGCTGGACGCCGGGGAACTAGTTGAGGCTATGCGGGGACCGGCCATGACCGAGACTGCGCCATGGGGGCCGACTGGAAGTTAATTCTGAAGGCGCAGGCTGCTGGCCGTCTGGGCCCGGACGTGCGCGGTTCACGGGGTTATGAACCGCATCGCATGACATTCCCTATTCCCTGGGGAGGTATAGGAATATGAGAGGGATTCCATCATTCACCGCAGAAGCAGCCCTGCAGGCCCCGGCCACATCGAATCACTTCACGTTATCCCGAACCCCGGCCGCCGCACGAAATGTCCACCCAGCAGATACGGCAGAGGCGGCGCTGCCCCGAAATCCGTGGCCGTTTGATTGCGGGATGTCCGGATGTAACGATCGCCCACCCGATGAGTCGGGGCAGGATTATTTTTCCGCATACTACGAATGCGGGACATGTGCCGGCGGGATCCTTGGGGTTAACCCGATGTTCTGCCTCCGCCCTGAATGCGAGGGGTGCCCGGGGCTGACGTCCTCGAAATGCCTGAGCGACTGGCCGCCGCCAACGGCGCTGGTCCGGCCGCCAGGTGGGATCGCCCAGGTACCGGCCGGGCTGTCGTTGAGATGAACGCCGCCGGTCCCCTCATCGAGGAGACGAACGAGCCGGCCGGGATCATGGCCGGCTACCTCAGCGAGTCCCGCACCCTGGTTCTCGAAGAGCTACGGCAGATAATCCCCGACAACCGGTACCGGCCGATCCTGTACGACCTGATGTTTGACTATCTCCTGCGCGAGGGCAAGGCGCTGCGGCCCGCGCTCTGCATTGCCACCTGCCGTGCGCTCGGCGGCCGGCTGCATGACGTGCTGCGCACCTCGGCGGTACTCGAACTGTTCCACAATGCATTTCTGGTGCACGACGACGTGGAGGACGAGTCGCTCCTGCGCCGGGGCCTGCCGACGCTTCAACTCGAGTACGGCGTCCCGATCGCCATCAATGTCGGCGACGGCATGTACGCCCTGTGCCTGGAGCCGTTGCTGGACAACGCCGAGCGGCTCGGTCTCGGCAAAGCGCTGCGCATCCTCCAGATTGTCGCCCGCATGGCGCGCGAGTCGGTCGAGGGCCAGGCGATCGAGCTGGACTGGATCCGCCGCGGGCAGTGGACGGCGAGTGATCGCGAGTACTGCCTGATGACATACAAGAAGACCGGCTGGTACACGTTCATCGCTCCCATACAGGTCGGAGCGGTAGTCACCGGCGCCTCAGCGATGGAGCAAAGGGAGCTGCGAAGATTCGGCCGGTACATGGGCGTCGCCTTCCAGATTCGCGACGACGTCCTCAACCTCGTCGGGGACGAACTGCCTTACGGGAAAGAGACCGCCGGTGACCTGTGGGAGGGGAAGCACACCCTCATGCTGCTGCACGCGATGCGCCGGGCGACCCCGGTGGAACGGGCGGAGGCCGAGCGCATCTTGAGCAAGCAGCGGCGCGATAAGACCGCCGACGACATCGACGTGCTGCTCGCGCTCATCGAGCGCCACGGCGGCGTCGACCGCGCCCGCGCGCTGGGCGAGCAGCTGGCCGACCGGGCCCGCCAGGCCCTCAGCAATGCCGCCCGCTTCATGCCGCCGTCGGTCCACCGGGATTTCCTGCAGGCCCTGCCCGACTACATCATCACCCGAGAAAAATGAGCAGCTGTCAGGGGCGACTGAGATGTCCGATGATGATGCCACCACCGCCCGGACGTTTGGCGCGGGATCCGATGACCGGCAGCGCCCGTCCGCCAACCGGGTCAACGAACTGCTGCGCCGGCTCTCCGACGGCCAGCTTGACCTGGCCGCCGCCAGCCAGGAACTGCTCACGTTCGCCCGGGAGTCCGCCCGCGGCTACCTGGACGGCCTGAAGACCGTCGGTGACGACCATCGCCAAGCGCTGAGGGACCTCAACCGCTCGTACGGCGACCGCCTGCTCGACCGGCTGCTCAGCGGGCGGGGTCCCGGCGGGCAGCCGGCCGCAGCCGCCGGGCACCGGGCCGAGATCGCGCTCACCGGCCCCGTGGGCGGCGAGGCGAGCGCCGTGTTCGTGGTCGAGAACGCGCAGTCGCGCCCGGAGGAGATCACCTTCCTGGTGTCCGAGTTCGTGGACATGTCCGGGCGGGAGCCGTTCCGTCCCCCGCTGAGCATCGATCCGCCACGGCTGGCGCTGCGCCCCGAAGAGGAAGCCGAGGTGACCATCCGCCTGCCCCTGCTCGCCGAGCTGTTCATCCCCGGCCGGCTCTACCGTGCGACGATCACGGTGGGCGGGCAGGACCTGGAGCTCGTGCTGCACGCGCTCGCCTATGGGCCAGCCGAGCAGGCCGCGGCGGCCCCGCGCGCGAAACCGGCTTCCGGCGCCAGCGGCGACCGGGCCGGCACCCCCAGGCGCCCGCGGCGCGCCAGCCGGCCGGCGGCGGGGCGCGCGGCGGCGCCCCGGGCCCGCAAGCCCAGGGGCGGGGCCCCGGCGGCCCAGGCCCGGGCGGCCCAGGCCCGGGCGGCCCAGGCCCCGGCGGGCGAGGCGGCGGGCGGGGCCGCGGCCGGGGAGGCCGGCGATGCTGACCGATGAGAGGGCTGGCCCGCCGCGGCTGGTCCTGCGCGAACCCGAGACGCTCGAGGGGCTGATCGAACTCGCGCAGCGGCTGCTCCGGCGGCACCCGGCGGCGGCCAAACTCATCGCGGGCGCGCTCGTGGCCGAGGGCCGCCGGTTCGCCGCCACCGACGAGGGCCGGCGCTGGCGTTCGGAGCTCGCCGCGTCCGAGCTGGTCAGGCGCGGGCGCCTGCTGTGGTACGTGGGCGGCCTCGATGAGCTGGTCGCCGACACCGATGAGACCGGCGCCGGCGTCTCGGACTGGCTCGCCCTGGTGGCCGACGCGCTGATCAGGACCGACCTGGAGGCCCTGCTCAACCGACGTCTACGCGAAGGAGGCGGCCATGCAACCGGCCTCGCCGACCGTGTATAGCCAGCACAGCGGCCTCGAGGACCACGACGCGTTCATGCACCTCGCGCTCGGCGTCGTCTCGGTGGCCCTCGGCTTGCTGGACCGCCTGCACCCCGCGGACGGTGCCATGCCGCCCACCGCCGAACCGCCAGCCAGCGAGCTCCCGCGCGGGCTGCTGCGCTGATCCCGGCGATGGCTCAGATGCGCGGGCTGGCCGGCCGGCACGACCACCTCCGCGAGGGTGTCCCCGGCGCAGGCGCCGCCGAGCACAAGGAGTGGTATCACTTCTGCGTCCTCGGCCCCGACGTGGACGTGATCGTCAACTTCAGCCTGGCCACCGACCTCCGTCCCGCGGCCAGCCCCGGCAGCCAGCTGGGCCGGGTCGTGCTCCTGCTGAGGGAGCGTGGCCACGGCTGGGACGGCGACGTGGACACCTTTCCGGCCCGCGACGTGCGGGCGCGGGCCGGAGACGTCGGCCTGCGCATCGGCGGCAGCATGCTCGGCTACCGGGCCGGTGGCTATCAGCTGTCCGTGGCCCTCGCCGAACGCCCGCTGACCGTCCGGCTCAGCCTGTATCCGCGGACGCTGCCGCTGCTGGCCCGGACCAACGCCGTCATCGGGGACGGGCGGATCAGCTGGCTGATGGTGCCGCGGCTGACGGCGACCGGCACCGTCGTCGCCGGGCGCCGGACCTACCGGCTGGCCGGCGCGCCCGCCTACCACGATCACAACTGGGGGCACTGGCAGTGGGGGCAGGACTTCACCTGGCAGTGGGGGTTCGCGCTGCCCAGCGATGACGGCCAGTGGGCGGTCGTCTTCCAGCAGATGCGGGACCGGACCCGCAACCGGGTCACCGAGCAGATCATGGCGCTGTGGCGCGGCGCCGACCTGTACCGGCTGTTCCATCAGCACGAGATCGACATGCAGCCGGCCGGCCTGGTGCCGGTCCGGCCGGTGCTCAAGCTGCCGCGGGTGCTGGGCCTGGTGGCGCCGGAGCGGACCACCGATCTGCCCCAGCGCCTCGTCGTGAACGCCGCCTCGGGCGGCGACCGGCTGCGCATGACGTTCGAGGCGTACGACCTGGCGCAAATCCTCGTGCCGCACGAGACCGACCTCGGGACCATGGTCATCAACGAGGTGCGCGGGCGGGCGAGTGTCGAGGGGGACGTCAAGGGGCACGAGGTTGTATCGGCGGGCGAGGGCATCTATGAGTTCCTCGCCTGAGAGCCTGCGCTTCGCCGCCTGCCTGCGACTGTCACTGGACACCCTGCGCCTGGAGTGCCCGGAGGCCTACCAGCGGGTATGCGACTGCCTGGCCCCCCTGACCGTCGCGCTCAGCCTCGACGGAGACCCGGTCACGCTCGCGTTCCATCCCGGGCTCATCCGCGTGATCCCACCCGGCGGCCCGGCCGCGGGGCGAAACGGCGGGCGGGCCGGTGCCCCGCCCGATGTCCAGGCCTCGACCAGCCGGTCCACCATCATCGACCTGCTGGAGGCGCGTTCGACCATCGAGGACGCCATCCTCAGTGACGCCATCTTGCTCCGGGGCCGCGTCGAGGACCTGGCCCGGTTTTACGACGCGCTGCTCTATTACGTCTGCGGAGCCGTCCGCTGCCCGTCTTTTCCCGCCATCCTCGCCGGATACCGCACCCCGGGCCGGCGCCGCGGGACAAGACGGATGGGCCATCGCCTGACGGTCCGTCCCATTGACCATCACACACATGCAGAACGGCTGTCGCCGGATGGGCAGGTGCCATGATGTCGCTGTCGCAGGCGCTGAGAGACCGCCTCCTGGGCGGCCGGGACTGGGCCGATCAGCTCGGCCAGATCGCCACATTGCTCAAGACGGCCACCGCCCCGGAGCCGCCGAGCCCGCCCGCGCCGATCGTGCCGGCCGGCCCCGAGCCGCTTACGGAGCAACTCATCAGGGTGGGCCTCGAATCTCCTGACCGCGCTGAGGGGCTGGCCCGTGGCGCGCTGCGCGGCGGGCACAGTGAGGGCGCGCTGCTCGACTGGGCGCTGGCGCGATGTGATGACCCCGTTCACGGTGACAGCGCCGCGGCCGCCGCGACGGCCGTAATCAGGGACCGCGGTTACCGTCCGCTGCTCGCCCTGGCTGACCGGGAGCCAGGACCAGGGATCCTGGCCGGGCCGACCGGCCCCGGCGTGCACCCGGACCTGTTCGTGGTGCCGCGGGAGGCGTTCCTGCTCGCGGCCGGGACCAAGCGGCGCTTCGCGCACGACTATCCGTATCTGGACCGGGCGCTCGGAGCGCTGCCGTTTGATCACGCCGCCCTGTTCCGCCCCGAGACGGTGGTGGCCCTGGCTCACGAGCAGTCTTTCCTGACGATGCTCGGCCAGGCGACCGACGACGAGTTCGAGAACTCCATCCTGCCCCTGAGCCGCGTGCCCGGCCTGAACGTCCTCGTCCTGGCCGGGCTGCTGGTGCAGGAGCTGCTCGACCCGATGGAGGTCCTGAGCTGGATAGGCGCGGACATCAACAACCTCCCGCGCAGCCCGATGGCCAACCGCCCGGAGGACATCCATCCGCTCGACCAGCCCGGCACGGTGGTCCACCACCGGCCGGTGAAGTACATGATCTTCTCCGATGTCCACCGTGACGCCCCCCAGGATCTGACGTTCCGGATAGGGCACTTCTCCGACAACCAGCACATGTTCCTGCGGGCGCTGAAATGGTGCGACGACCACGGCTACACCGTGCTCGAGCACGGCGACTGCGAGGAACTCTGGTACGTACCGACCTTCGATCCCGCCCAGCGCCAGTCGAAGCTGGACCGGCTCAAAGACATCGTCCAGCTGCACGCGCCGGTGTACGCCAAGCTGGCCGACCTCGAAGCGAGAGGGCGTTACTACCGCTGCATCGGCAACCATGATTCGTACCTGTGGGAGGACCCGGCGATCGTCGCCTGGCTGGCCGCCCACCCGTTCCCGGACATCCACGGCGGGTTCATCATCCCCCAGTGCAAGACCATGGATGACATCCTGCAGCCGCACCTCGGCCTCAACCCCGACAACTACCACAACCGGGCCGACATGCTGACGATGCACGGCCATCAGTTCGACTTCTGGAATTGTGACGAGCACAACCGGCTCGGCAAATTCATCACCAACGCCGTCGCGGTCCCGCCTGACGCGTTCGACAACGTGGTCTACGACTATTACGGAATCGACTACCTCGGGCACCCTCTGATCAAGTTCTGGGACGTCCTCACCCGGCACGACCCGTGGAACGTGTGGCCACCGAAGGACGTGGCCCGGGAATGGGCGGAGCAGATCGAGAACCGCCTGTACTACGACAACCTGACCCAGGACTCCATCATCTTCTCCGAGAGCTTCGCGGCCCTGATGGGCTACCTGATGCGCTCCGGGCCGCTCTCACCCTTCAACTTCTCGGTCATGCTCTGCATCGGCCACACCCACAACCCGCAGTGCCGGCCGTGGATCCCGTTCTTCGAGCGTTTCAACCCGTGGCGGGACGACGAACTGTTCGGCATCCCCGTCTACCAGAACCTGTTCTCGCTCAAGTCCAGGTACCTGAGCAGCGGGACAACGGCCTGGTGGGAGCACATTGTCTGGGCGATCGAGATCACCGAGCAGGGACAGCCCCGGATGGTCTACTGGTCCAAGGAGGACACCGAGCCCATCTACATGGAATGGGAGCTGCAGAACACCAGCAAGCTCCCCGATCCGCCGTTCGGCGAGCTCATCGCGTGGGCGAAGCAGTACCTCGACACCGACGTGAGCGCCGGCCTGGACGCGGCCTTCAACGCCCCGCCGCCGCAGCCCGTCGCCCCCGGCGGGGACGACGCTCCCCAGCTGGCGGCCGCGCCCGACCTGTCCACGCTGAGCGCCCTGCTCGGCATCGCCGGCCGGCCGGACCGGCCCACCCCGCTGGCCCTGCCGCCGCTGAGCGCGGCGGCGATGGGTGCGCTCAGCCAGGCCGGGGCGGAGTCGGAGCTGGCGACCGCGGGCCTGCTCCTGGCGGCCAGGCACGACACCATCGTCAACGGCGGGCGGCCCGCGGCCGCGCCGGGCTCCGCCCGGGCCGGGCCCGCCGCTCCCGGCCCGGCCGGCACCACCGGCCTCGACCTGTGGCCGCTCTTGCTGACCGGGCGCCCGGCGGCCACCCGGGTTCCGTCGCTCGACCTGGGAGCGCTGCTGCGCGGCCAGCTCCGGCCGCTCGCGCCACGTCGCGCTAACGGCGGCCGGCCGGCCCGGCCGCCGGGGGCCCGGCCCGGGCTGCGGCTGCGCGTTCCCGGCCAGGACCGGGCCGCACCTCCGTAGCCACGCGGCGTGGCGTGACATTCGCTGATCTGGACACCGAGGAGACGACGATGGCCTGCCCACGCTATGACGTGGTGGTGGTGGGCGCGGGGCCCGCCGGGAGCGCGGCGGCCATCGGGACGGCGCTGTCCGGCTGGCGCGTCCTGCTGGTCGACAAGGCCACGTTCCCGCGCGACAAGGTGTGCGGCGACTTCCTGAGCCCCCGCTCCCTCACCGCCCTGGGCCAGCTGGGCTGCTGGGACGCCGTGCGGCTGGCGCAGCCGCATTCGGTCCAGCGGTCGGTCGTCCATCTCAACGGGGAGCCGATCAGCGCCGGTGCCATACCGGAGATGGCCGGCCTGCCCGGCTACGGGCTCGTCGTCCCGCGGACGGTCTTCGACGAGATCCTCTTCCGCCGGGCCGAGCAGGCCGGGGCGGAGACCGCCGAGCGCTTCGAGGTGGAAGACATATCGGTGGACGGTCACGGCGTGACCGTCTCGGGCCAGAGCGCCGGCCGTCCCCGGAGCTTCGCCAGCCGCCTCGTGATCATCGCGGACGGCGCCCGGTCCCGGCTAGCCTCCTCCCTCGGCCTGGTGCCGGGCCGCGATGGCCGGCGTGACCTGTTCGCGCTCCGCGCCTACTACGACGGTGTCGCCGGCGACCCGGGCACCGCCGCGATCTTCTTCGGCGAGGCCTACTTTCCCGGCTACGCCTGGGTGTTTCCCACCGGCGGCGGCCGGGCGAACGTCGGCATGGGCATGGTGATGGACGTCTCCCGGCGCTACGGGATCAACGTGCGGGAGCGCTTCGTCCACTGGCTCGCCGAGGACCCCGGGCTCCAGGAGATGCTCGGGGGTGCCCGCCGGGACGGCCGGATCGTGGGGTGGCCGCTGTCCACCTACCGCGGGTCCCACGGCAACTACGCCAACCGGGTGCTCGTGGTGGGGGACGCCGGGTATTTCGTCGACCCGGTCAACGGCGAGGGCATTCACACCGCGCTCGAGACGGCCCGCCTGGCGGTGACGGTCGCCAGCGAGGCGCTGGCCGCGGACGACCTGGCCGCCGGGTCGCTGCGCGCGTATGAACGTCGCTGGCGGGCCGCCCTCGACCTCGACCTGCGGACGTCGGACCTGATGGTCACCGTGGTGAAGAACCGGGCGTTGCTGCCGGTGTGGCTGCTGCTCCTCAGGATGATCGCTGACCGGGCCCTGACCGACCGGGACTTCGCTGACCGGTGCGGCGGGGTCCTGGCCGGCGTGGTGCCGTCCCACCAGGGCCTGGCGCCGGAGCTGGCCGTCAAGACGCTGCTCCAGCCGCCGGACTTCTGGCTGCGCCACCACCGGGAGGTGCGCCAGGCCATGGCGGCCATGCTCACGGCCCGCGGGGCCGCGGCCCCGGAGGCGGGCGCCGCGCGTGACCGGGTCCGGGAGCCGGAGTACGCGCTCCGGTGGGCGCTCGACGTGATCGTGAAGACCTGGGGCGTTTCCGGCGGGCTCGCGAAAATGTACGGCGTGCCCTGGGTCCTCAGCGGGCGCCAGCCCCAGCCCGCCGGGCCGGACGGCACCCGGCGGGACTGGGCGGCGGGCCCGTCGCGGGCCCTACCCGGGCGGCGCGGCGCCTTGCCCCGCCTGGTCGTCGGCCACGGCCGGGACCGGCACCTCGACGATGCCGAAGTGCGTTAGCCAGGCCGACCGGAACTCGGCGTAGTCCGGCGTGTAGCGGACCGGGCCGGGGCAGGCCGGGTCGTAGCGCACGCAGCGTTTGGCCGACGCCTCGTTGCCGTCGCCGTCGGTCACCGTCACCGACAGCAGCATCTCGACCAGCCGGTTGGCGGTCACCGACAGAACCAGGCTCGTGCCCACCAGGTGGTAGTGGGCCCGCACACCGGCGCTCAGGCTGATGTTGCCGTCGGTGCCCCGCAGCGCCTTGCCGTTCACCTGCCAGCGCGCGGTCACCCCGGCCCCCAGGCCCGACGTGACCGCGTCAAACCGGCCTACCGGGCTGGCCGGCGTCACCGCCGGGCCCTGCCACCGGCCGATCCGGCGCTCCTCCAGCGGCAGCGCGGCCACGGCCTGACCGACCGGGTCGGCCGGTCCGTCCGTGCCCGCGGGAACCATGCCCGCGATGGCCCGGCGGAGGGTGACGCAGGGGTCCGGCTCGGCGGTCCCCGTCCCGGCGCCGCCGGCCGCCGTGCCCGCCGGGGGCGTGGCCAGGGCGGCCGACGGCACGAACGTGGCGGTGCCCGGCTTGGCCACCGTCCCGAAGGTGGCGACGCCGACGTTCGGGCAGGAGAACCCGCCGGTGATCGTCACCGACGGCATGGGCTTCTCCCACGTGATGTAGCGCAGGCGGATCAGATCCCAGGTGACCTCGATCGCCTGGACCGCGGCCCACCGGTCCTCATTGGTGTGCACGCCGTAGACGAGCAGGGACTCGTCGAAGGGGTCCCCGAAAATCCCGCCCAGCGGGTCGAGCTGGGCCAGCTCGAAGAGTGGGATCGGATTGGGGGCGTCGTAGCTGAAGCCGTACAGGGCCGAGCGGGCCAGGCCGTCCAGCGACCTCAGCCCGGTGCGCGCCAGCCGCGCGCCGCATACCGCCTCCATCAGCCGGTCGAGTCGCGCGCCGACCAGGGCCAGGTCCGCCCCGGGCATGTCGGGCGGGCCGGTCTGGCCGCTGTCGAGATCGACCGCCGCGCCGTTCCGCAGAACGATCGTCCCGGTGGCGCGCACCGGGGCGGTGTCGATCGGCTGCACCCTGCAGGCGATGAACACGTCGTCGATGAACACATCCGAGAAGATCAGATTGAACCCGACGGCGGGGACCTCGATGGTGGGCGAGATGGAGTTCAGGGCATCGGTGATGCGCTGCGCGACCGCGTTGATCGTTCCCTCGATGACCTCCTGGGCGATGTAGGTGATGAGGGGGACCAGCACCCCCCCGATGATCCCGCCGATGACGCCGAACAGTATGCCGCCGAGCAGCGCGCCGATCACGGCGCCGGCTATCCAGCAGTACCAGGGGATGTCGACGTCGATGTTCGGGGCGTCGACCTGAGGCTGGATGATCAGGTTCCCGCCGATGACCGCGATCTTGAGCCTGGCGCCCACCGTCCCGGTCGCGTCGTAGCAGAACCCGCTCTTGCTCACCTTGACCTGGACGTCGATGAAGCCGTTGGCCGGGGCGATCGTCAGCCCGACCAGGTCGACCTCATTGTCCTGGTCGATGCGGATGGTGCGGGTGAGCCGGCAGTTGGTGAAGGCCCCGCCCAGATGGAGGGCGCTGTCGATCATCGGGCTGATCACACGGCACATCCACGCGAAGCTGATGGCGATCCCGCCGTTGCCCCCGGCCGAGATGAAGCTCTGGTTGAACGCGTTGCGGTTGCCCGCCGCGCCGTTGCCGAACGTGATGAGGCCCGCCGAGGCGTCCTTGTCGGCGGGCGAGGTGTCGTCGATGATGCGGACGTCCGCGGCCTTCATCGTTATGTTCGATGTGGTGTTCCGGTCCACCAGCACCGGCAGGAGCGCGATGAGCTTCACCGAGTCGCGCAGGAGCGTGGCGAACAGGTTGTTGAGGCCGGGGATGGGGAAGCCGAGCACGTCGATCTCGGTGAGCCAGAGCTTGTCGTGCAGGTTGATCTGGATGAGGTCGGTCTCGATGGGCGGAACGTCGGCATCGACGACATCGACGCTGGCGACGATCCGCAACCGCCCGGCCGAGCCGTTCTCGCCCAGCAGGACACCGATGTCGATGACGTCGGTGGCCGCGGCCGGGAGGCCGGCGGGACGGTCGAAGGACACCGTGACCGAAAAGCCCTGGCCCGGGTCGAACGGGATGCCGAGGCTACCGAGGATCTTGCCGAGCAGGAAGTCGCCGGTGTCGAAGGCGATTTCCAGCAGCTCCTGGTAGGCCTGCTCGGCGAATTCGAGGACAAGATCGTAGCCGTGGGTCGCTTGGCCTGCCATGGCCGCTCACCCCGCCTTCGGTCCCTTGGTGAAGCGGATGGTGACCTTCGGCGTGATCACCGCGCCGTCCGGCATGCGGAAGGCGACGGGCGCGAGGGGTGAGGTTCCGGCCCCGGCGCTCGCGGCCGTGTTGAGGCGCTGTTTGATGATGGGCGGGACGGTGACGCCGATTCCCTCGAGGGCGGCGACGGGATCGCTGGCGAACGCCTGGGCGGTTTCCGGCCGCGCCAGCGCCTTCACGATCTTGGATTCGGACCGCGCGAGCTGCTCGAATTCGGCCCGCAGGTGCGGTCCCATCCGCTCGATCGCCTGGTCCCGCGGGGTGGAGGTGGATGATTGCTGCTGGGCCTGCGCCCCGGATCCCGCGCGTGACGGGCGGCCGGCAGGCGTCTTCTTGGTGGGCACAAGGATCTCCTAGTGTTCAGTACCGGTTGGGCAGGCAAGGTGGGGCCTGCCAGAGGCCGAAGCACCAGCCCCACCGCTGGGTGTATTCGGTGCCATCGCCGCAGCAGAACTTCAGGGTCTGGATGAAGCCATAGCAATTGGTGCCCGCGAAGTAGCACCCGCCCGCGGGCGGTGGGGGCTGCTGGGGCAGGACCGAATCCTGGGCCGGCCGCTCGGCACTGGTCCGCATGGCCAGGTGCCGTCCGGCCGTATAGGGAGGCACGGCATCTGCAGTGAACCCCGGTAGTGACATCTCTGGTCTCCATTCGCATAGACAGCGGCCATGGTTTTATCGGTCGTAGTAGGGTGACAGCTTCGTGACCAGGAACGGGAATTCCTCGGTCACGTCCACGCGGACGAAAGACTTCTCTGTGACATCGGTGGCCCGGTCGGTGAAAGAAAAGATGACGTCGACCACATCGCGCGTCATTCCTAGCCGCGAGCGCGTGACCTCCACCGAGGTCAGTGCGGCGTTGCGGGCAAAGGCGGCCGCGCTGGCGGCATAAATCGCGTGATAACGGACGGCCAGGTAGTTCATGGCGCGGTGCTCATCGGTGGCGCCGACGTTGTCGGTCATCTGCATTATGCGGTCGAAAACCTCCGCCGCGACCGGGGCAAACTCCTTGGCCGATACCTTCTCCGGCCGGGGAATCGCTCCGATCAGGCTGTCCCGGTCAAAGGAATAGATCTGATCGAAGCCAACCACCGGAATGGCCAGCCCGCACATCTCCGGCGAGGCGATCGGCCCCCGTATGCCGATGAGGCAGTCCAGGTCCATCGGGGTCGGCGCCGGGCGCACGGTCTCCACCAGCAGGTCCAGGTCGGCGGGGTCGCGGGGAACCACGAGGTAGGTTTCCAGGCCCTCGATGGTCATCACCCAGCACATCTGCCGGGCCAGGTAACGGTTCCCCCGGGCCGAGAGCACTTCGTGAACCACCTGCCGGTCGGTCAGCCCGGCCGTCCCGGCGCGGCCCGCCGCCTGTGCGAACTCCTTCTCGGCCGACGGGCCCGGGAAGCGCGGCTCGATCCGGCCGATGGCGTAGACGTAGGCCTGCCCGGCCGGGCGGGCGGGATCGGCGGCCGCGGCGGCGGCGCACGTGGGGCAGGGCTGAGGACCGGGCGGGATCGTCTCATCGCCCGCCGCTGGTCCCGGGGATTCCGCTTCGGCGGATGGGCTCTGCGGCCGTACTTCTGCCTGCGGCTGGTCCATGACACCCCTCGTTTCGCATCGCATTCCCCGTGCCCCGCGGGCTAGCGCGACAGGCGCACCCACCGGTTGAGCGCTTGGGCCCGCCGCTCGCAGCCCCCGCAGGGCTTGATCCCGGCCGCCGAGGTCGCCCTCTTGATCACCTCGCCGAGGCCGACCTCCGCTTCCTCCGGGTCGAGGAGGAAGCCCGGCAGGCGGACCCGGTGGGGCCCGCGCCGTGGCGCCCGGCCCGGAGGCTGCGCCGGCTGCCTCTTACCGGCCACGGTTCCCCCCATTTCGCGTGCCCCCTTACCGCTTCCCGGCCGTGCTCTCCGCCAGGAAGCGATACGCCGCGGCGGCGTCAAGGACAGGTGGCGCTATGGTCCTTCTGGCCGGCCCGTGGGCGCGCGTCACGGCGTGCCTCAGCTGGGCCGCCGGGGCCGCCGGGAACTCCGACCACAAGAGGGCGATCGTCCCGGTCACCACGGGGGCCGCAACGCTCGTCCCGCTGACCGGGCGTGAGCCGCCCCCGGCGGCGAGGCTCAATATCCGGTCGCCCGGTGCGGCCAGCCCGCGCCGGCCGATCGAAGGGCCCAGATTCGACTCGCTCATCGGCCGGCCCCGTGCGTCACAGGCGACCACCGGGATAACGCCGTGGTGCCGGGTGATGGGGGATCCGCCGAGCATTCCCCGGTTCCCAGCCGCCGCCACCACCAGAACGCCGCGCCGGGCGGCGTAATCGAGCACTGCCTCCATTGAGCGCCCGGCTCTCGGCGATGGCCGGATCAGCGCGATGCTGAGATTGATCAGGCGCGCGCCGGCCCCGATCGCATCGGTGATTGCCTCGGCGAGATCCTCCGGTGCCGCGGTCGGCGGATCCGTGCCCCCCGCGGCCGCTTCGGCGAAAACGGGACGGACCAGCAATGTGCAGCCGGGGCAAAGACCCGGGGCGGATGAGCCGCGTTTGGCGGCCAGGATCCCGGCGACCGAAGTGCCGTGCGCACAGGCGGCGTCGCTGGCCCGGGCACAGGTACCGCGCAGCCGGCCAGGAATCTCGGTGATGTGACCGGCCGCCAGTTCGGGATGGCCGACGTCGACCGGCCCATCCAGGAGCGCGACCGTCACCTCGCGGCGGCCGCGGGAAAGGGCCATCAAAGGCGCGAGCCCCGGGACACCCCGCGCTGGCGATTGGCCCGCCAGGCCCGTCTGCCGGCCAGGCGGCAGAGGATCTTGCGCATTCGGCGCAAAATCCCGGTCGGCCCTTAACGCAGATAGTCCCGTCATGTCACACGGGTCCCAGTGAAGATGGTCTGGACGCCCCCATTTGGATCCCCCCTCAACGAGCGTGCCACGGCCTCTCGGAAGAGTCAAGACTCAGTAATGTAAAGGCAAAGCGAAGGGAGTCCCGGGGCGGGTCAGCGCGTTCGGCGATATCGGCCGGAGATGACGGGCCGCGGCGATAGCGACAGATGGATCATGGAGACAGACGGGTCAGGGAGGCGGCTCGATGTAGCGGCGCTCCTCGGTGACCTGGGTGCCCGCCCGGCTGCGCCGCCGTGCGACCAGCACGCCCACGGAGATGCCGAGGCCGACGATGCCGCCCAGCAGGATGATCACGCCCATTGCGTGGATGTCCACGTACGGCGATGTCCAGGTGACCGCGAACGCCAGGATCGCGCCGATGATGATGAGCGCGATGCTTCCTCCGATGGTCACCGGGCCCCTCCACTCGAGTCGCGCCACCCGTCGCGGGTGACCTACCCATTGGTGACCAAAGCTACCGCTATCTTCCCGTCCGTTGCGGCCATCCCGGGCGGCCTCTTGCGCCGCAGTGGCCCCAGGCCTCACCCGTGGTGGGTGGTCACGGAGGCGGTGTTATGCCGATACTGGAAGGCGTGGACCCGCTTGCGCCGCTGCGCTCAGTGGGGGAGCGGCTCGCCCCGCCGGTGGAGGCGCTCGCCCAGAACATCGCCGAGCGCGTGGTCGGGCTGGTGGTCGGCGCCCTCGACGTGAACGCCGTCCTGGACGAGGTCGACGTGAACGCGGTGGTGGACCGGGTCGACATCGACGGCATCCTCCGCCACGTCGACATCGAAGCCGTGCTTGACCGGGTGGACGTGAACCAGGTACTGGCGCGGGTGGACGTGAACCAGCTGCTCGCGCACGTGGATCTGAATCAGTTGCTGGCGCACGTGGACGTGAACGAGCTCATGCGGCAGGTCGACGTGAACGAGGTGATCGGGAAGGTCGACCTGGACGCCGTCATGGACCGGATCGACTTGAACGCCCTCGTCCAGCGCATCGATCTCGAGACGCTGGTCGAGGAGACCGACCTCGGCTCGATCATCGCCAAGTCCTCCAGCGGGGTCGCGAGCGGCGTGGTCGACGCGGTGCGCAGCCGGACCGTCGGGGTCGACGAGGCCATCGCCCGCTTCGTGGCGCGCCTTCGCCGCCGCCCCTACCCCGGCCCGCCTGGCCCGCCCGCCGGGCTGCTGGCCCCGGGGGCACCATGACGGCGCGCGCGGGCGAGCCCGTGCCGGTCCGGCCCCCGGCCGCCGCGCAGGAGAGCCTCCAGGGGCACTACGCGGGGTTCGCATCGCGGTTCGGCGCCTTCGCAGTGGACGTGGTCGTCCTCACTGCGATCTTCCTGCTGGTCCTGGGCGCGATCAATTTCGTGGCCAGCATCGTGACCGGCAAGACCGTCAACTTGAACCGAAACGACATCTGGGTGGTCGTCGGGTACGCGGTCTGGGCGTTCATCTACTTCGCCCATTTCTGGGGCCTGAACGGCCGGACCGCCGGCGGGGCGCTGTTCGGCCTGCAGGTCCTGACCGATGATGGCCGCGACGTCAGCGGGCGCCGGGCGATCGGGCGGACGCTGGCCTTCCCGTTGAGCTTCCTGATTTTCTGCCTGGGGTTCCTGGGCATCCTCCTGGGCGACCAGCGCCGGGCGCTGCACGACGTCATCGCCGGAACGGTGGTCGTCTACTCCTGGGACGCGCGGGCGGCCCGGCTGCGGTTCCTTTCCCGGCCCCAATACGCCGCTCCGCCGCCGCCGCCCGAATCGCCCGGCCTGCCTGGCCCGCCGGGCTGATTCCGCACCAGCCGGCTCACCTCCGTGCGCAGGTGCACGAACCCGGGCAGTTCCTTGGTGGTGATCTGGTCCCGCGGCGCGGGCAGGTCAACCGGCAGGTCGGCGCGGACCCGGCCAGGGCCGGGGGTGAGCACGACGACCCGGTCGCCCACGTAGACGCTCTCGTCGATGTCGTGGGTGACCATCAGGATCGTCATGAGCGTGTCGCGCCGCACGGCCAGGATCAGGTCCTCCAGGTCCTCCCGCGTCTGCGCGTCCACGGAGCCGAACGGCTCGTCCATGAGCAGCAGCACCGGGTCGCAGGCGAGCGCGCGGGCGATGGCCACCCGCTGCTGCATGCCGCCGGACAGCTGCCACGGGTACTTCTGCGCGGTATCGGTCAGCCCCACCGTGGCCAGCGCCTCCAGCGCGGTCGCGCGCCGCTGGGCCCGGCCCGGCTGGGTCCGCCGCAGCGGCAGCGCCACGTTGTCTTCTGCCGTCAGCCACGGGAACAGCGAGCGGCTGTAGTCCTGGAACACCACCGCGAGCCGGTCCGGCACGGTCACCACCGGCGCCCCCCGCAGGACGACGCGGCCGCCGGCCGGCCGGATCAGCCCGGCGACGCAGCGCAGCAGGGTGGACTTGCCGCACCCGGATGGCCCGACGATGCTGACCAGCTCGCCTTCGGTCACGGTGAGCGTGATGCCGTCGAGGGCGAGGTGGCCGGGGCCGAACGCATGGCTCAGGTCCGTGATCTCAAGCATCGTGGTTCCGGTCATGGCGTCCTTCCCCTGGCGCCCCGGTACCAGCCGAGCATCCGGCGTTCCACCGCCAGTTCCAGCAGGTTGAACACGTTGCCCAGTAGCGCGAGCAGCACGATGGTGGCCCACACCCAGGTCATGTCGAACGAGCTCTCCGCGTCGTTCATCTCGTAGCCGAGGCCGTTGCTGCTCCCCGCCAGCTCGGCGAACACCATCAGGACCAGGGCCAGGGACAGGCTCAGCCGCAGCCCGGCGAAGAACCGGGGCATGGTCGCCGGGATGATCAGCTTGGTCAGCCGCTGCCGGCCGGGCAGCCGGAACGCCCGCGCCGTCTCCATCTGCACCGGGTCCACCGACCGCGCGCCGTCGATCGTGTTCAGCAGGATGGGCCAGACGGTGCCGAACGCGATCGTGGCCACCTCCATTTCGGTGCCGATCCGGAACAGGGCGATGAACACCGGGACCAGGGTCACCGCCGGGAGCGCCCGGGCGAACTGGAGCAGCGGATCGAGGTAGCCGGACAGCGCCACCGAGCGCCCGATCGCCACCCCCGCCACCCCGCCCACCACGACCGCGATCGCCAGCCCGGCGGCGATCCGGCCCAGGCTGGGCAGCACGTTGCCGATCGCGTCGTGGGTGAGGAACAGGTGCGCCGCCGGCCCGGAGAACCACTGGCCGTACATCCGGGCCGCGATGGCCGACGGGGGCGGGAAGAACGAGCTGCCCCGCTGCCGCGCCCAGACCTCCCACAGCGCCACCGCGGCGGCGATCACCGCGCACCGTCCCAGGGCCCGCCCCCACCGTCCGCGCGCCCCGTTCACACGGGCTCCCGCGCGTACGAGTGGTGCCAGCGCAGGACCCGGCGCTCGCCCCACACCAGGAACGCGTTCGCGGCCAGGCCCAGCAGCCCGGCCCACAGCGCGGCGGCCAGCACGAGCGAGGTGTTCCCGGCTCCCGTGTTCACCTGGGCGATGTAGGCGCCGATCCCGTTGCCGCTGATCCGGCCGGTGAGGAACCCGGTGCTGATGTTGAGGATGATGGCGATCGAAGACGCCAGCCGGATCCCGGTGGCGATGAACGGCGAGGCGCTGGGCAGGTCGACCAGGAAGATCACGCCGAGCCGGCCGAACCCGAACGCGCGCAGCGTCTCCCTGGCCACCGGATCGACGTCGTCGAGCCCGTAGATCGTGTTGAGCAGCACCGGCCAGATAGCGGCGTAGACGATCAGTAACACGTTCATCTGCAGGCCGGGGCCGAGGATGAGCGCGACCAGCACGATCAGCGCGACCGAGGGGATGGGGCGCAGGAACTCCACGAAAGCCCGGGTGGCGGCGCGCACGCCGGGCAGGCTGCCGAGCACGATCCCGGCCGGGACGGCCACCGCCACCGCGATGGCCAGGCCCAGCGCCCAGGCGCCGATCGTGGCTGCGACGTCGAGCAGGAACTGCGGGCTGGCGGCGAGCCTAGCCGCCCGGGCGAGCACCGTCGAGGCCAGCGGCAGCACCGCCGGGCTGACGACCCCGGCCCGGCCGAACGCCTCCGCAACGAGC
>Ga0187765_10000230_pt1 | contig 20032 bp, 19 predicted proteins | sample 0216_QUI02_MP05__3_FD_133018 | JGI IMG/M metagenome (GOLD analysis project Ga0187765, IMG submission 133018) | Tropical peat soil microbial communities from peatlands in Department of Meta, Colombia - 0216_QUI02_MP05_10_MG | ecosystem: Environmental > Terrestrial > Soil > Wetlands > Peat ...
ATCGGCATATTTGGGATCGAGCCGAATGGCCTCGTCGTAGTCCCGGATGGCGCGGTCGTACTGGGCGATGCGATAAAACGCGTAGCCGCGGGTGTAGAAGGCGGTGGCGAGATTCGAAACGGTCGTCTTGGGCGATTGAATGATCGCGCTGCAGCCCTCGATCTCCTGATACGGCGTGCCGCCCGAGCTGCACCAGTTCAGCTGCTTCTTTGTTTGCGCGCCGGCAGGCGAAACCAGCAAAGCTGCCGCCGCACACATTGATACGGCCGAAAGAATCCGCCGAAGTGTTCGTGCCATGCCGGTTCCTCACGCTGAACGCGATCGCCGAATAGTATCGGGAGTTTGTTTTCGTGTCATGGCTCGCAGTACTCGATCAGAGGGCTTAAGAAATATAAACGCGAGTTTGGTTAGCCGCTGATCGGCCGCCGCGCTCCGATGCGACCGCTGAATTTGACGGCGCGTCAGTCTTAACGGTGGGAGAAACCGATGCTCGGGCGGATTAATATTTGCCCCTTGACCACGCGCAGCGATCGACCGAACCTAACCGCAATATCGGCCGCCAGTGCCGAAGATTCCGGGAGGAAGCCGTGAATAAAGTCAATCGACGCTTGAGAACCGCCTGCGCTTGCTGCGCCCAGTCGTTTGCCGCCCTGTCCCGCCGCGAAGCATTGCTGGGCGCCGCCGCAACGTTTGCGACAGCGGCCGTCCCCGCGAAGATTTTCGCGCAGGCCAAGACGCGGTTCATCGACGTCCACCACCACATCGTGCCGCCGTCGTGGCTTGCCGCGATGGACGTGATCGGCCGGTCCGATTTTCCGCTGTCGAACTGGTCAATCCAAAAAGACATCGACGACATGGACAAGGGCGGGGTGGCGACCGCGATCACCTCGCCGACCACGCCGCAGGTGACGCCGCTGGGAAAAAGCGTGGCGGTGCGGATCGCGCGCGAATCGAACGATTACGCCAAGAAACTGATGGTCGACCACCCGGGCCGTTTCGGGCTGTTCGCGATGCTGCCGCTGCCGCACATCGACGAGAGCTTGAAGGAGATCGCCTACGCTTTCGACACGCTGAAAGCGGACGGCGTCGGGATCATGACGAGCTATCAGGACAAATGGCTGGGCCACGCCCATTTCGATCCGATCTGGCAGGAGCTCAACCGCCGCAAGGCCGTCGTCTATACCCATCCCACCGCCGCCAACTGCTGCGTCAATCTGGTGCAGGGCGTGCCCGAATACGTGATCGAGTTCGGCACCGACACGGTGCGCGCGATCGCCAGCCTCATCCTGAGCGGCAGCTCGATGAAATACAAAGACATCAACTGGATCTGGTCGCACGGTGGCGGCGGGCTCACCGCATTCGCCGAGCGGTTCCAGATTCAGCTCGTGAATATTCCGCCCTACAAGGGCAAGATCAGCCGCGAGCAGATGGAAGGCGAACTCAAGCGCTTCTACTACGACACCGCGCAGATTTCGAACGCCGTCACGCTCGAAGCCCTGAGCAAGCTCGTGCCGTCATCGCAGATCGTCTACGGCACCGATTTCCCATACCGGACCGCCACCGACCACACTAGGGGCGTGACGGCGTTCTTCAAGGGCAACGATTTCAAGAAGGTCGAACGCGAAAATGCGCAGCGACTGGTCCCGCGGCTGAAGACCGCTTGAGGATTTCGTCACCGCGGCCGAATCGTATCTTGCCGGCTTGAGTCCGCCGGCGGCGCGCATGTGACTTCTGCGTAAGAGGGCACTTCCTTCGGAACCTGCCGACGTTCATAGTCAACGCGCTCAGAAATATACAGCCAGGGACGCTCCATGATCCTCGAAATCGCCCAGATCGACGTAAAGCCCGGAACCGAATCGGAGTTCGAAGCCGGCGTGAAGAAGGCCACGCCCATTTTCAAGCGCGCGAAAGGCTGCAAGAGCCTCACGCTGCAGCGATCGATCGAAAAGCCGGGCCGCTTCCGGCTGTTCATCCAATGGGAGACGGTGGAGAACCATACGGTCGATTTTCGCGGCTCGGCTGATTTTCAGGAATGGCGCAAGCTGGTCGGGCATTGTTTCGCGGCGCCGCCCGAAGTCGAGCACGTGCGCGAGGTGGCCAAAGGCTTTTGACGGCCAGAGCCGGCGAGCGAGACGTTGTCGCGCCGATCATGGACACGCGCGCGCCGGTCGCTACAATGTCATCAGGGACGTGTAGGTCAACAAACAAGCAACCGAACGTGCACGGCCAGATCCAAGGGGAGGAGTTCCATATGTTGCGACTGACGAGCGCGATTGCGCTGCTGCTGATCGTTTTTTTCTCGCCCGCGCATGCGCAAAGACCGCGTGACCTCGTGCCGCTCGGCGAGCGGCTGGTCGACTTCAGAGTCGACCGCGACATCATCGACATCGGCCAGTCGGAGGAGTGGTACCGCAACCGCCAGTTCCGCTCGCTCTATTTCCGAGCCGAGCGCAACGACGTTTTCATGATGGGCGTGCGGATCGTCTATCTCAACGGTTGGACCGAGGATTTCCGCGTCGACCGGCTCATTCCGCAGGGCGGAGAATACGTGCTGGATCTGCGCGGCGATCGCAGCTATCTGCGGCAGATCGAGATGACCTATCGTTCGCGACCGGATTATCGCGGCCAGGCGCTGATCAAAGTGTTCGGCGAACCGGTGCGCGGCGCAGGCGGACCGCCGGTCGCCATCGGCCCTGAAGGGGGCTGGATAGAGCTCGGCTGCCAGCAGGTCGAACTGTTCGGGCGCGACCGCGATGTCATCCGTGTCGGGCGCCGCGAGGGACGCTTCAGGGCGATTCGGCTGTTCGTTCGCGGCGCCGACGTCGAAATGCTGGATCTCAGGGTCATCTACACTGACGGACAACCGGACGCCATTCCGGTGAGACGAATCCTGCGGGTTGGAGAACGCACGGCCCCGCTAGACCTCCGCGGCTGGGAACGCGCCATTGATCGGATCGAAATGGTCTATCGCACCGCCATCAATCCCGGCCGGATCATCGGCGAGCAGAGAATCAGATCGGCGACGGTGTGCGTCGAAGGCCAGCAGGGACGTTGAGAATGTACGGCATGGGGCGGCGGAGCGGTTTTGCAAAAACAGCCCGCCGCTCCATCCGCGTCCGTCGCGCGCGCGCTAAACCATGATCCGATCAGATTGAATCGGATCATGGTCTAGCTTTTTGTTTGAGCATGATCTTTCCCGAAAACCGGGTTCCACTTTTCGGGATCATGCTCTAGTCGAGCACTTGCCGCGGGATCTCGCCGCCGCCGCAGACGTAACAACAGTTGCGGCAGCTGTGGCTGTTGTGCAGACCGACGCCCCAATACTTCGCAGCGTTTCCGGTCACCCAGGCGCCGAGGCAGATTTTCTCGCCGGCGTTGCAGATCAGGCTGAACCGTTGGGTGCGGTTGTTGTCGAGACCCCAGGCGTTGCCGCCGCCGGGCCATTCGTGCTGGCGATTCTCGGAATAGAATTCGACCTGAACCCGGTACGGGTAAACGCTCTTCACGCGCCAGAGCATGGTCTCGGCCTTCGACTGCACAGGTTGAATCGTGGCGCTGCCGATGATCGCGAGCAGCAATGCCAGGCACAATCGCATCATCATTTTCATGATTGTCTCCCCCATAAATTTGGGCGCCACGATTGACGCCCAAACCCAAGCGGAGCCTAGCAACGATCGGGATAGCCTGCCAACCCGTCAAGTGCTCGCCCGCGCCGGCGGCGGCGGCGGCATGGTTCTCTGAAAGCTCGGCCGCGCGGCGATGCGATCGTAGTAGGCCGACAACGATTTGGCGCCCGATAGCGCGGCGGCACCTTCGGGAAACTTCTGCACATAGAACAGGATCGGCATCAAATTGATGTCGGCGTAGGTGAAGCTGTCGCCGGCCAGATAGCCGCCTTTGGCCACGGCACGATCGAGGATGCCGATCTCCTCTGTGAGCGCGGGCGAGACGCTGTCGATCATCTTGCGATCGGGCTTGCCGTCGCCGGTCTTCGGAAAAATGTAGCAGAACAGATAGGTGCGGATCATCGTGACATCCATCCTGGAATTGACCAGCGACACCCATTGCTCGGTGAGCGCGGCTTTGCGCGGATCGGTCGGAAATAGCTTTGGACCCGGGAAGGAACAGTCGAGATAGCCCGCGATCGCTCTCGATTCGCAGAGTTCGAAATCGCCGTGGCGCATGACCGGAACTTTTCCAAACGGGTGGATGGCATTCACCTCCGGCGAATGCGGCGGCACGGCGACCAGATCATAAGGTATTGATTTTTCCTCGCACACCATGCGGGCGGCGCGGACGTAGGTCGAAGGCGCAAATCCGATGATTTGAACGTCGGCCATGATGGTCTCCTCAATTCCTGCCCATGAACGATTCAAGCTTGTCGAGGCAGCCGATCCAGCCCATCTGGTGCTTGTCGCGGGCCTCTTCATCGAAGAGCTGCTCATGCATGAGCGTGAGCAGCGTGCCGTCGCCGTCCGGCTTCAGCAAGATCGTCACGAGCGATTCCCGCTCGGGCGTCGATTTCCATGCCCAGGTGAAGACCAGCTTTTCGTTCGGAATGATTTCGCGGTAGACGCCGCTGACGTCGGGCTCGTTGCCGTCGGGGGTCTTCATGACCAGGCGATAGCGGCCGCCGACGCGCGGATCGGCTTCGGCGAGCTGAAGGCGGACTTCGCCCGGCCCCATCCAGCGCTTCAGCTTGTCCGGGTCCGTCCAAGCGCTGAAGACTTTCGCGGGCGACGCGTTGATCCGGCGCTTGAGGGTGAGGCTCGGCTTGACGGCGGTGCGGGTGGACATGGTTCTTCCTCCAAAAATTTCGCGAGACGATCGAGACGGATGGACCAGAATTGCTCGTAGCGGTTCAGCCACTCCATGGCCTGTTCCATGGGCGCCGCCCTGAGCCGGCACGCGACCGTGCGGCCGGTCTTGGTGCGCGTGAGCAGCCCGGCCTCGGACAGAACATCGAGGTGCTTCATCACGGCCGGCAACGACATGCGAATGGGCCGCGCCAGATCGGTGATCGAGAGGCTCTCCCGCCCTCTCAGACGCGCGAGCAGCGCGCGCCGCGTCGGATCGGCCAGGGCGGCAAACGTCCGATCCAGGGTGGGATGCTGATACTTAACCACGAGGTTAAGTTTTAGAGAAAAGCGTGCGCGCTGTCAAGCCGGGGGCGTCGGTTGCGGCCGATCGTTCGACGGCGATCTTGCGGCGCAGCCGCCGGACCGGCCGATTTACCACGTTGAACAGTCGCGATTTGGCTCCGTCCAATTGATGCCGGAATTTGTGATAACGTTTCTTGGATGTCAGCCGGGGACACATGATGTATCGCGTGAGAGTGATTGCGTGCGGCGTCTTCATCTTGGTTGCGCAGCCAGCGCTCGCATTCAACCAGCTGGACGGGCAGGACTGCCTGCATCAACGCGACAACGATCTGCGCATCGAGGCCTGCACGCGCATCCTCGACGAGGCGAACGAGCCGGCCAACGTGCGCGCGGCGGCGCTGGTCAGCCGGGGGGAGGCCTACACCTACAAGCGCGACTATCAAAGGGCGCTGGCGGATTACGATCAGGGCATCAAGCTCGATCCGAAGAATTGGGAGGGGTTTAACGGCCGCGGCGTCGTCCTTGCGCAGACCGGCCATTCGGAACGGGCGATCGCCGATTACACGACGGCGAGCAGGCTGAACCCGCGGCATCCGTTGCCGCGCATCAACCTGTGCGAGGAATACATCGTGCTCGATCGCCTGAGCGCCGCGGTCGAGCATTGCACGAAGTCGGTCGAATTGCAGACCTCGCCGATCGCGCTCCGGCTGCGCGGCACGGCCTACCTGAAAATGGGCAAGTTCGCTCCGGCGATCGCCGATTTCGACGCGGCCTTGAAGCAATCGCCGAAATATGCCGCGGCGCTCTATGGCCGCGCCGTGGCGAAGCAAAAGAGCGGCGATCAGGCCGGCGCCAGCGCCGACATGACGGCCGCCAAGGCGCTCGATGCCGAAGTGGCCAAGGGATTTGAAAAGTACAAGTTGAATTGAGACATTGCCGGCACGATCCGGTCACGCGACGTACTGCGCGCTACCGCCGCCGAACGACCAGTTTTCCTTCACCACCTCCACCAGGTTGATGACCACGTCCTGCGGCCGCACGTTCAATTGCGCGCCAAGGTCAGCAACGATGCGTTGGTAAAATGCCTGCTTGAGCGCGACCGAGCGGCCCAGGCTCATCGTAATCTGGATCAGGATCACGTCTTGGCTGTAGTCGTTGCCGAGATAGCTTTCGCTGACGTTGAATTCTTCGGGCGGGTGCTCGGTGATGATCTGGAATTTGTCGCCCAGCGGAACGTTGATCACATCGCGCATCGCCTGATAGACGATTTCGCCGAGCGTCTTTCGATAGTGAACGGGCTTGCCTTTCAAAAGGTCGATGCGCACGAACGGCATTGTGATGTTCTCCCGAGGTCAAGGCAGAATGGCAAAAGCACGGGCCGGAAATCCGAGGCCGTCCTTGACCTTCGGCCAGGTTACGACGATGAGCGCGCCTTTGGCCGGAACCTTGTCGAGATTGGCCATCACTTCGATCTGATAGTGGCCGTGCTGCAGGATATAGGTTTCCGATTCCATCTTGTCGGTCGTATCGGTGTCGAGCGATTCATGACCGGTGGCGACGACGCCGCGCTGCTCATAGAGGAATTTTACGGTCTTGAGCGCCCAGGCCGGGAAAGGCGCGCGCTTGAATTTCTCCGGATCGGCGTCGAAGTCCTTGGACATATCGGTGCGCAGCGCGACGAAGGCACCTGCCGGCACGCGACCGTGTTTCTTTTCCCAGGCGCGCAGATCGGCAACCGAGAAGGCGTGGTTGGCATCCTTGGATTGATAAGGCGTGTTATCGAGCACGATGAGCGGCAGGATCATCTGCTTGAGCGGAATCCTGTCCACGGTGATTCCATTCTCGGAAAAATGCGCCGGCGGATCGACATGGGTGCCGTATTGGCCGACCATCTCGTAATAGGTCGTGCGAAAACCATCGTCCTTGATGGTATAGGGCTTCCTGGTCTTGGGATCGGCGGCGGGCGAGAATTTCGCCTGCCCGAAGCCGGACCACACCGGCGAGGTCGGCGAAAAGCTGTGGGTGAGATCGACGAAGGTTTTACCGGCGATGGTACGGTAGGCGCGATCGAGGTCGGACTTTGCGCGTGCGGCAGGCGCGAACGCCAGGCTCGCCAGCACCGCTGCAAGAACAATGCGCCGGCGCGCGGAATTCCTCGGTGTCACGTGCAACATGCTTGGCCTCCAACGCTGTATCGCCTCTCCCGAGAGGTTGGGGAAGGGTGGGAAATTCCGACTGCATTGACAAGGCGCCCTCCCTCGTCGTCCTTGAAAAAAGTCGCTAAGCTTTCCGAAATCACGCCGATATCCAGGAGCGGAACCATGACCCACACTTCGAGCAAACTTTCTCGCCGCACGCTGCTGGCGGGACTGTCAGCGGCGCCGGCCCTCGCCACGGCTGCCCGGCCGGTTAACGCGCAGACCGCGTCGGTCCTTACTGCCGCGCAGCAGGCGCAGGCCGCGCTGAAGGACGCGAAGGGAACAAAGCTGGTGCTGCTCGGCACCGCGGCCGGTCCGGTGCCAGGGCGCACGCGGCAAATGACCTCGCATGTGATGCTGAGCAACGGCTCGGCCTACGTGCTCGATTGCGGCCTCGGCGTCACCGATCAATATGCCCGCACCGGCATTCCGTTCAGCGCATTGAAATCGATCTTCATCACCCACCATCATGCGGATCACAATATCGAGTACGGCCCGCTGCTGATCATCGGCTGGATCCAGGGCATGCACCTCGACGTGAGCGCCTACGGACCACCGCCGCTCAAGCAGATGACGGACGACTTCATGCGCGCCTACAAAACGACGGTCGATTTCTGGGCCGAGGATCTCAAGATGAAGCCGCTGGTTTCGGTCAATGTGAAAGAAGTGTCCAAGGCCGGCCTGGTGATGCAGGACGAGAACGTGAAGGTATCGGCGACGATCGTCGAGCATCCGCCGGTGAAGCCGGCGCTCGGCTATCGCTTCGACTTCAAAGACCGCTCGATCGCGTTTTCCGGCGACACCGCGCCGAGCGAAGCAGTCGCGACAATGGCCAAGGGCGCCGACGTGCTTGTGCACGAAACGATGTATGTGCCGGCGGTGGAGAAATACATCCGCGAACAGATCGCCAAAGGCCGGCCGGTCAAATTCGAGCCCTTCATGGCGCACATGAAGGCCGACCACACGCCGATCGAGGATGTCGGCCGCATCGCGCAGGAGGCGGGGGTCAAGACGCTGGTGCTGTCGCATCTGACGCCTGCGATCGACAGCATCACCGACGATACCTGGCGCGCGCCCGCGGCGAAGAACTTCACGGGCGAGATCATCGTCGGAAAAGATCTGATGGTCGTGTGAGATTGTCGCCCGCAGGACCCATGAGCACAGCCCAAATCGCCGTCGCTGGTGTAGGCATCCTGCTGCTCGTTCTTGGGCACACGCTTGCGGCGCATGCCGGCGATGCGCCTGGTGGCAAGGTTGTGCCGATCAGCCCGGCTCTCTGCGACGACATGAAATCGCACAACGTGATGAGGCCGGAATCGCCCGTCAGCTGTGCGCGGCTGAAGCTCGTCACCTTTCCCTACATCGGTTTCGACGGGCAAGTTCACGGCAACGGCGAGATCGTCGTGATGGATGCGGTGGCGGAGCACGTGCTCCAGATCTTCGGCAAGCTACGCGACATTCGCTTCCCAATCGCCAAGGCGAGACTGATGAACCACTACGAAGGCAACGACAGCGCGTCGACGGCGGACGACAACACGTCGTCGTTCAATGCCCGCAAAGCCGTCGGCAGCAACTCGTTTTCGATGCATGCCTATGGTTTGGCGATCGATTTGAACCCGGTGCAAAATCCATTTGCCAGGCGCGCGGGTTCAACGCTGATCTTCAGGCCCTCGTCCGGAATCGAATACGCGAACCGGTTCAACGACCGGCCGGGGAAAAACTTTCGCGGCGGAATGGCGGAATCGGTGATCGACGTGTTCGCCGATCAAGGCTTTGTCATCTGGGGCGGCTATTGGGACAACCCGATCGATTACCAGCACTTTGAAGTGTATCCCAATCTGGCCGAGCGGCTTGCGGCCCTCTCGCCAGGGGAGGCGCAGGCGGTATTCAGACAATATGTGGAACGCTATCGGACCTGCCGCAGGAACGCGCCGCAGGATTCGCCGCGCTCAAAATGCATTCGCGATTGAGGCTTTGAGGCTGCCGTCGAGACATCAGCTGGCGGAAGAGATCGAAGGAAATCAGACGAACACGTTGATAAAGTTGCCGAGACCGCTGCCGACGTCGCTGTTGCCGCCGAAGGCCATAAAAGCACTCACAAGTGTGCTGCTGGGATCCGGGCCCTGCCGCTGCTGAATGGGCGTCACCGCTGCCTGCACCGAGGCTAAATTTGAGGAGATGCCATTGAGCAAATACGTATTGGTCGCAAAATCCACGGCATGGACCTGGGAGTCTCCCTTGGGATCAAGCTGAACCCAAAGCGCGTGCGCATCACTGGCTTTGCCGCCTTCCGCGAGAAGGGCCTTCTCGACATCTTGTTCCGTGATCGTACTGCTGCCGGTGGTATTGAACATTCCCCATAACGTCGACAGGACCTGCGTCACTGTCGGGGGCAGATAGAACGATGACTGCGAAGCCAGAGATTGTAGCAGGTCCGAAGATTGCAGAAGCAAACTCAGATCTTTGTCCGCTGTCGCTGTCGGATTGGCTTTGTTCGTGGTGGTGTTGGCAGGAGGGACAGCAGCCGACACCCCGCTAACGCCATTGACCATCGGCATGCTCTTTTCTGACAGACAGGGGATTCCCCGTGCGCCGGCGGATGCGTGCCAACCGGCGAATGCCAACTTTCATCCAGTGCTTTCAAGAAATGCTTTCCGGACCGGCGTTCATGCGCAGCTCATGCGCAAAGATGGTTACCCGTTGGTTAAAAACGCCCGCTTTCGGACCGTGCTGGATGGGCTGCCCTGCCATGCATCGGGCGATCAGGCCCCGGGGTTTTGTCGTCGGTGCCACAACCGGGCTCGTGCACCGCAAAAAACTGAGGTCTTGTCTTTTGCCTCATGCCGCGAGCACTTCATCGAGCGCCTGAGCCAAGCGGGTGCTGGTGAATGGTTTCGCGAGAAATGCAATATTTTGCGCCTGGAACCATTTGCGGTTCTTCTGCGTCGCATCATAGCCCGACATGCAGAGCACTCCCATCTTCGGCCGTGCCAGCATGGCATTCTTAATGAGTGTCACTCCATCGGTCCCGCCGGGCAGGACGATATCAGTCAGTGTGATGTCGATATGCGCGGGAGATTCGATCAGGTCGATGGCTTCATTCCCGTTCGTCACTGCGTGAACCTTGTAGCCCAATTTTTTCAATTGAGCCGTTATCACGACGCGCACATCGGGATCATCCTCCACCAGCAGCACGGTTTTCTCGTTTCCGGTCGCGAACGATCCGGCGACCGCCTCGCTATCAGCCGATTGGCTTGTCATATCGATCCTCGGCAGATGAAGCATGATCGACGTACCGTGCCCTGCCTCGCTCTCAACTTCGATATGTCCGCCAGACTGCTCCACAAACCCCTGCACCATGCTCAAGCCAAGGCCGCTGCCCAGGCCATCTTTCTTTGTGGTGAAGAACGGCTCGAAGGCACGCTTGCGCACTTCCTCCGTCATGCCAACACCCGTGTCCCTGACGGTGATGCAGACTGCCTCGCCCGTCGGCCATCGGGTGCGGCCTTCCTTGGCCGCCCATGGGGAAGCTTGGCACGTTGTCGCAATGGTGAGTTCGCCACCCTCCGGCATGGCGTCGCGCGCATTGAGCGCCAGATTCACCAGGACGTTCGCCAGCATGCTGCAATCGACGCAAACCGCCGCCGCGGTCGCATCGAGGTGGGTGACAATGTCGATGTTCTCGCCGAGCGTACGCTGCAGCATCCGCAGCGTATCCAGCACCATCTGATCGAGCATCATGGGTTCAGCTCTCAACGGCGACTGGCGCGAGAATGCCAAGAGGCGCCGCACGAGTTCGCTTCCACGCCGGGTCGCTCTCGTCGCGGCATCAAGCAGATCGGGATCCGCGGGGAGCCCGCGTACGGCGGCACTCTCGGCAAACTCCAGGCTTCCACGGATGACCGCCAGCAGATTGTTGAAGTCATGGGCGATTCCCGCGGTCAACTGCCCGACCGCTTCCATCTTTTGCATTTGCGCCAGCGTCATTTGCGCCTCTTCGCGGCGACGCATTTCTTGCGTGAGTTCGGCCGTGCGTTCAGACACGCGCGCCTCAAGGTCTTGGTTCATGCGCGCCATGATCTCTTCGGACTGCTTGCGCTCGGTGATGTCGGTTATTGCGCCGATCATCCGAACAGGGCGTTTTTCGGCATCGAACAACGCTGTGCCGCGGGTATGCACCCAGCGATAGCCGCCATTTTTGCACCGCAGCCTGTAGTCCATCGAGTACGGCCTGCGCTCTTCCAGATGTGCGCGAGTCGCTTCGATAACGGCTGCTTTATCCTCAGGGTGAAGCAGATCGTAGAATGCCGACTTTAAATTTGGAACTTCCTCGTCCTCATACCCCAAAATAGCCTTCCATCGAGGCGCTATGTATTCGTAGCCTGTCAGAATGTCCCAGTCCCACAGTCCATCGTTAACGGCGCTGTCGACAAGCCGGTAACGTTCTTCACTCCGCAGCAGTTCTTCCTCCGCCTTCTTTTGCTCGGTGATGTCGGTGATCGAACCGAGTACACGAGCGGGACGGTTCATGGCGTCGAACAAAACCTTGCCCCGGCTATGCATCCAACGATAGTCGCCGTTCTTATGTCGCAGCCGAAAGTCCAGCACGTAGGACTTGGGCTCCTTCCCCTCCAGATATCCACGGCGCACATCGGCGAACGCCGCCTTGTCGTCGGGGTGGATCAGATCAAGAAATGCCGCCTCATTGCTGGAAATTTCGTCGTTTGCGTAGCCTAAAAACCCTTTCCAGTGCGGCGAGAGATAAACTTCGTGGGTCTGAAGGTTATGGTCGAATATGACGTCGTTAACAGCCTCTTCGACCAATTTGTAACGCTCCTCGCTCCGCGCCAAAGCCTCTTGCGCCTGCTCCATCTTTTTTGCGGTCTTAATCAGCTTTCGTTTGCGCCAAGACCCCAATCCGATGCCTGTGAGAACAATGATAGTGAGCAATGTTGCTGCGATATAGTACTGCGTGCGTTCATGCCAATAAGCAGCAAAGACTTCGTGCTGCGCCAGACCGACGGTCACGATAAGCGGAAGCGCATCGAGCTTGCGATAAGAAACCAATCGTCTGACGCCGTCTACCTGACCTTCGGTAACAAAGAACCCGGCTGGACTTTCCTGTAGTCTGCGGAATAGGGGCGTGCCTGCAAGAGAGAGGCCGGGCGTTACGTGCTTGAAGCCACGCGACGCGCGGATGAAACTGTCGAGGCCGATTACTGCAATGATTCCTTCTCTGCCGACATCGATCGAATTGTAGAAGCGCTCCAAGCTATCCGGTTCGATCGCCGCCTCGATCACGCCGCCGAACGAACCGTCCGGATTGGACAAGCGTCGGGTTAGCCAAACGAACACCGTGTTGGATCTTCGCCCGACCACCGGTTGGCTGATGAACAGTTCGTCTTTTTCGGTATTGAGTTGGGCGCGGAAATGTTCCCGATCGCTGAGATCGAGGCGCAGACCCTGCGGGATCATACGAGTCGATGACTTGAGAATGCCAGCCGGATCGATGACGGTGAACTGTTTGATCGTCTCGCCCAGATAAACCCGCGCATCCTCGATATCGAACTGCTCAGGACTCTTGGCGTAGAGCGTGCGCAAGGACAGTAAAATCTTGTCGGTTCCATCGACAGCATGAACGATTTGCTCTTCAAAGAGGCGGGCCAAGTTATCGGTGTTCTGTTGCGTTACCTGAAAAATGGTCCGCTCTTCTGTGTTCAGATGCGCGAGCGTTGCGGCCCAAGCAAGACCAATCAACGCCAAGCCGAGGAGAGTGTTGAGCTGCAGAAAGGCACGCAACCAATCGCGCAAATATGTTTCACGCTGCATTGGCTTGTCTCCGCAACGCCACTGGGTCGCGCACCGTAACCGTGCGATCGGCCAGGTCGATCAGACCCTGCTGCCGCAAATTATTGAATACGCGACTGATATGGACGGGCGTAAGCCCGGTCATTTCCGCAATGTGCGTTTGCCGCATGGGAAAATTAAAGGTATGATCCGTCACCAAGCCGCGAAGGGCAAGCCGTTCAAACAAATTCAGCAGCAGCCGACTGACGCGCTCTTCGGCGGTACATTGGCCCAGGCTGATCACCGATTGAACAATCCGCAGATATTCCTCGTTCCAAGCCTTCAGAATGGTTTGATTTAGACTCGGATTTGCAGACATCGCGGCGCAAAATTCGGTGCGATCGTAGCAGTGATAGATCACGTTGGTGATGGCCTCGACCGTGAAATCGAGCTTGTCGCTGAAGACCAGCGCGCCGGAAACCAGATCGCCCGGCAGCAAAACTGAGATGATCTGCCGCCGGCTATTTGGAAGAGTGGATACGGTCACCGCCCAACCGGAACAGATGATGGGAATGCCTTCGATCGTTTCGCCGCGATGAAAGATGGTCCGGCGGGCCGGGACGGTATGCTCGGCGAATCGTGGCGCTGCTTCACCAAAGTTCAGATGCACCAGATCGGTGTCCGTGATGCCTTGATACAGTTCAAGGCAATTCGCCAAGCCCGCGTTGCAAATGGGCTTATTCGTCGTTGTCATTGATCGCATCTCTATCGAGTTCGCGAATCAAGCACTGTCGAATCAGTGGGATTTTTTTACATGGCCTTCGATAATGGAAGACCCCATGACCGACTAAACCCCGAAATCGTGCATCGCGGAGTGATGAGTCAATGTAGCAGAATTTATGGGCACCATCGGATTGCGGCTCCTCGCTACTGTCGATTTGCGCAGAGACATTACATTCGCCCGCTCCTGGTTCCTGAGCCGACATCAGATGCGGCTGCGGCGGTTTTCCGACGCCCTTCCCTCTTCGCGCGGGCGGCCCCATATTGGCCGAATGGCGAAAGCGCCCGACAGGCCGAAGAAGGACCCGGCGAAGCATTCCAAGGGCGACCCCGCGCGGCCGACGCGCGCGAAGGCGCATCGGCCGGACGTGCCGCCGATGGAGCCTGCGCTCGCGGACATTCTCAATCCGGCGATCAAAGAAGGCACGGCCGGTATCGGCTCGGGCACCGGGTTGCAGCCGCCGCCGGATAATTCGTTCGACCGGCGCGCGGATTTCTCCGCCGCGCACCGGGCGCGCAAATCGACGCAAGGATTTTCCGAAGCCGCGCAATCAGGCTTCGTTGGGAAGAGCCCGGTTGTGGATTCCGAACTCGCAAAAGCATTGGGGTTTGGAAGCGATCCGAGCAGGACGATCATCGATCAGCATTTGGACGAAGACTCGCTTCTCCCCTCCCCCTTGCGGGGAGGGGTCGGGGGTGGGGGTCGTGCGAGCGGAACGACATCGCCCGAAGAAACAGCGCCCCCCCTCCCTGTCCCTCCCCCTCAAGAGGGGAGGGAGCAGGTCGAGCGCGACGAGATTTCCATCATCTCGGAACCGCAGCGCGAGAAGCGGCAGCGCCACCGCCCGTCGCCGCAGCCGGTGACGCTCGGTGTCACCGCCAGCATGCAAGCACTCGATCGGCTGCTGCGCGAAGGCCGGCGGGAATTTTTACGCGACGACGGAAGCCCGCGGGTGTGGACGCCGCACCGGCCGCCGCGGCCGGAAAAATCGGAAGGCGGGCACCGGCTCGTGTTCCAATCCGAATTCCAGCCCAAGGGCGATCAGCCGCAAGCGGTCAAGGACCTGGTCGAAGGCATCAAACGCCACGACCGCACGCAGGTGCTGCTCGGCGTCACCGGCTCGGGCAAGACTTTTACCATGGCGAAGGTGATCGAGGCGACGCAGCGCCCTGCCCTCATCCTGGCGCCGAACAAGACGCTGGCGGCGCAGCTCTACGGCGAATTCAGGAGCTTCTTTCCCGACAACGCGGTGGAATATTTCGTCTCGTATTACGACTACTACCAGCCGGAAGCCTATATCCCGCGCACCGACACCTACATCGAGAAGGATTCGGCGATCAACGAGCAGATCGACCGCATGCGCCACTCGGCGACGCGCGCGCTGCTCGAACGCGACGACGTGATCATCGTGGCGTCGGTGTCGTGCATCTACGGCATCGGCTCGGTGGAAACCTATTCGGCGATGACGTTCACGCTCAAACGCGGCGAGCGCATCGACCAGCGGCGGCTGATCGCCGATCTGGTGGCGCTGCAATACAAGCGCACGGCGGGCGATTTCTATCGCGGCTCGTTCCGCGTGCGCGGCGACGCGCTCGACATCTTCCCGGCGCACTACGAGGACCGGGCGTGGCGGGTCAACCTGTTCGGCGACGAGCTGGAGTCGATCCACGAATTCGATCCGCTCACCGGGCAGAACACCGACGAGCTGGAGTTCGTCAAGGTCTACGCCAATTCGCACTATGTGACGCCGCGGCCGACGCTGATCCAGGCGATCCAGTCGATCAAGCTCGAGCTGCGCGAGCGGCTCAATCAGCTCAACAATTCCGGGCGGCTGCTGGAGGCGCAACGATTGGAACAGCGCACGCTGTTCGATCTGGAAATGATGGAGGCGACCGGCGCGTGCGCCGGGATCGAGAACTATTCGCGCTATCTCACCGGCCGCAAGCCGGGCGAGCCGCCGCCGACGCTGTTCGAATACGTGCCCGACAACGCGCTCGTATTCGTGGACGAGAGCCACGTCACGGTGCCGCAGCTCGGCGGCATGTACCGCGGCGATTTCCGGCGCAAGGCGACGCTCTCGGAATACGGCTTCCGGCTGCCGTCGTGCATGGACAACCGGCCACTGCGGTTCGAGGAATGGGACGCGATGCGGCCGCAGACGGTGTGCGTCTCGGCCACGCCGGGCCCGTGGGAAATGGATCAGACGCAGGGCGTGTTCGCCGAGCAGGTGATCCGGCCGACCGGGCTGATCGATCCGGAGGTGGAGGTGCGGTCGGCGCGCACGCAGGTCGACGATCTGGTCGGCGAGGCGCGCGCGGTAGCGGTGAAGGGTTTCCGCGCGCTGGTCACGGTGCTGACCAAACGCATGGCGGAGGACCTCACCGAATACCTGCACGAGCAGGGCATTCGCGTGCGCTACATGCACAGCGACATCGACACGCTGGAGCGCATCGAGATCATCCGCGATTTAAGGCTCGGGGCGTTCGACGTGCTGGTCGGCATCAATCTTCTGCGCGAGGGGCTCGACATTCCGGAATGCGCGCTGGTGGCCATTCTGGACGCCGACAAGGAAGGCTTCCTGCGCAGCGAAACCTCGCTGATCCAGACGATCGGCCGCGCGGCGCGCAACGTCGAGGGCAAGGTGATCCTCTATGCCGATTCGGTGACCGGCTCGATGGAGCGCGCGATCGGCGAAACCGCGCGGCGGCGCGAAAAGCAACGCGCGTGGAACACGGCCAACGGCATCACGCCGGCGAGCATCAAGCGGCAAATCGCCGACATCATGGGCAGCGTGTACGAGCGCGACCACGTGCTGGTGGCGACCGGCGCGGGCGACGCCGGCGAATTCGAGAGCGCCGCGACCATCGGGCACAATTTCGAGGCGGTGATCGCCGATCTCGAGACGCGCATGAAGGAGGCCGCCGGCGATCTCGATTTCGAGGAGGCGGCGCGGCTGCGCGACGAGATCAAGCGCCTGCGCGCGAACGAGATGGCGGTGCTCGACGACCCGACCGGCAAGTCTCCCTCTCCCCGCCTGCGGGGAGAGGGTCGGGATGAGGGGGATTCTCGCCGCGCTCGGACTCGCGGCAACGCCCCCCCACCCGCTCGCTCCGCTCGCGAGCTCTCCCCGCAAGCGGGGAGAGGTGAAGAACGAAGCCACGCGCACAAGCCTGCGCTCGACGAAATGGGCATCGCGCTGTCGCACGAGGTGCGGCCGCATGGGCCGGCGGGTGAGCCCGCCGAAGCGCGCGGCGCGAAGGCGGGGCCGCGCTCGACCACCGGCAAGCCCGGCATGCGCGGCGGCTTCAAGCCGCGCGGGCGCAGTTGACGGTGCGCGCGTCGGCGCGCCGCGCCGCCGCCAGGCGCGAAATCATTTCTTCACGAACTTGAATTCGCAGGGGCTGCCTCCGACGCGGCTGCCGCTGCCGGTCGCGCGCTCGAACTTGGCCTGGGCGTAGTACTTGTATTCGGTGCCGGGCGCGACATCGCGACCCGATATGGTGCCCTTGCGGGCGAGGCCTTTGGCATAGACGTGGCCGAGACCCCCGGGCGTGATCTTGCCATCGATCTGAAAATAACCAGGCTCGCCTTCGGTGCCGCTGCTGCCGTGCAGGATGCCGTCCCTCACCTCGGTGACGAATTGATACGCGGTGCCGGCCTTGCAGGAGACGGTGGTGGCCCAGCGGCCGTCGAAGGGATTGGGCGGCGCATCCTGCGCGGGCGCGATGGCCGGCGCGAGCGTCACAAGCAGCACCGCAAGGCCGAGGCGCGGGTTCGCGGTCATCGAAGAACTCCGTTACAGGCGCACATTACAGCAGAGAACGACGGATTCGTCTCGCCCATTTTCTGCCGTGAATGACAGGAAGCATCCGGCGTTACGCATGATTGCAACCGGAGAATCCGATGAACACGCCCGCGGTTCTGCTCGCCTCCATCGCCATCAGTTGGCTCGCCGTCCCGAGCGAGGGGCAACGCGAATGCGAGGACGACGGCGCGGTCAAGAACAACGGCCAGGTGATCAACCTCTGCGCCACGATGGTCGGCGGTGTCTATCTCGGCCGCATGACGCGGCAGCCGACGCTGCTCTATTTCGAGCCGGCGTTCGCGGATCACATCTTCAACGCGGTGATCTACGGCGAGGACCGGGCGAAATTCGGCGCGCCGGAAAAGCGCTTTCTCGGCAAGATGACCTGCGTGAAAGGCGTGCTCAACGTCACCGGCGACCGGGCGGAGATGGTGCTGACGGAGCCGGGGCAGATCAGGGAGGAGAAGGAGTGGTGAGGTGCCTCGTCTTCTCTTTCGATGCACGGGCCACATCATATTGAGTGCCTGCACGACGCGCACAATCCCCCTCTCCCCTTGAGGGAGAGGGTGGCGAGGACGGAGCGCGAGCGAAGTCCGAGCCAGGAGAGGGGTTCGCTTCGAAAAACTTCCTCGAAGAGCACCCCTCTCCCGCAAGGGGAGAGGGAAAGAGAGCGAGCGGGGAGAGAGAAATCGGGAAGCGCGCGAAGTGGCTAAATTCCTAGGGTTTTGCACAGGCCACAAAACCTTCAAACACTCGCCAAATTTGGGCGCGATAAACCGTTGCTTAACGGGTCGTGCGGCAGTCATGGCGGAGACCACACCGGACACAACGCGAGACGAGGAGTTTCGCATGGCATGCAGGACGAGGCGTCGCCGCCTTTGGCCGCGCGGAGCGTCCGCATGCGCCGTGCTGCTCGCCTCGACCGCGCTGGCGCTGGCCGAGCCGTCCGTGCGGCCGGCGCAGCCCGCTCCGCCGCCTTCGCCCGACGACTACGCGGTCGATCCGACGCAGCCGCCGACGCCGCTCTCGCCCGAGGTGCAGGAGGCGCTGCGCGAGTTGCTGAATTTCGACGCGCCCAGCGCGACCAGCAAGCAGGCCTCGCCGCTGCGCACGAATGCGGCGAAGACGCCGTCGTACGATTTCAACTGGAACCGCACGGACAAGAACGACGGCACCGCCGCGCTCACGGTCAAGAAGCCGCTGCCGAACGGATTCAACAGCTGGAACGCCGACGTCGGCGCCGACTTCGGACTCAACGCAACGGCGGGCAGCGCCTATCAGCCGGACAAGGCGGTGTCGCTGCGGACGCAGGATTCCGGCGCGGCCTGGGCCAACGTGGCGGTGCCGGGGTTCGCCTCGATCAATGCGCGCGTCGACCCGACCAGGGACCAGAGCAAGGTCGGCACCACGCTCAGCCATTCGGTGCCTTTCGGCCGCGATTACTCGATCACGCTGCAGAACACCTACGCGGTGACCGAGACGCTCGGGCCACCGACCGCGCCGGCCACCGGTTTCGCAACCACGCCCGGCGCCGCCGGGTCGGCACCCGGGCAGGTGTGGAGCACCGACCGGCTGGTGAAATTCAACATCCTGTCCACCGGTACGTCATTCGGCGCCGGCACCTCCAGCGCGACCGGCGACAGCATCACCCATCACAAATTCAGCGCCGAGCAGAAGCTGTTCGAGAATTTCAACGTCACCACCTCGGTCACCGACATGGGCACCGCGGCGGTCAACAGGAGCATCACGGCCGGCTTCAAGTTGAAGTGGTGACGGGTTACATTGCGCGGGGTGATTCAGCACAAGGGGGTACGCAATGAGTCGCAAGGTCTGGCTCGCCGTCACCGTTTTCCTGTTCGCCGGATTCGTCGTCGGCGAGGCGCTGGCGGAGGGCGCCAAGAAGAAGGATCCGCATTGCGTGGCCAATTTCCTCGACGCCTGCTATGCGAGCTGCGTCAAGGCCGGCGGACAGCCGCGCTTCTGCCCGGACTATTGCCAGAAGAAGAAGCTGGAATACCGCTGTCCGTGATTCAAGGCTTGGCCGGCGGGGCGACCGTCGCGTCCGGCTGGTTGCTCCGCTTCAGGGCCTCGGCCACGAAGCCCGACGCCTTCATCTCCTCGACGAAGGATTTGAGATAGTTCGCGCCGGCGGGATCGCGGCCCTGCGGCGTGCCCATGGCCTGCTGGATCTCCATGAAGCGGCCGTCCATGATCTTCACGTTCGGATTGGTCTTGGCATAGGCGACCAGCGGCTGCTTCACGCCGCCGGCGGCCTCGAGCTTCTCCTTAAGGAAAAGCTGAATGCCGTCCTCGCCGCGCACCAGCTGGGCGTGTTTCAGCGTGCGGGTGAGAAAGAGAT
>Ga0187765_10000231_pt1 | contig 19998 bp, 16 predicted proteins | sample 0216_QUI02_MP05__3_FD_133018 | JGI IMG/M metagenome (GOLD analysis project Ga0187765, IMG submission 133018) | Tropical peat soil microbial communities from peatlands in Department of Meta, Colombia - 0216_QUI02_MP05_10_MG | ecosystem: Environmental > Terrestrial > Soil > Wetlands > Peat ...
CGATGCGACGGTCGCGCGTTTGCATTTCCCCGTTGACCCTGGCCGCCATGGGAGACGTGTGCTCCCTTGTTGGGACGGCTGCCTTGTCCAAGATTGCCGCCGCCAGGTCTATTGCCAGGTTTGGCTCCAGGTTTGGCGCCAGGGTTGAGGACTTGTTGACCACGGCTGCCCCGGAAATCGCGCTGACCTCCACGATTGCCGACCGCCTGGCGATGGTCGACGCGCGGCTGCCACCGGTTGCCGCCGCCACCGATCGGATGAGCAGGACGATTACCGGGCGGAGTGATGTTGATATTGTTGCCGCCGCCGCTCCAGTTGATGTTGCCGCCCCAATACCCCCCTGACCACCACCTGCCGATCGCATAGCCCGCACCGAAGGCAAGTCCCGCGCCGAGGAGGCCGTAGCCGATATAGGGCGGCGTTGGCCAATAGTAGGGTGGGTAGTCCGGATAAGGCCACGCGCCATAAACAACGCCCGGATCGTAATAGGGCACATAAAGCGTATCGGGATCCGTCGGCTCGATGGCGATGACCTGCTTGCCTTGCACTTGGTCGACCCTGACGGTCTGTTGTTTTGTCGATGTCAGCTTGTTGTTTGCTTGTGCTTTTGCGCGCAGGCGCTGGATGGCGTCCATCACGTCTGGTTGCTGATCGACAACGGCGTCACCAAGCTTTTCCGTCCAATCGAGTTTCTCGCTCATCATTGCGAGCACATCTGACGTCGCTGCCAATGATTTGACGCTGTCGTCCCAATCTTGCTTGGCAAGCGCCGCCTTGAGCTGATCGTCCTTCAAGTTCTTATGATTTCGCAACCAACGCTCAGCCTGCACGATGTCGAGAGGGTAGGCCGACGCCATCAGCACTTGGGCCAGCAAAGGATCGGGGTAGAGCGCAATGGGCGCGACGAGCTGATCGAGTTCCTGGGGCTTTAGCAAATTCGGTTTGGGCGTCGCTGTCTCGGACGTTTGCGCCAACGCAGTCATTGGCACCAAAAGCAACAAGCCAAGGCACAATACGCGCATGATTGCCGAAACCATTGGCGCTCCTGCCGCTAATCGTCGTTATACTGTCAGCTATCAGACGTTGGTGATCCGACGCTTGCTTTGATCCAGATCAAAATTCCCGACGGAGTGTCGCAAAAACCTCCGAAAGATGGACTGTTCGTTTATCAGTCCGTGCTTACAGCCGCATTTCGGAAATTCTGTCAGCAACCGCCAGCTTGGCTTCGGTTGCGGCGGTTACCTGTTCGACTGTTACGCCTGGTGCCGTTTCCAACAGCGTTGCGCGGCCATCCGGAAATCCGATAACCGCCAACTCGCTGACTACAAGGTCGACGGGACGCTCGGCGGTCAGCGGCAGCGTGCACTTGTTGACGATCTTCGGCTTGCCTTTGGCCGTGTGTTGCATCGCGATGATGACACGCTTTGCGCCGGTGACCAGATCCATAGCCCCGCCCATGCCAGGTACCATCTTCCCAGGGATCATCCAGTTCGCGAGTAAGCCGTGCGCGTCGATCTGCAGTGCACCGAGCACCGTAATGTCGACGTGTCCGCCGCGGATCAGTCCAAATGATGTGGCGCTGTCGAAGGTGCTTGCGCCGGGCAAAGCGGTCACTGGTTGACCGCCCGCATCCGTGAGCAGCCTGTGGCCCATTCCCTGCTCCGGTATTGGGCCGGTGCCGATCAAGCCATTCTCTGATTGAAAAAATACTTTCACTGTCTCTGGAACGAAATTCGCAACCATTGTCGGAATGCCGATCCCAAGATTAACCAGCATTCCCGATCGCAGCTCCTGCGCGATGCGTTTGGCGATGATCGTTTGGGCATCCATGGCGGTCACCCGTTCGTTACGAGGTAATCGACCAGCGGCGCCGGTGTCACCACGTGATCAGGAGCGATCAGTCCTACCGGCACGATGTGCTCGGCCGTGACAATGGTTGTGTCCGCGGCCATTGCGATGACCGGATTAAAGTTCCGCGCTGTCAAAGCGTAGGACAGATTGCCAAGGTAATCGGCGAGAAAGGCGCCGATCAATGCAAATTGTGCATGAAGGGCGGTTTCGACCAAGTAGGTCTTCCCGTTGACCTGAACTTTCTGCTTGCCCTCTTCGACGATCGTACCGACACCCGTTGGGGTCAGTACGCCGCCCAATCCATGACCGCCAGCGCGGATGCGCTCGATCAGCGTGCCTTGCGGGATGAGATCGACCGCCATCTTGCCGGCGATCATCTGCTTCTGGGTTTCAGGATTGAGCCCGATGTGACTGGCAACGGTGCGGCCAACCAGTCCGGCGTCAACGAGCTTGCCGATGCCGCGTCCCGGAGCCGCCGTATCGTTGGCTATAACGGTCAAATTGCGTTTACCCTGCCGCACGAGTTCGTCGATCAGACGCTCGGGGGTACCGACGCCCATGAAGCCACCGATCATGAGCGTCGCACCGTTCGGGATGAGCGAAACGGCTTCGGCAACGGAAACCGTTTTCATCTTGAACCTCTTTCGACCGAAATGCTTTTTACGGCGACCGAAGAAGCGATCTTTGATTTGGATCAAACCACCAGCAAGCCAGAGAGGATTTGATCTTGTGTGAAATGGGCGGAACAATTTCGATTACGGGTATGTGACGGCGACGCGTCCTCGAACGAAGGATCTGATCAATGAGCTTGAGCAGGGTCGATTGGAAGTCGAATGGCCACTTGGCGGTCGGCAAGGGAGCCACCGTCCAGGAGTTTATGGCGGTCGTCGGCACAGATAAGCTTGCAATTGATGTCGCGCCCTGGGGCGAGGGCCGTCTAAAGGTGAATGGCCACGAGATTGCACACGTGAAGGACGCCAAAGACCGGCGCCAAGCCTTTCGCGAACTGCAAAAAGTCGCTGAGCACTTCCTGCAAACCAGGACGGTTCCATTCGAGAAACCGGGAAATTCCGCGAAATTGCCCTCCGTCAAAGCCAAGCTTCTCGAAGGTAAAAAGGGTCTTATCGTCGGGATCGCGAACGATCAGTCGATCGCATGGGGCTGCGCCAAAGCATTCCGGGCATTGGGCGCCGAGCTCGCCGTGACCTACTTGAACGACAAGGCGAAGAAGTTCGTTGATCCTCTCGCTCGGGCGCTTGAGGCCCCGATTGTGATGCCGCTCGATGTTCAAGCGGACGGTCAAATGGAGGCCGTTTTCGAGAAGATCGGCAAGGTGTGGGGCTCGCTGGACTTCCTGGTACATTCGATCGCGTTCTCGCCGAAGGCGGCGTTGCAGGGCCGCGTCGTCGATGTTTCGCGTGACGGCTTTGCCACCACCTTGGACGTATCGTGCTGGACTTTCATTCGCATGGCGCATCTCGCAGAGCCATTGATGCGCAAAGGCGGCACGCTTTTCACGATGACGTATTACGGTAGTCAGATGGTCGTGAAGAATTACAATATTATGGGCGTGGCCAAGGCCGCCTTGGAGAGCGCCGTTCGCTATATGGCGGCCGAATTAGGGCCAAAGGGAATTCGCGTGCACGCCATTTCGCCTGGTCCACTGGCGACGCGTGCGGCGTCCGGAATACCTGAATTCGATGACCTCTTGAACAAAGCCAAGGCGAAGGCGCCAGCACGGAGCCTTGTCAGCATCGACGACGTTGGCGTTGCGACCGCTTTTCTTGCTCACGATGCAGCGCGGCTGATCACTGGCGATACACTTTACGTCGATGGCGGCTACCACATCATGGATTAGTCAGTGGTCTTAAGCTTGCGGTTCTAACCGCTTAACTGGTGACCAAGCGGGGAGGGAACAATGTTTTTCGTCCAGGAAGGCTTCACCTACCGAAATTTTCTGTTGGATGCGATCGCGATATTTTTTTTCATCGTGTGGTTTTGGCTGCTGATCACGGTTGCCGCCGATTTGTTCCGGCGTCACGACATTTCAGGCTGGATCAAAGCGATCTGGGTGATTGCCTGGATCGTAGTTCCATATCTGGGCGTGCTTGCATACTTGATCTTTCAAGGAAGGGGCATGGCGGAACGGAACGTCGAGCAGGCGCAACAGGCGCGTGACGAGCTCAGGCGCGTAGTCGGCTTCAGTGCTGCAGATGAGATCGAAAAACTTGACCGACTTAAGAAAGCTGGGTCGATCAGTGACGTTGAATTTGCCCGTCTGCGTGCTCAACTCGTGCAGTAGAGCGACTGCATTTAGACGCTCCCGAAACACGTCGAATTGTCGTATTCGAGCGGGGCGGCCTGGTGAACGACGAACCTCAGTCAACCACGCATAAGTCGGAAGATACGTTCGTCGTTCTGGCGATCAGACTTGTCTGCTTGGGCTTGCTCGGTTATTGGACGCTTATAATCATCAGCCCTTTTTTGACGATCATGATCTGGAGCGCCATCATCACAGTGGCGCTCTATCCGATCTTTTATTGGCTTTCTGGCAAGCTGCATGGCTACCGAGTGCTGGCGGCCTTCACGATCACCTTTCTCGCGCTTTTGGTAATGCTTGGGCCGGCGACGTGGCTCGGATTAAGCCTGGCGGAAAGCGTTAGAACGCTCATGGCGCGGTTGAACGAGGGCACCGTTGCACTTCCTCCGCCTCCCGAAGGCTTAAAAGCTTGGCCGCTGATCGGAATCAAAGCCTATGAAACATGGGACCTGGCATCCACCAATTTGCGCGCGTTGTTAACGCAAGCCGTTCCCTACCTCAAACCATTAGGCGGCACCTTGCTCGGTGCGGCGGGCAGCTTTGGCATCAATCTGCTCAAATTCATTGCTGCCACTATCGTTTCGGGATTCCTCTTTGTTCCAGGACCGGCGCTCGTCGAATCCATAAAAAACATACTGCGCCATCTTGCCGGCGCGCGGGGTGCAATGTTTGTTGATATGGCCGGTGCAACCGTGCGCACTATTTCGCGGGGGATCATCGGAGTCGCTGTTCTCCAAGCGCTGCTCGCAGGGATTGGCCTCATCGTCGCTGGAGTTCCAGCGGCGGGTTTGATCAGTTTCCTGGTGCTCTTGCTCGGAATTGTTCAGATCGGACCATCAATCGTTCTGGTGCCGTTGGTCATCTGGAGCTGGTTCGCAATGGATGCGACCAGCGCCGCTTTGTTTTCGCTGTATATGATTCCGGTGAATTTGCTCGACAACGTGCTACGGCCGCTCGTCATGGCCAAAGGTCTCGGTACGCCGATCTGGATCATTCTCCTTGGAGTGTTCGGGGGTACGATTGTACATGGAATGATCGGGCTATTTGTTGGCCCTGTGGTGCTGTCCATTGCCTGGCAATTGATTGTGCTGTGGACGCGCAACGAGTTGGTCGGTCAAACCGCATCATAATCGAACGAGCGGCTGCTGTTCAGCACAATGCGATTGAAGCGGCGATGTTCAGCTACAAGGATTTCTTGCGCAGATAAACAAACCAATAAACTGCCGCGACCATGACCGAACCGCCAATGATATTACCGATCGTGACGGGAAGCAGATTGGCGATTAGGAAATTGCTCCAGGTCAGATTCGGAAAGTCCGCTGGTATTTTTCCGATAGCGCTCCAGAACGAATCCGGAGCGCCTGATTTAATGAACAATCCGATAGAGATAAAATAGATATTGGCGATGCTGTGCTCAAAGCCGGCGGCTACGAAAGCTGCGATCGGCGGAATGATTGTCAAAACTCGATCGGTGCTAGTGCGCGCGCTATAGCACATCCAGATCCCTAGGCAGACCAGCGCATTACAGAGAATACCGAGAGTCACTGCCGGGACGAACGCCAGGGACGTTTTTGCATGCGCGGTCGTCAGTGCCGTCAGGCCGACCGCGCCTCCGCCAAAAGTATATTGGGTCGAATAGAACGCGATGACTGCCGTCATGAACGCACCGACGGAATTGCCGGCAAAAGCAACGATCCAGTTCTGAACAAGGTCCCGGGTTCTCACCTTGCCGCTCGCCCAAGCCATCACGATTAAGTTGTTCCCGGTGAATAGTTCCGCTCCGCCGATGACAACCAAAATAAGCCCCAAGGAGAAGGCCAACCCGCCGAGCAAGCGTACGATTCCGTATGCCAGGCGAGCGGAACCGGCCCATGCGCCGTCAGACGCGGTGACCTCAATGCCGCCGGCCATTACCGTAGTTGCAAAAATGGCACCAAAAGCAATGAATGCTCCGGCGAGCACGCTGAGAATGAATCGCGTCAACGGATCGGCAGCGACGCGTTTTATCCCAGTCTCTTCGGCGCGCAGCGCCATCGCTGGCGGCAGAATCGCATCGAACGTCACCAGCTGAGGCGGTTGGGACTCGCTGCTGCTGGTCCGGTCGTCCATGCGTGCTCCGTCGACTCGGCGATCATCTTTCGCCATGCATCAGGTCGCGCCAGCGACCCCGAATAACAAACCGACCACCTGGACCGCTATCACTTTGACGATTGTCATCGACGGAAAAATCATTGCGTAGCCAATGTCGGGGCGTTCTGTCGGGGCCATTCGGGTGGAATACACCAGGATGGCGGGATTGCCGGTCGCGCCGGAGGCAACACCCAGGAGATCGTCATAAGGAATTCTCATAAGATAATGACCAGCCAGCAGCACGATTACGACTGTCACCAAAAGCACGGCAACACCGATCAACAACAGCAGTAGGCCGGTTTCGGACACTGTCTTGACGAAAGGTTGCCCAGCATTGACGCCGACGGTGGCAAGGAACAAGGCGAGGCCAAAATTGCGCAGCACGATATTGGCTGGCAATGGCATCACCCATAGAAGCGGACCGGTTCGGCGCAATTTTCCGGCGATCAGCGCAACGAGCAACGGTCCACCGCCAATCCCTAAGGTCACCGTTCCGACGCCGGGAATGGGAATCGGAATGAGGCCGATCAAAACGCCGAGCACCATGCCAATACCGAGCGACACGTAGCTGAATTCGGCTGCGGCTTTGACGCTGTCGCCGAAGAACTGCCGTATCGCGGCCTTCCGGTCAGGAGGCATCAGTACGCCCACGCGATCGCCGAACTCCAGTGTGAGATCGGGCGAGGGAACAATATCGGTGTCGTAGCGCCGGACATGAAGCAATTGCACCGGGAATCCCGTCGGCAGCGGGAGTTGCGCCAGCGGGACGCCGACCACGCTCGCTTTGCCGACGAAAACGCGAATGTAATCGAGGGCCGAGCGGTCCTTGACGATACGGCCGGGATCAAGCTTGCCGAGCCGTGCTGCAGCGTCGTTGAGTGCCTCTTGCCGTTCGGCAACGACGAGGAGGCCGTCTCCCGCCTCGAGCATGAGATCGGATGATGGAACGACATTCCCGGTTTTCTTTCTCACCATGGTGACCTGAATTCCACTCGGCAGGTCCCGGCGAAGGTCGTCATAGGTGGCATTTGTCCAATTGGGCCCGAGCGTAATTTCGCCCATGTGCATCTGCGGCTCTTTAGGCGGGAATTTCGGCTGCACGAGTCGCGTCATAAAATAGATGCACAAGATTGGCCCGATGACGCCGAATGGGTAGGCGACCGAATACCCGATTGAGGGGTCCTTGTTGCCCATGACATCGAGCGCCGCCTGTAGCGTCGCGGTGCTGGTCATCGAACCGGCGAAGATGCCGAGCGTGTGACCTATTTTGACCCCGAACATCTGCCCGAGACCCAGCGCGACCAGAAGTCCGACTATGACAGCAACAAGGGCCAGGAAATTGTATTTGCGGCCGGCGGCGCCGCTCATGCCCTCAAAAAATTGCCGGCCGTAGAGTATCCCGACGCCATAAAGGAACATGATCAGACCGATCAAACCGATCGGGCCAGTAATCTGTGCCTTTGGCGCGAACGCACCGAGCGCCAGGCCGACGAAAAGCACAGCGCCGACACCAAGCGAAAAGCTGCCAATACTGATTTGGCCGACCAGGTAGCCGAGCCCTATCGCCAGAAATGCCGTGAGAATCGGCTGGGTGCCAATGATGTTACGAGCCAATTCTATCATGAGTATTACTCCAGGCTCCAAGCAAAGCCTTGCTCCGAGTCAGCGGACACGGCAGCCGGCCGCTCGGAATTGTTCGATGACTCTTTCGACCAGATCGGGTGTCGGCGTCCCGGTGCGGGCGAGCTTGTAGTCGAGGTCCAGCGCCTCCCATTTGAAGGCGCCCAGTTGATGAAACGGCTGCACCTCCACCCATTCGACATTCTTCATGGGTGCGACGAATCGGGCGATCCCGTCGACGTTCGCGGGATCGTCAGTCAGCCCGGGAACCAGGGTGAAGCGCACCCATACGGGCTTTCCGATTGATGCCAGACGTTCGGCAAAGCGCAGCGTCGGCGCCAATTCGCGCCCGGTGACGGTGCGGTATGTTTCCGGGTTCGAACTTTTTATATCGAGCAAGACGAGGTCGAGTACGGACAGATACCTGTCATCGATCCGATCGCCGAGATAGCCCGACGTCTCGATCGCGGTGTGAAGGCCGAGTTCCTTGGCGCCAGCCAATATCCGCCGCGTGAACGCCTTTTGCACCATCGGCTCGCCGCCTGAGATCGTCAGACCTCCGTCCAGATCCCGCAGCGCAGATGCGAACTTGGCAAGCCGATCGATTATTTCTCGCGCCTGAACGTAAGTGCCGTCCTTGAGATGCCAGGTATCCGGATTGTGGCAGTACGAGCAGCGAAGGAGACAACCTGATACGAACAAAACGACGCGCAAGCCAGGTCCATCGTAGCGCGACGCTGTCTCGTACGAGTGCAGGTAACCGCATGCGCCGTCGGCATCTTCTTTAAGCGCGCTCTCGTCCGGTGCGTCCGGTGAGAGGCCAATGTGGAGATCGTGCCGGCTGCCGGGCTCAAGAAGATGACCGAGCTGAGGCATCACTTGACCTCGTTACATCAAATTTGCCCGTGGAACGTGCGGCTGATGACGTCCTGTTGCTGTTCGCGAGTGAGCCGCACAAAATTGACGGCGTAACCCGAGACCCGAATCGTCAGCTGCGGATATTTGTCCGGATTCTTCATCGCATCTTCCAGCGTATCCTTGTCGATCACGTTCAGGTTCATGTGGAACCCGCCGTGATTAAAATACACATCAAAGGCCTTCACTGCGGCATCGACGAGTTCCGTATCTGACAAGTGCGCTTTCTGCGGTGCGACCGAGACGGTGTAACTGATGCCGTCGAGCGAATCCTTGTAAGGCAATTTCGCAACCGACAGGCATGACGCCAACCAGCCATGGTTGTCGCGGCCATGCATCGGATTGGCGCCCGGCGCGAATGGCTCGCCCTTGCGTCGGCCATCAGGCGTATTTCCGGTGGCTTTGCCGTAGACCACATTGGATGTGATGGTCAGGACGCTTTGCGTATGCGTAGCGTTTCTGTAGGCGGGATGTTTGCGGATCTTCTGCATGAATTGCGTGACAATATTGGAGGCAATACTGTCGACGCGGTCGTCATTGTTGCCGAATTTCGGAACAGGATTTTTGTTTTCGTTTTTATAATCGACAATCAGACCCGTATTGTCGCGAATGACGTGAATTTTGCCGTACTTTATCGCCGCGAGACTGTCGGCGACGACCGACAAGCCGGCGATGCCGAACGCCATGGTCCGAAGAATATCGCGATCGTGGAGCGCCATTTCCAGGCGTTCGTAGAAATATTTGTCGTGCATGTAATGGATGCAATTCATAGCGTGCACATAGGTGCGTGCGAGCCATTCCATCATGTGATCGAATTTCGCATAGACGTCGTCGTATTGGAGCTCCTCGCCGGTGACCGCCGGGCTCGGCGGCGCGACCTGGTCGCCAGAAATTTCGTCGCGACCGCCGTTGATCGCATACAGCAGCGCCTTGGCCAGATTGACGCGAGCGCCAAAGAACTGCATCTGCTTTCCAAGGCGCATCGCCGAAACGCAACACGCAATGCCGTAATCATCGCCCCAATATGGGCGCATCAGGTCGTCGTTCTCATATTGGAGCGAGGAGGTGTCGCGGCTAACCTTGACGCAGTATTTTTTGAAATTTTCCGGCAGATGCGTTGACCACAGCACTGTAATGTTCGGTTCCGGCGCCGGACCGAGATTCGTCAAAGTGTGCAGCATGCGATAACTGCTTTTTGCGACCAGCGGCTGCCCGTCCAAGTTCATGCCGGCGACGCACTCGGTCGCCCAGTAAGGATCGCCGCTGAACAACGCATCGTATTCGGGTGTCCGCAAGAACCGCACGATGCGAAGTTTCTGCACGAGCTGGTCCCACAATTCCTGCGCGCCAGCTTCATCCAGAATTTTTTCGCGAAGATCGCGTTCGATATAGATGTCGAGGAAAGTCGATATCCGGCCGATCGACATCGCCGCGCCGTTTGCTTCCTTCACCGCGCCCAAATAGGCGAGGTAGGTCCACTGCACGGCCTCCTGGGCGTCGGCGGCCGGGCGACTGATATCGCACTCATAAAGTTTCGCCATCGCGATGAGGTCTTCGAGCGCGCGTATTTGCTCAGCCAATTCCTCGCGCTGACGGATCACCTCGTCGGTCGGCCACATATCGTCGATTTGCCGGCGTTCTTGTGTTTTGACTTCGATCAAGCGCTCCACGCCATAGAGCGCCACGCGCCGGTAGTCGCCAATGATGCGGCCGCGGCCGTAGGCGTCCGGCAAGCCCGTGATAATGCCCGATTTTCGGCATCGCATGATTTCCGGCGTGTAGGCGTCGAAGACGCCATCGTTATGGGTCTTGCGGTATTTGGTGAAAGTCTGATGAACATTGGCGTCAGCGTCGAAGCCGGCGGCCTTAAGACCGGCCTCGACCATTCGCAGACCGCCGTAGGGGAAAATCGCCCGTTTAAACGGCTGATCGGTTTGTAGTCCGACGATTACTTCGTTGGCCTTGTCGATGTAGCCGGCCTTATGCGCAAGCAGGGTCGATGGTGTATGCGCGTCTACAGCGAGAACTCCCTTCTTTCTCTCTTCCTTGAAATAAGGCTGTAGTTTTTTCCAGACAGCCTCGGTGCGCTTTGAAGGGCCAACCAGAAACCTTTCATCTCCAAAATACGGAGTAGCGTTTCGATTGATGAAATCGCGGACATCTATCGAGGTCATCCACGCGCCGGGTTGGAAACCGCGCCAGCAGCTTATGTCCTTTTCGCCTTTTGGCTTGGCTGCTGTTGCTTCCATGGCGCGCCTCCGGTGATCGATTTTCTGAATTGCATGGAGTCTAAAACACTCTTGGCAAGTACTAATTTGATTCAGGTCAAATCATCTCGGGAAATTCTCTATCGACCGGCATTTTGCCTTTTGAGCCACCGCGGATATCGTCGACGGCTCGGCCGAGCAGCCGGCCCGTCTGCCAAGCCAGTGTGTGAGAGAAGTTTGTGAGAGAAAGGAGCCTGTCAGCGCGTGTTTGATCTAAGTCAATGAATACCTAAGCAGCGCAACAAGTATTGTAGGAACGTTGAAGACTACAACTGGGAAGGAGACGTTCCGTGTCAAACAAACAGAAAACGCTTGTTGCAGTGTTAACCATTGCAATGGCGGCAGCATCAGCAATTGTCGTCAATACGTCGGCTGCCGCAAAGAAAAAACTTTCATATGAGCAGGCGTGGGCCCACTGCAAATCCTTGCTCGATAAGGAAAAGGCCCCTGGCGACCTTTCCGGTCACTCGAGAACTTTCCGTGGCAGCGCCTGCATGCACCATTATGGCTATAGGATTTGACCGGCCTGCTGCGTGTCGAACGCCTGCCGCTCAAAGTCTCATCTTGCGGCGCACAATATCCGCGTTTGGCGCGGACTGTTGTCATCTGAGCGATCGCTTTACTGGTAGACCAGCGCTTCAACGTGCTCCGTCTGGCGACGATCGTCGTAGCGAACGTCATCATGCAATTGGGTTGGCGACGGCGTTTTTTCAGTAGGCAGGGAGACGCGCTTGCGCGACAGTAAGATTGCACCAAAACTGCACGCCTTGCTAGGGAAGCACGTTCAGTGCACGGCCGCCGGCGCACGCTGCGAAATCAAGGACACGGTATGTCTGGCAATCATCAGCTCCTCGTCCGTACCGATCGCGTAAACGGCGACTTTGCTTTGCGGTTTGGAAATGAGCGGCCCACCAGCTTTATTGGCGATATTGTCGAAATCAACGCCAAGCCAGGCCAGCTTCTCAGCCACGCGCGCGCGGATGTTGGCCGAGTTTTCGCCGATGCCGGCGGTGAAGATAAAAGCATCGAGACCCTTGAGCGCCGCCGCCAGCATTCCGGCGTTCAGCGCAATGCGATGGACGAAATAGTCAATCGCGAGTTTCGCACCAGGCGCGTGGCTTGTCTCCAACTCGCGCATATCGTTACTGACGCCAGAGAGTCCCTTCAGGCCGCTTTGGCGGTAGAGCAGATCCTCGACCTCCTTGGCTGCCATGCCTTTCTGCGCGATCAGATAAAGGAGCACTCCCGGATCGATCTGGCCGGGTCGCGTGCCCATCGGCAAGCCATCTAGCGCGGTGAAGCCCATCGTGCTTTCGACGCTTCTCCCGTTGGCGAGGGCGCACATCGAAGCGCCGCTGCCGAGATGGGCCACGATGACGCGCCCCTTGGCAACCGCGGGGTTAAGCTCAGGCAAGCGGCCGGCAATGTACTCATAAGAAAGGCCGTGAAAGCCGTAGCGCCGCACGCCCTCTTGATAGAACCGTTCCGGAATCGCGTAATGGTCGGCGAGTGGACCGTGCGTGCGATGAAAGGCCGTGTCGAAGCAGGCAACTTGAACCAGTTCCGGTCGGCGCAGCATAAACATTCGAATCGGCGCAAGATTGTTCGGCTGATGGAGCGGCGCCAGCGAACTTAACTGCTCCAATTGCGCGAGCACTTCCTTATTGACGACGACGGACCTTTCGTATTGCGGGCCGCCGTGTACGACGCGGTGCCCAACGCCGAGCAATTTAACTTTCTGTGTCTCGCGCAGCCAATCGCCGGCGGCCGCTATTGCCGCGGCACCGTCGGCGACTTCCTGTGCGTCGTAGGTTTTGTCAATCAGCGGCTTGCCATCGCGGCTTTCGGCGCGAAGGCGTGGCCGGGTACCGATGCCGTCCACTTGACCCTTGATCAGCCGTTGTGGATCGCCGGAATTCGCCAGTTCAAAGATTTGAAACTTGACGCTCGACGAACCGGAATTGACAACGAGGATCGCGTCCATGGCCTTCACGCCGCCGGCAGTACCGCCGTTTTGCGTCGTGCCGCGGCGTAAAGAACCGCTGCCGCGCATGAGGCCATGCGGCTGCGGACGGAATCCGCTCGCGAGGTAAGCACGACCGGCACGCGCGCGCCCAGTACAAGGCCGGCTGAATCCGCTTTCGACAGAAAGATCAGATTTTTTGCCAGCATGTTGCCCGCCTCAAGATCCGGCACGACGAGGATCTGCGCCTTGCCCGCGACCGGGGATCGAATGCCTTTGATTCTCGCCGCTTCGAGACTGATCGCATTATCGAACGCCAAGGGCCCGTCCAGTATCGCATTGGTGATCTGTCCTCGGTCCGCCATTTTGCAAAGCGCCGCAGCGTCGATCGTGGACGGGATTTTCGTCGTAACCGTCTCGACGGCTGAAAGTATCGCGACGCGCGGCGTTCCGAGGCCGACTTGCGTGAATAGATCGACGACGTTCTGAACGATGTCACGCTTAGCATCCAGGTCAGGAAAGATATTGATCGCGGCGTCGGTAACGAACAAGGTCTCGGCATATGTTGGCACGTCCATGATAAAGACGTGGCTGATCCGCCGCGCCGTCCGCAATCCGGTTTTTGAGTTCGTAACCGCTCGCATCAATTCGTCGGTATGCAAGCTCCCTTTCATCAGGAGCTCGCCTTTGCCCTCGTGCACCAGCTCTACTGCGCGCTCAGCCGCGGCGTCGCTGTGTGGAGCGTCTATGATCTGAAAACCGCCAATCTGGATCCCGCACTCGTTGGCGACTTTGTTGATCTTGGCCGCAGGTCCGACGAGGATTGGCTTTATGATTCCGAGGTCGGCCGCCTCGACGGGACCCCGAAGCGAACTTTCGTCGCATGGGTGGACGACGATGGTTGCTGCGGGCGGGACTTGCTTGGCCCTGGCGATCAAATTCTCGTATTTGGATTCCGGTGGATGGGCCGTGGGACCTATGGCCTTAAGCGTGCCGATTTCACTTTCGCGTTCTCTTGGCATGCGGGCACCCTGTCGTTTCGAATCTATGGGTTAAGACGCCCTCGATGAGGTTCCTCTCACGTTCGTGGAGGCGAGGGACGGACTTTTCACCCGGGCCAATCGATCTTCTTGGCTAAAGAGGGGACCGATTTGTCGCAAACGCTCTCGATCGTCGGCCGAGAGGTCGCCTCGTGCGCTCAACACATCCTTGATCATGTCGTGCGCTTTTTGCCTAAGTTGCGGTTCGGGGGGCAGCATCGACGGAATAGCCGAAAGCGCACCCTCGGTGTCGAGCAACAGCATGTAGAATTGTTCGCGCACGATCGATTTGAACTCTGTCAGAGTAATATCGGTGTACTTCTCGCGAATTCGTCGCAAGGCTTCGAAGCCTCGTTCATCGACGGCAGCCCGCCCCATGCCAGCGAAAAGCAACGCCCGGATCACCGCCTCGCGCACGCCGCCCGCCGCGATCCGTGACTTCAATTCTGCAATGCGCTTATGAATGAGTTCGCGATGTAGCGTGCTTTTTGCCGCCCGCCGCAGCGGCTCATTGTTCGCCGGATCAATCCCCACCGCAGCCTGGAACTGGTTCGAGCCGTAAATCGTGGTGAACATCCGCTCGGAAAAATCCTCCGTAGCAACCCGCCAAGCATCCAGTCCCGCGACTATTTGGCGGGATATGGCTTCCTGGATGGCGATGAACGGATTGTCCTTGGACACGGGTCTTCGGTTCTTGCGCACTTGTTCAGCCCATCCGGCGATCGGCGCCATCATGGGGTTGGCGTTGGAAAAGATTTCGTATTGCAGGCGCAGCGGGTGAAGCTGCCGGATGAAATCGGCCCAAGCCGGGTTTACAAAAGAGCGGACGATCTGCTGGAGGAAGGCACGATACAGCGCAAGGTTCGTCTGCGACACGCGGTCGGCCGCGGCGAAGCTACGGTCGTCGGCCATGGTATTTACGCCTAGGGCGCGCACATCATCAAGCGTCCGAAACTCGCATCGCATAATCCAGTCGCCGCTCGCGAGATCCGGGTTGACGCTGTCGCCGCCCTTGCGTTCAAATTTTGCCTCGTAGAGACCCGGAGGCAGAGTGTCGATCAGATCGATATTGCTCGAGAACTTGCCGTGTTCTTTTCGTGCTACACCGCTCGAGACAAAGATACCGAGATGACCGATCGTGTCGTGGATCGTATAGACGATCGTCTGGCCATAGGCGCGGATCTCATCGACATCTTCATAGAGGTCCAGGATCCAGCCCAGCGCCTGCTGCGGCGGCGTGATGTTGTCGCCCCGCGAACAAAACACGACGATCGGCGAGCGGGTAATCCGTAAATCGATCGCGGTGCCATCTGAGATGCGAATATTTCCGGCGGCAAGATTATTGCCGATGAACAATTCATCGACAATGAACTGAATTTCTTCGGCATTGAGGTTGACATGGCCGCCCCACCAGCGCTCAAAGCCGAGATAGCGCGGCGCCTCGGTGTCAATTTTTGAATACAGGTTGTACTGCTTGCTCCAGTACGTGTTCGCGGGATTTTGATTTTCGAAATTCTGCACCAGCCAGGCGCCATCAAACTTGCCATGGCCGAGATCGCTGGCGAATGCCGTCATCCAGCTGCCGCCCAGAAGTCCGCCGGTGTAACGCATCGGGTATTTGCCGTGCACGCCCTGCCAATAGGAGAGGGGAGAGCCGGCGACAATGATCGGACCGAAGAGCTCGGGGCGTAGAGCCGCGAGCATCATCACCGCCCAGCCGGCTTGACAGTTGCCGATCACGCACGGCCTGCCGTCCGCCTGCGGATGCAGCGCAATCACCTTCTCCAGAAATTTAGCTTCGGCCCGGCCAATATCTTCGATGGTCTGCCCGGGCATGGGATCCGGAAGAAATCCGACGAAATAGCAGGGATGCCCGGCCTTGAAGGCGACGCCGATCTCGCTATCGGCTTTGAAGCCGCCGATTCCTGGACCGTGCCCGGCGCGCGGATCGATCACGACGAACGGCCGCCGCGTCGGATCAATTTCCGTTCCGGCGGGTGGCACGATGCGCACCAGCGCATAATTCACCGGCCGATCAAATTTCCGACCATCGATTAAAAGCTCAGCCTCATAGTCGAGTACGTGCGGCGCAGTCTCAGCGAGATGCTCGCGATACTGGTTGCCGCGCTGGCGCATAACATCCCAGAACAACACACTGCGCTGGGCCGCATCGACAAGATATTCAAAGCCGGGGCCGAACATGTTGAATGGCCGGGCATCGGCCTTGACCGGCTGTGATGCCGAAGACGTTTGCGATTGCGGGCCCACGACGCGAAGTCCTTCTTGGAATTGAGAAAGTGAAAGCTTCGGTAGCCCTAAAGTCCGGGCTTTCGCACCGCAACAGCTACGTCCAAAAATCAAGATTTGATTTGATATAGGTCAAAGAACTCGGGCGCTCTTTGTATCGGTTTTGTGAATTGTCGGCAGAACGCCAAGTGGAACCGGGTTAACGCGATGGTTGCGGCTCGAAGCGCCGGACCGCATGAGATGAAACAATCCACAAAACTCAAAGGCGATTCGCGCTGGCGCTATCTGCCGCCCTTGCAATGGTTGGCTAATTATCAGCCTGCATGGCTCACCGGCGATTTCATCGCCGGCATCACCTTGGCGGCCTATGCCATTCCGGTCGCACTTGCCTACGCGACGCTGGCGGGCTTGCCGCCGCAAGTTGGCGTTTACGGCTATTTGCTCGGCGGTCTGGGCTACGCTCTGTTGGGGTCCTCGCGACAGCTGGCGATTGGTCCGACCTCGGCTATCTCGCTGATGATCGCCGGTACGGTTGGAGAAATGGCAGGCGGCGATACCGCGCACTACGCCGCAATTGCCAGTCTAGCCGGTTTCACAGTCGCACTGCTTTGCCTGATCTCATGGCTGTTGCGCTTGAGCATTCTGGTGCGCCTGATCAGCGATAGCATTCTGGTTGGATTTAAGGCTGGCGCCGGGTTGACGATCATCATGACCCAGTTGCCGAACCTCCTCGGAGTTTCTGGCGGCGGACATAATTTTTTCGAGCGCGCCGTGCTGCTAATTGGCGAACTCGGCGATGTCCAATATCTGGTCTTTGCAATCGGGCTTGCTGCAATCGCAATGTTATTCGTCGGCGAACGCGTTTTTCCGGGTCGCCCTGTCGCACTTGCTATCGTGGTACTGGCCATCGTTGCCACGTCGGTCCTCGGATTACCGGCCCTTGGCATACCAATTACCGGAAAAATTCCACAAGGTCTGCCCTCGCTCGTCTTGCCTGCATTACGCCTGCGCGATGTCGATGGAATATTTCCTCTTGCTGCCGGATGTCTGTTGCTCGCTTACATTGAGGGCGTATCGGCTGCGCGCAGCTTTGCAACGAAGCACGGCTATAAGCTCGATCCGCGACAGGAGTTCCTCGGACTTGGGGCGGCGAATTTTTTAGCCGCGCTGGGACACGGTTATCCGGTGGCCGGCGGATTATCGCAGTCAGCAGTTAACGACAAGGCCGGCGCTCGAACACCGCTTGCCCTGGTCTTCGCCTCTGTGACGCTTGCGATATGTCTGCTGTTTCTCTCCGGTTATTTGGAAAACCTTCCCAAAGCGGTGCTGGCCGCCATTGTATTCACGGCCGTCCTCGGGTTGATCGACGTACGCGGCCTCTTGCGCATGTGGCAAATCAGCAAACCCGATTTCTTTGCCGCGTTCATCGCTCTCACCGCGGTTCTGCTTTTGGGAATTTTGCAAGGGATTTTGCTAGCGGCGGCAGCGTCTGTGTTGATTCTTCTCGCGCGCGCTTCGCAGCCGCACGTAGCGTTTCTCGGTCGAATTCCGGGAACCAACAGCTATTCCGATATGGCGCGGCATCCCGAGAACGAACGGCTGCCGCATGTCCTAATCTTCCGTCCGGAAGCGTCACTGCTCTATGTCAATGCCGAATTCGTGTCGCAGACGGTGTTGGAGCGCCTAAACTTTATTGGAAAGGCCGGCATCCGCATGATCGTCTGCGACCTCTCGGCATCACCATACATTGATCTTGCCGGATCGCGAATGCTCCGTCTGCTTCACAGCGACCTGGCGGAGTCCGGCATTGCTTTGTGCATCGTTGGCGCACACGGGCGCCTACGCGATCTGTTGCGTGCGGACGGACTCGGCGAAATCGTTAGCCCCCGTCTTACGACACTCGAGACCGTTGTTGCCAGTCTGATCTAGCTGGAGAGCGATATCGTCTTGGTCGAACCATCCAACTATTCGGCTGTCGAGCGATTGCGTGACGGCGAGGGGATAGAAATCCGCGCGCTGCGACCGCAAGACCGCCACGCTTTGATCGCGGCTGTGGGCCGCACAAGCACTGAGTCGCTTTATCGACGTTTTTTTGCCGTGCGGCGGCATTTCAGCGAAACCGAAGAGTCATTCTATCTGAATGTCGATTTCGTGACCCACGTCGCCTTGGTCGCCTTGGCGGACGAGAACGGGCAGCCGATGATTATCGGAGGTGCGCGCTATGTAGTTGGTGAACCAGGTCAGGCGGAAGTGGCATTTACCGTTATCGACAAATATCAAGGGCGTGGAGTCGGAGCAGCACTGCTGCGCCATTTGGCTGTGATTGCGAGACAAGCCGGGTTTCGCGAGCTGGTCGCCCATGTGTTGGCGGAAAACCGGGCCATGCTGAAGCTGTTCGAGAAAAGCGGCTTGAAATACACCGCAAAGCGGGAGGCCGGCAGCATCTTTGTCAGGTTAGGTCTGATATAGAACGGGTCCGCTGCTGTCGTCGCTCAGTTCGGTTTTTAATTCCACCGCAGCGTCATGCCGATGTCGCCTGGGCGTCCACCGGGGAAATCGACGATCTGGAAGCCGACTTTGTAGCCGCGCGACTTGAGATGCTTTTCCCAAAAGTCGTAAAGCTCTTTCGGCAGGCCTGTAAGCGTCTTCTCCCAGCCCGGCTCGCGTTGATTGATAGCGCGGCCGTGATCGGTGCACAGCTCGTTGGGGAAGCGTCCGATCTCGACTTCGGTCAAGCCATTGTTGGCGGCTCGCTTGATGATCGCCGCGGCGCGCGCCATGCGTTCGTCGTCGGAGACGCCAGACGCTTTCGAAAATTTTTCGATCAGCGCCTTCTTCTCGGCATCGGCAGCCGAAAGCTCACGCATCGCGGCCGAAGCTTTCTCCGCTTCTTTCAGCGCGATTTGCTGCATAAGCTCTTTCGCTGAGGGTAAGGCCGCCAACGGATCGGCAGTTTTCTGGGCTTTTAATTCAGCCATGGCACCGCTCCTTATCAGTTTGCATCCATAACAATTCGTCAGGGAAAAAGTTTGATCTATCGCAAATTGGGCGGGAGCGATTGCACGTAAATTCTTCAAATTGTGCATTGAGATAGGGGCTTGACATGCCGGCGGCTAAAGGCGCGAGTTCGAAAAAAATGAAAGGCAAAGCGTATGATAAACAACTGCGCAAGCTGCAGGTTGAGCTTTGCCGCCTGCAGGATTGGGTGAAGGCTGAAGGCGCAAGAATTATTATCGTGTTCGAAGGGCGCGATGCCGCCGGAAAGGGTGGAACTATCAAGGCGATCACCGAGCGGGTCAGCCCGCGCGTTTTCCGCCTCGTCGCGCTACCCGCGCCGAGCGACCGCGAGAAAAGCCAGATGTATCTGCAACGCTACATCGCGCATTTTCCGTCGGCTGGGGAAATCATCGTCTTTGACCGGAGCTGGTACAACCGCGCGGGCGTCGAATACGTAATGGGATTTGTCGACAAAGATCAGCACAAACGGTTCCTGGAACTGTGTCCCAAAATCGAGAAGTACATCGTGGACGCCGGCATCAGGCTGATCAAAATTTGGCTTGAAGTCGGTCAAGAGGAACAGGAACGGCGCTTTCTCGCTCGCATTAACGATCCGCTTCGGCAATGGAAGTTGAGTCCAATGGATAC
>Ga0187765_10000232_pt1 | contig 19893 bp, 20 predicted proteins | sample 0216_QUI02_MP05__3_FD_133018 | JGI IMG/M metagenome (GOLD analysis project Ga0187765, IMG submission 133018) | Tropical peat soil microbial communities from peatlands in Department of Meta, Colombia - 0216_QUI02_MP05_10_MG | ecosystem: Environmental > Terrestrial > Soil > Wetlands > Peat ...
CGAAAAAATTCGACGAGGCCGATTTCGGCGGATTTCTGGAGCTGCTTCCCGCCAAGTTCGACGGCCGCCTACGACACGTCATCGAGGTCCGCCACGACAGCTTCAAGACCGCGGCCTTCACCGCGCTCTTGCAAACATTCTCGCTGCCAGCGGTCTTCACCGATCACGCCAGATATCCCAACATTGCCGATGTCACCGGCGATTTTGTCTATGCGCGGCTGCAACAAGGCAAAGATACGATCCCCACTGCCTATCCGCCAAAGGCGCTGGCTGAATGGAGCGCTCGCCTGCGCATTTGGGAATCCGGAGGAGAACCCGATGACCTCCCGCGCGTTGAACCAAGGCCCAAGGCCAAGGGCAAGCCGCGCGACGTGTTCGCCTACGTCATCCACGAGGGCAAGGTGCGCGCGCCGGCCGCCGCGATGGCGCTGATCGAGCAGTTGAAGGACTAGACCCGTGGCTTCGCTTTTCACCATCGGCTACGAGCAGGCCAGACCGGATTCAGTGCTCGCCGAGTTGAAACGCGCCAAGGTGAAACTGCTCGTCGACACGCGCGCCGTCGCGGCCTCCCGCCGCCCCGGCTTTTCCAAACGCCAGCTTGCCGCCGCGCTCGACGAACACGGCATCGGTTACATCCACCTGCAAAAACTCGGCACGCCGGCCGAAGGACGCGCGGCAAACCATGCGGGCAAGATGAAAGAGTTCTGGCGCGTCTACGAAAAGTACCTGAAAACGCCGGAAGCCAAAGAAGCGATGGACGAGCTCATTGCGCTGGTCAAGGCGGAAAAACCGGTGTGCCTTTTGTGCTACGAACGCGACGCCGCCCACTGCCACCGCAGCCGCATCGCCGAAATCGTCCGCAAACACACACGCGCCCGCGTCATCGATCTTATGCCGCCGCTGTTATGATCATTCCGCCGGCTGCGCCATGCGCCGCCCGCGCTCCACATCGTTGACCAGCACGGCGACCGCCGCCGTCCCGATCACGAAGCCGAGCGCCACCACCGCGGTCACTGTCAGCACGAGATCGAAACCGCCGCGGCCGTACAGGATCGCGATCATCGACACGGCCACGCCCGAAATCACGTAGGTGACGAAATAGCGCACCGCATAGATACGCGCGCGCCAGGCATCGGCGGTGTAACGCGCGATCACGAGATCGTTGACCGTGACCTGCGCGTAGATCGCCGCCATCGCGACCGCAAGCGCCGCCACCAATGCCGTACCGCCGGCATAGGCCACCCACACCACGCCGACGAATTGCAGCGCCGCAACCGCTGCGAACACGAGATGCGGCGGGAAACGATCCAAGATCCTTCCGACCGTGAATTGCGCGACCGCACCGCAGAGGAACACCGCCGTGGCAATGCGCCCGACCTGGATGAGTTCGATATGTTCGCCGAGCCGCTCGTCGATAATCTTCGGCAATGCGATCGTGACGGTGTTGAACACCAGCCCGGCGCTCGCCGCGATCAGGATGAACAATGCGAACACCGTGGCCGCCACCCATGGCACAAGCCGCACCTCGGGTGCCATGTTCCGCTTGGCCGTGTGATGGCGGTCATCCGGCACCAGCACGTAGTAGGCGATCCCCATGACGATGCAGACCGCGGCCGGTATCAGGAATGCGCCGCGCCAGCCGATCACCGCGGTGAGCTCCGCCGTCATGCCGGCCGCGAGCGCGACACCGAGATTGCCGCATACGCCGTTGAGCGCGAGCGTGCGGCCGCGATGCTTGGCCGCCTCGACTACCATGGCGGTGCCGACCGGATGATAGATTGCCGCAAAGATGCCGAGCACGAACAACGCGCACGCAAGCACGATTAGGCTGGGCGCCAGCGCGGCCGCGGCGAGCGAAACGCCGCAGCCGATATAGAACGCCACCATCATGTTGCGGCGGCTCCAGTGATCCGCGAGCCAGCCCGCTGGCAGCGAAAAAATTCCGAACGCGAAGAACGATGCAGTGCCGAGCTTGAGCAATTCGTCGTAGGGCCGGTCGTAGACGACTTCGAGACCGATCACCACGGTCGCGAAAATCAGCATGACGTAATGGTCGAGCCCATGCGCAAAATTGAGAAAGCCGATGGACAGGCGTCGCCGGGTGTCGTCGCTCAGTGTCGCCGCAACGTTGATGTTTGCCATCGGTCTCCGTCCGGCCCCCTGGATTTTGGGGCGTCTTCGCAGGATTTATTCGAACATATAGCCGGTTTCGGGTTGGTTAGCACGTTGCCTTGTTCAGGAATCAGTCGACATTGCGCATGCCTGGCATACACTTAGGCGCGGCTTGGACGGTTGCCTAACAGCGCCGGACCCTTGTTGGGGGCGTAAATGCGTCGGGTTGCGAGCGTCGCCGCGACTTTTGCCGTGGCCGCAACCTTCAGTGCGAGCGTCAGCGCCGTGCCGGCCGAAATCGAGACGATCCGGCACGAGGCCGTGCACCGTCACGGCCGGCAGCTCCTTTCGCCGTTCGGCATCGATCTGAGGCAGCTCTTTCCCTTTATTTCGGAGACGCAATGGTCGACGTTCGATCTCGACAATCTGTTCAAGAAGGATGCCGATGACGAAGCCTTCGATGGCGAATACGAACGCTTTCTCGTTTTTGCCGGGGGCGACACCTGGCGGAACTGGGCCTTTACGCACGCCGGCATGCTTTGGTCACCCGGCCTGCTCGCCAACGAAGGCTTTACGCTCAAGCTGCTGATCAACGGCGGCCTCTACCGGTATGTGTCCGGCGCTCTCAACAATTCAACCGTCATCGGCATTCAGTCGTCGGTCACACTGATGCCCGGCTGGCGATTCAAGCGCGCCGGATATGAGATTGCGGTTTTCGCCGGCCTTGATGTCCAGCGATTCCGCTACGTGCCGGTCGACCCGAGCGCGAGCTTGATCGGCACGCGGTACGGCTTACGCGGCGCCGTAGAGCTCTGGCACGAGCCCAGTCCGACCACGATGCTGGCAGCCGATGCGTCCGTCTCGTCGATCGGCTCCGGCAATTCGGCCCGCATTGCCTACGGTTGGCGCGTCCTCGATCGTTTCTACCTTGGTCCGGAAGCACAGGTTCTTCAGACCGAGCCCTATGTTCTCAAGCGTGTCGGACTTCACATCACGGCGTTGAAGCTCGGAACTCGCGAATGGTGGACGGCAGGCGGCTATTCGAACGATAACGACCACCGCTCCGGCCTCTACATCCGTTTTGGCGTACTGATGCGGAAATGATCGCGACTAATCGAGCGTGCGGCGGAAGCGCGTCACCGCGATCGTCATCGCCACCAGCATCAGTCCGGCCAGCGCGAGCGTGTCATAACGCAAATCGGCGATCGTCGAGCCTTTGAGCAGAATCGCGCGCACGATTCGGATGTAGTGCGTGAGCGGCAGCCATTCGCTCAGGATTTGCGCCCATCGCGGCATGCCGAGAAACGGAAACGCGAAGCCCGACATCAGCATGTTGGGCAGGAAGAACATCATCGCCATCTGGATCGCCTGCAGCTGGTTCTGCGCCAGCGTCGAGAACGTGTAGCCGATGGCGAGATTGGTGGCGATGAACAGCGTGGAGAGCGCCGCCAGCAGCGTCAAACTTCCCACGATCGGCACCTGAAACAGCACCACGCCCGCCCCGACGATCAGCGCAGCCTGGAAGAAACCGATCAGCACATAGGGCACGATTTTCCCGAGCATGATTTCGAGCGGCGTGATCGGCATCGAGAGTAGGCTTTCCATCGTGCCGCGCTCGACCTCGCGCGTCACCGACAACGCCGTAAAGATCAGCATGGTCATGGTCAGAATCGTGCCCATCAGCCCCGGCACGATGTTGAGCTGGCTCGCGCCCGCCGGATTGTAGCGCGCATGCGTGCGAATCTCGAACGGCATCGGACCGCTGTTCGGAATCGCGCGGTCGTTGCGCAGCGCCGTCTGCAACAGATTGCCGAGCGAGCCGAGCGCGGAGCTCGTCGCCACCGGATCGGTCGCGTCGGCCGCGATCAGAATGGCGGGGTGATCGCCGCGCCGCAGCGCCCGTTCAAAACCGCGCGGGATTTCCACGCCGAACAAGACCTCACCTGACGCAAGCAGATAATCGAATTCGTCTTCGTCGCGCGCCTGATGGGTGACCTTGAAATATTTCGTGTTCTCGAGTGCCATCAGGATCGAGCGGCCAACGTCGCTCGTTTCCTGCAGCAGGACCGCCGTCGGCAGCCCGCGCGGCGTCGTGTTGATGGCGTAGCCGAACAACACGAGCTGCATGATCGGGATCGTGATGATGGTTGCGAACGTGATCCGGTCGCGCCTGAGCTGCACGAATTCCTTGCGCAACATGGCGCCGACCCTTTGCCAGAATCCTGGTTTTGTCAGTCCGGCCAGCACGCTCATTGATAGTTATCCTTGGCCCGGCTCATCAGGCCGATGAACACGTCTTCGAGCGACGATTCGTAGATCGACCATTTCAGTTTCGGGTCGTCGCGGTAGGGAGCGATCGCGGCTTCGAGCGCGGCGCGATCGCGTCCCGACACGTGCAGGCTCGACCCGAACGGCGCCACCGTGTCGACGCCTTGCGTCTTCTCCAGCTTGGCCGAGAGATCCATCAGGTTTTCGCCGCTGACGTTGTAGGTCGTCAGATGCGCGTTCTGGATCACTTCATCGACGGTCCCGCGCGCCAACATTTCGCCGTACGCGATATAGGCGATCTCGTGACACCGCTCGGCTTCGTCCATGTAATGCGTGGAGACGAGCGCGGTGAGTCCCTGCGCTGCAAGCGCGTGGATTTCGTTCCAAAACTCGCGCCGCGCCTTCGGATCGACACCGGCGGTCGGTTCGTCGAGCAAGAGCAGTTGCGGCCCCGGCAGCGTGCAGGCGCCGAGCGAAAGCCGCTGCTTCCAGCCGCCCGAGAGCGTGCCGGCGATCTGCTGCTCGCGGCCTTCCAGGCCGAGATGCGCGATCATCTTTCGCGCCGCGCCCGGCGGATCGGCGATGCCGTAGATGCGCGCGACGAATTCCAGATTTTCCCACACCGACAGATCCTGATAGAGGCTGAAGCGCTGCGTCATGTAGCCGACGTGGCGCTTGATCTTCTCGGCTTCGGTGCGAATGTCGAAGCCGAGGCACGTGCCCTCGCCTTCGTCCGGCGTGAGCAGCCCGCACAGCATACGGATCGTCGTGGTCTTGCCCGAGCCGTTGGGCCCGAGAAATCCGTAGATCGTGCCGCGTTTGACCTGCATCGAGAGATCGCGCACCACCGCACGGCCGTCGAATCTCTTCGTCAGACCATGCACGTCGATCACGATGTCGGGCGCACCAGTCACTTTTTCAGCTCCAGCGTGACACTGATCGGCTGCCCGACGCGCAGATTTTGCGTCTGTGCCGTGCGCACCTCGATCATGTACACGAGCTTGTTGCGCTCCTCGAGGCTATAGATCACGGGCGGCGTAAACTCCGACGAGCGCGAGATGAAGGTGACGCGCGCCGGAATATCCTCCTTGCAGCCGTCGCACCGCACCCGCACGTCATCGCCGAGCGCAATTTTCGGCAGCACCGTTTCCGGCACGAAGAACCGCAGCTTGATGTTTCCGGGCGGCAGCAACGCGAGCACCGGCCGCCCGGCCGGCACCGTTTCGCCCGGCCGGTAATAGATCTGCTGAATCGTTCCGGCGGCCGGACTGAACACTTGCCGCCGCGTCAACCGCGCCTGCGATGACGCAAGCCGCGCCTCGGCGGTCCGCAACGCCGCTTCGGCGTCGTCGAGCGCCTTCTGCGTACCGGTACCGGTCTCGCGCAGCGATTTTGCCCGCTCGAATTCGATCTTTGCGTTGGTGACCGCGGCCTTCTGCACTTCGACATCGGCCTGCTGGATATCGGCATCGACGGTGAACAGCGGGGTGCCGGCTTCGACCACATCGCCCTCGCGCACCGCCAGTGTCTCGACCCGGCCCATTTCGTAAGGGCTCACGAATATGAGATCGGCCTCGACCCAACCCTGATAGGTCTGTTGGTTCGAGCCGTTGCAGGCGGCGAGCGCCAAGGCCACGGCCAAAGCGATGAACATCGGGCGCGCGTTCATGCCGGCCTCCGCACGCCGAAGATATTGTCGAAATGCGCGTGCAGCATTGCCCGCACATCGAGTGGATCGAGCCGGTCGAACAAGCTCTTCCATAGGATGGCCACGAGACCCGGAGCCACAATGAGTTGCGGAAAGCGCACAAGCGCCTCGTTGGTGATCTCGCCTCGTTCCAGCGCCCGCCGCAACAGGCCACGCACCGCACTCATCGCGCGCGAAATCACCTCGCGGTAGTAGAATTCGGCCAGTTTCGGAAAGCGCTGCCCCTCGCTGAAAATCAGGCGGATGATGTCCCTGCGGCGGGTCTCGACGATCTCGCGCACGAACAGCTCCGCGAGCTGTTCGGCAACCGCGCGGAACGGCGCATCTACATGCGTCACATGCTCAAGCGTTCCGACAACGGGCGAAATGTACGAGCGCACCAGCGCCTGGAACAGTGCTTCCTTGTCGCTGAAGTAGAGGTAGATCGTGCCCTTCGCGACGCCGGCGCGCCGCGCCACGTCGTCGAGCCGCGCCGCCTCGAACCCGTGCGCGGAGAATTCCTCAAGCGCCGCCGCGAGTATAGCCTCGCGCCGCGCCGCGCCCCGCTTTGCCCGGGCGCCTGCGGCCTCCACACCGTCCGGCAAAGCTTGTCCTCCATTCTTGCTTGCGGCAGCAACGCGCTGCGCCGCCGCGGCCGATGGTTTGGTTCGGGTCTTGCGCATGATCGATCTGGCTCAGAATTATGACTGACTGGTCAGTCATAACTACGCGCAACTACACGGTTTGGCAAGAGGCGAGATCGATCCTTGGAATCTAAGGGCTAAGTATTTCAGCCGCCTTCTATTTCGGCCCTGATCGCAACCAAGGCCTCGGGCGTATCCACGTCGATCAGGGCGGCTTTGTCGCTGACCGGCACCTCGACCACGGCTTCGGGGTAACGCCCGATCAGGTGCCGCGCCCCCACGTCGCCTTCGAGCGCCATCAGTTCGGGAAAGAACCGCCGCGACCACACCACCGGATTGCCGCGCTTGCCTTCGATGCTCGGCACCACAACGAGCGCCCCACGCTCCGGATCAAACGCCGCGATCAGCTTATCGATCAAATCCGCGCGCACCTGCGGCATGTCGCCGAGGCAAACGATCGCACCGTCGATATCGTGCGGCAGCGCCGCGAGCCCGGCTTTCAGCGACGTCGAAAGTCCTGCGGCAAAATCCGGATTGTGCACGCGCTGCACGTTCAGGCCTTTGAGCGCCGCCTCGACTCGGTCGCGCTCGTGCCCCGTCACAACCACCACCGGCCGCGCCCGCGAGGCGAGCGCCTGCTCGGCCGCAATCCGCACCAGCGGTTTGCCGGAAATTTCGGCCGTGAGCTTGTTCGGCCCGCCCATGCGCGTCGAACGTCCAGCAGCGAGAATAACCGCCGCAATTTTCCGTCCATCCGCCGCCGGCTCTTCGCGCGGCTGCGGCCGCGTGACGATTTCCATCAAAAGCCCGCCGACACCCATGCCGGTGATGTCCGCGCGCGACACCGGCAGGCCCGCAAGCAATCGCATCAGCACCCAGTCGAATCCGTTTTCCTTTGGCGAACGCGCGCAGCCCGGCGCGCCGAGCATCGGCAATCCGCGCACGCTGCCGATCAGCATGAGATTGCCAGGATCGACCGGCATGCCGAAATGCTCGATTTTGCCGCCGATCGCTTCCAGCGCTGCCGGGATCACGTCGCGCCGGTCGGCGATTGCCGAAGCGCCGAACACGATCACCATCTCCGCCCCCGCCTGGAGCACTTCGCCCATGGCTTTCGCGAGCGCGGCCTGCTCGTGCGGCACGCGCCGTTCCGCGACGATCGCCGCGCCCGCCGGTGCGAGCCGCTCCATCGTCACTTTCAGCGTTTTCTCCACCACCTTGGCCGCAAGCCCCGGCAACAGCGTCGACACCACGCCGATTTTCTTGATCTTGTATGGCGCCACCCGCACCAGCGGCTTGCCCGCAGCGGCCAGCGCCTGCCGCCGCGCCTCTTTGCCGACCGCAAATGGGATGATCTTCACCGTTGCGATCATCTCGCCGGCCACCACCGGCTTGAATGCCGGCAGCGTCGCAAAAGTGATCGCCTCGTCGATACGGTTGAGCTGGTCGATCGCCGCACGCTCCACCTCCAGCACGCCGGCATTTTCCGCAAACAGATTGGCCCGCCCGGTGAAAGCACGATCGACGCGGACGCCCTGCCCCGCCACGGCTTTCGCGATTTCGGCCGCCGCCTGATCCTCGGACACGTCGCCGGCTTCGACCCGCGCCACCGTGACCTGCGTGATGCCTGCGGCTTCCAGTGCGGCAATCTCCGCGGGTCCGATCACCGTGCCCTTTTTGAGGACCAGCGCGCCTTGCCGGATGGTATGCACGGCCGTGGCGCCGAGCGCATCTTTGGGCGCGACCGGACCGAATTTCATGCCGCCTCCGCCTGGCGCAGGCTCGCCGTGATCTCGCCCATGATCGATACGGCAATTTCGGCCGGCGATACCGCACCGATATCCAATCCGATCGGCGCGTGGATGCGCGCGATGTCGGCATCGGTGAGGCCTTGCGCTTTCAGCCGCTCGACGCGCCGCGTATGCGTCTTCTTCGAGCCGAGCGCGCCGATGTAGAAGCAGTCGCGCGACAATGCGTGGGTCAGCGCGGGATCGTCGATCTTCGGATCATGCGTGAGCGCGACGAACGCCGTATAGCGATCGATTCCGAGCGGCGGCAACGCCTTGTCCGGCCAATCCGCGATCACTTTCACATCGGGAAAACGTTCGATGCTGGCGAACGCCGTGCGCGGGTCGACGATGGTGACGTCGTAGCCGAGCAGACGCGCCATTGGCGCGAGCGCCTGACTGATGTGCACCGCACCGGTGATCACCATGCGATTCGCCGGCACGTGCACGGTGAGGAACACTTTGCCCTGCGGCGTTTCCGCCATCCCGCTCTTGCCCGAGCGCAGATGCTTTTCCAGCGTCTCCTTCAACGGGTCGCGCGCGACATCCAGAGCCTTCACCAGCCGCTGCTGGCCGGTCGCCACTTCGGTGACGACGATTGCCGCACGCCGCGCCGCGCGCTCTTCGTTAAGAGATTTGAGGATATCGAGACGCAAAGCCGGCCTACTCCACCTTCTCGACGAACACGCGGATCGTGCCCCCGCAGGACAAGCCGACCTTCCAGGCCGTTTCATCGGCCACGCCGAATTCCAGCGTCTTCGGCTTGCCGCTCTCGATCACGTCCATCGCCTCGGTCACCACTGCGCCCTCGACGCAGCCGCCGGATACCGAGCCGAGAAAATTGCCTTGGTCGTCGATCACGAGATTCGAGCCGACCGGCCGCGGCGCCGAGCCCCAGGTTTCGACCACGGTCGCAAGCGCCACCCCGCGCCCGGCCTTGCGCCACTCCTCGGCGGCTTTGAGAATGTCTTCGTCGCGCGCGAGCATGAACTCCTCCGTCGAATGTCTTTAAGCCACCCTACTCAACCACGCCTTCGGATCAATCGCCCCCGACGTACCGACCGACAGCGCGCGGCAAAGCGACCGCATGCTGTCTAGATTGTGTATCGGCCGGAATTCGTCAACATGCGGCAACATGACCTTGATGCCGCGCGCTTTCGCCTCGAACCCGTCGAAGCGCAGGAGCGGATTGAGCCAGATCAGCCGTCGGCATGAGCGATGCAGCCGGTCGATCTCGAAGCCAAGCCGGTCGTCCGGATCGCGTTCGAGCCCGTCAGTGAACAACAGCACCACCGCGCCCTGCGTGAGCACGCGCCGCGACCATTGCTTGTTGAAGGTTTGCAGCGAGGTCGCAATGCGCGTACCGCCCGACCAGTCGAGCACATGGGCCGAACAGGCCGCGAGCGCCTCGTCCGGATCGCGTTCGGCAAGCGCACGCGTCACGTTCGTCAGCCGCGTGCCGAACAGAAAGGTCGCAACATGCTTGCGCGAGGCCGTCAGCGCATGCAGGAAATGCAGAAACATGCGTGTGTACTGGCTCATCGAGCCGGAAATATCGAGCAGCGCCACGATCGGCGGCGGCCGCATGCGCCGGCCGAGGTACTTCAGATCGATGATCGCCCCGCCCGCCTTCATGCTGGCGCGCAGCGTGCGGCGCATGTCGACGATATGGCCGTGCGGATGCGGCGTCAGACGCCGCGTCAGCACCTGCTCGAACGGCAGAACGAGACGCTTGATTGCGTCCTTCGCCGCCGCGGCTTCCGCCGCCGTCATCTGGGCAAAATCTTTTTTCTCCAGCACCTCGCGATCGGACACCGTCATGCGCGCGTCGATTTCCATCTGCTCGCGCTTGCGCTCGGCTTTCTGGTTGCCTGAAAACAGCGCATCGAGCACGCGCTGGGAGGCTTCCGGCTTGGCGGACGGCACGAGGCTCGGCGCTTCCGCCGACATCATGGCGAGCAATCGATCGAGATAACCTCGTTTGCGGAAGAATATGCGGAACGCCTGATCGAACAGCACCGAATGTTCGCGCCGCTTGACGAACATCGCGTGCAGCGTCCAGTAAAAATCCTCGCGCGTGCCGACCTTCGCGGCGACCACGGCCGACAGCGCATCGAGCACCGCGCCCGGCCCGACTGGAATCCCGGCCGCGCGCAGCGCACGCGCGAAGTAGAGGATGTTCTCGGCAAGCCGGCCGTCCCGCGTTTTTTCACCTCCCCCCTTGAGGGGGAGGTCGACGGCCGAAGGCCGTTGGGAGGGGGGTGCGGAATCACTCATCTGGCGCTCTTTTTGCAACCGCCACTGGAGCAAACTCAGGAATAAATCGGCCGATGTCCTCATATGAAATGAAACAATGGAAGCGCCCAGCCGCTTGTTGGTTTCGTTCTCTATACGACTGGGGTGCAATCAGCATTGTCTGAAAGTCGGAGTAGTTCAGATAGCGTGGCATCCGCATCATCCAACGAGCCCTGGATTCATAATCTTCGGCCTGACCGGGCAGGAATTTTGCGTCCTGCTTATTTTCAATGTGCAGTGCGAATCGGCCGCCATCTACTTCGTCTTCGAAGACGAAGAAAATGTCTGACTCTCGCTCCTGGTCAAGCTCAGGAATCTTTCGCCACCAATGCCGCCACCAATTCTCTGGGTTCACTTTCGGGCGGCTCGATGCTTGCTCCTCTGCGAGGAGCCGAGCGGATCGCCCCTCAAACTTCGTTTGGCTCAGAACCCAAGCGCGGAAGTCTTGCGAATTTCGCATCATGTTGGCGAATAGCCGACAAAGAGCATCCTCGTTCGGCTTCATAAGCTCTCCGATACAAATCACTCCGCCGCGCGCAGCTCGGCCTGCACCTGATCGAGCAGCTCCTTGACCTTGCCGCCTTCGAGCCGCGCGATGTCGTCCTGATACTTCAGCAGCACGCCGAGCGTGTCCGACACTGTCGCGGGATCGAGCGCGACCGTGTCGAGCTCGGCCAGCGCCTGCGCCCAGTCGAGGGTCTCCGCAACCCCCGGCGATTTGAACAAATCCTGCTTGCGCAGCGCTTGCACGAAGGCGACGACCTGCACCGAGAGTTTGTTGCTGATGCCCGGCACCTTGGTGCGCACGATTTCGAGTTCGCGCGCCGCCGTCGGATAGCCGACCCAATGGTAGAGGCAGCGGCGCTTGAGCGCGTCGTGGATTTCGCGCGTGCGGTTCGACGTGATCACCACGATCGGCGGCTGTGCCGCCTTGATCGTGCCGAGTTCCGGGATGGTGATTTGAAAATCCGCCAGCACTTCCAGCAGAAAGGCTTCGAACGCCTCGTCGCTGCGGTCGAGTTCGTCGATCAGCAGCACCGGCGCGCCCGCTGGATCAGGCTCGAGTGCCTGCAGCAGCGGCCGCTTGGTCAAATAGCGTTCGGAAAACACATCGTGGGTGAGCCGCGAACGGTCGCCCTCGCCCTCCGCTTCGGCGATGCGGATCGCGATCATCTGCGCGGCGTAGTTCCATTCATAGACCGCCGATGCAACGTCGAGTCCTTCGTAGCATTGCAGGCGAATGAGCCGCCGGCCAAGCGTCGCCGCCAGCACCTTGCCGATCTCGGTCTTGCCGACGCCGGCCTCCCCTTCGAGGAAAATCGGCCGCCCCATTTTCAGCGCCAGGAACAGCACGGTCGCGAGCGACCGGTCGGCCAGATAGTCCGCCGACGCGAGCAGTTCCAGCGTGGCCTCGATCGAATCCGGCAGGGTCTTCGTTAACTCTTTCATCTGCTTAACTTAACCCGTCAAAACGGCGTTGTCTTGTCATTCGATCTGCGGCGCAAGCAGGCCTGCGTTTACTTCAACTGGAACGCCTCGCGGATGAAGCCGCGGATGTCTTTGAGGCTCTGCATGTGGACCTCGCGGTTGTAGCCGCCCCTCACCCCCAGCGTCATGCAGCGAGCCAGCGCCTGCGGCCCGTTGCCGGTCGGCTTATCGTTCTCGCGCACGGTAATCTTGCTGCTGCGTTCAACCCAGATGCCCTTCGCCGCCTCGTCGTAGATGCACTTGCTGTAGTTCTGCCCCCGTGCGTCAAACCAATCCGTGGGAGCGGGCGTATCCCAGTCGTGCTTGGCCATCGGGTAAGTCTTCAACACCACGCTGCCGCCCGCTTCCTTCAGCCGGAACGCATACTCGCGGCATGACTCGGTGCCGCTATAGGTATCGTCCTCGCCGAGCAGCATGTAGAGCGACGAGTCCGCGGGGCTGAAATCGTGCGGCATGTCTCCGCACCACGGATAGAGCGCAATCAACAACGAAAATCCGAATTCGTGTTTCGCCAGCGGAACGATATAGGACTGCAGCGCGGCTTTGATCGTCGAGGTCCCACCCTTGGAGAATCCGATCAGGCCTATGCGCTTTGGATCGACGCGCGGATCGCGCGCAACCATCCGCGCGATGGCGGCGGTATCGACCAGCATGTCGTACGAGCTGATCTGATCTTGATCGCGCACAGTCGAAGTTATGCCGCGTCCGGAAAAGCTGTCGGCTACCACGGCGATGATTCCCAAATCGTTGAACTGCCTCGCATAGGCGAGTTCCCGCACCGCCCGCACGCCGCCGGACCCGTGCAAGATGATCAACGCCGGAGCCTTTTCCCCGGCGTTCTTCGGCAAGAAAATTTCGGATTTGAGCGTGACCGGCTTGCCGCGAAAATCGCGGACGATCTCGATTGTCTTGCCGTTTTGCGCGAACGCCTGCCCGCCGCCCAGCGCCATCGCGGCAACGATCACCCCGAGGAAAAATGATTGAAGCGCGCGGCCCAAGCAGTCGACCGCACTAGGCGGCGGTTTTCACTTGGTGAGTCTCGTTGTCGACGACGACCGGCGTATCGAACCAGGCGATGTCCGGCTCCGCGAGGGCGACCTTACGGATGTTGTCTTTCCACGGACCCTGGTAGCAAGCCTCGGCAGCCGCGCGCGTTTCCCACAGATACACGCCGCCGGCAATACTCTTCTCGCCGCTGTAGAGGAATTGCTTCCGGATCAGCCCGGGGACGTTTTGGAAACGTGGCGACGCGGCCTTGAACGTCTCAAGCGCCTTGTCGCGCGTCATCTCCTTCGGAACCTTGAACGTAACGACAGCCGTGATCATGACCGGCGCCTCCTGATTCAGATGTGCTGAAACCTTACTTCGCCGCCGCCAGCGCCCGCCGCGCCATCACGCCGACGAGATGCGCGCGATATTCGGCACTGCCGTGAATATCGCTGTTCATGCCGGTGACGGGCACGGTGATGCCTTCGATCGACTTCGGCGCGAAGCGTTTCTTCAGCGCCTCCTCGAATTCCTTCACGCGGAACACGCCGTTCGAGCCGGCGCCGGTCACTGCCACGCGGATGTCGGAGCCGCGCTTGGACACGAATACGCCGACCAACGCGAACCCCGATGCCGGCTGCTTGAATTTCTGGTACGCCGCCTTCTTTGCCAGCGGGAAGCTGACCTTGGTGATGATTTCGTCCGGCTCGAGCGCGGTCTGGAAAATGCCCTTGAAGAAATCGTCCGCCGCGATGCGCCGCTTGTTGGTGATGATGGTGGCGCCGAGCCCGAGCACGGCCGCGGGATAATCCGCATTCGGATCGTTGTGGGCGAGCGCGCCGCCGAGCGTGCCGCGATGGCGCACCGCCGGATCGCCGATCATGCCGGCTAGTTCCGCCAGCGCCGGCAGCGACTCCTTCACTACCGGAGAATTCGCGACTTCCACGTGCCGCGTCATGGCGCCGATCACGATCGAGCGGCCCTTCAGTTCGATGCCCGAGAGGCCTTCGACCTTGTTCAGGTCGATGAGCGCCGATGGCTTCGACAGCCGGAGCTTCATCACCGGAATGATCGAGTGCCCGCCCGCAAGCAGCTTGGCCTCGGAATCCTTCGCCAGCAGATTGCCCGCCTGCCGTACCGTGGCGGGTCGGTGATACGTGAAAGTGTACATCGAGCTTCTCCTATTCCGCTGCCTTCTGCATCTTTCCTGATTTCCGGATCGCCGCCCAAACGGTCGCCGCCGTCGCGGGCATGCTTAGATCTTCGCTGCCGATCGCGTCCGTGATGGCGTTGACCACCGCAGCGGGCGCCGCGATCGCGCCGGCTTCGCCGCACCCTTTGATGCCGAGCGGGTTCGACGGGCACTTGGTCACCGTCGTATCGACCTTCAGCGACGGCAGGTTTTCGGCGCGCGGCATGGTGTAGTCCATCAGCGAGCCGCTCGCGAGCTGCCCTTCCGAATTATAGATCGCGTGCTCCAGCAAGGCTTGGCCGACGCCTTGCGCCACGCCGCCGTGCACCTGGCCCTCGACGATCATCGGATTGACCACCGTGCCGAAGTCGTCGACCGCGGTCCAGCCGACGATCTCCGTGTTGCCGGTTTCCGGATCGATCTCGACTTCGCAGATGTGGCACCCCGCCGGGAACGTGAAATTGGTCGGATCGTAGAACGCGCCCTCTTTCAATCCCGGCTCGAGCTGGCTGCCTGCGAACTTGTGCGCGATGTAGGCATTGAGCGTGACATCGCCCCAGGCCACCGACTTGTCCGTGCCCGCGACCGTGAACTTGCCGTCCTTGAACACGATGTCGCTCTCGGCCGCTTCCATCATGTAGGCGGCGACCTTCTTGGCCTTGGCTTCGATCTTGTCGAGCGCCTTCACGATCGCCGACATGCCGACCGCGCCCGAACGCGAGCCGTAGGTGCCCATGCCGAACTGCACCTTGTCGGTGTCGCCGTGCACCACGCTCACGTTTTCGATCGGGATCGAAAGCCGTTCGGCGACCAGTTGCGCGAATGTCGTCTCATGGCCCTGGCCGTGGCTGTGCGTGCCGGTGAGCACCTCGACCGAGCCGGTCGGATTGACCCGCACCTCCGCCGATTCCCACAAGCCCACGCCGCAACCGAGCGAGCCCACCGCCTGGCTCGGCGCAATGCCGCAGGCCTCGATGTAGGTCGAATAGCCGATGCCGCGCAGCTTGCCGCCGCGCTCCGACTCGCGTTTGCGCTTGCCGAAATTTTTCACGTCCGCAAGCTCGTAGGCCTTTTTCAGCGAAGCGTTATAGTCGCCCGCGTCATAGGTCATGATCACCGGCGTCTGGTGCGGAAACGTCTTGATGAAATTCTTCCGCCGCAGATCGGCGGGATCCATGCCCTGCTCGCGCGCGCCGACCTCGACCAAACGCTCGACCACGAACGTCGCTTCCGGCCGCCCTGCTCCGCGATAGGCGTCAACCGGAACGGTGTTGGTATAGACCGCTTCGACCTCGCAATGGATCGCCGGAATGTCGTACTGGCCCGACAGCAGCGTGCCATAGAGATAGGTCGGCACCGACGAGGAGAATGTCGACATATAGGCGCCGAGATTGGCGATGGTCTTGACCTTGATCGCGGTGATTTTTCCGCCTTCGCCAAACGCCATTTCGGCATGCGTGACGTGATCGCGGCCGTGCGCATCAGCGAGAAACGCTTCCGAGCGGTCCGCCGTCCACTTCACCGGCCGGCCGACGCGGCGCGCCGCCCACAGGCACACGACCTCCTCGGGATAAATGAAAATCTTCGACCCGAACCCGCCGCCGACGTCGGGGGCGATCACCCGCAGCTTGTGCTCCGGCGCCATGCCGACGAAGGCCGAAATGACCAGCCGCGCCACATGCGGATTCTGCGTGGTGTTCCAGAGCGTCAGATTCTGCGTGCCGGCATCGTATTCTCCGATCGCAACGCGCGGCTCCATGGCATTCGGCACCAGCCGGTTGTTGACGATGTCGAGCCGCGTGACGTGCTTGGCGGATTTGATCGCCGCGTCCACGGCTTTGGCATCGCCGAGATGCCATTGATAGATCGTATTTTTCGGCGCCACTTCGTGGATCGCGGGTCCGTTTTGCGCCTTTGCCGCCTCCACCACGGCCGGCAGCGCCTCGTAATCGACCTTGACCTTCTCGGCCGCATCTTCGCCCTGTGCGAGTGTCTCCGCGATCACCACCGCCACCGGATCGCCGACGTAGCAGGCCTTGCCTGCCGCGATCGCCGGATGCGGCGCCATTTTCATCGGCGAGCCGTCCTTGGAATGGATCATCCAGCCGCAGATCAGATTGCCGATCTTGTCGGCCGCGAGATCCGCACCGATCAACACCGCAAGCACGCCCGGCATCTTGCTCGCGGCGGCAACGTCGACCTTTCTGATCTTCGCGTGCGCATGCGGCGAGCGCACGAACACCGCGCGCGTCTCGCCCGGCCGCGTGATGTCGTCGGTGTACTGGCCCTTGCCGGTAATGAAGCGGATGTCTTCCTTGCGACGCACCGCCGCGCCGATTCCGGTCGCTGCCATGGCGGTCACTCCCTAAATTTTTTGGTTCGTTGTCACGCGCCTTTCATCGCGCGCGCGCCGGCGGCGATGGCCTTGACGATATTGTGGTAGCCCGTGCAGCGGCAGAGGTTGCCGTCGAGCTCGTGGCGGATGGTCTTTTCGTCGAGATCGTTGCCCTTGCGGCGGACCATGTCGACCGCCGTCATCACCATACCGGGCGTACAGAAACCGCATTGCAGCCCGTGATGCTCGCGGAACGCCTCCTGCATCGGATGCAGCGGGCCATTGGGGGCGGCGAGCCCTTCGATCGTGAGCACGTTGCAGCCCTCGGCCTGTACCGCGAGCGTGGTGCAGGATTTCACCGCGATCCCGTCGAGGTGCACGATGCAGGCCCCGCATTGTGAGGTGTCGCATCCCACATGCGTGCCGGTCAGTCTCAAGTTTTCGCGCAGGAACTGCACCAGCAGCGTGCGTGTATCCACATCGCCGGTGACGGCTTTGCCGTTCACCGTCATCGAAACGGCAGGCATGAACTCCTCCTCGTTATTCGGCCTGAAAGGCCCTTATTTCACGCCGGTTTGGGAAACCGGTATCGAAAACCGAACGAAACTGAACGTTTTTCGCGCAATTTTGCCTGGCGGACAAGACCAAATCTGACTTGAAGTGGCGGAAAGCTCATCCCCCCGCCTTTTTCTTCGCCTCGATATTATGGCCGAACGCGATCACGTAGCCGTCGAGATCGCGGACCGCGAACTCGCGGTTGCCGTAGAGGGTGCGATTGACGGGCTCGTAGGCGATCCGCGCGCCCTTCTGCTTGAATTCCTCGAACAATCGGTCGGCGTCCTTGACCCAGATGTGTGCGTCCCAGGATTCGCCGTCGTTGCCGTTCGGCCGGATGCGCGACTTGTCTTCGACCTGAAGCAGCATGATGACGAGGTCATCGCGATGCGGCATGCAGAAATGCGGCGGCTCGCCCCAGAACCGCTCGTATGTGAACCCGAGCACATCGCAGTAGTAAGCGGTCGCCTTGACAACGTCGGCAACGAAGAAAAACGGCGCGATCGCCTCGAATTGCCGCTCGGATCTATCAGGCACCGCCACCTCCCGTCACGGCGGTCGCAAACTTCGCAAAAAAATCGTCCGCAAGTTTTTTTGCCACGCCGTTGATCAGCCGCTGCCCAAGCTGGGCGATCTTGCCGCCGATCTGCGCTTCCACGTTGTAGGAGAGCAGCGTGCCGCCATCTTTTTCCGTCAACGTCACCGTCGCGCCGCCCTTGGCGAAGCCGGCAATCCCGCCGTCTCCCTCGCCTGAAATCTTGTAGCCGTTGGGCGGGTTCAGATCGGTGAGCCGCACCTTGCCTTTGAACCGCGCTTTCACCGGCCCGACCTTGTTGGTGGCGACCACTTGGAATTCCGTGTCGGAGTTTTTTTCCAGGCTCTCGCAGCCGGGAATGCACACCTTGAGCACCTCGGAGTCGTTGAGCGCCGCCCAGACTTTCTCGCGCGGCGCCGCTAGCTGCTGCTCGCCAGTCATGGTCATCGCCATCGCATCTCTCCGTTGCCAGGTGGTCCGGGTTCCAGGAATTAATCCTTGGCGCGACACATGGAAAGGCCAAATCCGCATGCCTCCCGGCCGCACGACGGGGATTGGCGCGGCTTGCACGGCTCGCTAAGAATTCGCCCTCTCATCCTCCCGAGGTCCGCCATGCCCACAGTTCAGTCCGACGGTTGTCCCATCAACTACGAAGCCGAAGGCCCGTCGAACGCTCCGGTGCTGATCCTGTGCAACTCGATCGGCACCAACCTGAGCATGTGGGACGACCAGGTGCCGGCGTTCACCAGAGAGTTCCGCCTTGTGCGCTACGACCGCCGCGGCCACGGCAAATCCGGCGCGCCGAAGGGACCTTACACGATGAATCAGCTCGGCCGCGATGCGCTCGCGGTTGCCGATGCCGCCGGCGCCAAGACTTTCAACTGGTGCGGCCTTTCGATGGGCGGCATGGTTGGACAATGGCTCGGAGCGAACGCGCCTGATCGTCTCCGCAGGCTCGTCATCTCCAACACGCATTGTCATTACACCGACAAGGCGCCCTGGAACGATCGCATCAAGCTTGTTGGCGAAAAGGGCCTCGCGCCGCTCGCGGACCCGATGATGGAACGCTGGTTCACGCCGGGATTCCGAGAACGCTCCCCTGACAAGGTCGCACGCGTGCGCGGCATGTTCCTGTCAACGCCGGTGGATGGATTTCTCGGCTGCTGCTTTGCCGTCCGTGACATGGATTTTCGCGAGTCGAACAGCCGCATACGCACCCCCACGCTGGTGATCGTGGGCGGCAAGGATGTCGCCACCCCGCCGGCCTGGGGTGAGGCGATCGCGCAGCAAATCAGGGGGGCAAAGCTCGCAAGCATTCCCGATGTCTCGCATATGTCCAACATCGAGCAGCCGAAAGTCTATGCAGACATGGTGGTTGACTTTCTGCTTCAATAGCCTTGGTCGCGGCCAAAGGAACCAAGCGGAGCATCCGCTTACCGCCCAGAGGTCGATAGCGGAAAGAATTTCGTCGACGCTGTCACCGAACCGCAATATTTCCCGATGGGCGGTGTTCATTGGCGCAAGAGTAAATTGGCGCAAGCGTAAAATTGAGGCGTACGCATGATCGACCGCAGAAGCGTCCTGGCCCTGCTGGCCACGACCGTCACCGCCGCCCCTGCCATGGCCCAGATGAGCCGACCGACGGCCTATGCGTTTAGTTTTGCCGGCCTCGACGGCCACGACATCCGCCTGGCAAATTATGCCGGCAAGCCGATCCTTGTGGTCAACACCGCTTCTCAATGCGGCTACACCCCGCAGCTGGGTGGCCTGCAAAAGCTTTGGACCCGTTATCGATCGCGCGGTCTGCTCATCATCGGCGTGCCGTCGAACGACTTTGGCGGCCAGGAGCCGGGCGGGCCCGCGGAGATCATGCAGTTCGCCAGCCACCGTTATGGCGTGGATTTCCCCCTCGCCGCCAAAGCGGTGGTGAACGGAGCGGACGCGCACCCGTTCTACAAATGGGCGGCGCTGGAGCGGCCGGGCGAAGGTCCGCGCTGGAATTTTCACA
>Ga0187765_10000233_pt1 | contig 19880 bp, 18 predicted proteins | sample 0216_QUI02_MP05__3_FD_133018 | JGI IMG/M metagenome (GOLD analysis project Ga0187765, IMG submission 133018) | Tropical peat soil microbial communities from peatlands in Department of Meta, Colombia - 0216_QUI02_MP05_10_MG | ecosystem: Environmental > Terrestrial > Soil > Wetlands > Peat ...
ATCCTGATTACATAAAGCGTGCCGGGCTCGCGGTCCTGTTCGGCGTGCTGTTATCGCTGCCGATCCTGGCGCTGGCCGGCGCGAGCGCCAGTCAGGCGCTGATGCTGGCGACGTCCGCTAATGCGATCGGCGCCTGGTTCGCCGCCATCGTCGCGTTCTGGAAAGGCCATTACTTCGTGCCCGGCGCCGCCTTCGCGCTCGGATTTGGCATCTTGTTATTGGTGCCGCTCGTCGCGATCGCGCTGGCGCGGCTCGAGGAGATCGCGGCCATCGCGTTCGGCCGCGCGCCACGCCGGCTTGCCAATGCGCCACCGCAGTCGATCCTGCAAACCTTGCCGGAGCCGTTTGCGCCGAAAGTCTCGATCCATGTGCCGGCCTGTTGCGAACCGCCCGATATGCTCAAAGCGAGCCTCGATGCGGTGGCGCGGCTCGACTATCCCAATCTCGAATGCGTCGTCGTTGTCAACAACACGCCCGATCCGGCGCTGTGGCGGCCGATCGAGGAGCACTGCCTCGCACTGGGCGAGCGCTTCAAATTCGTCCGCGCCGACCAGCTCACCGGCTACAAAGCCGGCGCGCTGCGACTCGCTCTCTCCCACACCGCCGCCGATGCGCAAATCATCGGCATTATCGATGCCGATTATGTGGTGAGCGCCGACTGGCTCACCAATCTGGCGCCGCTTTTCGCCGACCAGCGCGTCGGCTTCGTCCAGTCGCCGCAGGATCACCGCGACGGCGATCGCACGCCGTTGCACACCGCGATGAACGCGGAATATGCCGGCTTCTTCGACATCGGCATGGTGCAGCGAAACGAGTTCAACGGCGTCATCATGCATGGCACGATGTGCCTCATTCGCCGCGCCGCGATCGAGGATGTCGGCGGCTGGTCAAGCGACACCATCGTCGAGGACACCGATCTCGGGCTTGCGATGCTCGAACGCGGCTGGCTTGCCCACTACACCAATCGCCGCTACGGCCACGGACTTCTGCCCGATACTTTCGAATCCTATAAGCGCCAGCGTCATCGCTGGGCATTCGGCGGGTCGCAACTGGTGCGCAAACATTGGCGCCGCATGCTGCCTTGGGCACCCGGGCTAACGCGCGAGCAGAAACGCGAATATGCCATCGGCTGGCTCAATTGGCTCGGCTCCGACGCGATCGGGGTCGTGGTCGCGCTTCTCAACATCGTGTGGGTGCCGGTGGTCGCTTTCGCCAATATCGCGGTGCCCGACCGCATCCTCACCATTCCGATCATCGCCGCCTTTGGCGTTTCGGTGGCGCATTTTGCCGCTTTGTACCGGCTGCGCGTGCGCGCTTCGCCCGGCCGAATGGTCGGCGCGGTCTGCGCGGCCATGGCGCTGCAATGGACGGTGGCGCGCGCGGTCGGCATGGGCGTGATCCTCGAGCGGATGCCGTTTTTGCGCACCGCAAAGGGCGGCACCGCGCGCAAAGGGCCCGACTTCCCCGCTTTCTGGGAAGCGGTGATCGGCGGCTTATTGCTGATCGGCGCCGTGACTTTGGTCGCGACCAATTACAAGCAGGTCCGCGAGATCAATATTTTCGCACTCGTGCTGGTGGTGCAGAGCCTGCCCTTTATCGCGGCGGTCGCGCTCGCGGCGATCGAAGGCACCCGCTTCAACAGCTTCGTCTTTTGGCGCGCGCGCGAAGCGAAGGTCGCGTCAGTCACGGCCAAGCTCGCTGCCAAAACGGTTGCGCTGTTGCCGCAGCGGCGCGCGATCGCCGACGTCATCGCCGAGCCGCCAAAGCTGCCGGCCGATACCGCCGAGCCGGTGCAGTAAGCCAATCGTCGAGCGTTACTGTTAGCCGCTCGTCCCCGCGAAGGCGGGGACCCAGTTTTCTGTCTGGATTCCCGCTTGCGCGGGAAGCGGAAAACTTGGCGCGAAAACCTCACCCCGTGAGCGCGGTCTCCGCGAGCCGCACCCAATAGGACGTGCCGACCGGAATGATCTCGTCGTTGAAATCATAGGCCGGATGGTGCAGGCCGGCGCTGTCGCCGTTACCGATGAAGATGAAGGCGCCCGGCCGCTCATTGAGCATGAAGGAGAAATCTTCCGCGCCCATGACCGGCGCCACGTCGGTATCGACTTTGTCCTTGCCGGCAATTTCGCCCGCGATATCGGCGGCGAAAGCGGTCTGTCGCGCGTGATTGACGACGACGGGATAACCGTTGGTGTAAGTGATCTTGGCCGAGGCGCCATAGAGGTGTGCGGTGCCTTCGACCACCTCGCCAATCCGTTTATGCAGCAACTCGCGCACTTGCGGGGTGAGGCTGCGCGCGGTGCCGCGCAATACCGCGTGTTGCGGAATGACGTTATCGGTGTGGCCGGCCTGGAACATGCAGACCGAGATTACCGCCGGTTCCAGCGGATCGATATTGCGAGCCACGATCGACTGCAGCTGGTTGATCATCTGCGCGCCGACCAGGATCGTGTCGATGGACAGATGCGGCCGCGCCGCGTGCCCGCCCTTGCCTTCGATTTCGATTTGCAGGTGGTCGGCTGCGGCCATGATCGGCCCCGGCCGGGTCGCGAATTCGCCCACTGGCAGGCCGGGATAATTGTGCATGCCGTAGACTTCCTGGATGCCAAACCGCGAGATCAGCCCATCTTTGATCATGGCGGCCGCGCCGGCGCCGCCCTCTTCTGCCGGCTGGAAAATAACGACCGCGGTGCCGGCGAAATTGCGGGTCTCGGCGAGATATTTGGCGGCGCCGAGTAGCATCGCGGTATGGCCGTCATGGCCGCAGGCATGCATCTTGCCGCGGACGGTCGACTTGTAGGGCAAGCCGGTTTCTTCCTCGAGCGGCAGCGCGTCCATATCGGCGCGCAGTCCGATCACCTTGTTGCCGGCCTTGCGGCCGCGGATGACGCCGACCACGCCGGTGCGCCCGATGCCGGGAACGACTTCGTCGCAGCCAAAGCTTTTGAGCTTTTCGGCGACCGAACCGGCGGTGCGGTGCACGTCGTAACGTAATTCCGGATGGGCGTGGAAATCCCGCCGCCATTCCTTGATCTCGTTGTGCAGGGCGGCGACGCGGTTGACGATGGGCATGGACGATTCCTGGTTTTCGGCTGCATTTCGGCGGTGAAGACTAAGACTGTAGCAAAGCCGGCATAAAAAAGCGCGCCGGTAACCCTATCTAAGGTCATAAGGCTGGAAAAAGCGGGAGCTTTTAAGTAATTGATCCGCCGTGGAGCCCGTAGCTCAGTCGGTAGAGCACGTGACTTTTAATCACGGGGTCCTGGGTTCAAATCCCAGCGGGCTCACCATAATTGCCAAATCCGAACCTTGCTTGTGAGTTGCCGTGGCCGACAATAATGACCGCAAACCTTCGCGCGATGCCGGCAACCGCCGGGCCTCGCTGGTCGCGCTCGGCGTGGTCGTGGTGCTGTTTGTCATCGGCTGGATTCTGACGCGCGAACTCTATTCCAATTCGAAAATCGAGGACTGCGTGATGTCAGGGCGCACCAATTGCGTGCCCATCGACACCAAATCCTCGACCTATTGAGTGCGGCTTACCGAATGCGCCGCGTTTGGCGCTGCCGCCACGCGCCGCCACAAGAGCTTCATGCCGTCGTCGCGGCCGCGCCATCCGAGCATGCGAGATGGGCAAGGGTTCGGTGAGGGATGCATAAAAGAGGAACCGAGATGATGACCGCGCCCCCACGTCTCGCCTGGCTCACGCCAATCCACCGGTATGAAAACCGACCACAGCGCCCAAATTGCCCGCATTGCGGTAGGCGCTTGCTCCTGGCCGAGCGGTCCCGCTTCAATCTTGTCGGCCGGATCGATCATTTCTGGGCCTGCGACGATTGCGGGACAGAATTTCGGACCTCGGTCGAGGTCACATATCGGGCCGTTGCATAAAGCGCGTGATAGAACGGCCAATGCGGTATTTGAGTGCTAGCATCAGTAAATCGTCGTAATCCTCTGTTTTTACATCTAAATAGCCGGCCTGCCGGGTGCATCCCAGTCGGCCTATCGGCAATGGGCGGGATAGGCAATAACATCGGGAACTTCGGTGTTTGTGCTGTCATCGCGGAATTTGCATCCAGGGAGGATCAGATGGATCAGATATTCAGTCGCCGATCGGTATTGGGCTATGCGGCAGGCGGCGCTGCGGGCGCGGTAATACTGAGCTCAGCAAGCCCAACCCTAGCCGCTCCGATGAAGTTCAAAGCCGACATGAGCGGAGCGAGCGAAGTGCCGCCCACCACGAGCGGCGGCAAAGGGTCACTCACCGCGAGCTACGATCCGGCCACCAAGATGCTGACTTGGGAAGGCAACTTCTCCGGCCTGACCGGCCCGGCCACGGCGGCGCATTTCCATGGTCCGGCCGAAGCCGGCAAGAATGCCGGCGTGGAAATCTGGATTTCGGAAAAGGGCCAGACCCTGTCGAGCCCGTTCAAGGGACAGGCCACGTTGACCGATGCCCAGGCCGACGATCTGCAGAAGGGCATGTTGTACGTCAACGTTCACACCGAGGCGAACAAGGGCGGCGAAATCCGCGGCCAAGTCGTCAAGGCGTAGGACGCCGTCTAGGCGTGAACGCGGCCGTGGTGGAAGCGTAAGTTCTCTTTGCCATTGCCGGCGCGGTGCGCCGGTCGTAGGAGTTGAGTTGTGCGCCGGCCCGGCGTATCGGGCCGGCGATTTTTTGATTAACAGCAATGAGCCCGTTTCCCGGACGCGGTGCAGCGCGCGATAGCGCGATGATCTCCTCGCGATGACGGCGCGTCACTCCTCCACATCCCGCTTCGCCGCCCATTGCTCTTCGATGCCTGCGACATAATCCGCAAAGCGGGCTTGCGCGATCGCCGCGCGGGCGCCAGCGGTCAGCTCCTGGTAGTAGAACAAGTTGACGATCGACAAGAGCGTGCCGCCGAGCGCCTCATTGGCCTTGAACAGATGATGTAGGTAAGCGCGGGAGAAATCGCGCGCGGCGGGACAGCGGCTTTGTGGATCGAGCGGACGCGGATCGTCGGCATGCCGCGCGTTCTTGATATTGATCGGACCGAAGCGGGTGAAGGCGAGGCCGTGGCGGCCGTTGCGCGTGGGTAGCACGCAGTCGAACATGTCGATGCCGCGAGCGATGGCTTTTAGAATATCCGACGGGGTGCCGACGCCCATCAGATAGCGCGGGTGATCGGCTGGCAAAGCCGGCGCGGTCGCCGCGACTACGCGCAGCATCACGTCCTCGCTCTCGCCGACCGCAAGGCCGCCTATCGCGTAGCCGTGAAAGCCGAGCGTGGTCAGTGCCCGCGCACTCTCCTCGCGCAGCCGCTCGTCATCGCCGCCCTGCACGATGCCGAACAGCGCGCCGCCGGCTGGCGCCTTTTCGAAGGCGCGCTTGCCGCGCTCGGCCCAGCGCAGCGACAGCCGCATCGCACGGGCAATGTCAGCAGGCTCGGCCGGCAGCCGCACGCATTCGTCGAGCTGCATGGCGATGTCGGCGCCGAGCAGGATTTGCACCTCCACCGCGCGTTCCGGCGTCAACTCAAGCATGGCGCCATCAAGATGCGAGCGGAAGGTCACACCGGTCTCGGCGACTTTGCGCAACGGCGCGAGCGACATCACCTGGTAGCCGCCGGAATCGGTGAGGATCGGCAACGGCCAATGCATGAATTCGTGCAAGCCGCCAAGCGCGGCGACCCGCTCCGCCGTCGGCCGTAACATCAGGTGATAGGTATTGGCCAGGATGATATCGGCGCCGGCGGCGCGCACGTCGTCATGGTGCACGCCCTTGATCGCGCCTTGCGTGCCGACCGGCATGAAGGCCGGCGTGGGCACGATGCCATGCGCGGTTGTGATCTTGCCGGTGCGCGCGGCGCCATCGGTCGCGGTCAGCTTGAATGAGAAATTGCACGTCATCTGCTTGTTCACTGGCAGCTTTTTATCGGAACAGCAGGCACGCGTCGCCATAGGAGTAGAAGCGGTAATTAGCGGCGATGGCGTGGTCATAGGCGCGGCGCATGACGTCGAGCCCGCAAAAGGCGCAGACCAGCATGAACAAGGTCGAGCGCGGCAGATGGAAATTGGTCAACATGGCGTCGACCGCGCGAAAACGATAACCGGGCGTGATGAATAAGGCGGTTTCGCCCGAAAACGGCGCGAACGTCCCGTCCGCGGCCGCGGCACTCTCGAGGAGCCGAAGCGCGGTCGAGCCGACCGCGACGATGCGGCCGCCGGCGCGGCGTGCCGCGTTCAAGGCGGCGGCGGTGTCAGCACCCACCCTGCCCCATTCCGGATGCATCTCGTGGGCTTCCGTATCGTCCGCTTTCACCGGCAGGAACGTGCCGGGGCCGACATGCAGCGTCAGGCGATGCACTGCTATGCCCGCATCCTGCAAAGCTTGCGTCAGGCTTTGCGTAAAATGCAGCCCGGCCGTGGGCGCCGCCACTGAACCTTCAGTGCGCGCGAACATGGTTTGATAATCGCTGCGGTCTTGCTCATCGACTGCGCGGCGGCTCGAGATGTAAGGCGGCAACGGCATGTCGCCGCGCTCCTCCAGCGCGGAATCGAGCACGGCATCGGTGAAAGCGAAAGCGAGCGTAATCTCGCCGCTCTCGCCCTTGTCCTCGACGGTGGCGTCGAGTTGTTCAAGGAAACAGACGCGGCCCTCGGCGCCAAAGCGCACCACATCGCCCGGCGCGAGCCGCTTGCCGGGCTTCACCAGCGCCCGCCAGCGCGAGCCGTCAAGCCGTTTGATCAACGTCGCCGTGATTGCCGGCTCGCGGTCGCCGCGGCCGATGCGGCGGCCGTGTAAACAAGCCGGCAGAACCTTGGTGTCGTTGACGACCAGCGCATCGCCGCGCCGCAGCAGCGTCGGCAGATCGCGTATCGAGCGGTCTTCGAATTCGGCCGGCCCGTGCGGCCGCACCACCAGAAGCCGCGCCGCATCGCGAGGTGCAATGGGACGAAGCGCGATACGGTCTTCCGGAAGCGCGAAATCGAACAGATCGGTGCGCATGGTAAAGCGAGGTTAGAGCATGATCCCGAAAAGTGGATACCGGTTTTCGGAAAAGATCATGCTCAAACAACAAGCTAAAGCGAAATGTCGATTCAACCCAAAATCATTTCGCTTTAGCGGAAAAAAAGCGAACAGCTTTCCCTGAAGGAGTGCGCTGCATTAGAAAGGACATATCGCAACTCATCCACTGGCAATCAATGTGACGGCAAATGTGAAGCCCGTTGCGGTCATTCAGGTCAAGCCCGGAATTGGCGACGTGATCTGGCATTTGCCGTTCATCCGCGCAATTGCCGCGGCGGCTCCGGACGGACAGGTGACATTTTTCGTGCCGCCAACTAGCGCGGCCAAGGACTTACTCGCGGCCGAGCCGCGCGTCGCCGCCACCATCTATTTTCAGCATGCCGGATCGGAATTGCAGCGCGGAGTCAATCTGATCCGGCTCGTCATGCTGCTCCGGCAGTATCGTCCGCAATCGATCTGGATCCTCGACCGCACCATCCGGCCGGCTTTGGCCGCCGCGCTCGCCGGCATCCCGGAGCGCATCGGGCTTGGGCTCGGGTCGCAGAGCACTTTCATCACCAATGCCGGCGTTAGTCAGGAGCATTTCCACGATCATCCGATCGATTGGCTGCGCGCTTTGATGGCGGCGATGAAGGTGCCGCTCTCCTCCACCGAACCGGATCTAGCCTTGCCGGCTGGGATCGTTGCTGCGGTCGAGAAGAAATTTGCACATCTCGCCCGCCCCTGGCTTGTGCTCGGGATCGGGGCCTCGCATCCCGATAAGGACTGGCCGGATGCGGCCTGGCACGAATTTCTCGCGGGGCTGGATACGTCCGGCACGGTGTTTTTGATTGGCGGGCCGGCCAATGCCCCGCGTGCGGAAAAGTTCCTGGCCGCCGCCGCGCGCGCCGCCATCAACGCGTGCGATTTACCTTTGATCGAAGCGGCCGCGCTGTTGCGCCTGGCCGATCTGTTCGTCGGTCCGAGTTCGGGACCGCTCAACCTTGCCGCCGCTGGAGGCACCGAAGCCTTCGGTCTGTTCGGCTCGACACCGGTTTTGACCTATTCGAAATTCATCCACGCCATCGTGCCGGAGGGAGGTCCCTGCCCCGGCGGCATGGCGCGGATCGCACCGGCGCAAGTGCTCGAGCGAATCGCGCCCTATCTGTCGGGGCGGAAAGTCTCGGTCGAGACAAAGCAGTGAGCGCGCCGCACCTAATCGCCGAACCGCGCGCGGCAGACTTTTCCTTGCGCCGGGATGACAATGGTCTGCGGCAATTCTGCGCCGGCGCCGCATCTCCAGCGCGATATTGCTCCGTTTAAATCGATGGTCACGTCGGGGCCGACGGTCACCTTGATGGTGTCGAGTTCATGCAAATCAGGAGAAACAGAGCTGTTGGTGATGACCGTCGCGCCCGCTTCCTCCGACCATGCGGACTCGTCGTCATCGCGGGACGAATCGACCGTGCAGGTATAGCCCGGTGCCCCGCGCTGCCGGTTGCACCAAATAACCTCCACCTCGACCCGCGTCACCGCACCGTGAGCAAGCGTGACCCGTGCGTCGCCGGCGACACAACCGCGTTTGGCTTCAAAATCGCACTGGCGACTCTCCTGCTCTTCCGCGTGAGCGAAAGGGATTGTTCTTGCCAGAGGCAGGAAAACGAGCAGGAACGCGAGGGGCTTCATCACTGCAGCGATTTTTCCGTGCTGCGATCATCGACCAAACGGATGGCGATCGGCCGGCCAGCGACCGCTCCGGCCATGCCTTTGCTGAAATGCAGCGGCGTGCAGCGCGCGAGCGCTGCATTGACGGCGTCGCGATAAGTATCGCGCACGTCTGTCGGCGCCTCGTGGCTCGCATACGTCACCCGCGGCGGCGCGATAATCTCGCCGTCGCGCTTGAAGGCAAAGCGGATCGTGTATTGCATGCCGTGCCGCGCCGAACCCTTCGGCGGCGGCACCCAGCAGGCGCGAAGCGCCGCATACATGGCGCGGATCGAGTCGAGCGGCTTTTCCTCCGCCGCGTCGCTCGCTTCCTGTTCGGACGTCCCGTTCTGTTCAGGCTTGCTGGACTGCGCCGCGACGCTGTCCGCCGCGCCGGTCTCCGCCGCATCGTCGGTCGAGACAATCGTGAGACGTAAGTCCTCACCGATCGGAGGCAGGTATTGTGGAAAGCACGGGCCGCGATGAAAAACGCCGCAGAATGAAGGATGACAGGGTTCGCCGCTCAGGACGCTGCACGGCGCAGCCGCCGGCGGCAGCCTGTTGAGCGGCTGTGCCAGAGGTCGATCGACCGCGCCGAGCAAAGCCAGCGCCAAAAATCCGGCGACTATCGATGCGCTTTGCCAGCCGCGCATCGGCTTCACCTACTTGATGTCGGCGGCGACCTGCGCACGGACGATCTTATCGGGATTAGCCGGCGGCTCGCCGCGTTTGAGCTTGTCGACGACGTCCATGCCGCGCACCACCTCGCCAACGACCGTGTACTTGCCGTTGAGGAAGGAGCCGTCGGCAAACATGATAAAGAACTGGCTGTTGGCCGAATTCGGATCGGATGTGCGCGCCATGCCGACCACACCGCGCGTATAAGGCACGTTGGAGAATTCCGCCTTCAGCGAGGGATATTTCGATCCGCCGGTGCCGTTGCGGTTTTGGCCGTCGCCAGTCTGCGCCATGAAGCCGTCGATGACGCGGTGAAACGGCACATCGTCGTAAAAATGATCGCGCGCCAGTTGTTTGAGCCGCTGCGCATGATTGGGCGCGATGTCGTTGCGCAGCTTGATAACGATGCGTCCTGCCGTGGTGTCGAGGACGAGCGTGTTTTGCGGGTCGAGCCCGGCCGGCAGCGGCTGTGCGGGCTGGGCGGAAGCTGAGGCTGCACACATGATCGCAAACAGTAGAGCAAGAACGCGGGTCATGTCATCTCCCGATCGTGAGGTTCAGGTGGTGGGTTTAAGTGAGTGTCAGGCTGTCAGCGCTTGGCGAATTTTTTCTTCAACCGCGCCGCGACCGGCGCCGGCACGAAGCTCGAAACGTCGCCGCCCATGCCGGCTATCTGACGCACCAAAGTGGCGGTGATGGGGCGCACGGCGGGAGCGGCAGGCAGGAACACGGTCTGGATCTCCGGCGCCATCGCCGCATTCATGCCGGCCATCTGCATCTCGTAATCGAAGTCGGTGGAGTCGCGCACGCCCCGCACCAGGATCGTTGCGCCGGCGCGGCGCCCGGCGGTGACGACGAGGTCGGCGAAAGTGACCGTCGTCAATTCGCATCCCGCAGCCCGGGCAAGCGGTGCGCAGACTTCATCGATCATCGCCTGCCGTTCCTCGGCCGAGAACAACGGCATCTTGCCTGGATGAATGCCGATCGCCACGACCAGCCGGTCGGCCAACCGCACCGCTTTGCCGACGACATCGACATGACCGTTGGTGATGGGATCGAACGATCCGGCAAATAAAGCGACGCGTCGATCGCTGCGGGATGCGGGCATGGTCGCGGTCTAGCCCGCGTGCCGAGTCCCCGCAAGGCGCGCGGACACAGTGCACAGGTGCCGGGACAAACAGCTTTTGCACAGCACGGGGTCCGGGACAGCATGGAAACTGTCGTATTTTCAATCAATTATCGCCAATCGTCGGATTTGTGACTCCGATCAACGCGGTGGCGCTGGCTTTTCCGAAAATGCGTCCATTCGAAAGCAGCCCCACACCCTCGGTGGAATGAGGGCGGAACAAGGGACCGGTGTCATGATCAAGACCGCTTCTGCAGTCGCAGTCTCCGCGATCGCGGCGTCTTTGTTTGTGGCGTTCCCGAGTTTGTCGCCGCAGGTTGGCGCCACTGCGCCGATCATCGGCGCCAAGGGCGACCGTGCGGATGTCCGTCCGCTGGGTACCGAATGCGGCGAGGAGGCATGGCCCTATTTCGAGGCGCCCTGCACGCGCGACGGGCGGATGCCGCTCGCGCAGCCGCACGATGTACGGATCATTTCGGCGGATCGCACCGCGCAGTGATGCGCTCTATTTCCCCTCCCCCTTGCGAGGAGGGGTTGGAGGGGCCGACGGGTACGCGCGTGCGTGACTGGCAGCGCACCACCTAACTACGCCCCTCCCTACCATCCCCCTCAAGGGGGAAGGATCCTTCCTGCCTTCCGCCGCCAATCGATTTCGCACATCATAGCAACCTCTACCGGGGGCGGGACCGGGAGCTCGCCATGGTGGCGATGATGGCGAAGAAATTTGCGCAGCGCCTTGCAACGGCTTGTTTTGTGCTGCTCGTCGCCGGGATCGTGCTGCTGGCGCACGCGCTGCGCGCGCACGCCGAAGACGCCTATCCAAGCCGGCCGATCCGGATGATCGTGCCGTTCCCACCCGGCGGCCCGACCGATGTCATGGGCCGGCTGATCAGTCAGGGGCTTTCGGATCAGCTCGGGCAACAAGTCTACGTCGATAACCGGCCCGGCGCCGGCTCGACGCTGGCCGGAAAGATCGCGGTCAATGCCGAGCCCGACGGCTACACGCTTCTGCTCGGCAGCGCCGCGACGCTCGCCATCGGGCCGACGCTTTATCGCGACGCCGATTATGATCCCACACGCTTGGTGCCGGTCGCGATGGTTGCCGACGTGCCTTACGTCATGGTGGCAAGCCCGAAGGCGCCGGTCGCGAGCGTCCCCGAGCTGATCGCTTACGCTCATGCGCATCCGGGCAAGCTCAATTTCGGCGTGCCCAATGGCGCGCCGCCGCACATGCTCGCGGCCTGGTTCAAGAGTCTCACCGGCATTGATGTGGTGCTGGTGACCTATCGCGGCGGCGCCAATGTGCTGAGCGATTTATTGGGCGGGCAAATCGACCTGGCGGTCGAAACCTGTTCGATCCTGTTGCCGCAATTACGCGAGCGAAAATTGCGGCCGCTCGCAACGCCATCGCCGAAGCGGCTCGAGGATCTTCCCGATGTGCCGACTATGGCAGAGAGCGGCGTGCCAAACTTCCTCGCTAGCTCCTGGACCGGCATCGTGGCGCCGCCCGGCACGTCACAAGCGATCGTTGGCGAGCTCAATCGCGCCACCAATGCCGCGCTCGGGCAGCCGGAAACGCAAGCCAAGCTGAAAAAGCTCGGAGCGGACCCCATGTTCGGCACGCCGGCCGATTACGCCGATTTCCTCAAGGCCGAGCTGCCGAAATGGATCAGCATGGCGAAATTGTCCGGCGCAGCGGCAGAGTGAGCCCCGTTAACCCCCGCGCCTTGACCCCCCTATCGACGCGTGTTGTCTAGCCGCGGCAGTGCTATACGAGCGGCCATGATCGTTTTGATCGACAATTACGACAGTTTCGCTTTCAACCTCGTGCACTATCTCGGCGAGCTCGGGGCGTCGGTCGAGGTGCATCGCAACGACAAGGTGACGACGGCGGCCGTCATCGCCGCCGCGCCCGACGCCATCGTGCTCTCGCCGGGCCCCTGCACGCCCAACGAGGCCGGCATCTGCCTCGATTTGATCGCCGCCGCCGCGCCGCGCATCCCGATCCTTGGTGTCTGCCTCGGCCATCAGGCCATCGGCCAAGCCTTCGGCGGCAAAATCGTGCGGGCGCCGGTCCCGGTCCACGGCAAGCTGTCTGAAATCAAGCACGGCGGCAGCAGCGTGTTTCGCGGCATCAACGCACCATTCAAAGCGACGCGCTATCATTCGCTGGTGGTCGAGCGCGACAGCATGCCGCGCGATCTCGAGCTCACCGCCGAAACCGATGACGGTCTGGTGATGGGGCTGGCGCATAAACGGCTGCCGGTGCACGGCGTGCAATTTCATCCCGAAAGCATCGCCTCCGATCACGGCCATCTGCTCCTGAAAAATTTTCTCGAACTCGCGCAAGCATGGAATCGCACGGCGGGACGGCGCGCGAGCGAAGAAGTCGGCGGCCGCCCGGTGCGAGCACGAGTCAATTGAGGGGCGCGCGGTGACAGTCGAGTTCAGGTCGCTCATCGCCAAGGTCGCAACCGGCGCGGTGCTTTCGCGCGAGGAAGCCGCCACCGCCTTCGAGCAAATGATGTCGGGCGAAGCAACGCCGTCGCAGATGGGCGGGCTCCTGATGGCGTTGCGGGTGCGCGGCGAAAGCGTCGACGAGATTACCGGCGCGGTCAGCGTTATGCGCGCGAAAATGCTGCCCGTGCACGCGCCGCCGGACGCGATCGACGTTGTCGGCACCGGCGGCGATGCCTCGGGCTCATTCAACATCTCCACTTGCGCGGCGCTGATCGTCGCTGGCGCTGGCGTGCCGGTCGCCAAGCACGGCAACCGCGCCTTGTCGTCGCGCTCCGGCGCCGCCGACGTGCTCTCCGCGCTCGGCGTGAACATCGAGCTTTCGCCTGAACAGATCGGACTGTGCATCCGCGAAGCCGGCATCGGCTTCATGTTCGCCCCCGCGCATCATCCGGCGATGAAGAATGTCGCCGCCACTCGCGTTGAGCTCGGCACCCGCACGATTTTCAACCTGCTCGGCCCGTTGTCCAATCCGGCGGGCGTGCGCCGGCAGATGATCGGGGTATTTTCCAAACACTGGACCGAACCGCTGGCGCAGGTTCTGAAGAATCTCGGCGCCCAATGTGTGTGGGTGGTGCATGGCTCCGATGGCCTCGATGAAATCACGACCTCCGGCCCCACCAGCGTGACCGCGCTGGAAAACGGCGCTATTCGCAATTTCCAGATTGCGCCGGAGGATGTCGGGCTCGCCAAAGTGAAGCCGGAAGCCTTGCGCGGCGGCGATGCGACGGCGAACGCCAAGGCGGTCGAAGACGTGCTGGAGGGCAAGAAAACGCCGCTGCGCGACGTTGCTCTATTGAACGCCGCGGCGGCCTTGGTCGTTGCCGGAAAGGCAAAGGATCTCAAGGACGGGTTCGCGCTTGCGGCCCGCTCGGTCGATTCCGGCGAAGCTGAAGGCCGGCTCGATCGCCTCATCGTGGTATCCAACGATGGCTGACATCTTGGAGAAGATTGCCGCCTATAAGCGCGAGGAGATCGCCGCCGCGAAGCGGACGCGCCCGCTCGCCGCGCTCGAGCGCGAGGCCAAGACGGCCGACCCGCCCCGCGGTTTTGCCAAGGCGATCGAGCAGCGCCTTGCGGCCAAAGATTACGCGCTGATCGCCGAGATCAAAAAGGCAAGTCCGTCGAAGGGACTGATCCGCGATGATTTCGATCCGGCCGGCTTGGCGAGAGCCTATGCCGCGGGCGGCGCGAGCTGTCTGTCCGTACTGACCGATGGCCCATCTTTTGCCGGGGCGCTCGATCACCTGCGGGTCGCGCGCGCGGCCTGCGCGCTGCCGGTGCTACGCAAAGATTTCATGTACGAGCCTTATCAGGTGACCGAAGCGCGCGCCTATGGCGCCGACTGCATCCTGATCATCATGGCGGCGGTAGACGACGCTTGCGCTGCCGCGCTCGAAGCCGCCGCCGCGGCGCTCGGCATGGATGCGCTCATCGAAGTCCATGACGAAGATGAACTTGAGCGCGCGCTGCGGCTTCGATCCAAGCTCATCGGCATCAACAATCGTGACCTCAAGACATTCGAAACAACCCTTGGCACTAGCGAGCGGCTGGCGCGGCGCGTGCCGGGCGATCGCATCATCGTCGGCGAGAGCGGGATCTTCACGCCGGACGACCTGGCGCGGCTTGCCAAAACGGGGATCTCGGCTTTCCTGGTCGGCGAGAGCCTGATGCGGGCGAGCGATGTGGCCGCCGCGACGCGCGCGCTGCTGACGCGCCGCGCCGCGCTCGCCCATTAGAGCATGATCCCGAAAAGTGGATACCGGTTTTCGGAAAAGATCATGCTCAAACAACAAGCTAAAGCGAAATGGCGATCCAACCTGATATCTTTTCGCTTTAGATGGATGCGGTGAACCGTGCCGCGCCGGGCAAAGACGCTCACGCACCTGACCAATCGCGGCGAAGCGCGGATGGTCGATGTTTCGAGAAAGCCGGCGACCGAACGACTGGCGATCGCCGAGGGTCGCGTCGTCATGGCCCCGAAGACGCTCGCACTCGTGCGCCAAGGCAATGCCAAAAAAGGCGACGTTTTGGGCACGGCGCGCATTGCCGCGATTCAGGCTGCCAAGCGCACTCACGAACTCATTCCACTTTGTCATCCGCTCCCTATCGCACAAGTCGAAATCGATCTCATGCCCGATGCCGCTCTGCCCGGGATTGTGGTGCGCGCGCGCGTCAAGGTCGCCGGCAAGACCGGGGTCGAAATGGAGGCACTGACCGCCGTATCGGTCGCGTGCCTCACCATCTACGACATGGTCAAAGCGGTGGAACGCGGCATGCGCATCGAAGGCATCCGGCTTGTTGAAAAGAGCGGTGGCCGCTCCGGCCATTATCGGTTGCAGGAGTGATCTGGTGGCGCTGATTTCGGTTGCGGAAGCGCTCGATCGTGTGCTCGCGCATGCCGCGCCGCTGCCGTCCGAACAGGTCGCGCTGGATGACGCGCTCGGCCGCGTGCTTGCCGCCGACCTCAAAGCGCTGCGCACCCAGCCCCCCGCCGATCTCTCGGCAATGGATGGCTACGCCGCGCGTGCAGCCGATGTCGCGACCGCCCCGGTCGCGCTGCGGATTATCGGCGAAGTCGCCGCCGGCCGACCGTTCACGAGGGCCATCGGTCCCGGTGAAGCGGCGCGGATTTTTACCGGCGGAGTGATGCCGGCCGGCGCTGATACCGTCGTCGTTCAGGAAATCGCTGAACGGTGCGGCGATGCGGTGACTGTGCGCAAACCGGTGAGCCAGGGCCGGCACATCCGCCGGCGGGGGCTGGATTTCCAGCGTGGCGATGCGTTGTTCTCGGCCGGGCGTCGTTTGAGCGCACGCGATCTGGCGCTGCTCGCCGGCATGAACCATCCGCGCCTGCCGCTCTATCGGCGACCCAAACTGGCGCTGTTTGCAACCGGGGACGAATTGGTGCCACCTGGCCAAGAGCCCGGACCGGGACAGATCGTCTATTCCAACGGCTTTGCGCTCGCGGCGCTGGCGCGCCAGGAAGGCGCCGCCGTTGTCGACCTCGGCCTCGTCAAGGACGAGCTCGATGCGACAATCGCTGCCATTCGCGGCGCACGCGGCCTTGCGGCCGACATTCTCGTCACCACCGGTGGCGCCTCCGTCGGCGAATACGACCTCGTGCACAAGGCCTTTGCCGCCGAAGGGATGGATTTGTCGTTCTGGAAAGTCGCGATGCGGCCGGGCCGGCCACTGATGCACGGGCGGCTTGACGGCATGCACGTGCTCGGGCTGCCCGGCAATCCGGTCTCCGCTTACGTCTGCGCTTTCCTGTTTTTAGTGCCGCTGATCCGCCGCCTCATCGGACGCAGCGATTGGGCGCTGCCGACCGAATCGGCACTTCTTGGGTCGGACCTTCCGGCCAACGACGAACGCGCCGATTATCTGCGCGCCACACTGCAGGAGGGCGGCAAAGGACCGATCGCGACGGTATTTCCGATCCAGGACAGTTCCATGATGGTGCCACTGGCCAAAGCCGATTGCCTCGTCATTCGAGAGCCTTACGCGCTGGCGGCGACGGCTGGAAGCCGCTGCGCGATCGTTAAATTCGAGCGTTAGCGCGTAGTTTGAGCACCCGCTCGATTTCTTCACCTCAAATTAAATGGTTGCGGAACACATATGGAACGGATAGTGTCCGTTCATGATTTGTTTTCGGCCACAGGCCGCCCGCTGCGGCACTTGCGGGTGAGGAGAGGACAAGCTGATGTTGACCCGCAAGCAAGCCGAGCTGCTGCGCTTTATCCATGAGCGCCTCAAGGAAGCCGGCGTTCCTCCCTCGTTCGACGAGATGAAGGATGCGCTGGACTTGCGGTCCAAGTCGGGCATCCACCGTCTCATCACCGCGCTCGAGGAGCGCGGCTTCATCCGCCGCTTGCCTAACCGGGCGCGGGCCATCGAGGTGATCAAGCTTCCGGAGTCCGTCGCGCACGGCATGGGCGCCGCGCGGGCGCGGGGTTTCACCCCAAGCGTAATCGAGGGCAATCTTGGCCGCGTGCGCACGGCTTCCGAAGAAGACGGCGGCCGTCCCGTGGCGGTGCCGGTTATGGGCCGCATCGCCGCCGGCACCCCGATCGAGGCGATTCAGACGCGCAGCCACACGATCAATATGCCGCCGGATCTGCTCTCCACCGGCGAGCACTTTGCCCTCGAAGTCCGTGGCGATTCCATGATCGAGGCCGGCATCCTCGATGGCGACATTGCGCTGATCAAGCGCTCCGAAGCTGCCGATACCGGAGATATCGTCGTGGCGCTGATCGACGACGAGGAGGCAACCCTCAAACGCTTCCGCCGGCGCGGCGCGTCGATCGCCCTCGAGCCGGCGAATACGGCCTACGAGGTTCGCATTCTGCCGCCCAACCGCGTTCGCATCCAGGGCAAGCTGGTCGGGCTGTTTCGGCGGTATTGAGGCTCACTCCCCCTCTCCCGCTCATCCTCGCCGAGGCCGGGGCCAGTCTTCACGGAATTGATCTCACATGCTCCCAGCTTCCGCGGGAGCGGCGGTTACTGATCCACCTCGATATCGTCCTGGCTTGGCGTCGCATCACGTGCGCGATCGTCGATTTCGGTCGTCCCGGATTCCGCCGTGGTGTTCGCCGCCGTTTCCCGTCGCGGCGCAGCCGGCGCCACACCCGGTGACCACGGCCGGTCGAAATTCTTCGGCCGCGCGGTCTCGGCGATGAAGTCATTGCCGCGGCGACGCAGTGTCAGCGCGCCGCTTTGCCGCCACAGCGCGCGAGGAATGACCATGGCGCGGCAATCCGCCGGCGGATCGCCGCGAGTCGCAACAACCAGCGCGGCGTGCGCGCAGTCTTCTTCGTAAGCCTCCGGCGTCAGCACGTAACTGACGAGCTCGCCGTTGCCGAGCTTGCCGATGCAGCCGGACGGATCGCAGGCGATCCCCTGCCCCAGGTTTCGATCCTTCACGTCGCGGCCATCGCCATCGGCGGCGAGCCATTCGCGGATCGCAAAGCTGTCGCCGCCTACATGATGGATCGCGAGCCGGCCATCGCCGCCACGAACGGCAAAACCACGCCCGTCGCTGGCGATCAGCACGTCCGGCTTTGGCGCGGATGCGGCCCAGATCACGGCGAATGCCACCGCAATGGCTCCGCTCCAGCGCAGCGGCGTCTTGAGGAGGCCAATCAGCAGAAGGCCCGCCGTCGCCACTAGCAACGGCCCGACCCCGAACAGGCTGACGCGGCCATAAGCGCCGGGCAGGCTCGCAACCCAGAGCCCGACCGCATTCATCCATTCAATGCCATAGCCCATCTGCCGCCAGAATTCGGCATCGAGCCCGAGTGGCATGGTGAGGATGCCGAGAATTCCCATCGGCATGACCCAGGCCGAGACGATCGGCATCGCCAGGAGATTGGCAATGACGCCATAGGGCGCGATGCGGTGAAAGTGGAAAGCCGCATAGGGCGTCGTAGCGAGTCCCGCGAGCAGAGAGGCGATCGTCAGGCCGACGATCTCGTTGACACCCCACAGCGCCGCCCGTGCCCCAAGCGAAGAATCGGCGCGTCCGCGCAGCTTGATGGCGCCGCGCTCATAGCCGGCGATCAGCGCCAGCGTCGCGGCAAACGACATCTGGAAGCTCGGATGCACAATTGATTCCGGCGCGAAAGCCAGCACCACCAGAGCGGCGATGGTCAGCGTGCGCATGGTCAAGGTCGGCCGGTCGAATAGCACTCCCAACAGCACGACGGCGATCATGATGAAGGAACGCTGCGTCGCTACCTGATTGCCAGAGAGAATGAGATAGAAGCCAGTGACAAAGAGCGCCGCGAGCGCCGCCCATTTTTTGATTGGCGCCCGATCGGCAAGTCCCGGGATCAACGCGAAGAAGGCGCGGACGATGAAAAATATCGCGCCGGCCACGACTGCCATGTGATAGCCGGAGATCGACAGCACGTGACCAATGCCGGAAATAAACAGCGCGTCATAGACGTTTGGTGCAATGGCATCGCGCCTGCCGTCGATCAGCATCGCGGCAATGGCACCGTCGTCGCCAGGGAGCACGGCGCGTATGCGCGCATCGATGGCATCGCGCAAGCGTTGCACGACGGCGTCGGCGCGCTGGAAAAACCCCTGCGTTGGTGCGGCTGTCACTTTTATCGCGCCGCGCACGAAACCGGAGGCCCCGATGCCCTGGAAAAATATATCGCGTGCGAAATCGTAGCTGCCGGGTTCGAGCGGCTGCAGCGGCGGATCGAGCGAGGCTTTGACTTCGACGAAGGATCCCGGCGCCGGCGCCATGCCGCGCTTGACCGAAAGCCGCACGCGCTGCGGCGCTTGCTCGATGCGGCCGCCGTCGATGCGCTCGACACGGAGCACGAAGCGGTCGGTGTGCTGGCTTTCCTCGCGCAGTTCGACAAAGCCGGCGACCGTCACGCCGGAGGCCGGGAAGCGCAGTACTGTATGATTGATCAGCGAGGTTTTCAGTGTCGCAACGGCAAAACCCAAAGCGACGCCAAATAGGCCGAGCGCGATCACACTCAACGCGAAATTTTGCGGCACGATCTGCCGGCGCAGCAACAGCGCGGCGAGCGCGAAGACTGCTGTCGGAATTGCTGCGGCCCACAGCGCCGGCTCGCGCTCGGCCGTGAAGTAGAGGACCACGCCGGCGCCGTAGGCGACCGCGAACCACGGCAACAGCCGCCCGGTCGCAAGCTCCTGTGCCGCCCATTCGCGAATGCGCGCCGGCGAGGCGAATTGCGCCCGCCACCAGGCCGCGCTCCAAGGCGGCCCTGCGCCCTGACTACCGCCCGGCCAGGGCAGCGGCCGAGGCTCCGGCCACGGGATTGAGCCAGGGATAGAACCGGGGCGCGCCCGATTTTCCGCCTTGTGTTTTGCTGCCACGGCGCG
>Ga0187765_10000234_pt1 | contig 19736 bp, 17 predicted proteins | sample 0216_QUI02_MP05__3_FD_133018 | JGI IMG/M metagenome (GOLD analysis project Ga0187765, IMG submission 133018) | Tropical peat soil microbial communities from peatlands in Department of Meta, Colombia - 0216_QUI02_MP05_10_MG | ecosystem: Environmental > Terrestrial > Soil > Wetlands > Peat ...
GCCTTTTGCCGTGGCGGCGGGAATTTCGACGTTGTCGACGCCGATGCCGGCGCGGCCGATCACCTTCAGCCTCGTCGCCTTCTCGATGATCTTTGCAGTGGCCTTGGTGGCGGAGCGGATCGCAAGCCCGTCATAGTTGCCGATGATCTCGGCTAGCTTGTCCTTGTCCTTGCCGAGGTTCGGCTGGAAATCGACCTCGATGCCGCGGTCCTTGAAAATCTGCACGGCGGCGGGCGAGAGAGCGTCGGAAATGAGAACGCGGGGGGTCATGGCATCTGCTCTTCGGTTTTTATCAACATGCATTACTTCACCTCTCCCCGCGTGCGGGGAGAGGTCGGCTTTCGAGCCATAAGCGCGCTCACGCGCGTCTTTGGCGCGCTATGGCGAGAAAGCCGGGTGAGGGGGCGTCGAGATTTAAGCTAAACGGCGAGACCCCCTCACCCGGCTCGGGCCTTCGGCCCTCACCACCCTCTCCCCGCAAGCGGGGAGAGGGAAAGAAAGTCACGCCGCTTTCGCGAGCGCTTCCTTCGCCTTCTGGTAGGCCCAATCGAGCCATTGCGTGAGTGCTTCCACATCGGCGCGCTCCACGGTCGCGCCGCACCAGATGCGCAGGCCCGACGGCGCATCGCGATAGGCGTCGATGTCGTAGGCGACGCCTTCTTTTTCCAGCATCGCCGCGATCCGCTTCACGAACGCGGCCTGCGCGTCGGGCGCAAGCTTGAGCACCGCCGGATCGACCACCTTCAGGCAAACGGACGTGTTGCTGCGGATCGCCGGATCGTTCGCCAGGAACGCAATCCATGGCGTACGCGCGACCCAGTCCGCGATCGCCTTGGCGTTGGCATCGGCGCGCGCCATCAGCGCGGTCAGCCCGCCGATCGATTTCGCCCACATCAGCGTATCGATGTAATCCTCGACGCACAGCATCGACGGCGTGTTGATGGTCGCGCCCTCGAATATTTCCTCGTTGAGCTTGCCGCCCTTGGTGAGCCGGAAGATTTTCGGCAGCGGCCAGGCCGGCGTATGGCTCTCGAGCCGCGCCACCGCGCGCGGCGAAAGCACCAGCATGCCGTGCGCGCCCTCCCCGCCGAGCACCTTCTGCCAGGAGAACGTCACCACATCGAGCTTCCGCCAGTCTAGCGGCTGCGCGAACGTGGCCGAGGTCGCATCGCAGATCGTGAGCCCCTGCCGGTCGGCGGAAATCCAATCGGCGTTCGGCACGCGTACGCCCGAGGTCGTGCCGTTCCAGGTGAACACCACATCCGTTCCCGGATCGACCTTCGACAGATCGGGCAGTTCGCCATACGGCGCTTTCAGCACCGTGATGTCCTTGAGCTTGAGCTCCTTCTGCACGTCCGCGACCCAGCCTTCGCCGAAGGATTCCCAGGCCAGCATGGTGACGCGTCGCGGCCCGAGCAGCGACCACAGCGCCATCTCGACTGCGCCGGTATCGGACGCCGGCACAATTCCGATGCGATAATCCGGCGGCACGCCGAGAATTTCGCGCGTGAGATCGATGGCGCGCTTGAGTTTCGCCTTGCCGGCTTTCGACCGGTGCGAACGTCCGAGGACTGCGTCGGTGAGGGCTTGCAGGCTCCATCCGGGGCGCTTGGCGCAGGGGCCGGAGGAGAAATGCGGCACGGCAGGCCGCGAAGCGGGCATCTTGGCCATAGGTCTATCCTTCCAGATAGGCGCCCCTCGGTGGGGAGGGGTGTCCCACGGGCGGGAATACGGAAGGACTGCACCGCCGTCAAGGAGAAAAGAATTCTCGCGCGCCGAACGTACGACCGACTGCACCGAATTGGTGCAAACGATCGTAGGGTGGGCTAAGGCGCGCAGCGCCGTGCCCACCAATCATTCGCCAGATCAAGGGAACGTTTGCTATCCTTCACCTCTCCCTGCTGGTCGCCGCACCGAAGTAACGTAGGGTGGGCTAAGGCGCGCAGCGCCGTGCCCACCAATCATTCGCCAAACGATCCATCCGATCCGAAACAAACCTCGCCGCCCCAATCGGCAGGCAAATTGCCGCGCTTAACGAATAGATGAAAGCTGCTGTGCGGCCAATCGCAGACCCGCGAGACCAACCCGTGTTTCACCGGATTGAAATGGATGTAATCGATATGGCGGGCGAGGTCGGCTTCATCACGGATGGAGTGCTCCCAATAACGGCGCTGCCAGAGTCCCTTCTCTCGCTTGCCGACTTTGCTGCGTGTGCGCGCGACCGCGGGCAGGCCACGTGAAAAGCCGCCCTTGATGAGATTCCAACGCATCGCGAAGTCGGCATCATCAGGAGGCAACAACCAAATTACGTGCAGATGGTCAGGCAATACGCATATCGCAATCGTCTCGAATGGACGGCGTGATTGGACTTCAGTGTAGATACGACGCAAACGATCGATCTCGTGGATCAACAAATCGCTCGAACGGTCGGCCAGCGCCAACGTGAAAAAGAAAGTGCCGCCGGCGATTTGAGCGCGTCGATAATTCGGCATGATAGGATCATAGCAACAAAGGCGGTGGGCACGGCGCTCCGCGCCTTAGCCCACCCTACAGACTAGATCCACCCGGGCGCGTGGCGGGACCGTCAATCCTCGTCCTCTTCGAGCTCCCCGATGTGATGCTGGGCGTAAAGCTCGAGCCCGAGCTTGGCCACGAGATCGAGCTGCGTCTCGAGGAAATCGATGTGCTCCTCCTCGTCGTGCATCAGCTGCTCGAACTGATCGCGCGTCACGTAGTCCTTGACCGCATGGCAATAGGTCGCCGCCTCCTCGTACAGCGCCCGCGCCGACATCTCGGCCGCCAGGTCGCAGTCGAGCACCTCCTTGACGTTCTGCCCGATGTGCAGCGGATCGAGCACCTGCATGTTGGGGAAGCCGTCGAGGAAGATGATGCGCTCGACCAGCTTGTCGGCGTGCTCCATCTCCTCGATCGATTCATTGCGCCACTGTTTGGCCAGCGCCTTGTAGCCCCAGTTGTCGAGCAGCCGGTAGTGCAGCCAATACTGGTTGACCGCGGTGAGCTCGTGGCGCAACCCCCGGTTCAGATATTCGATGACCTTGGCATCGCCCTTCATGATTCGCTCCGCCGCTGAATTCCAAAATCGACAAGCAGCCCTTGGCCGGCCCGCCTTGCCCGGACCAATTCTGAATAGAATGAGCCCCTGCCGACCGCGCGCGTGCTGCGCGCCCCGCATCATGTGCACCGAACGAAAGTGATTGTAAATTCGGGCTAGCGGACTTCCTTGCAGTCTCCACAGCCGGCCGCGGCGGCATCAAGCGCCTCGTCCATGATCCGGCGGATTGTCGTCGCGCAGCGGCCGCACTGCGGGCTGCATCCGAGACACCCGTAGACCTGGCCGGCGGAACGCACCTTGTCGGCGGCTCTCACCGCGGTGCGGACGTCGTGGTCGCTCAAGACGTTGCAGGAACAGACGATCATTCTGGCCTATGGTTCTAGTGCGAATATCCGATACTTCAGTTGACGCGCGGCCGTAAAGAAAAACCGCCTCACTTTATAGTTCATCTAATCTTTCCGGTTTTGATCTGCCGCAAGCCGCGGAATTGGCGGCAAACCTTGCGTTTACCAGGCCGGGAGGGCCTCAGGCGGCCACATCGGTTAATGCATCGACAATGTCGGCGACCACCGCTTCGACCATTGTCGCCCTCGCCCATCACCCGGATGAACCGGCTCAGTGGCGCACCACCAGCCGGCCCTGGACCCTTTTCGGACATGCTCCCCTTGAAATTTGTCCGGTGCAAACTGACCATCTGATTCCCGTTCGCCACAAGATGCCATTCACCCGAACGGACGCCGATTTTTGGGAGACGACTAAAGTGTTCAAATGGTTGAGGGAGTTTTTCAGTGGCTCTCAAGCCGAACAGGACCGCGGCCTGGAAAGTTTGAAAACATATGTGGAACAGCGGCAGCAGGAGATTTTCGACGACTACCAAAAGCAGCTCGCGGCTGGCACGCTGAATCTAGCGCCCAATGACGAATCACAAGTTGATCCGCGTGAGGAGCTCAAGCGCGCACACCTTCTCATGCTTCAGGCGCAGGAATTACTCGCCATCGGCAATACCAAAGGCGCCATTGCAGCTCTCGAAGAGGCGAACAGAATCAACAAGAAATATTCGCAACGGTAATTACTTGGATGCGTGTCGGATCGTTGCAGTGCACGGCGCCGAACGAAAGGTTATGGTATCTCGCTCGTGAAGATCGCGAGTTGAACATGCCAATTCAGAGAAGCCAAGTCCCGGCAATGATCGGCGCCAGCTTGTGGGTCGTGCTCCTGTTATTGGCTCGATTTACGACCTGGCTCGATTGACTGGATGCAGGTTGGATTTCGGCGATATTCATCATAATCCTAGTTGTGTCTCTTTATTTTGGACTTAAGCGAAGGCACGAAGATTTGTGAAACCCCGCACGCTTGGTCGACATGGCGCGGCGTCGTGGTATCGGTCGATCCCGACCCACCGCGCCCATTCGCGAATGGTAATTTCCGCATCAAAATCGGCGATTGAGCCCTATTCCTGTGGTTGCCGTTTCCTGGTTTGATCTTCCGACTTTCGAACCGCAGTTGACGTGATCCTAACCGAACGTCGGACCAGGCAGACCATGTTTACAACTGACGAAGTGCGGGCCATTCCACTATTTTCCAATATACCGCCGTCTGAACTTGACCGGGTCGCAAGATCCGCAGCTGACATTCGACTTTCTGCCGGGGAGTTCGTCGTCCATGAGGGCGACGAACGCGCTTTTTATGCGGTCATATCCGGCAAATTCGAAGTGGTGAAGTTGTACGACGGTGTTCCTCGCACGCTGGGTTGGCGCGTGACGGGTAACATCTTCGGCGAGGTGCCGCTCGCGCTCGGCTCGCCGTTCCCGGCGGGATATCGGGCGGCAGAACCCTCACGGGTGCTTCGCCTCGACGTCCGGCAATATTACGAGGTCGCAGCCGTGGCACCGGATTTTGCCAGGAAGATGGGCGAGCTCGCTCAGGATCGCCTTGGTGGCTTGCAGAAGATTTCTTCGGAGCCGCCCAAGCCGCGGGTGACGATTCTCGGCCACCGCTGGGATACCGCCTGCAGCGATTTGCGGCGTTTTCTCGCCCGCAACCAGATTACATTCGAATGGGTCACGCCTGATGCGTCCGATCTGGCAGCGAAATGGCCGGGCATACGGCCTTCGGACAACGAGTATCCAGTATTGCGATTTGCGGATGGAACGTTGATCAAGCAACCGAAAACGCGCGATCTAGCACGACAGCTTGGTCTGCAGACCAGCGCCAGTCTGCCTGAATACGACGCGATGGTCATTGGCGGCGGGCCAGCGGGTCTTGCGGCGGCGGTCTACGGAGCGTCGGAAGGCCTGCGCACGGTGGTAGTCGAGCGCGAAGCGCCGGGTGGTCAAGCCGGAACATCCGCGCGAATCGAAAACTATCTCGGATTTCCAAGCGGTGTCTCGGGAGACGAGCTTGCAAGCCGCGCCCTCCAGCAGGCCAAACGGCTTGGCGCTGAAATACTTGTGACTCGCTCGGTCGAGCGCATTGATGCGACGAAGCGTGAAGTGTTTCTCGACGGTGACGAAGTTGTGCTGGCACGGACGCTGATTCTTGCGACCGGTGTCTCGTGGCGACGCCTTACCATCGAAGGCTTCGACAAGCTCATCGGCAAAGGGGTCTATTACGGGGCGTCACGCAGCGAAGTGAGCGCGACGCAAGGCCTCGACATTTACCTTATTGGCGCCGGGAATTCTGCCGGCCAAGCCGCCATTTACTTCGCCAATCACGCGCGCAAAGTGACGCTTATTGTCCGCGGCAAATCCCTGGAAGACAGCATGTCGCATTATCTGATCGAGCAGCTGCGCGGGAAATCGAATGTCGCGGTTCAATTGCAGTCGGAAGTGACGGCGGCCTACGGCGACACCCATTTAACGGCGATCGATATTCTAAACAAAGCGAGCAATACCGTGACCCGCCACGAGTGCGGCGGACTGTTCATCTTCATCGGTGCCGACGCCGAAACCGCATGGCTGCCGCCCGCTATCGCGCGGGACAAGCGCGGATACGTGCTGACCGGCGACGAAGTCGTGAAAGCGAAGCAGTGGTCAGCCAGCCGTGATCCCTATCTGCTTGAAACAAGCGTGCCTGGAGTATTTGCCTGCGGAGATGTGAGATTGAGTCCGGTGAAGCGGGTGGCGTCCGCAGTCGGAGAAGGCAGCATGGCGATCGCCTTCGTTCACCAGTATCTCGCCAATGAAGGACACACGAGGAGTGCTGGAACATAGCTGCTGGTGACAATCGGTTTGGTCGTTATCGGCACAACTCGGACCTCCCCGATGTTTACTTTCGCGCCGCTATCGGGCCAGAGCGGACATCAAACGCATCCGACGCGGGCGTCTGATTGTTGCTTGCCTGACCCTGACGACCTTGCGCCGCTTCACGACAAGATAGTGATGGCTCATTTTTTTGTCCCTCACGAGATGATCAAACGGCCGCCAATGCCGCACCGCCTACTGCGCAGAAAACGACGACCAGCCATGGCGGCGTCTTCCACACGAAAAGGAGCAGGAAGGCGATGCAACCAAGTGCGAAATCTCGTGCGTTGGTAATCCCTGTAGTCCACACTGGGTTGTAAAGCGCGGCGAGCAGAAGACCAACGACCGCGGCATTAACGCCGCGCAACGCAGACTGCGCCCACGGTTGCCTTCGAAGATCGTCCCAGAAAGGCAGCGGGCCAATCACCAGCAGGAAAGAAGGCAAAAACATCGCGAGCAAGCACAATGCAGCGCCAATCCATCCATTTGGTTCCGGCCCCATGATCGCTCCGAGATAAGCCGAGAACGTGAAGAGCGGTCCTGGCACGGCTTGGGCTGCGCCGTAGCCGGCGAGAAATTCATCGTTGCTCACCCAGCCTGGCGGAACCACGGCAGCTTGAAGTAGCGGAAGCACGACGTGACCGCCGCCAAACACGAGGGAGCCGGCGCGATAGAACGCCTCGAACACACGAATAATGTGGTTGGGATAGATTGAAAGGATCAAAGGCAGCCCGATCAGGACTGCAAAGAACATGACGATGGCAATGATGGCAACGGTGCGGGTGACAGCATGCGGCATCGCCACATGATCGGTCGGTGCATGTGTACGCAGCAAGGCAATTCCGGCGAGGCCACCGAGCAGGATAGCTCCAATCTGACCCCATGCTGTCGGCACGGCCAAGACCATCGCGGCTGCCACAACCGCAAGGGTCGCACGCTCGCGATCCGGTGCCAGCGACCTCATCATCGACAGTACGGCTTGGGCAACCACTGCTACGGCGGCGACCTTCAAGCCATGCAGCCAGCCGCTGCCGAGAGCGTCGCCGAATGTCTCAATTCCATATGCGAACAATACGAGAAGAATCGCAGAGGGCATGGTAAAGCCAGCCCAAGCCGCAAGCGCGCCCAGATAGCCAGCGCGTGATAGCCCAATTGCGATTCCGATCTTGCTGCTGGCAGGTCCCGGGAGGAACTGACACAACGCAACCAAGTCGGCATACATTTTCTCGTCGAGCCAACGGCGCCGAACGATGTATTCGTCATGAAAGTATCCGAGGTGAGCGATGGGACCGCCAAAAGACGTAAGACCGAGGCGCAACGAAACTCGTAATACTTCGATGGCAGAGCCGCGTTGTGTCATGACGCGTCTGGATGGGTTGATTCAAGCGTCGTGAAACGGCTGATGCCCGATTGTCCGTCACGTGCACACATATTGGCCCATCATCCCGGCGTCCTCGTGTTCGAGAACGAGACAATGATACATGAAAGGATACTCTCTTGCCGCTGGCTGATTGAAAACAACGAGGAGTTCGGCTGTCTCCTCGACGAGAACCACGTCTTTCCAACCGGCGAGATGGGCTGGCGGTGGCGCACCCTTTAAAGACAAAATTCGAAAGGACGCACCGTGCACGTGGAATGGATGAGCCATTCCAAGCGATACGATTTCCCACACTTCGGACGTTTCAAGCTTGGTTTCAACGTCGATACGGGCCATGTCATGGCTCTTGCCGTTGATGCACAATGCATGACCCGTTTCCATTTCGATTCCGGTGGGCGGCCTACCCAGGCACATGTAGTTTTGCAGTACGAATTGACGATGGTTTATCGCTTTGGAGGGATCTGCCGCAGGGGGCTCGATGAGGTGGACTGGGATGGTCTTAACTGTCCCTCGTTTCGAACTTGGTTCAAAGCGCATGACGGGCACATAATCAGCGGCGCCATTCTGCGAAATCGCGCCAAAAATGCCCATGACCTCATCAGGACCGCTCTCAAGCACGACGGGTTTGCCGCTTGAAAAGTCGACAAGGATTTCGAAGCGCTCAGCGGGTGAAATCCTCAGCTGATTTACCGCAACCGGCTTTGGCAGAAAGCCGGAGTCTGACGCTATGACGTGAAATTTGCGGCGATCGCTAAAGCGCAGCTCATAGTTTTGGGCATTGGCGGCGTTGAGTAGTCGCAAGCGCACTACACCGCGTGGAACCATTGCACGAGGCGCAATTACTCCATTGACAACGACGGTGTCGCCACGGGCTCCGTAAATGATCGAAAGGTTGTCAAGTTCATACGTAAGCGATCCGTCCGCATCGATCGAGCGATCCTGAATGATGATTGGCAAATCATCGAAGCCATAGGTATGAGGCAGACCAAGACGACCGTCTATCCCGTCGTCAACAACGATCAACCCCGCGAGGCCCATGTAGATTTGCCGACCTGTATCGTGGTGCGGATGAGGGTGATACCACGCTGTCGTCGCAGGTTGCGTCACCTTCAGTCTGGGGCGCCATGTATCGCCCGCTTTAATGACCTGATGCGGACCGCCGTCAACGTCACCCGGCATCAACAGGCCGTGCCAGTGCACCGTTGTGTCACTGTCAAGCGCATTCTCGACCGTCATCTCCACCTCAGCGCCGCGCCGCAACCGTATCACCGGTCCAAGGATTGGTCCCGAATAGCCGTAAGTACGCGCCGGCTTGCCCTTCAAGAACGCATGGCGACCCGGCGCCGCTTTTAATTTCAGGGCGTTACCCTGCTTCGCTGCATCAATCAGCGGAGGAAGCGGAAACTGCGTCGTGAAGCGGCTGGGCTCGCCTTGCACGAGCCTAGCCCCGACGAGACCGCCTGAAAGGAACGAGGCGGCTCCGATAGCAAACTGGCGGCGGTTTATCATCGATCTGGGTGTATTTAAGGCGAGTCTTATAAAGAACTCTCTCGAAAAATAGCAGGCTCAGATTGTGTTGTTATCAGACGCTGTCCATGTCGCTCATGGCGCAACTCGGACCTGGCGATGTATGCTTTCGCGCCGTTCTCGACCAGCACCTTGTCGTCGCCCTCGCCCATCACCCGGATCACCGGCTCGGTGCCCGCCTGACGGCCGCACCACCAGCCGCCCTCGCTGGCTCAGAGTGGTAATTTCCGCAGCGCAAATTGGCTGTCGAACCCTATTTCGCCGGCGGCAATTTCCTGATTTGATCGGATGGGGTGGGCGGAATTGCTAAGGAGGTCAGATTGCGTGACCTCGTCCGACTGCGGAACGTTATCCGCATATTTCTGGGTCTTGGGATTTTCCCAATTTTACTCGTGCCGGCGCTAGCGCAGACGAATGCGTTTGTCGCTCCCCCGCGGACTATTGCCGACATCACCGCGATAATTGACCAGGAGAAGCCGGACCCAAAGGTTACAGAGCGACTGCGCGCGGAGGCCGAAGCAAAGATACCCAGCAATGCGTCACGCGACGCGCTCGCGAAGGTATATTATCAGCGATGTATTGCTCGCAGCACATTGGGGCAGATGCGCGAAGCTGTCGCGGATTGCGAAAAGGCGGTGGAATTTGGTCAGGGCTCGCTCAATGTGACCGACTTCGGCCGTATGCAGCAGGGTCTGGCCCTTCAATACTTTTCATCGGGCGATCTTAAGAAAGCGCTTGAAGCATCCTTGCAGAGAATGCGCACCGCGAACGCTGGCTCCCGAGGATGGCTATTCAACACCTACAAGTCCATTTCGGCTCTCTACATTCAGCTCGGCAATTTAAATCTCGCTGAGACCTATGTGCGCAATAATTTGGCGTTGATCCAAGAAGCGCGCGGCTGGCGGAGCTATGGCGCTTACAGGCGGCCGACTTGGGAACGCCAAGTGGAAACGGCGCGTGCCGATCTCTACGAAGCGCGCGGCCAATTCCGCGAAGCGGAAGCTGCTTATCGGCGCGCTGAGGTTTGGATGCACGAAAACATTCGGCTACTCCACACCTATGATTTCATGCCGCCTCCGCCGGATCAGCTCGAGCAAACGACCGATTTTTTGATCGCCGCACAGGGCCGCGTGAAAGCAAGGCAGGGCCGCCTGGCAGAAGGTGAGGCCGATGTTCGCCGAGCATTGCTGAGCCGGCTCAAAGCAACGGGAAAATACAATCTGCAAACCACAAAATATATTGGCTTTTTGGCAAACTTGCTGGTCGAGCAAGGACGGTTTCAGGAAGCTGAGCAACTCACGCGTAGACAACTTGAGATTCAGCAGACGCTCGGCGTCACGAAGGACAGTCAACTTTATGCCGACGTTTTGAACCAGCTTGCATCGAACCTCAATTTGCAAAACCGCTGGCCCGAGGCGGCGCAAGTCTATGTCGAACTGGATGAAGCGACCAAGGGCTGGGAGCCGGCGCGGCGCGAAGCCTTAACGCTCAATACTGAGCATGTCGTCACACTCTTCAATACCAACAATATTGATGCCGGCATCGCGGCGGCCGAACGGTTGTTAAGCCGCGACACAGCGCTATTTGGCCAACAGCATGTCAACACAGCGCTCGCGCGCGGACTTTTGGCAATTGGCCTTGCCAAGGCCAATCGCGATACGGGCGCGTTGCGCGAGTTCAAGTTGGCAGTGCCGATACTAATGACGCAATCGCGCGAGAGCGATGATGACAATCCCACCGTTAAGGTGGCTCGAGAGCTTCGAGTGCAATTCGTTGTCGAAGCCTATGTCGCACTGTTGGCCCGGCTTAAGGCAGGTTCGGGAGCTGATGAGGCAAACGAGAGTTTTAAGTTGGTCGACATAATTCGCGGTCAATCCGTACAGCGGGCGCTCACCGCTTCGGGCGCGCGAGCATCGACACGCAACCCGGCGCTCGCCGAGCTAGTGCGCAAGGAGCAGGACCTTGAAAAGGAACTCGGAGCACAGCTTGGGCTCCTGAACAACGTACTCGCTCTCCCACCCGAGCAACGCGACGACAAGGCACTAAAATCACTGCAAGGAGATATCGACAAGCTGCGCAGCGTACGCGATGGAGCCAAGAAGGAGCTGGCAAGTAAATTCCGAGACTACGCCAGTTTGGTTGAGCCAGCGCCACCATCGGCGGACGACATCCGCGTTGTGCTGCGGCCCGATGAGGCATTTGTGTCGATCTACTTCGGGCGTGAGGCAAGCTTCGTGTGGGCGGTACCCAAGAACGGGCCCATGACCTTTTCTTCCATTCAAATAACCGAAGGGGAGATCGAAACAACGGTCGCTAAATTGCGCGAGGCGCTTGAGCCTAACGTCGCTTTGATTTCTGAAATCCCGCCATTCGATGTTGCGTTGGCTCATGAACTCTATGCGATAGTGCTCAAGCCGGTGGAAGCCGGCTGGCGCCCGGCCAAGAACCTGATCGTTGCGACTAATGGGGCACTCGGATTGTTGCCGCTCGGGCTTCTGCCGACGGCTCCAGCCGAGGTCAAAACCGAATCCGGCACGCCATTTGCCGGCTATCGCGATGTTGCGTGGCTTGCCCGCACGCATGCGGTCACCCTGGTGCCCTCGGCAGCCGCGTTGCGCACGCTTCGGCAATTGCCGCCTGGTTCAGACAAGCGCGATCGCATGATCGGCTTTGGTGATCCGATCTTCAGCAAGGACCAGATTGGAGCCACTGCTTCGAAGACAGAGTTGCAGCAGGACGCCCAACTCGGTACCCGCGGAATACCGCTGGTGCGACGAGCCGCGCCGCAGACTGAAGGTGTCAATAGCGCACAGCTTTCGCTCCTGCCACGGTTGCCGGACACAGCTGACGAACTTAGATCGATCGCGCTCGCCTTGCAGGCTGATCCGGCCAAGGTCCTTAACCTCGGCATAGCCGCCAACGAGGAGACGGTCAAAAAGTCTGATCTGTCGAGATACCGCACCATAGTGTTCGCGACACACGGGTTGGTGCCCGGCGAACTTGATGGCCTGCATCAGCCAGCGCTGGCCTTAAGTGCCCCAGATCTGGCCGGCGTGGCTGGCGATGGCCTGCTCACGATGGACGAAATTCTCGCATTAAAGCTCGATGCGGACTGGGTGGTGCTGTCGGCCTGCAATACCGGCACCGGGGCGGGCGCCGGCGCGGAAGCGGCTTCGGGCTTGGGACGTGCGTTCTTCTACGCCGGCACCCGGGCCATTCTCGTGACCAACTGGTCGGTGCATTCGCAGTCGGCCCGCCAACTCGTGAGTGATCTATTCGCCCGTCAAGCCACAGATTCTAAGATCACCCGCGGCGAAGCGCTGCGGGCGGCTATGATGGCGCTACTCGATAGTCCCGGGTTCACCGATAATGACGGCAAGACCATTTTCACCTATGCGCATCCGCTGTTCTGGGCGCCCTACTCAATCATCGGCGACGGCGGGTGATGTCCGTTTGGTGCAGTGCACTTGGTCGGCTGTTGGCACCCGGCCCGGCGACCTTGCGACGCTTCAAGCCGCAACGTCGGTCAGCGCATCGACGATGTCGTCGACCACCGCCTCGACCAGGGTCTTGTCGTCGCCCTCGCCCATGACGCGGATCACCGGCTCGGTGCCCGACGGCCGCACCACCAGCCGGCCCTGGCCGTTGAGCTTCTTCTCCGCGCTCTTGATCGCCGAGCGCACCTTGGCGTTTTCCAGCGGCTTGCCGCTGCGATAACGGACGTTGCGCATCACCTGCGGCAGCGGATCGAAGCGGTGGCACACCTTCGACACCGGTTGTCCGAGCTTCTTGACCACGGCGAGCAATTGCAGCGCCGTCACCAGACCGTCGCCGGTCGTGCTGTAATCCGACAGGATGATATGGCCGGACGGCTCGCCGCCGACGTTGAAGCCGCTCGTGCGCATCTCGTCGAGCACATAGCGGTCGCCGACCGGCGCGCGCACGAGCTTGATGCCGATGTCCGCCAGATGCCGTTCAAGGCCGAGGTTCGACATCACCGTTGCAACGACACCGTCACCCGCGAGCCGGCCGTCCTCGCTCCAGCTTTCGGCGATTACGGCGAGGACTTGGTCGCCGTCGATCAGGTGCCCGCTTTCGTCCACGATGACCACGCGATCGCCGTCGCCATCGAGGGCGATGCCGATATCCGCCCTCACTTCGCGCACCTTCTGGACGCACGCCTGCGGCGCCGTCGAGCCACATTCGTGATTGATGTTGAAACCGTCGGGATCGACCCCGATCGGAACCACGTCGGCGCCGAGCTCCCACAGCGCGTTGGGCGCAACCTTGTAGGCCGCGCCATGGGCGCAATCGACCACGATGCGCAGACCCGCGAGCGACTGATTGCGCGGCAGCGTTCGCTTCGCGAATTCGATGTATCGCTCGTGCGCGCCGTCGACGCGTCTGGCGCGGCCGATGTCCGCCGGTTTGGCGAGCCGTTTGCCGACCTCGGTATCGAACAGCTGTTCGATCTCGTGCTCGACGACGTCGGACAGCTTGTAGCCGTCCGGTCCGAACAGCTTGATGCCGTTGTCGTCGTAGGCGTTATGCGACGCCGAAATCATCACCCCGAGATCCGCGCGCATGGAGCGCGTGAGCATGGCGACGGCCGGCGTCGGCATCGGGCCGAGCAACAGCACATCCATGCCGACGGAGGTGAAGCCCGCGACCAGTGCGGTTTCGATCATGTAGCCGGAAAGCCGCGTGTCCTTGCCGATCACCACGCGATGGCGATGTTCCCCGCGCTGAAACTGCAGCCCGGCGGCCTGCCCGACCTTGAGCGCCAGCTCCGGCGTGATCACGCCGTTGGCTGGGCCGCGGATGCCGTCGGTGCCAAAGTATTTACGAACCACTTCCGCAGTCCCCCGAATAGCTGTCGTCGCACCTGGCTTTTGCGGACTCGATATTATTGCCATCCCGGCTTCGGTTGTTGCGAATATTCGCAGCAGCGTAACCGAAACCGGCGGCAGCCGGTTCTCTATTATTTCTAAACACTTATGATGGCCCGAACAACCCTCCGGCGGCGCCCGTCCGGCCGCCTTAAGCGTCATCGGATCGATTGTGACGCGTCTAATCGGCCGGTTTCTTGATTTTCATGTCGTACGGCGACTGGGGCGGCTGGATCACGTTGATGGGGTCGGACGCCGGGAACGTGTCCTCCAGCCCCTCTTCGAGCGAACGTTCGAGCCTGTCCCGTTCCTGCTCATCGACCGTGCGCCGCTTGTCATCGGGGCGGAACCGGTCCGACCTGGCATCGCTGGCGGCTGGCATAGGTACACTCCTTGTCTCCCTGACGGGCACTCCTGCCTGAGAGATAGAATGTGCGGCGCAGCGCGAAGTTCCCAGGGACAGGCACGCTGTGACCGGCCGCATTTGACCTCCGGCGTTAACGGACGTTTGATGCTATCGATCGATTTGCGGCGATGAGGGGCCGGACATGAAGGACATCACCTGCATCGAGGATTTGCGGCGTCTTGCCCAGCGCAAGGTGCCGAAAATGTTCTTCGAATACGGCGAAGCCGGCTCCTATGCGCAGGAAACGTTGCGCGCCAATCGCGCCGACATGGAGCGCATCAGGCTGCGGCAACGCGTGCTGATCAACGTCGACAAACGCGACACCGGCACCAAAATTCTGGGCGAACCGGCGGCGGCGCCGCTCGCACTCGGCCCGATCGGGCTCGGCGGCATGATGCACGGCGACGGCGAAATCCTCGCCTGCCGCGCCGCGCAGGCCGCCGGCATCCCCTACACGCTCTCCACCATGTCGGTGAATTCGATCGAGGACGTCGCCGGCGCGGTCGACCGGCCGTTCTGGTTCCAGCTCTACGTCATGCGCGACCGCGGCTTCGTGCGTGAGCTGATCCAGCGCGCCGCCGCCGCCAAATGCAGCGCCCTCATGCTCACCGTCGACCTGCAGGTGCTCGGCCAGCGCCACGTCGACGTCCGCAACGGCCTCACCGTGCCGCCTGAAATCAAGATCAGGAACATCATCGACATCGCCACCAAGCCGGCCTGGGCGATCTCGATCCTCAGGGGCAAGCGCAAGACCTTCGGCAACCTCGCCGGCCACGTGAAGGGCATGGAGAACGTCAACTCGCTCGCGCAATGGACCGCGAGCCAGTTCGACCCGACGCTGAGCTGGAAGGACGTCGAATGGATCAAGAGCCTGTGGCCGGGAAAGCTGTTCCTGAAAGGCATCCTCGACGTCGACGACGCCAAGACCGCGGTCAAGACCGGCGTCGACGCCATCAGCGTCTCCAATCACGGCGGGCGGCAGCTCGACGGCGCGCCGTCCGCCATATCGGCGCTGCCCAAGGTGGTCGACGCGGTCGGCAGCGACATCGAGGTGATGTTCGACGGCGGCGTCCGCACCGGCCAGGACATGATGCGCGCGCTAGCGCTCGGCGCGCGCTCGTGCATCGTCGGCCGCTCCTACATCTACGGCCTCGGCGCCGGCGGCGAGGCCGGCGTCGCGCGCGCGATCGAGATTCTCCGCACCGAGCTCGACGTCACCATGGCGCTGTGCGGCGTGAAATCGATCAAGGAGATCGACCACCGCGTGCTCGCCGATTACGACGAGCGGCGCAACGCGCGCGGCTGAAGGTTTTTGAGGCGGAACTTACGGCGATGCGATTCAGTTGGACCGGCCTGATCCTGGCGCCCTTGGCCGTGCCGGTGATCTTCAGCACGGTGATGCTGACCCTCCTTCACGCCAACATGCCGGCGCTGATGTTCCTGCTTCTGCTCGTCCTGAGCTGCGTCGTGTCCTACGGCACCACGATCTTGCTCTTCCTGCCCTGTCTGTTTCTGCTCTCGCTATGGCGGCCGATGACCGGCTTCAAGGTCTGCCTCTTGGGACTGGTGCTGGGGACCCTCGCCTACGTGCCGGTGTCGCTCATGGATTGGAAGGCGAGCGGACCCGATTCCGGCCCTCCGACCGAGAGCTTCTTTTCATTCTTCCCGCGCTGGGCCGCGGATCCGACCACGGCGATATTTCCGCTCGCCGGGCTGGTCACGGCCGGACTCTATTGGTGGCTGGGCACGCGGCGCGCATCGCGCGGCTGATCGGCTTTGGGAGATTGGCGACGTTGTGAAAGTGCGAGAGGATTGCGAATCGCAACTACAACAGGCCGCTGACTGCCATGAAAAAATTTCTGCTTCCGGTCTTGCTTGTCGTCTCGCTGATCGTTGCGGGCATGATTGCCTTCACCATTTTCAACCAGAGAACCATAGTCAGATTTTTACTCGCGACAGGCCTATCGTATGAGGCTTGGTTTTATGGTTTGGGACTGGTGTGGCTTGGCTTGCTGGTGGCCGCTCTCGGCTTCTGCGGCCGCAAAGGTGTCTTGCTCCTGCTCGGCGCGCCGACGGGTATGTTCCCGACGCTCCATTTTGTTTTCGTGGTTTTGCGCTGCTGCTAAGGGGTAGCTTCCCGGTCCGAATTCAAACTGACCCACGACCTGTCTCGCGCACCGCTTGCATCACGGCTGATGCGGACTATATTCCTAGCCATGCGCCCGCCGATTTTTGCTTCGATTTCGCGCCTGTCCGTGCGGCCCGACTCCGATGACCCCGACGCGATCGTCGGCCCGCGGCCGCGCGGCTCGCGCCGTCCGCACACCGACGCGAGGGTCGCGGCCGTGCGCCGCCTGATCGAGCAGACCACGCTGACTTACGCGCAGATCGCGGCGCGAACGGGCGTGGCGCGCGCCTCGATCTGCCGCTGGACGCGCGACGGCGGCTGGAAGCGGCCGCCGTTTGCGCCGCGCGCGACCGACACCGTGCCGACCGCGCGCGCAAGCCTCAAGCTCAAGATGCGCACGCTCGCAGCCCGGCTTGCGGCGCTCGCCGAACGCCATCTCCGCGAGCTGGAGCAAACGCCGGGCGTCGATCTCGACAAGCTCGCCGAGGCGCTGGAGCTGTTCAAGATGGCCAAGCTCGCCGCGCTGCCGCACCATCGCCCGCGCAAGCGGCGCCGCTCGACCCAAAATCCGTTTGCTCCGCCTCGTCCTGAGGAGCCCGCCGAAGCGAAAGCAAAGGCGGGCGTCTCGAAGGATGAGGCCGATCGAGAAAGGAGCGATCGGGGTCTGCGCCCGATCGCGCAGCTCTGCGTCGGCGACGTGGACCTGCATCGCGCCCCGCGCGCGGCGATCGAGGATTTCCTCGCCCACCGCGAACCGCCGCCGAAAGAGGCCTTGCCGCGCCGCAGCCGCGCCCGCCGCGCCAAACGCGACGAGTATCACGCGTGATCTCAGCTATGTCATCCTTAATATACGCGAGATACTCTGCCTTGTTAGCGAGTAGCCCGGATGAGCGTCAGCGAAATCCGGGACAGCGGTTCCTCACGCAATCCCGCATGTCGCTTCGCTCATGCGGGCTACGCTTGATCACAAGGCACGCAAGATCGCTACGAGTCCAGGAAATCATCAGGCAACTGAATCCGGTCTGCCAGCATGGTTTCCCATCTGCCTTCCAGATGAATCAGCGCATAGCGCCTTTCGTTTGCGTCTTTTTTTGGCAAAAGACACATGAGCCCAACTACAAACACCAAATCAGGCCGCCCTCGTTCGCGCAGCAATTGCTTATGACTTCCCATGTGGCACAGATAACCATGCTGCTCGAGTTCATTGCAAAGATCGACGAAGTTGCGAGCATATTGCAGACGGTCCGACATACTGCAATCGTTCCAAACGTTATTTAAATCCTTGATCCAGTCCGCCATTGACGCACCGGTTTCTTGGGCCGCCTCATCCTGCACTTGAGACGTATCGAAACGAAACGCATGGCGTTGGTCGAACGCATTCAGGAAATCCTGAGAAGTGCGAATCGGATCAGTGGGGACCACCACTGTCTTGCGTATCGACCGAGCAATTTCCGCCTTTTGACGTGCCTCCTCTTCAGGCGTCGGCTTTTCGAAATATCTGATATCTATTTTGAAGGCCCTGGCGAGGCTGCGTAGCGTTTGCTCGTCCGGCGTATGTCGCCCGCTTTCAATCTTTTCGATTGTGCGAGTCGTCAGACCTGCCGCGTCAGCGACATTCTCTTGCGTGAGACGATGCATCTTCCGCAGAAATTTTACTTGCCGGGCAATGTAGGCCGGGTCCCGTTCCATGACTTCCATGATTGTCCTCCATTGAACTGATGCAATGGATCATGTTGAAGTCGAGCCCAAATGTCCCCGAACGCTACCCGAACGCTTGGGAATGCGAAACGACAAGAAACTTCCTCCACATACTCTGCACAGTCGAATTCTATTGAGAATTATCTAACCAAGTCAGTTAGATATTGTTACGTAAATTCCCAAAAGGGCGCGCGTGCCGCCCGCCCCCTACTCCTCCTTATACCCATACGCCTGCGCGTTGCCGGTGGCGCCGTAGTATTTGAAGGGGAGGAATTTTCCGGTCATGCCGATCTTCACCCGGTCGCCCTTCGGGTCGGGCTGCCGCTCGATCATCATGTCGAAGTCGATCGCCGACATGATGCCGTCGCCGAATTCCTCCTCGATCAGCGCCTTCCACGCCGGCCCGTTCACCATCACCAGCTCGTAGAAGCGGTAGATCAGCGGATCGGTCGGCGGCATGGCCATGCCTTCGCCGCGCATCGGCACCTCGTTGAGCAGGCTCTGCTCGGCCTTGGTGAGCCCGAACAGCTTGGCCGCCGCCGCCGCCTGCGGCTTGGTGAGCTTGTGGTTGCCGAGCAGCGCCCCGGTGATCAGCACCGGCGACATGCCGCCGATCTGCTCGCAGACGTATTTCCACGTCCAGCCCTTCTCGCGCTTGATGTCGAGCAGCTTTTCGGTGAGTGCGGCGCGGTTCATTTCGTTCCTCCCTTCGCGTTCAGTGTCAAAGCAACCTCGGCCCGTTCCCTCCCCCCTTGTGGGGGAGGGTTAGGGAGGGGGGGTCGTGCGAGGATGCATCGAGGTTGCAGCAACGAACCACCCCCACCCCCGACCCCTCCCCACCAAAAGGGCGTTCACGCCCGTCTTCGACGGGCTGTGGGGGAGGGGAGCACGCTGAGTTCGCGGCTCGCCGGGCATCGATTCGAGCGCGACACGTCGTGATCATTTTAATGCGCACTGCCATGCCCGGCGAGCCGCAGCACTGTGGTCTCGGCGGCGAGCACCGGCTCGACGCTCGGGCGCACGACCGGCACCTGGCGCGGATCATAGGTCCCGCGCATCTCCCTGGCAAAGCTCCTGCTGCGCGCCACCAGGAAATCGATGATGTGATTGCGCACGGCGTAGTAGAGCGGATGCTTGTGCACGTCGGCGCGCGCGCGCGCCTTCGGCAGCGGATTCTCCACGATCTCGGCGAGCACCGCGCCCGGGCCGTTGGTCATCAGCACGATGCGGTCGGCGAGATAGATCGCCTCATCCACGTCGTGCGTGATCATGAACACGGTCTGCCCGGTTTCCTGGCAGATGCGCCGCACCTCGTCCTGCAAGGTGCCGCGCGTGAGCGCGTCGAGCGCCGAGAACGGCTCGTCCATCAGCATGATCTTCGGCTCGATCGACAGC
>Ga0187765_10000235_pt1 | contig 19729 bp, 17 predicted proteins | sample 0216_QUI02_MP05__3_FD_133018 | JGI IMG/M metagenome (GOLD analysis project Ga0187765, IMG submission 133018) | Tropical peat soil microbial communities from peatlands in Department of Meta, Colombia - 0216_QUI02_MP05_10_MG | ecosystem: Environmental > Terrestrial > Soil > Wetlands > Peat ...
ACGCCCGTCGAGGAGCTCCTCCCCGACCTCCTCGCCGGCAAGGGAGACATCGCCGCCGGCCTGCTCACGGTGACGCCGGAGCGGCAGCGGGAGGTGGCCTTCGCGCGCCCCCACATCACCAAGGTCGACCAGGTGATCGTCCGGCACAAGGACGCCGAGCCCCTCCAGTCGCCGGACGGGCTCTCCGGCCGCGCCGTCCACGTCCTCTCCGGCTCGAGCCAGGCCGAGCACCTGCGGGCGCTCAGCGACCGGCTGGTGGCGCGCGGCCGCGCCCCGGTGCAGGTGGTGGAGCTCCCCTCCCCCGCCTCGCGCGAGGACCTGCTGCACATGCTCAACGCCGGGATGTTCTCCTACGCGGCGATGGACCGCTTCCTCGCCGAGGCCTGGAGCCAGGTGTTCACCGAGGTGAAGGTGGAGGAGGCGGTGAAGATCGCCACCGACGGCCAGATCGCCTGGGCCCTCCGGCCGGGCAACCCGGCCCTGCTCGCGGCCGTGAACGGCTTCGTCTCCCAGCGCTCCCAGGAGGCGCGGGCCACCTCGGCGGTGATCTTCCGCCGCTACTACCAGGGCGGGAAGCGGCTCCTCAACGCCGTCGGCCCGAGCCAGCTCGAGCAGCTCCGCGACCTCGCCTCCCTCTTCCGCGAGGCCGGGGATCGCTACGGGTTCGACTGGCTCCTGCTCGGGGCCCAGGCGCTGCAGGAGTCCCAGTTCGATCGGAAGGCCCACAACCCGAGCGGCGCCGTGGGGCTCATGCAGGTGCTCCCCCGCACCGGCGAGCAGATGGGGTACCCGGACGTCGAGTCGCCGCGCTCCAACGTGCTCGCCGGCGCCGCCTACATGAACTACCTGCGCCAGACCTTCTTCGAGGACGCCGCGCTCGACCCGGCCGAGCGCATCTACTTCTCGCTCGCCGCCTACAACGCCGGTCCGCACCTCATCCGCGACCTGCGCGGCCGCGCCAAGCGCATGGGGCTCGACCCCGCGAGGTGGTTCGGGCAGGTGGAGGTCGTCGCCCAGCACGTCATCGGCGACGAGACGGTGGAGTACGTCGCTAACATCAACCGCTACTACCTCGCCTACCGCCTGAGCAGCGAGGTGATCCCCTCCGCCCCCGGCGCCGGGAAGTAGCCACCCGCCGGCGGGGGACCTTCAGGCGTCTCCGGGCGCCCCCCGCCGCGCTCGCGCGGCCCCGCGCCTCGCCGCCGTGCACTCGACGAGGAAGTCGAGGAAGACGCGAACCTTCGGGACGAGCCCGTGCCGCGTCGGGAACACGGCGCGCACCTCGACCTCGGGGCCGTCCCAGCCCGGCAGCACCGGCACGAGTTCCCGCGCCGCCACCCGCCGGACCGTGGACCAGTCGGCGGCCAGGAGGATGCCGGCGCCGGCCAGGGCCGCCTCCTCGAGCGGGGTGATGTCGTTGCACACCAGGACCGGGGCGAGGGGAACGGCCACGCTGCGCCCCGCCCGCCGGAGGGTCCACTCGAAGCGAGCGGGCGCGCCTCCCCCCGCGTAGAGGAGGGCGTCGTGGCCCTCCAGGTCCGCGGGCGACCGGGGGGTGCCGCGGCGGCGGAGGTAGGCGGGGCTCGCGAAGAGGCCGGTCCCGGTCGTGCCCACCCGCCGCGCGGAGTGGGTCGAGTCGGCGAGCGGCCAGGGGGAGAGGGCCACGTCGGCGCCCTTCGCCACCAGGTCCTCGGGCTCGTTGCGGAGCGTGAGCCAGACGCGGACGTCGGGATAGCGCGCCAGGAACTCGGGGAGGGAAGGCAAGAGGACCTCGCGGGCGAGGGTGTAGGGGCAGGTGACGCGCAGGGTGCCGCGGGGCCGGTCGCTGAACTTCCCCACCGCCGCCTCGGCCTCGGCGACCTCCTCCTCGATCCGGGCGCACCGCTCCTGGAACAGGGCGCCCACCTCGGTGAGGGAGACCCGGCGGGTGGTGCGCTGCAGGAGGCGGACGCCGAGGCGATCCTCCAGCGCGCGGACCTTCCGGCTCACCGTGGCCTTGGGGACGTGGAGGGCGCGGGCGGCGCCGACGAAGCTCCGCCGCGCCGCCACCGCCGCGAAGACCCGCATCTCGCCCAGGTCGATTGTCTCGTCCATGGAACAATGAATCTAGCATTGGCATCTTTATCTCGAAAGCCTCCGAGCCATATCTTGCCCTTCGAAAGGAGGACGACCCTATGGACAGGGCCATTCCACACCGCAGCGCGAGGGCAGGGACGGGAGCCCCCGGCCTCTACGACCCCCCCTCCTTCCTCTGCCCGGTCTGCGCCGAGGACCTCTTCGAGGGAGGGGAGATCCGGCAGCGCCCGTGCTCCCACGTGCCGCTCGTGGGCCGCCCGGGCACGCTCTACTGCTACGACCGCCGGATGGAGCGGATGGTGATCGACGCCTGGAGGAGCTCCGCCGGCAACGGGGCTCGCACGCTCGACCTGCTCCGGGAGAGGCTCGACCCGGGCTTCCTCGTCGCGGAGCTCCTCGACGCCGCCCCGGGGGAGGAGGGGCCGGTGACGGTGGTCGTCGACCTCCACGGCGCGTGGCCGGGGTAGTCCCCCCGCCCGGCGCCGGGCGGGGCGTATCGCCCCGGCCCCTCGCCGCCGCTCCCGCGAGCCGCTAGAGTTCGCCCATGGAAGAACGCCCCGCCGGGACCGGCCGGCCCCTCCCCCGCCTCGCCGCCTCGCTCCTCGCCGCCGCGCTCGCCTCGGGCTGCGCCTCCATGCGCGCGGCCGAGGCCCGGGACGAGTACCTGGCGAAGGCGCTCGGCGCCTTCGAGTACCCGAAGTCGTGCCTGGAGCTGTGGCCGAGCGTGGTCCGGCTGCTCGCGGGCAAGGGCTACTCGCTCGTCGGCGGGGACCGGACCGTCGCCGGCCAGCCTCCCCAGGGGGGCTTCTCGAACACGGTGTCGGCCGGCTACGAGACCCGGGGGACCGGGGGCGGCGACCTCACGGTGGGCACCGACTGGAATCGCTCCTGGACCCGCTACGTGGCGAACGGCACCCTCACCGGACCGGCCTCCTGCCAGGTCTCCTTCACGCGAATCTGGAAGGACTCGGTCGACATGGCCGGCGAGAACTCCGCCGACAGCCCGCAGATGGAGCTCGACCTCCTGAAGAGCGTGGACCCCGCCGCCGCGGCCCGCATCGAGGCCCAGGCGCCCAAGGGCTGAGGGGCCCCCGCCGGCGGCCGCCTCAGCGAGCTCTCCTTTTGCCCGGCCGGGCGGCGCGGCGCGGCGCGCGGGCCCTGCCCCGCCTGCTCCCGGCGAGGAGGGATCGCGCGAAGTCGTCCGCCTTTTCCCGGTGGGCCCCGCTCTCGATCTCGCGCACCCGCACGGCGAGCCGCTCCTCCGGGCGGCGCCCGGCGAGGGCGCTCATCTGCCCGAACACCCGCTCCGCACCCATCCCGCCGTGGGTGAGGAAGAAGGCGAGGCGCCCGAGCCGCTCCCGCTCCACCCACAGGTACGTCCGCACCGGCGTCGACACCGAGGCGTACCAGACCGGCGTTCCGACGACGACCAGGTCGTAGCCGGACGGGTCGAGCCGCGGGGTCGCGATCTCGGAGGAGACCCCGAAGATCGCCTCGAGCGCGCTGCGCAGGTACCCGAGGGCTCCGGCGCGGCCCGAGGGCTCGCCGATCTCCTCCAGGTCCGCTCCCAGGGCCTTCCCGATCCGCCCGGCGACCTCGCGGGTGTGGCCCGATCGCGAGTAGTAGACGACGAGGGCGCGTCCCTTCCCCATCCCGGCCTCCTCCCGGCAGCTCCGCGGCTCCGAGGTCCCGCTAAGGACGCGCGCACTCCTGCCGGCCGGGCAAGCGTCGAATTGGGGGCCCCCGGCGGACGGGCCTCGGGCCCCCGCGCCCCCTTCGCGGGGAAGCGCTCTCCCGGGCGTCGCCGCCGGGCGCCCAGGCACCGCTCCCCGCCCACACCCGACCACTTGCGGGTCGGCGCACGGCGGAACAAGCTCGAGCATGACGGTCCGCAAGGTTGGCTCGAGCCGCATCCTCCGGGAGATCGGCAGGGGCGGGATGGGCGTCGTCTACGAGGCCTACCAGGAGGGGCTCGACCGGCGCGTGGCCGTGAAGGCCCTCGACGCCCGGCAGGCCCGCTCGCGGGAGTTCGTCGAGCGCTTCCGGCGCGAGGGGCGCGCCCACGCCCAGATCCGCCACCCGGCGGTGGTGGCGGTCCACGACCTGCTGGAGAAGGACGAGACCCTCTTCCTCGTCACCGAGTTCGTCGACGGCGCCGACCTGCGCCGGGTGATGGCGAACGGGGGGGCGCTCCCTCCCGACTGCGTCGCCGCCATCGGCACCCAGCTCGCCGACGCGCTCGACAGCGTGCACCAGCACTCGCTCCTGCACCGCGACGTGAAGCCCTCGAACGTCATGATCTCCCGCCGCGGCGAGGTGAAGCTCATGGACTTCGGGATCCTGAAGGACCCGATGGCGACCGAGCTCACCCGCGCCGGGGCGGTGATGGGAACGCCCGCCTACGTGGCCCCGGAGGTCCTCGAGGGAGTGCCGGCGAGCGAGCGCAGCGACCTCTGGTCGCTCGGGGTGACCCTCTACGAGCTCGCCACCGGGCGGCGGCCCTTCCTGGGGAACGACTTCAACGAGCTCTTCGCCTCGGTGCGCAAGGCGAGCCCTCCCCCGGTCCGCAGCCTCGTGCCCGGCTTTCCCCGGCGCCTGGCGCGCGCCATCGAGCGCTGCCTCGCGAAGCGCCCCTCGCGCCGCTTCGAGACGGCGGCCACCATGGCGCGCGAGTTGGCGGCCTGCTCGGCGCGCCTGCTCGGCGAGGCGCGCCCGCAGGAGCGCCTGCGCGGGATGATGTTCGAGCGCAACCTGGGAGAGGCCCGGCCGGCCCGCCGCGGCGGGAGCGCCGACCCGGCGCCGCCGGCGGCCCCCATCCCCAGGCGCTCCGGCGCCTCCCCGGCCCGAGTGGGCCCGGCCCTCTGGGCGTTCGCGGCGGTGGCGGCGCTCGCCGCCAGCCTCTACGCCTTCCTGGGAAGGCCCTGGTGAGGGAGGGGCAGGGGTCCTAGTCCACCGGCAGGTTCATGCGCCGGAGCAGCTGCGCGTAGCGCGCGTCGTCCCGGATCCGCTTGAGGAACGGGTCGTAGCGGATGTCGGCGAGGGACCAGTCCCTCGAGGCGTAGGCCCGGTCGAGCCACTCGAAGGCCGAGTCGCGCTCGCCGAACCAGGCGTGGATGAGGGCGATCTCGTAGGGGTGACCCGGGTGGCTCGCCTTCAGGCTGGCGAGCGCCTTCTGCGCCGCCGCCGGGTGCCCGAGGTCGTGCTCCGCCAGCGCCAGGCCGGCGAGGCGCTCGCCCTCGTCGTGGATCCCGTCGATCGCCTTGAGCGCCTCGGCGGGCTTCCCCTCCAGGATGGAGAGCACCCCGCGCGACGCCCTCAGGTCCTCGGACTCGGGGGCGATCTGCAGGGCGCGCTCCATCGCCCCGTTCGCCTGGGCAAAGTCGCCGGTGCTGACGTACGCCTTCGCCAGCCACGACCAGGCGATGGCCGAGAGGGGGTCGAGGTCGATCGCCCGCCGGAGCGCGGAGATGGCCTCGCTCGGCTGCCCCAGCATGAGGCGCAGGATGCCGTAGCGGCGCTGGCTGACCGCGTCGCCGGGCTGGAGCGCCCGCGCCCGGTCGAGGTCGGCCTGGGCCCCGGGCCAGTCCCAGTCCCAGCGCGCCCGCAGCACGCCGCGGGCGTTGTAGCCCTCGGCCAGGCCGGGATCGAGGGCGACCGCCTTCTCCGCCGCGGCCCGCCCGCGGCGGCGGCTCTCCTCGGCGGCCCCCGGGGCGTTGTGGTTCATGTCCTGGACCGACATGGCGAGCGCCGCCCAGGCCGGGGCGAAGGTCGGGTCGAGGCTCACCGCCCGCTGGAAGGCCTCGGCGCTGCGCCGCACGCTGTCGTTCGAGACCTGGTTGAAGAGCTGCCGGCCGAGCAGGAACTGGGTGTAGGCCTCCGGGTTGGCGGCCGCCTTCCCGTCCGCGCTCGCCGCCTTGGACGGCAGGAGCCGGACCTTCAGCGCCTCGGCCACCGAGCGGGCGATGTCGTCCTGCACCGCGAAGACGCCCTGCAGCTCGCGGTCGTAGGTCTCGGACCAGATGTGGAAGCCGTCCGAGACGTTCACCACCTGGGCGGTGACCCGGATGCGGTTGCCGTCCCTGCGGACGCTCCCCTCCAGGACGGCGCCGACGTTGAGCTTCTGCCCGATGGCGCGGAGGTCGTCGCTCTTACCCTTGAACGAGAAGGAGGAGGTCCGCCCGGTGACGCGCAGCCCGTCGATGTGCGAGAGGGCATTCAGGATCTCCTCGGCGAGCCCGTCGGAGAAGTACTCCTGGTCCCTCTGCGCGCTCATGTCGACGAAGGGCAAGACCGCCACCGAGGGGAGCACCCCGTCCGCCGGGGCGCGCGTCCGCGCCTGGGCGGCGGCCCGGTCCTGGAAGACGAGGTAGTAGACGAGGCCGGGGGCGGCGGCGAGCATCCCCAGGCCGACGAGCAGGAGCGCGAGGCGCGCGCCCCTCGGGGAGCCCGCCCTTCCCGCGGCGGGCGCGGTGGCCCGCTCGATCCCGGTCGCCTTGAGGTCGAAGGCCCAGGCGAGGATGACGACGATGGGGAAGCCAACCCCGAGCGCCACCACCACCGTCTTCAGGACCCAGTCGGGCAGCTCGAGGCCGTGCATGACGGGCTCGACCACCTGCAGGATGGCGAAGGCGGCGATGGCGTAGGCGACGATGGCGCGGAAGACGCGGCGCCGCCTCAGCTCCCCGGCGAAGTCCTGGAATCGCCCCATCTCTCCTCCCCGGCTTCCGCGGGAGATGCTAGCGGCGCGGCCCGCAACCGGCCACGGCCGGGCCTTCCTTCGCTCCGATCTTCATTGCAACCGACGGCTGCCGGCGCTCATTCGTGGAGGCCCGCACCCCAGACGGGGCTCGGCCGGGGCGCCGGCGCACGGGCGGACTACTCCGACCGGGGTCCGCTTGTTTCAGGGAGCGCCCCGATCTACGGAGCGTTGCGGGCGAGGTCTCCCTCGAGCGTGGCGAGCGTCAAACGCTCCTTTCGGGCGCGCAGGTCGAGGTAGAGGAAGAAGGCGATGAGGGCCTCGAACGGCGCCCCCACGATGCCGGCGGCGAGCGCCGGGACGACGCTCGCGCCGGTCGCCGCCGAAAGGCCGAGCGCCACCCCGCTCGCGGCGAGCCCGAGGAGGAGGAGGGTCGCCACCGTGGCGGCGGTGTGCCTCACCTCGCCGCGGACGAGGACCCAGACGCGCAGGATGGCGCCCATGCCCCGCCTGCCCTCGAGGACGAACACCGGGATCCCGAGCGAGGCGAGTCCCGCGAAGACGAGGGCGACGGGGAAGGCGAGGCCGAGCGCGATGCCCGAGACGACGCCGGAGGGGACCGTCCCCTGCAGGAAGGACAGGAGCATGAAGGCGGGAGCGGCGAAGAGCAGGAGGAACAGGGACCAGGCGGCCGCGAGGACGGCCAGGAACCCGAGCCCGAGGACGTGCGCGAACCCGAACCCGGCGCTGTGGAGCGGAGCCGGCTCGCGCCCGGTGACCGCCACCGCCGCCTCCCTCGCCACCGCTGCGGCGAGCATGCTGGTGAAGAGGCTCCCGATGAAGAGCCAGACCGTCCGCACCAAGGCCTCGCGCGCGGACAGGTTCGGGAGCACCTCGTCGGCGGACGGCCCGGGCTCGGAGGCCGGAGCGGCTCCGGGCGGGGCGGCCCCGATGGTGGGCGGGCGCGGCTCGGGCGGCTTCGCCTCGGCGGCGGCGCCCGCCGCCGGGGGACCGGCGTCGGCGACCTCCGGGCCGGGGCCCTCGGAGGCGCGCCTCTCCAGGACGCCGAGGAGCGCGTTCGGGAGGAGGAAGATGGCGGCGACGAGGAGGAGCGGGCCGGCGCGCCGCCGGTAGAGCCCCAGCGCGGTGCGCAGGATGAGGCCCACCCCGCCCACCCCCACCTGCCTGACGGGGCCTTCCCCCCTCTTCGAGCCCGCCTCGTCCACTGCGGGCAAGAGAGCACAGCCGCCCGCGCCTGTCACCGCCGACGGCGACCGAGGCGCGGGCGGGCGAGAGGACCGGCAGGTGCGAGGGCACCCTCCCCGGGCCGCGACCTAGCGGAGCGCCGCCCCCTTCGTCTCCGGCAGGAGGTAGATGGAGAGCGCGCCGCCGGTGAAGGCGATGGCGAGGAACCCGAGCGCCCCCCCGAGCCCGTAGGTGGTGGACAGGTAGCCGATGACGGTGGGTGCGAGGGCGCTCATCATGCGCCCGGCGTTGTAGCAGAAGCCCACCGCCGAGCCGCGCGCCCGGGTGGGGAAGAGCTCGGAGATGAAGGCCCCGAAGGCGCTGAAGTAGCCGGAGCCGAAGAAGCCCACGAACGGCCCGAGGACCATGAGGGTGGTGGCGTCGCGGGTGTGGCCGAAGATCCACACCAGGACCGCCGAGGCGAGCAGGTAGGCGGCGAAGGTGGGGCGGCGCCCGAACTTGTCGGCGATGAATCCGAAGGAGACGTAGCCGAGGAAGGCCCCGATCATCATGGGGATGATCCACATGGGCGCCTTGGCGATGCCCAGGCCGGCGCCGCCCTTCTCCGGCGACATGGCGAGGAAGCCCGGCATCCAGGTGAAGAGGCCCCAGTAGCCGAACATGACGAAGGTGCTCACCAGGGTGCTGACGAGCGTGAAGCGGAGGAGCTCGGGGCCGAAGATCTGGAAGAAGCCGAACTCGCTCTTGCGCTTCTGGTGCTCGCGCCGGGTGCGCAGCCAGATCTCCGGCTCGTCCACCTTGCTCCGGATCCAGAGGGTGAAGAGCGCCGGGACCACGCCCACGAAGAACACCGCCCGCCACCCGAAGGTGGGGAGCACCAGGGCGGCGGTGATGGCGGCGAGGATGTAGCCGATGGCCCAGCCGCTCTGCATGATCCCCACCGCCTTGCCCCGGTGCTGCGCCGGCCAGGTCTCGGAGACGAGCAAGGCCCCGGAGGCCCACTCGCCCCCCATCCCCAGCCCGAGCACGGTGCGGGCGATGGCGAGCTGGGTGAGGTTCTGCGCCAGGCCGGACAGGCCCGAGCACACCGAGAACACCAGCACCGTGATCATGAGCGCCTTCTTGCGCCCGATGCGGTCGGCCACCGCGCCGAAGAGGATCCCGCCGAGCGAGGAGGCGAAGAGCGTCACCGACACCATGAAGCCGGCGGCCGCCGGGGAGCTGTTCCACTCCTTCATGATGGTGGTGAGGACGAAGGCGTAGAGCATCACGTCGAAGGCGTCGAGCGCCCACCCGGCCTGACCGGCGAAGAGCGCGTACCACTGCTTGCGGGTGATCTCCTTCCACCAGGGGACATCGACCTTGACGGCGATGGCTTCGCTCATTTTCCCTCCTCCTTGGAGAACGCTGCGACCTCGACCCCTTCCTTCCGCAGCCGCTCGCGGATGGCGCGGACGAGCCCCACGGCCCCGGGCGTGTCCCCGTGGACGCAGATGGTGCCGGCGTCGATGGGCACGTCGACCCCGTCGATGGAGCGGACCGTACCCTCCCTTACCACCTGGAGCATCCGCTCCTCCACGCGCACCGCGTCGTGGATGACCGAGCCCGGGACGCCGCGGGGGACGAGGGTCCCGTCCCGGGCGTAGGCGCGGTCGGCAAACACCTCCTCCACGTGCCGCAGCCCGGTCTGCTTCGCCGCCTCCACCAGGGCCGAGCGGGAGAGGCAGACGAGCCAGAGGGAGGGGTCGACGTCCCGGACCGCCCCGGCGATGGCGAGCGCGGTGGGCAGGTCCCGGGCGGCCGCGTTGTAGAGGGCGCCGTGCGCCTTCACGTGCCGCAGCCTCAGCCCCTCGGCGCGGCAGAAGGCCCAGAGCGCACCCACCTGGTAGGTGACGTCGTCCCGGATCTCCTGGGGCGAGGCGGCCAGGTGGCGCCGGCCGAAGCCCACCAGGTCGGGGAACGACGGGTGCGCCCCCACCGCCACCCCGTGCTGCCGGGCGAGCTTGACGGTGCGGTGCATGGTGCCGGGGTCCGAGGCGTGGAAGCCGCAGGCGACGTTGGCGGAGGAGACGAGAGGCATCACCTCCTCGTCGAGGCCGAGAGCGTAGCTCCCGAAGCCCTCTCCCATGTCGCAGTTCAGGTCGATGCTCACGCCGTCCTCCTCCGCGCTCCGCGCGCCGCCGGCCGCGACGCTCCCTCGAGGAGGGCGCGCACCTCGTCCAGGTGCCCCTTCTCCAGCCGCAAAGCCTCGACCGCGTTCTCCAGGGTGCAGCTCTCGAAGCGGACCACGTCCCCGGCCCGCGCCTGCGAGAGGCGCCGCAGGTCGGAAGCGATCACGGTGGCGATCTTCGCGTAGCCCCCGGTGGTCTGGGCGTCGACGGTCATGACGATGGGGGTGGCGCTCCCCGGGACCTGCACGGCGCCGGGGACGAGCGCGTCCGAGACGATGTCGGCCCCGCCGGCGTGCTGGATGGAGGGGCCCTCGAGCTGGTAGCCCATGCGGTCGTTCCGGTTCGTCACCCGGTACTCCGCCCCGAAGAACATGGCGCGCCCGATGGTGGTGAAGAGGTCGTCCTGGGGGCCGGGGATGCAGCGCAGCCTCACCTCTCCCCCCACCTCGGGGGCGAGGCCCGGGGCGAGCGAGCGCGGCGGGGGCCGGGTTCCCCGGGGACGGCCCAGGGGGAGGGCGTCGCCGGCGCGCAGGGCCCGCCCCTGGAAGCCGCCGATGCCGGCGCGCGAGTAGGTGGAGCGGCTCCCCAGCACGAGGGGGACGTCGAGGCCGCCGCGCACGGCCAGGTAGGTGCGCACGCCGACCCGCGCGCCGCCGAAGGCGAGCTCGCTCCCGGCCGCCACCGGGAAGCCGCTCGCCGGTCCCAGCGGCCGGCCGTCCAGGGACGCCTGCATGTCGGCGCCGCACACCGCGGCGTAGCCCTCGCGCGAGAAGCGGAAGGCGCCGCCGAGGAGCGTCATCTCGAGCGCCGCCGCGCCGGGAGCGTTCCCGGCGAGCAGGTTCGCGAGCGCGTACGAGAGCCGGTCCATCGCCCCCGCCACCGGCAGGCCGAAGGCGCGGTAGCCGGGCCGCCCCGCGTCCTGGACGGTGGTGAGCAGCCCCGGCTTGAGGACGGTCATCACGGGGCGCTCCGCTCCTCGACCTCGACCTCGGGCCGGTAGGTCCCCGCCTCCACCCGCTCCGCCACCTCCGCCCACTCCCGCTCCTCCACCGGGAAGAAGCGGAGGCGGTCCCCGGCGGCGAGGAGGAAGGGGGGGCTCCGCCGCGGGTCGAAGAGGCGCAGCGGGGTCTGCCCGATGAGGCGCCAGCCGCCCGGGCTCTCCACCGGGTAGATCCCGGTCTGCGCGCCGGCGATGCCCACCGAGCCGGCCGGGATGCGGGTCCTGGGAGTGGGGAGGCGCGGCGCGGCGATGCGCCCCGACATCCCACCCAGGTAGGGGAAGCCCGGGGTGAAGCCGAGCATGAAGACGAGGTAGCTCGCCGAGGCGTGCAGGGCGACCACCTCCTCCGCCGGGATGCGGTTGTGGGCCGCCACGAACTCGAGGTCGGGGCCGCGCGCCCCGCCGTAGCAGACCGGGACCTTGACGACGCGCGCCGCCCGGGTCGGCCCCTCCTCGAGGAGCAGCCCGGGGACGAGGGCCTCGATCGCGAGCGAGAGGCGCTCCCGCCTCACCTTGAGCGGATCGAAGAGCACCAGCAGCGACCGGTAGGTGGGGACGACCTCCATCACCTCGCGGCCGAGCCCGCGGCGGACCATCTCGGCGAGCCGGTGCACCCGGGCGTTCACCGCCGGGTCGATGGCGTCCCCGAACTCGAAGACGAGGCCTGCCTCGCCCTCGGCGAGTACCCGGCAGGTCGGCTCGGCGATGGCCATTCGTTCCCCCCTAGCCCAGCAGCCTCACCGGGCTCGGCGCTCGCGCCGGGTCCGCGTAGAGGTCGAGCCGCACCTCGGGCGAGGCCGCGTAGGCGATCTCCCCGCCCGGGAGGAGGTGGAAGGGGCGGTCGTGCCCCGGCACCACCGTCCGCGCCATCTCCCGGATGCGGCGGTAGTTCTCGGGCGCCGCGGCGGCCGAGAAGAACGAGGGGGGCGGCTCTCCGCGCACGAAGTCCCAGGCGTTCTTGACCGCGTCCCCGGTGAGCAGCACCCCCTCGTCGGCGAGGAGGAGCCCCATCGTCCCCGGGGTGTGGCCCGGCAGCGCCACGGCCCGGATCCCCGGCGCCACCACGTCCCCGTCGCGGATCGACTGGAGCCGGCCGGAGAGGTAGGGGACGAGGGCGCGGGGCACGAACGGGTCCTTGGCGGCGAGGTACTCCGCCTCGAGGGCGTACCTCCGCTCCCGCTCGGAGACGGCCACGTCGCACTCGAAGATCTCGGCGTTGGCGATGTGGTCGTAGTGGAAGTGCGAGGCGACGACCAGGCTCAGGTCCTTCGGGGCGAGGCCGCAGGCCTCGAGCCGCTCGAGGAGCGGGGCGCGGTCGCCCTGCGAGCCGGTGTCGAAGAGGATGTTCTCCCTCCCCGCCTTCACGAGCACCACGCTGCACCACCCGAGCGCGCCGCGCCGGGAGGAGACCGGCACTCCCGTGAGGAGGATGCGGTAGCTGACCTCGGGCATGGAGCCTTTCCGCGGACCGCGGTCCCCGGCGTCCCTTCGGCTGCAGTGCGCTAGAGTCTCCCAGAACGGGCGCATGGATGCCAAGCGCCCCGGGGGTCTCCATGCCGAGCCCGCAGCCGCTACGCCCATTTCGGGTTCCACGGTGGAGGTGGACGGACTGCTGCGGCGCGGCCGCCTCCGCGGGCGCCGTGGCGGCGGGCGGGGGCTCGCCGGGCGCCCAGGCCCCCTCCCGCCAGTACCCGCCCCCGGCACCGGCGGTGAGCCCGGTGGCGGGCCTCATCGACCTCCACGTCCACTGCGCCCCCGACATCTTCGGGCGCGCCCTCGACGACGTGGACGCGGCGCGGCTGGCCCGCGATCGCGGCATGGAGGGGTTCGTCATCAAGGGACACACGCTCGTGACCGCCGACCGGGCCTGGCTGGTCGGGCGCCAGGTGGCCGGGGTGAAGGCGTACGGGGGAGTGGCCTTGAACGGAGCGGTGGGGGGAGTGAACGCGGAGGCGGTGGAGTGGATGGCGCGCGTCCAGGGCAGCCTGGGGCGAGTGGTGTGGTTCCCGACCTTCGACGCCGATCACCACGTCCGCCACTTCCGGAACGGACCGAAGGGCATCTCCGTCCTGGACGAGGCCGGCCAGGTGCTGCCGGCGGCGCGCGCCGTCCTCTCGGCGTGCGCGCGCCACCGGCTGGTGGTGGCAACCGGGCACCTCGGCGCGACCGAGGCGCTGGCGGTGGCCCGGGCGGCCCGCGAGGAGGGGTGCGACCGGATCAGCATCACCCACGCGCTCCTCGAGGTCCCCGGGCTCTCTTTCGAACAGATGCGCGAGGCGGCGGCGCTCGGCGCCAAGCTCGAGCTCGCGGCGGTCGGCCTCCTCATGGGGCCCGAGGCCCACCTCGCCTGGATGCGGGAGTGGCGCCGCGTCTCCGCCGGCGAGATGGCCCGGGCGGTGCGCGAGATCGGCGCCGCGCACTTCCACCTCTCCACCGACCTCGGCCAGGCGGGCAACCCGAACCCGGCGGACGGCTACGCGCTCCTCGTCGAGGCGCTCCTCGGGGAGGGGGTGAGCCGGGAGGAGATCCGCCTCATGGGGCACGAGGTCCCGGGGACCCTGCTCCTCGGCTGACCCGCCCGCCGGCGGCCTGGTAGCGCCGCAGGTTCTCGAGGACCGCCCGGACGTAGGCCGGCGTCTCGCCGTTCCGCGGAATGGGGGCGCGGGCGCGGCGCGGGCTGGCGTTGTACGCCACCAGGGCCGAGATGACGTCCCCTCGGTAGTGGCGCAGGAGGACCGCCAGGAGGCGAACCCCGCCGAGCACGTTTCGCGCGGGGTCCCGGAGCTCTCCGGGCGAGACCCCCACCCGCCTCGCCGTCGCCGGCATGAGCTGCATGAGCCCGACCGCCCCGGCCCGCGAGCGGGCCTCGGGGTCGAAGCCGCTCTCGGCGCGGATGACGGCCTGCACGAGCGACTTCGGCACCGGGTAGATGCTGGCAGCGGCGGCGGTGGCCCGGTCGATCTCGGCGTCGTAGCGCGACTCCCGGGGCGCGGCGCGCGAGGCGAGCGGCAGGGCGGCCGCCGCCAGGAGGGCGAGCCGCCGCGCGCGGGACCCGCCCGGCCTCCTCACCCTCCCCTCCCCGGCTCCGGCGCCGCGCCCACGAAGCGCTCGTGGAGGCGGAGGCCCCGGTCCTCGCCCCGCTCCCGCCGCCACAGGGGAAAGTCCGCCTCCATGGGGGGGAGCACGCCGTAGCAGACGGGGTGGAGCGCCACGTCGGTGTAGAGGTAGCCCTGGCCGCAGCGCGCCAGGTTCCGGATGCGGTTGGGGTGCAGCTTGTAGGACTCGACCAGCCGGGCGTCGGCGTCGAGCGTGGCGAGCGAGGTGAAGAGAGGCCCGGCCTCGCTCCGCACCGTCCTCCGCACCTCGTGGCGCGTGCCGATGCTCCTCGCCACCAGCTCGCACAGCGCCGGGCTGTCCTGGCTCAGGACGTCCTTGGTGCGGGTGTTGTCCCAGACCGCGCTCGCGAACTCCCGGCTCACCAGCTCCAGGTCGGCGAGCGACTGGTGGGCCACCGTGAACTGGAGGTGGGCGTCCCGGAGCTGGCTCAGGGAGTCGACGACGGAGAGGTCGGCGAAGCGGCCGAACTCGTCCACCACCACGCTGAAGGGGCGCTGGTTGCGGCTCGAGCGGTACACCTGCCTCAGGCTTCCCTCCTGCTGGACGTGCATGAGGAAGGCCTTCCCCAGCGAGGGCGCCTGGACCTTGAAGAGGTTCGAGGGGAGCTGGAGGTAGACGAGCAGGTTCTCCTCGAGCACCTCACGCATGACGATGTCCGGCTGGTAGGCGTTCACGATCGGGGAGAGGAACCCCTCCACCGCCGCCACCAGGCCGGTGAGCGACCTCTCGGCCTCGGAGCCGAGCCGCTCGATCTGCGAGAGCACGTCGCGCGCGGCCCCGCGGTCGAGGGAGCGCTCCAGGCAGTGGTCGAGGGCGCAGCGGTAGGCGGCGCTCCTCTTGCCCACGCCCTTCAGGCAGACGGCCACGTCGCGCATGGCGAAGGGCAGGCCTCGGCCCGCCCCGTCGACGATGCCGTGCAGGAGCCGGCACAGGTTGGTGAGCATCACCCGCGCCTGGGTGTCGTAGTAGCGGTTGGTGCCGAGCGGCAGGACGGAGAAGACCCGCTCGGCCACCGCCACCGGGTCGCCCCCCGGGTCCCCCGGCCCGCGCGGCTCGACCTCGAGCAGGTTGTAGGTGTGGCTGTGGAGCTCCGGGCGGTTCCAGGCCGGGAGCGCGAAGACGCGGAGGGCGTCCGCCCGCCTCGCGAGGCGGGCGATGGCCTTCATGGTCCGGATCTCCTCGTCGCTCCCCTTGCCGGAGAGGACGACGCACCCCTTTCCGTCGAGGGCGTCCTGCAGGACCTGGGGCCAGAGGACGCCCCGCGTCTTCCCCGAGCCGGTCTTGCCGAGCACGTGGCGGTGGGCGGACCGCTGCCGCTCCGAGAGGTAGACGGGCTCCCACCGCCACCCCAGCACCCGCCGCCGCGGGGAGAGGCCCACGAAGGTGTGGCCGGCCGGGCGGCGCCCGACCCACTCGAGCACGTCCACGCTGCGCTCCGGGAACCGCTCCTCGTCGCCGCGCAGGTGGGTGCCGGCGGCCCTCGCCACGAGCTCGTTGCGCCAGGCGAGCAGGAGCCGGCGGTAGGCGAGGAGCGTCGCCGCGAGGAGCGAGACGGCGAGGGCGGTCGCGGCCGCGGGGTGCTCGAGCGCCAGGGCGCGGACCGGCAGGTAGCGGAGGGCGGCGCCCTGGCGGAGCCGGTCCGCCGGGGAGGACCCGGGGGCGCCGCGGGGGACGAGGAGCTCGAGCGCGGCCGCCGCCGCGATGAGGGCGAGGAGCGCGCCCCCGGCGAGTGACCTCCTCCTTCGCCCCCGCGCCATGGCCGCCGCCTTTCGCCGCCGGAGCCCTCCGGCTCCACCTAGAGGAGGTACCAGCTGAACCCGATGCTCACCGGGACGAGGACGAGGAGCCCCGGGACCCTCCCCGCGAGGAGGCCCAGGCGCGGAGTCAAGTCGAGGACGACGCGGTCCGAGACCTGCCACTCCAACCCCCCGGCGGCCGAGGCGGTGAAGGCGTCCCGGGCGAAGCTCGCGACCGGGCCCGGCCCCGCCGCTCCCCCCGTCACCCGGCACCCCGTGAACGAGCTGTGCCAGAAGCCGAGCTCCGCCCCGACCTGGAAGCGCCATCCCAGCCCCCCGAGGTAGCGGGCGCCGAGGAGCGCGCCGAAGCCGCTCACCGTCTCCGCGAGGCTCGCCACCACCACGCCCTCGGGGCTGAGCAGGCTCGTCGTGGCGCTCTCCGGGAACTGGTAGACCCCGGTGGCGGAGAGCTCGAGGTGGTTCCCGGGCGCGTAGCGAAGGCCGAGGAGCGCGGCCGGCGCCGCGACGGAGACCCCCGCGGCGAGAGGCAGGGGCGAGGCCACTCGCGGAAGGAGGGCGAGGGACGGTCCGGCCTCGAGCGTCAGCGCCCCGCGGTCCGCGCTGCTCGCCTCGGGCGCGAGGAGCGCCGAGGCGAGCGCGATGGCGATCCCCGCTCGCCGGGCCGCGCGCCTTCCGGTCAAAAGGCCCGCTCCACCCAGATGTCGAAGAGGATCCCGCCGTCGAGCAGCAGCGCGCGCCCGGGCGCGGCGGGTCCGGGCTCCCGCTCGAAGGCCAGCTCGGCGGCGTTCCGGGCGACGCCCTGGACGGGGCCGGTGACGACGGTGTCGAGGAGCACGTTGCCCGTCCCCTTCGCCATCCGGGCCGCCGCCCCCTCCCCCCGGTCCACCTCCCGCTCGACGCTCATCGCCGGAGGAAGGCCCGGCTTCCCGTCCTCGCGAGCGATGGCGAGCCCGTCGAAGGCCAGCTCGCTGTCGTCCGGGAGGCGCATGCGGGTGAAGTGGACCGTGAACCGGCCGTCCCGCTCGGAGGCGGACCCGAAGGCGAGCGTCCCCTCCGGGAGGACGACCGCCCCGCGAGACAGGGCCGGCCCCGGGAGCACCGCCTCGACCGGGCCGTGACCGATGGTCCGGCTGTCGAGGTTGGTGAGGAGCCTCGCCCGGATGTGGAGACCCATGGGAACCCCTCTCGGCCGCGGCGCACCCGCCGCGGGGAGGGGCGGATCCCTCGGGAGGGATCGCCGCAGCCACTGGGTCTCGTCGGCGGTGGGGGCGGGAGCCGCGGTCGGCTCTGGCGCCTCCCGGCGCGCCTCCAGGCGTCCGTCGGGCAGCACCCGGGGGCGCCCGAACTCCCGCTCCAGCTCCTCGTCGACGCCCCGCGCGTCGCTCCCGCGCGGGCCGGCCCGGTCCGACGGGCGCCTCGCGCCGGGCTCGGGAGCGGCGCCCGGGCCGGGGAAGGGCTCGAGGAGCGCTCCGCTCGGCGAGGCGGGCGGTGGGGGAGGAACGGGCGGCGGAGGGTCGCGCCGCGCGGCCTGCTGCCCTCTCGCCGCGAGCGCGACGAGAGCCGCGACGAGGGCGACGAGCGCGCCACCCCCCGCGAGCAGTGCCGGGGCCATCCTGCGCCGGGGAGCGCCCCCCTCCTCGATGCGCGCCCCCATCTCGCGGATCGCCGTCGGGAGCTCCGCCTCCCGACGGGGCGCCTCGGCCGGCGTCGGGGCCGAGGTCCCGGCGTCGAAGGGTGCTCCCCCGGGGAGCGTGGGCACGACGAAGGGGGGCTCCGAAGATGCGGCCGGCGCGCCGGGCCCCTCCCCGCGGCCATCGGCCAGGAGGGGCGTGTCGGCCGGGCGAGCGCGGGGGAGCGTGGAGGCCTCCGCGCCCTCGGCCGGGGGCGGGGCGGCGGAGGCGCACCCGTCCGCCCTGGCGAGCTCGTCGGCGACCTCGCGCGCGCTCGCCGGTCGCCGCTCGGGGTCGGTCGCGAGGAGGCGGAGGGCGAGCTCTCCGATCGCCGGCGGAAAGCGAGCATCGAGCTCCGAGGGCGCGCGGGGAGGACCCCGCGGCGCGGGCCGGAGGCCACCCGCGCTCCGCCGCGCCCGCCCGGTGGGGTCGGGCGGTTGACCGCCGAGGGCCTGGTAGAGCATCCGGCCGAGGGCGCGCAGGTCGGCGGCGCGCCGCCGCTCGAGCTCGTCCCCGCGCCCGCTCCTCGACGCTCTTGCGCCCGGCGCCGGGGAGAGGACCCCGCAGTCGACGAGGACGGGGTCTCCCTCCCCGCGGACGACGACGCCGTCCGCCGAGAGGGCGCCAAGGGCGACGCCGTGGCCGTGGAGGTGATCGAGCGCCGAGGCGAGCTTCGCGAAGAGCCTCGCGAGCGCCGCCCCCCCGGGCTCGCTCCGGCGGCACCAGTCGACGAGCCGCTCGCCCTCCACCGCCTCGAGGACGACGTACGGGTAGCCGAGGCGCGGGTCGGGCCAGCACCCGAGGGCGTGCACCCGCGCCAGGTGGGGATGCCGGAGGCCCGGGAGCGCCCGGCCGAGGCGGGCCATCTCCTGCCGCCTCCGGGCGCGGACGCGCGGGGGGAGGCTCCCGAGCCGCCGGCTTCCCAGGCGGAGGTGGTAACCCTCTCCCTCGCCGCGCACGCGGTAGACGGTCGCGCCGGCGGTCTGCGAGAGCCGCTCCACGATTTCGTAGGGGCCCACCCGCGTCTTTTTCGGCAGGGAGCAGGGGCGAAGGTGGGCGCTTGCCTTCACGGGGCGAGACCGTCGAGCACCACGTGGCGGGCGCCCCCCTTCTCGCGCAGGGTGACGGCGTACCGCTGGGCGGTGGACTGGGGCAGGGTCCGAAAGCCGACCACGACCCGCTCGCCCTCGCCTGGAGGCAGGTTCGGCAACTCGGCGCTGGCGGCGAGCACCTTCACGTCGACCGCCTCCCCGCCCCCGGCCAGCCGGACCTCGGCGCGGTCGAGCGACCAGGCGCGCGCCGGATCCCGGTTCTCCACCCGGAAGGCGAGGAAGGTGAGGCCGGCGAGGCGGTAGGCGGTGGCGCCCTGCACCAGGAGGCCGCTCTGGCGGTCCCCGCCCCGGAGCGGCCGCCGGTCGAACGGCTCGGCCTCGTCGGCTCCCGGGGCGGCGAGCAGCGCCGCCAGCCGGCGCGCCCCGGCGCTCGCCGTCCCGGCGCGACACTCGTCCACCTCGGCGCGGCAGGCGTCGAGCGCCCGCCGCAGCGACGCCGCGGAATCGGGCGCCGCCCTGGCCTCGAGGGCCAGGAGCACGTCCACCTGCGCATCGCTCTCCCTCGGCACCGACTCGAGCGCGAAGCTCAGCACCGTGCCGTCGGCGAGCGAGACGTGCAGGGCGGCGGGGCCGGCGAGGTCCGCCTTGGGGGCGACGACGACGGTGCGGTCGGCCTGGGCGAGCGGGTAGAAGAGGCCGCGCGGGTCCGCGAGCAGCGCCCCGCCCTCCTTGAGGGGCACGGGGAAGGTGAGGAGCGTCGTGGCCCCGCCGGCGACGTGGACCGGGGGAAGGGTGGCGAGGCTCCGGTCGTCGATGGTGAGGGTGCGGTGGCGGAGTTCCCGCGCCGGGCTCCCCCCGTCGCCCGGGCCGGGCGCGGCCGCCAGGAGCGCGGCCAGGGCCCGGGCGGCCGGGGCGAGCGGGAGCGCGCGCCCGGGAGGGCGGAGGGCGCGCGGCGCGGGACTCGAGGGCACGGCTGCCCTGCGG
>Ga0187765_10000236_pt1 | contig 19726 bp, 16 predicted proteins | sample 0216_QUI02_MP05__3_FD_133018 | JGI IMG/M metagenome (GOLD analysis project Ga0187765, IMG submission 133018) | Tropical peat soil microbial communities from peatlands in Department of Meta, Colombia - 0216_QUI02_MP05_10_MG | ecosystem: Environmental > Terrestrial > Soil > Wetlands > Peat ...
CCGCACATCGGAAACTGCGGCGTGCCCTTCATGAACAGCACCACGTCGTTTCCCTTCACTTCATTGTCGATGAATTGCTCGATGCCCATGGAATCTCATCCTGTAGAGCGGCGCGGCCGCCTCGATTACAGATATATGTACCCTAAAAGTTACCGCCAACCCAAGAGGGCAAACAAAATTGGGATTCACCCACTTTTCGGTGCATAGAAGGTGCCCTCCACCTCGAAAATGTCGTCCTGGTTGAGTTTTGAAACTTCAAGGATGGTGCGCGGCGGATAGGGTCCGCCAGCCCACAGCTGCTCCTGAACCTTGTTCACGAGCGGGCGCAATCGCTCCATGTCGTTTACGAAAACGGTCAGCCGCACGCAGTCGCCAAGGCCTGCGCCCTCGGACGCGGCGATCGACTTCATGTTCATAAATGCCTGTCTGATTCGCGCTTCATCACCGGCAACGAGGGCGTTATTCGCCGGATCAATGCCACGCATTCCGGCCACGAATATGAAATCGCCGGCGCGTGCGCCGAGGCTCCAGGTGCCGGTCGGCGCGATCGCGCCTTTCGGAGAAAGGATGCGGACGCCGCGTCCGGTCGTCATCAAGGCGTGCCGGTCTGCAGCGCCAATGCGTGCAGCACGCCGCCCATCTGGCCCTTGAGCGCTTCGTAAACCAGTTGGTGCTGCTGCACCCGCGTCTTGCCTTTGAACGAGGCGGAAATGACCGTCGCCGCGTAATGATCGCCATCCCCGGCGAGATCGCGAATGGTCACCTGCGCGTCCGGGATGTGCGCTTTGATCAACCGCTCGATTTCAACGGCGTCCATCGCCATCGATGGGGATCCTCGTCAATCGCTCACAGCTCGCCGGCGATATAGGCCGGCAGCCAGCTTTCGAAACGCTCGCGCAGAATCGTGACTAGGATGGGACGCTCTCCCTGAAGCGTCAATGTGTCGCCCCCGGTCTTGCCGACCGTCCACACCGGCACGTTGGAGGCTCTGGCGCGATCCATGACGGCGTTCACTTTCGCCGCAGACACCGTGACGAGGTAGCGCGCCTGGTCCTCGCCGAACCAGTGCGCATGGGCCGGGACGTCGGTGGGGGCGGCGGCAAGCGTTGCCCCCATGCCTGACGCCATGGCCATCTCGGCCAGCCCGACCAGCAGCCCGCCGTCCGACAGGTCGTGCACCGCCGTCGCCGTGCCATCGAGGATCAGCGCGCGCACGAAATCGCCATTTTCGCTTTCCTCGGTAAGATCAACGGGTGGCGGGGCGCCCTCTTCCCGCCCGCACACGTCGCGCAGATACATCGATTGACCGAGCCAGCCTGTAGTTTCACCAACGAGCAGGATGGTCTCATTGGCTCGCTTGAATGCCAGCGTCGCGGATTTTGTGAAGTCGTCGATGATGCCGACTCCGCCGATCGACGGCGTCGGCAAAATGGCTCGGCCATTGGTTTCGTTGTAGAGCGAGACATTGCCCGACACGACTGGAAAATTGAGCGCCTTGCAGGCCTCCGCAATCCCGCGGATGCTTCCGACGAATTGGCCCATGATCTCCGGCCGCTCCGGATTGCCGAAATTGAGGTTATCGGTAATCGCCAGCGGTTTCGCTCCAACGGCTGTCAGATTGCGCCAGCACTCCGCGACGGCCTGCTTGCCGCCCTCAAAAGGGTCCGCCTCGCAATAGCGCGGCGTCACGTCGGTTGTGAGCGCGAGGCCCTTCGGCCCTTCCTCGATGCGCACGACCGCGGCATCGCCGCCCGGCCGTTGCACTGTGTTGCCGAGAATCACGTGGTCGTATTGCTCCCACACCCAGCGCTTTGAACAGAGATCGGGCGACGCCAAAAGTTTCTCCAGTGCCGCGATTGTGCCGACCGGTGCCTCGATGCTCTCGGCGTCGATTTCTTTCGGTTTTGCCGCGCTGACGAAAGGCCGCTTGTATTCCGGCGCCTGGTCGCCGAGCTCCTTGATCGGCAAGTCGGCCATGACATCGCCGCCGTGACGCACGATGAAGCGCTTGGTGGGCGTCGTCTCGCCGACCACCGCGAAATCGAGACCCCACTTGCGGAAGATCGCCTCGGCTTCTTGCTCTTTTTCGGGCTTGAGAACCATGAGCATGCGCTCCTGGCTCTCCGAGAGCATCATCTCGTAGGCGCTCATGCCTTGTTCGCGGCATGGCACCTTGTCGAGGTCGAGCGTGACCCCGAGATCGCCTTTGGCGCCCATTTCGACGGCAGAGCACGTGAGTCCCGCTGCGCCCATGTCCTGAATGGCGATCACGCAGCCTTTCCGCATGATTTCGAGACAAGCCTCGAGCAGCAGCTTTTCCGAAAACGGATCACCCACTTGCACGGTCGGGCGCTTGGCGTCTGAATCCTCACCGAATTCGGCTGATGCCATCGAGGCACCGTGGATGCCATCGCGGCCCGTCTTGGAGCCGAGATAGACAATCGGCATGCCGACGCCCGAGGCCGCCGCGTAGAAGATCTGGTCCTTGCGCGCGATCCCGACCGCCATTGCATTGACCAGGCAATTGCCGTCGTAGCGCGGGTGGAAACGCACCGAGCCCCCGACCGTCGGCACGCCGAACGAATTGCCGTAGCCGCCGATGCCGGCGACCACGCCGGCCACCAGATGTCGCGTCTTGGGGTGCGACGGCGCGCCGAACGACAGCGCGTTCAGGCATGCAATCGGCCGGGCGCCCATGGTGAAGACGTCGCGCAAGATGCCGCCGACCCCGGTCGCCGCGCCCTGGTAGGGCTCGATGTAGCTAGGGTGGTTGTGGCTCTCCATCTTGAACACGCATGCCAGACCGTCGCCGATATCGATGACGCCGGCATTCTCGCCCGGTCCCTGGATGACCCAGGGGCCCTTGGTCGGCAGCGTACGCAGATGCACCTTGGATGACTTGTACGAGCAATGCTCGTTCCACATCGCCGAAAATATGCCGAGCTCGGTGAGCGATGGCTCGCGGCCGATCAGCTTCAGGATGCGGTCATATTCGTCGGGCTTGAGGCCATGTTCGGCGATCAGCGCGGGCGTGATAGGTGTCGAATTGGGGATCACGATATCGTTCTACGTTGTTCGGTCTATTTTTACCGTCATGGCCGGGCTTGTCCCGGCCATCCACGACTTAATCCCCAGGCATAAAGACGTGGATGCCCGGCACAAGGCCGGGCATGACGAATGAGAGTTCACGCCGCCTTGGCAAGATGGTCGACCAGCCCGGCGAACAGGCCGCGCCCGTCGGTCGGGCCGATGGCGGCTTCGACGTGGTTTTCGGGATGCGGCATCATGCCGAGCACGTTACCCCGCTCGTTGATGATGCCGGCAATGGCATTGATAGCGCCGTTGTGGTTCCAGTTCGGATCGATCATGCCGTCGGGCGAGCAATAGCGGAACAGCACGCGCTCCTCGCCTTCAAGACGCGCGATCGTTTCACCGTCGGCGATGTAGTTGCCCTCGCCATGCGCGACCGGCACGCGCACCACCTGGCCGGCATTGTAGCCGCGCGTGAACGGAGTGTCAGAGCGCTCGACGCGCAGGTAGACGTCGCGGCAGATGAAGCGCAGGTTCTCGTTGCGCATCAGCACACCGGGCAACAGCCCCGCCTCGCAGGCGATCTGGAAACCATTGCAGATGGCAAGCACCAGCCCGCCTTTGCCCGCGTATGCGCGCACCGCGTCCATGATCGGGCTGCGCGCCGCGATAGCACCGCAACGCAGGTAATCGCCGTAGGAGAACCCGCCGGGGATGACGACAAGATCGGTGCCGGCTGGCAGTTCCGTGTCCGCGTGCCAGACCATGGCAGGCTCGCGCCCGGAGATGAGGCGAAGCGCGCGCGCCATGTCGCGCTCGCGATTGATGCCGGGAAAGACGAGGACTGCGGCTTTCATCACTAAGGTGCACCTGCTTCTTTACCCTCTCCCCTTGTGGGAGAGGGTGGTCCGAATGTCGCTTGCGACATGAGGACCGGGTGAGGGGGAATATTTTTCGAAGCAAAACCCCTCACCCGGCTCGCTTCGCTCGCCACCCTCTCCCACAAGGGGAGAGGGTAAGAAAGATTCATCCCAGCACGTCCACCTTGTAGTTTTCGATCACGGTATTGGCGAGCAGTTTGTCGGCGGCCTGTTTGAGCAGGGCCTCGGCTTTGGCGCGGTCACCACCTTCGATCTCGATGTCGAAGACCTTGCCCTGGCGCACGCTGGCCACGCCGGCGAGGCCGAGCGAGCGCAGCGCGCCTTCGATGGCCTTGCCCTGAGGGTCGAGGATGCCTGATTTCAAAGTAACGGTGACGCGGGCTTTCATAGCGGTTTTTCAGGCGATTCCGGGCTCGACGACCTGACCTAGCATCCGCGACCGGCCGTCTCAACCGTGCGGATGAGCACTGCACAGGTCATCTTGCGCGTGCCGGATTTCAAGGTGGGATGATGCCCCCGCCATAACGTTGCCGTACTCCCTCTCCCCATCGGGGAGAGGGTTGGGGTGAGGGGGTCCAGGACTCTCGATAAACCATGACCCCTCACCCGGCGCGCTTCCGCGCGCCGACCTCTCCCTATGGGAGAGGTGAAGCGGAACTCGCTGCAAGGTCCGATCTCATTTGGAGCTATCCCGATATCCGGCAGCACTCAAGCCCGCGCGGCCGCCAGCTCCTCCACCATGGCGCTCAGACGGACCCGCTCGACCTTGCCATTGCCGTTGCGCGGCAGCTCGGTGACGCCGATGAAACGGGCCGGAACTTGCGTTTGCGGGAGCTTTTCCTGGCAGTGCCTGCGCAGGGCTTCCTCGTCCGACATCCCGTTGTACACGACAAGCGCCCAGACTTCGTCGATGCCCAGTTCGTTCGGCGCGGAGAACGCCACCGCGTCGCGGACACCGCAAAAAGCCGTCAGCGCCTCTTCGATGATCCGCGGACTGACCTTGTCGCCGCCGAGGTTCAGAACCTCCTTCTTCCGCCCGGTGATGGCCAAAAGCCTGTCCGCCGTCAGATATCCGATATCACCTGTGTCGAAGTATCCGTCGTTGAACGGCCTTGCAGCGCGCTCGTCACCATTGAGATAGCCAACGACACTGACCGGGGTACGAACACGGATGGAGCCCTCGCGGCCATGCGGCAGCGGCGCGCCAACATCATCGACAACCTGCACCGAAACATCGGGCGCGACATATCCAACCGCGCCGGCGATACCAGTAAGGGCATGAGCCGGCGCCGACGAAACCGTCGATGTCTCGGTCGTGCCGTAATAGAAAATGAGGTTCGTGCACATGCGCGCCCGCACCCGTTCGGACAATGGATTCGGTAGTGGGCTGCCCGCCGTGATGATCACCTCGAAACCACAACGAAAATCGGGGTTGGAATCGTAGAAGTTCAGGAAGCCCCCGAGGCCGCCGGGCGATGCAATCAGGCCCTGCACCTTGTAAAGATCGAACGTCTGCAAGGTTTCCATCGGCGACGCGCCGGGAAAAAACATGGTCCCCCCACGCGACAGCACGTAGAGGATGTGCCGGAATCCGCCGCTCGAACCCATTCCGTAGTCGCTGAAAAACCGTGAGCACTCCGGAAATTTTTTCCCGTACACGTGATTGTAGCGCGCAAGGCGCGCCAGCTGGTTGTTATGCGTGAACCCGACGGCCTTTGCTTCGCCCGTGGAGCCTGACGTCATTGCGATCCGGCAAATGTCATTGCCGTTGCCGCGATAAATGCGCTCCTCGACGGGCACGCCTTTGCCTGACAGCCATGTCAGGTCCACTGCGACAACTTTTGGATTACTCTTTCCATAGGATTGCGGCGTGTCGGTGAGGATCACATCGACACGCAGGCCCGGCGGCAATGTCGCGCCAACCGAAATGGTGGCCGCACCGACATGCATCAGGCCCAATGCGAGCGCGGTGTGAAAGATGGCGTCCTTCACCTGGATTGCGACCACGTGTCCAGGCGCAATGCCATGATGCACGGCGCGGTGACCGATACTGAGAATGAACCGCGCCAGCCGCGCATAACTGACGAGGCCCAATGCCGTTCCGGGCGCGCACAGTGCCGGCGCCGGCGGGTCGTGCCTCGCCTGGAAGAGAATTGGTTCGACGACGTTCATCCAAGCTCTCGACGACGCACGCAAAGCAGCAGCCGCAATGTTGCCAGCACGCCACATACATCGTGGGAAAATAACTCGCGTCATCCAATCAGGCGACGCGCGAAGAAAAACAGCGTGGCAAGCAGGACGTCAGATTCAATGCACGACGGATATCGAAAAATGAAGAAGTTCCTGCTGGCAACAGTCTCGATGGTGGTGCTGACCAGCGTCACCCGTGCGGCGGACATACCCGCGGCAATGCCGGCGAAGGGGCCGATGTACTCCCCTGCTCCGGTAGCGTCGTGGGACGGGTTTTACGTCGGCGTGCAAGGCGGCGTGGTGCGACAGGACGGCTTACTTAAAAACGTTGCCGGGGACTTTGGAAGCGCTGACAACAAGACCGGCGGCACCACCGGAGCGCTGGCCGGTTATAATTGGCAGCTCGGCAATTTTGTTCTTGGTCTAGAAGGCGACTGGAACTGGATCGGCGCAAAGGCGACCCACTTCAATCGCGCCGGCACTCGTTCAACATATGAGGTTAGTTGGCTGAGCACTTTACGTGCTCGCACTGGCCTTACCGTCGATTCGACCCTTTTCTACGTCACCGGCGGCGTGGCCTTCGCCCACATCAACGACAACCTGGCGTCTCTCTTTACCAGCCCAACCCCGATCACTTCATTCGCGCACAACCAAACGAAGACTGGCTGGACTGTAGGAGCCGGTGTTGAGCACTTCTTTGCGCCGCAATGGTCGGCACGCGCCGAACTCCGCTATGTCGATCTCGGAAACATGAACGTTGCGTGCACTTCGGGAACGGCCAACTGTGCTAATTTTTCCTTCTCCAGCGGCGACTTCAACAACACGCTTTGGATGGGGCTCGTCGGTGTAAACCACAAATTTGGCAGAGAACCGACGCGAGATTGGTCTCAGGCGCGTGCCTACGCGCCGCCCAGCCTTCCCGCTTGGGGCGGTTGGTATTTGGGCATCCAGGGTGGCGTCGCTGGCCACAGCGCTTCGTTCAACGATCCCGATGGTTTTTTAACATTTTTCCCCAATTTCTTCGACCAACGGAAGATGGGCGGAATTATCGGCGGATTGCTTGGCTACAATTGGCAGCAGTCCAGTTTCGTTTACGGCGTCGAGGGCGACTGGAACTGGATCGGTGCGAAGGCAACCCGGCTCACGGCTGACATCAATGGCCCCGAAAGCAATGGAGACCTTTCGACGTCATACGCGGTCAATTGGCTTGCAACTTTGCGCGGCCGTGCCGGCCTCGCCTTCGACTCTACTCTGCTATACGTCACGGGCGGCTTGGCCTTTGGTCACGCCAAGAACGACGTTGAACTGATTGGGACTGGCAACTTCGCCGGACTACAAGCTTCCTTCACTCAGAACCAGATCAAGGTCGGGTGGACAGCGGGAGTTGGCGTCGAACATATGCTTTCGCAGCATTGGACCGCGCGCGCAGAATTCCGCTTTGTCGACCTTGGAAAGTCCGAAGTTGCATGCACGTCGACCGGTGCACCAGCGGGTCAGGATTTTCGAAGCTGCATCGGTAACAGCTATCGCGGCACCTTCAGCAATACGCTCAAGCTCGGGCTGGTCGGTTTGGCGTACAAGTTTTAGGGACAGCTCGCGTTATCCCTCGCGTTATTCGTCATGGCCGGGTTCATCCCGGCCATCCACGTCTTAATCCATTGCGGGCCGCAAAAACGTGGATGCCCGGGACAAGCCCGGGCATGACACATTTGCCACCGCTTTTGTGTCTGGAAAGTCTACCCCTTCACCAGCACCGGTCCGGTGCCCTGCGGGCGCTCGCCTTCGCTCATGATGCCGAGGCGCTTGGCGACTTCCGTATATGCCTCGAGCAATCCGCCGAGGTCACGACGGAAGCGGTCTTTGTCGAGCTTGTCGTTGGTCTTGATGTCCCACAGGCGGCAGCTGTCGGGCGAAATCTCGTCGGCAACGACAATGCGCATCACGTCATTTTCCCAAAGCCGGCCGGTTTCCATCTTGAAGTCGACCAGACGGATGCCGACGCCGAGGAAAAGCCCCGACAGGAAGTCGTTGACGCGGATGGCGAGTGCCATGATGTCGTCGATTTCCTGCGGCGAAGCCCAGCCGAAGGCGGTGATGTGCTCTTCCGACACCATCGGATCGTTGAGCTTGTCGTTCTTGTAGTAGAACTCGATGATCGAGCGCGGCAACTGCGTGCCTTCCTCTATGCCGAGTCGCTGCGCCAATGAGCCTGCGGCGACATTACGCACCACGACCTCGAGAGGAATGATCTCAACCTCGCGGATCAGCTGCTCGCGCATGTTGAGGCGGCGGATGAAGTGGGTCGGCACCCCGATATCGTTCAGGTGCTGGAACACATACTCCGAGATTCTGTTGTTGAGGACGCCCTTACCTTCAATGACTTCGTGCTTTTTGGCGTTGAAGGCGGTTGCGTCGTCCTTGAAATGCTGAATCAGCGTTCCCGGCTCCGGGCCTTCATAAAGGACCTTCGCCTTGCCCTCGTAAATGCGGCGACGGCGGCTCATGGGCGTGTACCGTGATTTGTGAAAATCCATCGGATTGCCGTGGCTCCTTATTGTGCGACTTTGCAAGATCCGCGGCTGCGGGACCGGACTGGAGCGCTGGCGGCGCCAGCAGTCCGAACACCGATTCAACCTAGCCGATCGGTTCAGGCAGCACAATCACGCCACGCCTGTGTTTTCCACTCCGTATTTTCGCCGCAAAAGACCAGCCCGATGTTGCCTTGACGCTGTTACGGCGATATGCAAGGCGGCAAAGAGAGTATGCAAACGATTTTAAGTATCGAAGGCACATGATGCCGAAAAGCATGTCCTCGACTTGATCGGGGATGGGTACCAGTTTTCGGACAAGATCATGCGCAACTGTTCAAAGAGGGCGGCATGACGACGACATTCGACAAGCGCGAAGAAGGCTTCGAGAAGCAGTTCGTGCATGACGAGGAACTTCGGTTCAAAGCGATCGCCCGCCGCAACAAGATGCTGGGGCTGTGGGCAGCCGGAATTCTCGGCAAAGCGGGGGCCGACGCAGAAGCCTACGGCAAAGAGGTCGTTCTGGCCGAATTTGAGAAAGGCGGCGACGAGGACGTCGTGCGCAAGGTGCTCAAGGATCTGCAGCCGAAAGGCATCACCGAACAGCAAATTCGCACCCGCATGTCCGAATTGCTGGCCGAGGCGGCCGCCCAGATCAAAAAGAGCGGCTAGAGGCTAACGCTCCTTGAAAGCTGGTTCTGACCTCATGGTGAGGAGCACTGCGAAGCAGCGCGTCTCGAACCATGATGATGCAGCCGTATCCTTCGACACGCATCGCTTCGCGATGCCCCTCAGGATGAGGCAGAGAGAAATCTGGCGACCGATGGTGATTTCATGAGCGTGTCACCCTTCGCGGTCGCCAGGCGCTTGCGCGCGGGCGAAACAGTTTATGCGGCCTGGTGCATGATCGGCTCTCCCGTCGCCGCGGAAACAATCGCGCGCGAGGGTTTCGCGGCCGTCGTGCTCGATGCCCAGCATGGTCTGTGGGATGTCGCATCGCTGATCGCAGGCGTTGGTGGCGTCAATCATGCCGAAGCCGCGCCAATGGTGCGCGTGCCGCATGGGGATTTCGCGCTGGTATCGCGCGCGCTCGACTTTGGCGCCGAAGCGATCGTCGCGCCGATGATCAACAGCGCGGCCGACGCGCGTCACTTCGTGGCGGCTGCGAAATATCCGCCACTCGGAGAACGGAGCTGGGGCCCGATCCGCGCCATGCCGTTGCAGGGGCGCACCGCCCCCGTCGACTACATGCGCGAGGCCAACGAGGGCACGCTGACGCTCGCCATGATCGAGACCACGACCGCGCTCGACAATGTGGATGTCATCGCCGCAACACCAGGCATCGATGCCCTGTTTGTGGGCCCCTATGATCTTTCTGTTGCGCTGAGCGGCGGCACGGCCCAGGACGTGCATGCGCCCAAGGTCGAGCAGGCCATCGACAGGATCTGCGCCGCCGCGAAGAAAGCGGGCAAGATTCCCGGTATCTATTGTCGTGACGTTGCGGGCGCGCTGGCAATGGCCAAACGCGGCTTTCGCTTCATTGTTGCCGGCAACGACATGACGACTTTGCGCGAGGCGACTGTGGCGCAATTGAAGGGGTTGAAGGGTAATTAGACCCACTCTCCGCTCATTCCCGCGAATGCGGGAATCCAGGGGCTAAATTGATAAGCCTAACAGTCTGGGTCCCCGCTTTCGCGGGGACGAGCGGCTGATTTTGTGACCGTGCTAGCGCTCACCCGAGACGACGGCGGAGAGATTGTCCAACACCTTTGCCACATCTTTGTCCACGTCTCCCGCCTCCACGTCGCATACCTGATAACCGCGCTCGGCCAGATAAGCCCGCCGTTCCACGCGCGTGCGCGCCGCCTCTTCGGGTTCTGCCGCCGGCACGAGGTCGATGACACATTTAAGCGGGAACGACACGAAATCGGCGATGTGCGGGCCGATCGGCACCTGACGCTTGAAGCCGCGGCCCGCGAAACGCCGGTCATTCACCAGCGCCTGCCACAATATGCGTTCCGCTTCGGTCGGATTGCGCCTCAACAAACGTGCGAGCCCGCGCGCCGGCGTGCGCTCACCCGGCACAAGGCCACCGCCGGCGATGAGATCACGGAGCTTCTGCGCTTCGCCCGCATCCAGAACGCCGCCGCGCGCGGGGCCTTTACGCCCCTGTGCGATTGCATTCATCACCCCGTGCAACGTGCGGATATCCTGCTGTGTCGGCGCCATGCGCTGGAAAATATTGCGCAGGTTCACGCTCATCGTTCCGCGTTTTTCCTCGGGGCGAAAAAATTCGACGCGCTCCAGCTCGCGTTCAAGATCGGAAAAAAATGCATCAAGCTGCTGCTTGGGCGCCGGCGGCGATTTATCCGGCATCGAGAACGGCAGTTCGCCGCGGCCCGCGCGTTTAAACCATTCATAGGCGACGACCACGACGGCCTGCGCCAGATTGAGCGAAGCAAAAGCGGGATTGACCGGCAGTGTCACAATGCGGTCGGCGAGCGCGACCTCGTGATTTTCAAGGCCAATGCGCTCACGCCCGAATACAATGGCGACGTTTTCGCCTGCGGTAACACGCGCCACCATTTCCGCTGCCGCGGTTTCCGCAGATACCACCGGCTTGGCCTGGTCGTGGTTGCGCGCCGTGGTGGCGAGGACGAAGCTGCAATCTCCAATGGCGTCATTGAGGCTGTCAAAAAGTAGAGCGCCACCGAGGACGCGGTCGGCGCCGGCCGCCATCACGCGCGCGCGCTCGTTCGGCCAGCCCTGGAGTGGCTTCACCAGCCTCAGCCGCGAAAGCCCGAAATTGGCCATCGCGCGCGCCGCCGCCCCGATATTTTCGCCGAGCTGCGGCTCGACCAGGACCACGATTGGCCCCGGCGTCTTGATCCAGCGCTTGGTCTTGTCAGTACCGGCACCCGGCATGCAATCCTCCGCGCGCGGTATAGCCCGCAACGCCGGTTCCGGGAAACAATAGCGGAAATCGCCGCTTCCGCCGTCCGAAACGGGGTGCTATAGGGCGCGCGCCGGAAGCCTTTCCTTCCTGTCCGCGCAACTCTCAAAGGTTTTACCCGCAATGGCGAAGATCAAAGTCGCAAATCCCGTCGTCGAAATGGACGGCGACGAGATGACCCGCATCATCTGGCAGCTGATCAAAGACAAGCTGATCCACCCCTATCTCGACATCAACCTTCTCTATTACGACCTCAGCGTCCAGAAACGCGACGAGACCGACGACCAGATCACCATCGACGCGGCCAACAAGACCAAGGAGGTCGGCGTCGCGGTGAAATGCGCCACCATCACCCCGGACGAAGCCCGGGTGAAGGAATTCAACCTCAAGAAAATGTGGCGATCACCCAACGGTACCATCCGCAACATCATCGGCGGCGTCATCTTCCGCGAACCGATTATCTGCAAGAACGTACCGCGCCTGGTGCCGGGCTGGACGCAACCGATCGTGATCGGGCGTCACGCCTACGGCGACCAATACCGCGCAACCGACATCCGGGTTCCGGAAAAAGCCAAGCTCACGCTCAGCTATGTCACGCCTGAGGGCAAGAAGGTCGAACACGAAGTGTTCGAATTCCCGACTTCGGGCGTCGCACTTGCCATGTACAACCTTGACGACTCGATCCGCGATTTCGCGCGCGCGTCGTTCAACTACGGCCTGTCGCGCGGCTATCCGGTGTACCTGTCGACGAAGAACACCATCCTCAAGGTCTACGACGGCCGTTTCAAGGATCTCTTCCAGGAGGTTTTTGACAAGGACTTCAAGGCGGAGTTCGAAAAGAGGAAGCTCGTCTACGAACACCGCCTGATCGACGACATGGTGGCGGCGGCGATGAAGTGGTCCGGCGGCTATGTCTGGGCCTGCAAGAACTATGACGGCGACGTGCAGTCGGACGTCGTGGCGCAGGGCTTCGGTTCGCTCGGGCTGATGAGCTCGGTGTTGATGACGCCCGATGGCAAGATCGTGGAGTCGGAAGCCGCGCACGGCACCGTCACACGTCACTACCGCGAGCATCAGAAGGGCAAGGAAACCTCGACCAACTCGGTCGCCTCGATCTTTGCCTGGACGCGCGGCCTCGCCCATCGCGCCAAGCTCGATAATAATCAGGCACTGGCGAAATTCGCCGCCACGCTCGAGAAAGTCTGCGTCGACACGGTCCAGTCAGGTTTCATGACCAAGGATCTGGCGCTGCTTGTGGGCGCTGACCAGAAGTGGCTCTCGACCACCGGATTCCTCGACAAGGTCGACGAGAACCTGAAGAAGGCGATGGGAGCCTGACCTTCCACACCACGACCTGCGATGGCCGGGCAAGTCCCGGCCATCTTGTTTACGGCGGTGGGCGGTGGACCAATACTATTTGATCTCCTCCGTTACCATGTCGCCTTTCGGCGACACGATCTCGCGTCCCACCCGTTTCTCCACCACGTCCTTGATACGCGCTGCGATACGCGGATCACGCTGCATCAGCGCGTGCAGATCCTGCGCATCGAGCACCAGCAGGCTCGTGCGGACAAGCGCCGTAGCAGTGGCCGAGCGGCGCGCACGGCGCAGCACAGCGACCTCGCCGAAGAACTGACCGACGCCGAGACGCAGCGGTTCCTTGCGGCCCTTGATCACAATCTCGACCTCGCCTTGGGCAATGAAGTACATCGAATGCGCGGGTTCACCCGCACGCACGATCACCTCCCCGGCTTGCGCCACCCGCGCATGCAGAAGTTCCATGACGTCCGAAATTTCCGCGGCGTCAAGCTCGGAAAACAATGGCACGCGCGAAATCATCCCCCAGGTGATGATGAATTCCCGGCGATGAATCTGGCTGGCAAAGGCGGTGGCAATGATGCCTACCGGCAGCGCGATCATGATCATCCCGAGAAATACGCTGGCAATTGCAATCAGTTTGCCGAGCACGGTCACCGGCACGACGTCGCCGTAGCCGATGGTGCTGAGCGTAACGATCGCCCACCATAACGCGTCGGGGATAGTGCCGAGCTTGTCCGGCTGCACGTGACGCTCTGCGAGATACATCAGCGCGGCCGCGACCAGCGAAGTGCCGATCAAAATGCCGAAGGAGCCGACCAAGGCGCGGCGCTCGCGGTATAAAACGTCGAGAAGCGAGCGCATGGCCGGCGAATAGCGCGCCAGTTTGAGAAAGCGCACGATGCGGAAAACAAGGACTACGCGCAGCTCGCTCGGGATCAGCATGGCGAACCAGAACGGCAGCACGGCGATGAGGTCGACGATGCCGGCGGGGCTAAGCACATATTTGAGCCGCGCACGCGCCGGCCGCAAATGCCGGTGCGGCCCGTGCTCCACCGCGCACCACACCCGCAAGGCATATTCGACCGTGAAAACGACGAGCGAAAAATATTCGATCAGCGTAAACGCGTGAGAATAGCGAACCGTGTACTCCGGTATCGACTCGATCGCGACGGCAACCAGATTGACGACGATAAGCGCGACCAGAAACCGGTCGACCCACCTGCTGAGATGGTCGCCCACCGGCCCCTGTTCGAGCACGTGATAAACTCGTCTGCGCAAATCCCTGAGGCGGTTGCGTGCCATGCCGCGGGTCACCCTGCTTGAATTGTCAGGATACTATTAAATTGCGCCCGCCAGTCCGCTTTGCGGTCGATCAATCGGCCCGCAAAAGCCCTAGTAAAGCCGGACCACATAAACCGGCGGCAAATGTGCATTGACCGGCTGCCATTTTTCGCCGGAATTGTCGCTCACCCACAGGCTGCCGGTGGTCGAGCCCATGGCAAGCCGCGTCCCGCTATCGTCGACATCGAGCCCATGACGGTAAACCAGGTCGTAAGCGTCGCGCTGCGGCAAACCGTCCGCAAGGCTTTCCCAGCTCTTGCCGCCATCGCGCGTTCGGGTCACGGCGAGCGCGCCATCGCGCGGCACGCGCAGCTCGTCCTTAATCGCCGGCACGAACCAGGCGGTGAGTGGATCGTTCGGGTGCGCGGCGACGGCGAAGCCGAAATCGTCGCCGGGCGGCTTGAGCTGGGACCAGTTGGCGCCAGCATCGGTCGAGCGGAACATGCCGCTGTGGTGCTGCATCCACATCACGTCTGGCGCAGACGGGCAGCGCGCCACGCGATGCGGGTCCTGCACCTCTGGCACGCCGGCTTGATCCGGCGGCATGTAGCCCGCAATCAACCCCTTGCCCAGCACAGTCCAGCTCGCGCCACTGTCACGGGTCTCCCACACTCCCCCACAAGAGATCGCGAGCGAGATGCGGCGTGCATCGCGCGGATCTGGCGACACGCTGTGAATACCGGCCATATCGTAGCCGCCACCGAACCATTTTGCGCGCTCCGGCACATTCCAGAGTGAACTCATGAGTTGCCATTGCTCGCCGCGGTCGGTGGAGCGGAACAGGCCGGCCGGCAGCGCCCCGATCCAGAGTTCTTCCGGCATACCCGCGCCCCCCGCCTCCATGGTCCAGATCTGGAACAGGGTCGGCGCATCGGCGGCGTCGGCCGGAAACGCGGGCGGCGGCAATTCTTTCCAGCTTTTGCCGTCGTCCTCGGAACGATGCAGCTTCGAACCGAAATGGCCGTGCTTGAGCGCGGCATAGAGCGTGCCGTCGCGCTCGTCATAAAGTGTTGCCGTTACCGCGACACCCGGGAAGTCGGTGCGTGTGATCGTCCATCCGCCATTTTGCCGCGCCATCGAGATGAGGCCCTTGCGGGTCGCGACCAGCATGCGATCACTCATGACAATTCTCCCGGGATCACTGCTAGCCCCCTGACAAAGCCTGCATCACATAAAGCGTGGAGTCCGCACGAATGGTTTGGCCGAGCGCCGCCTGGTGCGGCAACCGCACGCCGTCGGCGAAGATGCAGACGTGTTTGCGCAAGTGTCCCCGCTCGTCGAGCACATAACCGCGCACATGCGGGCGTTCATCAAACAGGACCGCAAGCGCATCGCCGACGGTCGCGCCGGTGGCCTGCAACGGGCCGTCGGGCACGACCTGACGTAACCAGCTGGTGAAGTGGACCTGCGCCATTGGGATTACCGTAGCGTGGAATCGCGACGCATCAATGGCGGCATACATGCAGCGATCTCGGCTTTATCGCGAATATGCCGCATGCGGACTTCACCCTCTCCCCTTGTGGGAGAGGGTGGCGAGCGCGGAGCGATAGCGAGCGCGAGCCGGGTGAGGGGTCAGCGGATCAATTGAAACTCTGACCCCTCACCCGCCCTCGCTCGGCTTCGCCTCCGCTCGGGCACCCTCTCCCACAAGGGGAGAGGGTAAGGGCGCCAGCTTTGCTGTTGGTTTTCTTTATCGACCACCGAGCGCGGCTTCGATCGCCTTGAGCGCCGCTTCTGCCTTGGAACCGTCTGGTCCCCCGGCCTGCGCCATATCCGGACGCCCGCCACCGCCCTTTCCGCCGAGAACTTCGGCACCTTTCTTGACGAGATCGACGGCATTGAACTTCTTGATGAGATCCTCGGTGACGGCGACCACGATCCCCGCTTTTCCGTCCTCGGAGAGACCGACAATCGCGACGACGCCGGAACCGACCTGTCGCTTTCCCTCGTCCGCGAGGCTGCGCAGGTCTTTGAGCTCGATGCCCGAAACAGAGCGGGCAAGCAGCTTGACCCCTGCCACCTCCCTCAGGCCCACACCAACTGCACTTGCAGTGGATGTCCCCGCTGCGAACCCGGTGCCCATAGCAATCTTCTTTTTGGCGCCGGACAACTCGCGTTCGAGCTTTTTGCGTTCATCCATGAGGGTCCCGATACGTCCCGGCATCTCTTCAAGCGGCACTTTAAGCTCCGCAGCGGCCGCTTTAACGACTTGAAGCTGTTTATTAGCGGTCTTGCGGGCGGCTTTTCCGGTCAGGGCCTCGATCCTGCGCACGCCCGCCGCGACCCCCGCCTCGGTCACCACTGAAATAAGGCCGATATCCCCGGTCCTGCGCACATGAGTGCCGCCGCACAGTTCCACCGACCAGCCCAGCGTATTGCCGCTGCCAAGTTCCGGACTTTGGCCCATCGCCACCACGCGCACTTCATCTCCGTATTTTTCGCCGAACAATGCGCGCGCGCCCGAGGCAATCGCGTCGTCCTGCGCCATCAGACGGGTGGTGACCGGCGCATTCTGAAGAATGATGTCGTTGGCGATATCCTCGACGCGTTCGAGTTCATCCGCGGAGATCGGCTTGGGATGCGAGAAGTCGAAACGCAGCCGGTCGGGTGCAACCAGTGAACCCTTCTGGGCAACATGATCGCCAAGCACCTGGCGCAATGCTTCGTGCAACAGGTGCGTGGCGGAATGATTCTGGCGGATCGCGCCACGCCGGACGTGATCGACGTCGAGCAGCAGCGGATCGCCAACCTTGAGCGCGCCCTGCTCGACCTTGACCAGGTGCGCGAACAGATCGCCGGCTTTTTTCTGCGTGTCGGTGACCGTGACCTTCACGCCTTCACGCCGCATCTCGCCGGTATCGCCGACCTGACCACCGCTTTCGCCATAAAACGGCGTCTGGTTCATCACGACTGCGCCAGTGTCGCCTTTCTTGAGCTCCGGCACTTCCCTGCCGTCTTTCACGAGCGCGGCGACCACGCCTTCGGCGCTTTCAGTCTCGTAGCCGAGAAATTCGGTCGCACCGATTTTCTCGCGCAAGGAAAACCAGACTGTTTCCTGTGCGGCCTCACCCGAGCCGGCCCAGGAAGCGCGTGCCTTCGCTCGCTGGCGCTGCATGGCGTCATCGAAGCTCGCAAGGTCGACGCTGATGCCGCGCGCGCGCAGCGCGTCCTGCGTCAGATCGAGTGGAAAGCCATAAGTGTCGTAAAGCGTAAAGGCGGTGTCGCCGTCGAACATGGCGCCCTTTTGCAATCCGGCGCTTTTCTCGTCGAGGATAGCAAGACCGCGCTCAAGAGTGCGCCGGAATCGCGTTTCCTCCAGCTTGAGCGTCTCGGTGATCAGGGCTTCGGCGCGCAGCAGTTCCGGATAGGCCTGCCCCATTTCGCGCGTCAGCGTGGGGACCAGTTTCCACATCAGCGGTTCTTTCGCGCCCAGCAACTCGGCGTGGCGCATGGCGCGCCGCATGATGCGGCGGAGCACATAGCCACGGCCTTCGTTCGACGGCAGTACGCCATCGGCAATCAGAAAAGCCGACGCGCGCAAATGGTCGGCAATGACGCGGTGCGAGGCCTTGTGCGGCCCATTCGGTGAAACCTTGGTCAAATCGGCGATCGCCTGAATCAGGGCGCGGAACAGGTCAATGGCGTAGTTGTCGTGCGTGCCTTGCAGGACCGCCGCGATGCGTTCGAGGCCCATGCCGGTATCGATCGACGGCCGCGGCAGGTTCGCGCGCTTGCCGCCCTCGAGCTGCTCGTACTGCATGAAGACCAGATTCCAGATTTCTATGAAGCGGTCGCCCTCGGAATCGGCCGACCCGGGCGGCCCGCCGGGAATCTTGTCGCCATGGTCGAAAAAGATTTCCGAGCACGGGCCGCAGGGCCCGGTATCGCCCATGGCCCAGAAATTATCGGCCCCGGCAATACGGATGATCTTGCTGTCGGGGAGCCCCGCAATTTTCTTCCAGAGTTTGAACGCGTCATCGTCGTCGATATAGACGGTGATCAGAAGCCGGTCCTTGGGCAGCGCGAAGTCTTTCGTGATCAGGGTCCAGGCGAGCTCGATCGCACGTTCCTTGAAATAATCCCCGAACGAAAAGTTGCCGAGCATCTCAAAGAAGGTGTGGTGGCGCGCGGTGTAGCCGACGTTGTCGAGATCATTGTGCTTGCCGCCGGCGCGCACGCATTTTTGCGCCGATACGGCGCGTGAATACGGCCGCTTCTCCAGCCCCGTGAACACATTCTTGAACTGCACCATGCCGGCATTGGTGAACATCAAGGTGGGATCATTACGCGGCACCAGCGCCGAGGACGCCACGACCTGGTGGTCGTTGCGGGCGAAGAAATCGAGGAAGCTTTTGCGGATATCGTTGACGCCGCTCATTTCTAAAACGCCGTGGCCTCCAGCCTGCGAGGCCTAAATCCCCGTCCGGCTTGATGTTTTCAGCAGGCTATTTAGCGGCGAGGGTACCGAGAGTCCAGAAAGCGACGGATCTATTCCCACCCGTTCATTCCGAGCGAAAAAGGCTCATTCATCCGTACAAAACGCTTTCGCCCCCGTCCTCGGTGGCGGCCGCTTTACGCAGCCGGGTGCCGACGGGGGCGAATGCCTGACGCATCACTGGATGTTACGCGTCACCGAATGGTGCGGCGGATAACACTGGCGCTGCCGCGCGCGCCTTACTCAATTTCAGCCCATTAATGGCCGCCCTTCGTCTTGCGCTTCGAGCTTTTCACCTTTGGCTCCTTGACCCTCGTGGCCGCAGCCTTCGGCTTCCTGCCCTTCGCGCTTATGCCGCTTTGAGGACCGTCTTTTGCGTCCCTGGCAGCACTTTTGCCTTTGCCTTTCACAGCTCCGGCCTTTCCTAGTTTAGCGGCCTTTGGCGCTGCGATTGGCTCGGCAATAGTCGCAACTTCAAATTGTGCTTCGGTCGATGTCTGACAGGCAGACTTGCAGGCAGGCTTGTAGGCAGGCTTGGGCGAAACAGGCGACAATTTTTCGAGTGCCTGTGCCGATTCTTCGCGCCTGAAAGTTACGCCTTCCTCGCGAAGACCGGCTCCGGACGGCAGCGTCGTAACAACGCCGTCCGGCAGCCCATCATCCTTTCAAGCCTCAGCGGCCTCGTCGTCATCCTTGTCTTTGTCTTCCGGCTCGCCCGCCATGATTGCCTCCGCGATCAGCCCCGCATTCTGGCGCACGGCGGCCTCGATCCTGGCGGCAATATCGGGATTGTCCTTGAGGAATTGCTTGGCGTTCTCGCGGCCCTGGCCGATACGTTGGCCGTCATAGGAGAACCAGGAGCCGGATTTCTCGACGACATTCGCCTGAATGCCGAGATCGATCAGCTCGCCGCGCTTCGACACGCCCTCGCCGTACATGATGTCGAACTCGACCACCTTGAAGGGCGGCGCCATCTTGTTCTTCACCACCTTGACGCGGGTCTGGTTGCCGATCGTCTGCTCGCGCTCCTTGATCGCGCCGATGCGGC
>Ga0187765_10000237_pt1 | contig 19695 bp, 20 predicted proteins | sample 0216_QUI02_MP05__3_FD_133018 | JGI IMG/M metagenome (GOLD analysis project Ga0187765, IMG submission 133018) | Tropical peat soil microbial communities from peatlands in Department of Meta, Colombia - 0216_QUI02_MP05_10_MG | ecosystem: Environmental > Terrestrial > Soil > Wetlands > Peat ...
AAGCTCGGCAACTCGGCCGGAGAACTTGGTGGCGATGTCTATTTCGTCCGCTTCGACACGGCCATTTCCCGAGACAATCCCTGCCGGCAAGGTGGAAGCGGAATGCTTCAGCCAATAGATGCCGGCACCGGCGCCGACAACCAACACCAAGAGCAAATACCCGGCTCTCCGCCATATCCGCGCTCTTGCCGGCCGCGCCGGCGCTGCCGCTGCCGGGAGGTTGGCCGTAGGCGAGGGCACAACGTTTTGTTGCACATCAAGGCTTGTTTCCGTCGTGTTGACCGGCGGGAGCGCAGTGTGTGGTTCGGGATTCTGCTCGTCCATCGGATGGATTGCCTTATTTCCTTTTTCCTTCGAACACTGGATTGTCGACCTGCCGGAAATTATTCGGATGATTGTGGAATGGTATTGATATTCCTCAATTTAGGCGACTGAGCGACCCTGCCGGCATGCGGGAAGGCGACAAGCTATGGCGCTGTCATTGCAGATCAGGTTACCCAAAATTCAGGGAACAATCATGACCATGCATGGGGCAAGGCTTGCGATCTTCTGTGAGACGCTGCCGAGCAGTAAACCGGCAAGGCGACCGCGACCGCGCCGGCCAATCACGATTACATCCACGTCTTCGCGTTGCGCAGTCTCGATGATTACTTTGGCGGCGTCGCCCCAGCTTGCCCGCAGCTTGATGTTAGCCGCACCGATACGCGCTGCCCGCTTTCTCGCCTGGTCCAGGATTTGATTGGAGAGCAGTTCGAGCGCCTCGCCGATATCGCCCTCCCCGCGTATCAATTGCCTTAGGTTCTGATTTGAATAATTGTCACCAACCGTGAGAATGGAAAGCTCGGCACCAGTCGCCTTTGCCAGCTGAGCCGCGGCAATAACAGCTCGATTCGCTCCACGCGATCCATCAGTGGCCACAAGAATCTTCTGCATTGTGTTGATCAGCTTTAAATTGCGGGGTCGTCAGTGCGCAGAATATCGTGTCGATGAACCATATTTTTTCAATACTTGAGCTCATGGGACACCGCTTTGCGGTAAATCAAACTTGATTTCGGGGTTTCATGCCAACCCAAAACTCACGCAATCCCAGGATGGTTGCGGCAATGAACAGCGGTACGACGAAATACAGAAACCGGAACATCAACAGCGAAGCCAAAAGATCTTCCTTTTGGAATTGTCGAAGCCCGAGCAGCATCGCGGCTTCAATGACGCCCAGGCTGCCCGGCGCATGGCTCAAGAATCCAAGCAGCGCCGCGAAAACGAAGATGACGAGTAACGGGATAAAATCGATCGTCGGTGCTGCAGGAAGCAACGCGTACATCGCGCTCCCCACAAGAACGAGATCTATCACGCCGATTCCGATCTGGAGCAGGGTCAACCGCGCGCTCGGCAGGACGATGCGCCAATCGGATCGCCCGAGAACGCGTCGGCAAGGCAGCAACCACAGCAAATAGAATCCGATCGCCGTCAAGCAGGCCAGACCGATGAGCCGGTTGATCCACGCCGGCACCTGGTTGACGGCACTTGCAGCTTCCGGCGCATAGGCCATGCCGAATCCGAGCACCGACGCGTTGCCGAGCCAGAACGTCAGTCCTGTAACGAACGCGATTTTTGCGACGTCGATGACGCGCAAGTCCCAAGCCGAGTAAATCCGGAATCGGATTACTCCGCCGGTCAATACGGTCGCGCCAAGATTATGGCCGATGGTGTAGCTGGTAAATCCGGCGAGGGCTGCTATCCGAAAAGGGACTTCGCCTTTGCCGATCGCGCGCAAGGCGAAAAAATCATAGAACGACAAGGTGACATAGCTGGCGACAATGAAGCCTGTCGCAACCAGAATCTTTTTCCCGTCGAGGCTATCGAGTGCAGCGAAAACTTTCTCGATTTCGATGTCGCGTGCCAGTTGAAAGAGCGTGACGCCGGCGATTGCGATGATCAGCATGCTGAACGCCATGCTGACCCAGTTCAAACTCCATTTGCGAAAGGTAGGACGCGTCGTGGCGCACGTTGGCTCTGGCATGAGTTCCTGGCGTTGTGCACCCAACACGTCATGACCAAAGCGTCATGAGTGATTCGATTCTGCAATGTCGCACTTGTCCGTAACATCCTTGTTACGTTTGCCGATGTGAATCCGGTTTGCGCGAGACGGTGTCGGCCAACGGCCGAGCGCGCAATCATCGAAGCGTCATACGATTGAGATATTAAATTGCAATCGTTGCTGCAGGTGATTCGGCAACGAGCAAGACTGCTCGAGCGAGCGACTTGATGCGGGTTCTCATCGCCACTGACGCCTGGTATCCGCAAGTCAATGGCGTCGTGCGTACACTTACCTCGGTTGCGCGCGCGGCCGGCAAACTCGGCGTCAGCATCGAATTTCTGTCGCCCGAAGGATTTCCGTCGATTCCCGTGCCAACTTATCCGGGTTTGCGCTTGGCGCTGCCAAGCCGACGCAAGATCGCTCAGCGTATTGCCGATGCCAATCCGGACGCGATTCATGTGGCGACCGAAGGACCGATCGGACACATGGTGCGGGCCTATTGCCAATCCAATAATCGGGCGTTCACGACCAGCTACACGACGCGGTTTCCCGAATACATCTCGGCGCGTGCTCCCATTCCCGAACGCTGGACTTATGCGGCTTTGCGGCGTTTCCACGCGGCAGCCAAGGTCACGATGGTCGCAACCCCTTCACTCATGACGGAGCTCGGACAGCGCGGTTTTGCAAATCTGGGCATGTGGACCCGCGGGGTGGATACCGATCTGTTTTCCCCCCATCGCGCCGTCGAGATCGATTGGCCTCGACCGATCTTCATTTGCGTCGGAAGGGTCGCAATCGAGAAGAATCTCGACGCGTTCCTCTCGCTCGATCTGCCCGGAACAAAGGTCGTGATCGGAAAGGGTCCGCAACAGGACGAGTTGAAGAACCGGTATCCGGAGGTGAAGTTTCTCGGTCAGATGGAAAATGGATTGCTTGCGTCCCATCTGGCCGCGGCCGACGTGTTCGTATTTCCCAGCCGCACCGACACGTTCGGCGTCGTGCAACTGGAAGCACTTGCCAGCGGCGTACCGATTGCAGCCTATCCGGTCACGGGACCCAAGGATGTGATCGGCGAGGAGCCGATCGGGGTCTTGAACGAAGACCTGCGGGTTGCCTGTCTCGGAGCGCTTCGGGTTTCGCGTGAAGCTTGTCGCGAATTTGCGCTGAGCCGTTCGTGGGCCGTGAGCGCACGGCAATTCATCGGTCACGTCGAAAAAGTCGCAGTTCCGTTCGATCGCGATATCGACCGTGAAACGGTACGCGCGCCAGCGCTCGCCTGATTTGTGGTCTGAGCGATTAAGACGATGCCAACGAAAGGGTAATGGAATGAACAACGCTGAACTCGATCATGAGACCATCGTAAAAGCCTATGCGCGCTGGGCGCCGATATACGACCTTGTGTTCGGTGCGGTGTTCGAACGCGGCCGGCATGCGGCGATTGCGGCCGCCGAGCGCGTCGGCGGCCGAATCCTCGAAGTCGGGGTCGGTACTGGAATTTCGCTTCCGATCTATTCGCGAGGCAGCCGTCTCTGCGGGGTCGATATTTCGGAGCCCATGCTGCAAAAAGCACGCGAACGGGTCACCGAATTCGGATTGACCAACGTCGAAGGGCTTTGGGTGATGGACGCCGAGAAGCTCGATTTTCCCGACGCGTCGTTCGACGTGGTCGTTGCGCAATACGTCATCACGACGGTGCCCAACCCGGAAGCGACGCTCGACGAATTCGCTCGCGTGTTGCGGCCGCGCGGCGAAATCGTTCTGGTGAGCCGGGTAGGGGCGGAAGCCGGGCTGCGCCGCGCGCTCGAGCACTGGTTCGCGCCGGCGGCTCGCAAGCTTGGCTGGCGAACGGAATTCTCATTTGAGCGCTATGCGCGCTGGGCCGAACGGGTTCACGGGATGCGACTGGTCGAGCGTCGCGCTGTTCCGCCGTTCGGCCATTTCTCGCTGATACGCTTTGTCAAAGACGATGGTCTTGCCGTCGAACGTAGGGGCGACCTGCGAGTCCGCGAAGCGGTTTGATCTCTTCTGGTCGCTCTGTCACATCGCCTTCATCGAATCGCCATATCACCGGCGATCACACCTCACGAGCGGGAATCCAATGACCACCTTTAACGAAGCGCTAAGAATTCAGCGATGGGACGATCACCGCTACTACCATCACAGCCGCATCAATCAGTCGCTTCATTTTGTGAGCGCCATCAGTTTTCTTTTCGCCTACGTCATGGTGTTCAAGGATCCAGCCGTCTCAGCGCTGGTCGGCTGGCTATTGGCAATGACCAGCCGGCAGATCGGTCACTTCTTTTTCGAGCCGAAAGGCTACGACTCCGTGAACGAAACGACGCACGAGTACAAGGAAGAAATCAAAGTCGGCTACAACTTGCGGCGCAAGGTCGTGCTGCTGTCGATCTGGGCGTTGTCTCCTTTGGTGCTCTGTCTCGACCCGACCTTGTTCGGCGTTTTTGCGCCTCATGACGGTCTGGCCCAATTCATCCGCCATGTCGCTCAGATTTGGCTCGCGGTCGGCATCGGCGGATTACTGTTCCGAACGATCCACTTGTTTTTCATCAAGGACGTCCAGACCGGGCTGGTTTGGGCGACGAAAATCCTGACCGACCCCTTCAACGACATCAAGCTCTACCACAAGGCTCCCCTCGCTCTGTTGCGCGGGGAGTTGATCGATCCGCATCATGGCTTCTCGCATCTCGATGATGAGGAATGGGTCGAGGAAGACGCGCCGAGCGTCCCGCGCGCCGGTTAAGCGGGGGCAGCAAGCGTAGCAGAGCTAGCGGCTGGGCTTTGCGAGTGCGCGCGTCCAGGGAAATCGATGCCCGAGCACTTCCTTCAGCACACGGCGCTTGATCGTCCGGTTGGTGGTTGCTCCGTCGTGCCACCACCAGCCATCCTGCTGCATTGTCCTGGCGGCGGCGATAAAGCGATCCATGACCGCCTCGAAATCTACATTCGTGTAGTTGAGACTGAATATGAGGCGGCCGGTCCCGACCCAGCTGAGCATCAGCCCTTCATCCCGCAGATAGAATTGCAGCATCCAATTGTAGCGCGAAGGCCGCGTATAGCAGACCGTCCAGATCGTGGACATGTTCGCGACCTGGAGCGGCAGGCCTTCCTCGCGAAGCCGATGATTGAGGCGGGCCGCGCGGGAATCCCAGGTGTCATCCAAATCGCGGTAGAGTTCGCGCGTCTGCGGCGTATCGAGAGATCGCAAAAATTCGTTCATCGCAGCCATGACGTAGGGATGCGAATTGAAGGTGCCGCGGGCAAAACAAATATCGGCCGGGCGGTCCTCGCGGAATCGCTTCATCAAATTTTTTCGGCCGCACAGGACGCCAATGGGAAGACCGCCGCCGAGCGTCTTGCCGTAGGTGACAAGATCGGCGCGCACGCCGAAATATTCCTGCGCGCCGCCAGCAGCGAGCCGAAAGCCCACGAATACTTCGTCGAAGATCAGGACGATGCCGCGTTCGCTGCACACCTCTCGCAATCGCGCCAGCCAATCCGAATAGGCAACTTTGTCGAAATGCGCACTGCGGGAGCTGTCGACCAGCGAAGAGTCCGCCGGCGCGCCGTCGTTCGGATGCAGCGCCTGCAGGGGATTGACCAGCACGCAAGCAATATCGCGCCGCGTTTGCAGCACGCGAAGCGAGTCCTCCGACATGTCTTTCAACGTGTAGGTTTCGTGCGCGGGTGCGGGGTTGCCGACACCCGGTTGCACGTCGCCCCACCAGCCGTGATAGGCGCCGCAGAAACGCACGAGATGCGTGCGCCGGGTGTGATAGCGGGAAAGCCGCACCGCCTGCATGATGGCTTCCGTCCCCGACATGTGGAACGATATCTCGTCGAGTTCGGATATCGCCTTCAGGCGTCTGACATTGTCGGCAATTACCGGATGATAGGACCCGAGCAGGGGTCCGAGCGCACGAACGCGATTGATGCCGTTTTCAATCGTGTCTTTGTAGAAGTCGTAGCCGAAGACATTGACGCCGTACGACCCGGTCAGATCGTAAAACACGTTGCCGTCGAGATCGGTGACGGTGACGCCGCTGGACGATTGAACGAACGCGCCGATTTTCAGGTGCTCGCGCACGAAACGGCTGTATTGGAAGGGAACGCGATAGGCATCGGTGAACTGCAGGTCCGAAATGCTTTCGGTTACGTCGGCGGTGCGCCGAATTGTTTCGGCAAAACGCACTTTGAAAAGCGCCGAAAGGCGCATGAATCCGTCTCTGCGACGCGCGCTAACCTCCTTCGGTGCGCCATCGGAGCAAAAAAATCCGTCCTTGCCGTATTCGTAGAACGGAATCAGCGACGCGATTCGCCGGGCGATCCGTGCGTGGCCGGTGAGCGATCTGTTCTTGGCCTTGGACAGCTGCAGCCTTCTGCGAAGCGTGGCCAAGGAGGTCACGAGCGCGGCGGCGCCGATCCCGTAGAAAGCCAGTGTTGAACCGCCCGATGTCATCGAATCATCACTTAGCCGACGGAGTTAACGGGAGGATGACGCTCCGGTCTCAGCTTCGGCGCGTGTTCGAGCAGGAGGACATTAACTTCTTGCTAACCAACCGGATCCCGCGCCGGCTGGCGACGCAGTTCATGGGCTGGTTCTCGCGAATCGAACAACCGCTGGTGCGGGACATCTCAATCGCGCTCTGGCGCTACTTTTCGGATCTCGATCTTGCGGATGCACGCAGGACGGAGTTTCGCAGCGTGCACGATTGCTTCACGCGGGAACTCAAGGAGGGCGCGCGCCCGATCGACGACGATCCGCATATTCTCGTCAGCCCTTGTGATGCTGTTGTCGGGGCATCGGGCGCGATCGCGGAGACCCGGCTCTTTCAAATCAAGGGCTTTCCCTACACGCTTGAGGACTTGTTTTGCGCTGATGCCGCTGGCGACGCCCATCACAACGGCCGCTACGTCACTCTGCGGCTGACATCGAGCATGTATCATCGTTTTCACGCCCCGCATGACTGCCACGTCGACCAAGTCAGCTACATTTCCGGCGATACCTGGAACGTAAACCCGATCGCGTTGCGACGCATCGAAAAGCTGTTCTGCAAAAACGAACGGTCTTTGTTGCGAACCAGACTTCTCGCGAGCGGCCATGTCGTGACGCTGGTGCCGGTCGCGGCCATTCTGGTCGCCAGCATTCGCCTGCATTTCCTCGATGTTCCGCTCGACGCCAAGCATCGCGGCCGCAAGGTCATGCGGTGCGATGCTACGTTCCGGAAGGGGGAGGAAATGGGCTGGTTCCAGCACGGCTCGACAATTCTCGTGTTCGCGCCCGATGGATTTTCGCTGTGCGACAATTTGCGCGAAGGCGCTACGATTCGAATGGGTCAGCCGTTGATGCGGCTGCCGTGACCGGGTTCAGGCTGCGGTCTGTTGCGCGTCGTTCCCGGTCGAATCGTCGGAATCGAACGGGCCGCCTTCGCCCGTGTCATGCATGGTCACGCGTGAATTTGCCAACGCCCGGGCTTGAACAGCGGAGTCGCTCGCAGTCCAATCGATCAATTCGAGCCGACCGTCGAAATGTTCGACCACCGCAGTGCAGCTTTCGACCCAATCGCCGCAATTCACGTAGGTGAGACCATCCTTGTCGGCAATGGTCGCGTGGTGAATGTGACCGCAGATGACGCCATCGACCTGATGGCGCCGGGCTTCACCCGCAAGCGTCCGCTCGTATTCGCCGATGAAATTTACGGCATTCTTGACCCGCAGTTTCACCCACTGCGAAAGCGACCAGTAGGGCAGTCCGAGCGCGCGCCGCAAGGCGTTGAAATAGGTGTTGAGCAGGATCGCCAAGTCGTAGGCCTGGTTGCCGAGGAGCGCGAGCCAGCGCGCATGCTTGATGACGACATCGAACAGGTCGCCGTGGATGACAAGGAAACGGCGGCCATCGGCGGTCAGATGAATTGCACTTTCGACGACATCGATGCCACCAAAATGCGTGCCGTAATAGTCGCGCAGGAATTCGTCATGATTGCCGGGGATGTAGATCACGCGACTGCCCTTGCGCGCCTTGCGCAGGAGTTTCTGGACGACGTCGTTATGGGTGGATGGCCAATACCAGACCGACTTGAGTTGCCAGCCATCGACAATGTCGCCGACGAGATAAATCGTATCGGCATCGTGATCGCGGAGGAAGGCGAGGAGCTTGTCGGCTTGACAGCCTCGGCTGCCGAGGTGGACGTCCGAAAGAAACAGGGTTCGCACGCGCACTGGTCCGTCAGGTTCTCCGACCAATGCAGGTTCGGCGATAAAATTCATAGGTGCGTTATTCGTGATTCGTGTTGCGTTTCAATGACGCATGGGTGGCGATTGATCCGATAGGTTAATGCCGAACTTTGGTTTTGCTCGAAATTGAGATCACGAAAGACTAACGTGACAATATCATGACAAAACAATCTCAAGTTTAAGCGATGCACTAGCAACGGAATCCATGGAGCGATTTATTTTTAGCGCCGTTGCCTTGGCCGCAATTAACCGTGGCATCTGCGTGGCGGTCTGCCAGGTCCGGATCGCCGAGATTAATCATGATGGAGATGATCTTCTGGTGCCGACCGCTTTAGCAAGCGGGCGGACGCGAATTGTCGGCAAACCAATTTCCCGCCGACTACACATTCGACGAATAGCCTCAGGATTTCCGAAAGTGTGACGTAAAATCAGCCCAGGCCAGGGCTATCGCAAAGACGATAAATGGGACACAGATCGCAGCAAGCACCAGTGCGGTCTCCCGGGGCATGTTGGTTCTCCTGAGTTTGAAGAAAACCATAGGGAAAAGTTCAGTGGAGACCTTGATCTGAATCAAATGTTAGAACCAGGTTGCCCGGATAGTCGCAGGTTCCGATGAGTACTTATCGTCTCGATCGCCTTTTTGCTCCGCGATCCATCGCACTCGTTGGCGCAAGTCCACGCGCTTCTTCCGTTGGCCGGATAATTCTGAAAAATCTGCGCGAGGGCGGCTTCAAGGGCACGATTGAGCTCGTCAATCCGCATTATGACGCGATTGACGGAGTTCGTGCGGTCAAACGGATCGAGGATTTGGCGGGTGTTCCAGATCTCGTAATCGTTGCGGCTCCGCCGCCTGCCGTACCAAGCCTAATAGCCGCGGCGGGAGACAAAGGCTGTGCGGCCGCGATCATTGTCACGGCCGGCCTTGGGCACGGGCCCGGTTCGTTGGCTGAAGGCGCGACTCAGGCGGCGCGCGCGCGCGGGTTGCGGTTGGTCGGGCCGAATTGCCTTGGAGTGCTCGTACCTGCGGTGAATCTCAACGCCAGTTTTGCAGCAAGGATGCCTCAGAGTGGCGATCTGGCACTGATTTCGCAATCGGGGGCGATCGTTGCCGGACTTGCCGAATGGGCGACCAAGCGGTCAGTAGGGTTTTCGGGTTTGGTGTCGCTCGGCGACACGGTCGACGTCGATTTCGGTGACCTGCTCGACTATTTCGCGCTCGATGGCAGAACGCGTGCGATCGTGCTCTATATCGAGTCGATCACAGACGCGCCCAAATTCATGTCGGCGGCGCGTGCGGCAGCGAGGGCGAAACCGGTCGTCGTCATCAAAGCTGGCCGTCACGCGCAGGGAGCTGTTGCAGCCCGGACCCATACCGGCGCGCTGGCGGGCGTCGATGCTGTTTATGAGGCGGCCTTTCAGCGCGCCGGACTGTTGCGCGTCCTGGATCTCGATGAGCTTTTTGCCGCCGTGGAGACGCTTGGGCGAATTAGGCCGTTTTCCGGCAAGCGGCTTGCCATCCTGACCAACGGAGGCGGCGTTGGCGTCCTCGCGGTTGACAGGCTCGTGGATTTCGGCGGCAGCCTGGCAAAAATTTCCGAGGGCGCAATGGCTGCGCTCAACAAGGAGCTGCCGCCGATCTGGTCGAAGGGCAATCCGATCGACATCGCCGGTGACGCCGATGCTGCGCGATTTGGTGTCGCCATGCAAACCCTGCTCGGCGACCGGGAAAATGACGCGATACTGGTGATAAATGTTCCAACGGCGCTTGCGTCTGCTTCGGATGCGGCGCGGTCGGTCGCCAACGTGGTCCGTACCTATCGTGATCAGATCTACCCATCAAAGCCGGTTTTTGCGGTCTGGCTTGGCGACAGCGAAAGGGCATCGGCAGAGCTCGAAGCGGCTGGCGTCCCCTGCTACCTGTCCGAGACCGACGCCATAAGGGGATTCACGCATCTGGTGCGATACCGAGAAGCGTTGAATGCCTTGATGGAGACCCCACCGAGTCTGCCGCAGGATTTTTCTCCCGATATCGGTACCGCCCGGGCAATCATTACGGAGGCCATTGCCAACGGCCGCGGATGGCTTGACCCGGTTGAGATCGCCCGTGTTCTTGCGGCCTATGCAATACCTGCGGCGTCGGCGTCGCTTGCACGAGACGCCGACGAAGCCGCGATAGCGGCGCGGCCGTATCTAGCCAGCGGGACCGCGGTGGCGGTCAAAATACTATCGCCCGACATCGTGCATAAATCCGACGTTGGAGGCGTGCGGCTCAATTTGGCCAATGAACAAGCGGTACGCGAAGCGACAGCGGATATCTTGAAATGCGTACGAGCCGCAAAGCCGTCGGCGCGCATTTCCGGCGTGACCGTTCACCCCATGATCGTGCGGCCGAATGCGCGTGAGCTGATCGCAGGCATCGCGGACGACAGGACCTTTGGCCCCATCATTGTTTTCGGGCGCGGCGGGACGGCCGTCGAGGTCATCAACGACAAGGCCCTGGCGCTGCCGCCGTTGGATCTGAAACTCGCCCACGACCTTATTTCCCGCACGCGCGTTGCGCGAATACTCAAAGCGTACCGCGATGTCACAGCCGCCGATGAGAATGCGATTGCGCTTACTCTGGTAAAGCTCGCGCAAATGGCCGCTGATTTGCCGGAGGTACGAGAGCTCGATCTCAATCCTTTGCTGGCTGACGAAACCGGAGTCATCGCGCTGGACGCGCGAATCGCAGTTGCCGCATCCGAACCAAGCGCTCGGGCCCGCTCCGGCCATCCGCGATTCGTCATTCGGCCCTATCCGAAGGAATGGGAACGTCACGTCGTGCTCAAAGACGGCACTGCGGTGTTCATCCGACCGGTCAGACCCGAAGACGAGCCTTTATATTATCCCTTCTTTGCCGCGGTGACCGATGAGGATCTGCGTCTGCGATTTTTCGCACCGGTCAGAAACTTCAGCCATGTGTTCATCGCCCGCTTCACCCAGATCGATTACGCAAGAGCCATGGCGTTCATCGCAATCGACGAGAAAACCGGCGATATGCTTGGCGTGGTGCGTCTGCATGCCCACGTCAACTACCAGGCCGGTGAATACGCGGTGTTATTGCGTTCCGACCTCAAGGGGCGCGGTCTTGGTTGGCTGCTGATGCAGCTGATCATCGAGTATGCGCGCAGCGAAGGCCTGCGGAAGATCGAAGGTCAAGTGCTGGCGGAAAATCGCACCATGCTGCAAATGTGCGCGGAGCTCGGGTTCGACATCGCGCAGGATCCCCGCGACGCCGGTTTTCGCGTCGTCACTCTTTCACTTGCAGTGTAACGTCCATCATCGTTCGGGGATTGCTACTCAAGGGTTTTCAAGTAAGCGATGACGTCTTCGACCTGTCCGGGATCGAGTCGGAAGATCGGCATCGTGGGGTGACTGGTGAGTACGCCTTCTCTCAAGGGCAACCGCAAGGTTTCAATCGGATACTTAACGTGCAGAGTGCGAAACGGCGGCGCGATCTTGAGCGGGCTTTCGCTGACTTTGTCGATAGCGTGACACTCAGAGCAATTTGCTTTCACAAGCGTTTGGCCCCGCTGTGCGGCAGGCGACAAAACATCAGCAGCATTTGCCGGAGCGGCTGCAGACAAAATTCCTGTGAGGGTAAAAAAGATGACGCATAAGGCGCGAGTTCCGCACATTCGCCTCTTCCTTGATTCATTGTTCTCTTCGCGGCGCGTTTCGCACACAGCACCATCAAGGTTGTGGCATTTGGTCAGCAATCCGGACAGCATTCTCGTGTCCGCTTGCTATTCTTCTAAGGTTCCCAGATAGCTGATGATGTTTTCGACGTCTTCGGAGCTGAACTGAAAGTGCGGCATCGATGGGTGCCCCCTGAGAACGCCCTCCCTCAGCGGCAACCGCAGACTGCTGAACGGATATTTTTCGTACAGTTTGCGAAATGGCGGTGCGTTCGAATCCATGCTGTTGCTGACCTTGTCGACCGCGTGACACCCCAAGCAATTTTGCTTTAACAGCTCGAGACCATGTTTCTGACCGGGCGATAAGTCTTCGGCAGCGCTGGGATCAACGAATGCAATCGCGAGTCCCGCCAATGCGATTGAAACAGACAAGGCGCGATTTGTTCGGCGCATTTATTGCTCCCTCAAATTCTTCCTTATTTGTTGCGTGCCGCGTTCGCGCTCAGCGCCGTCAGGGTCGTGGCATTCGGACAATATTCGCGCCATACCGGGTTGGATGGATCTTTTGCGAGGTCGCGCTCGCAACGGCCCTTGCTCGTGCATAACCAGCACAGGTGTTTCAGATCGTTCGAAACCGGCGGATAAGTGCGCTCAATTTCTTCGACGTCCAGCTTGAGCGCGGCCATGCGGCGCGACAACAGATCGGTCGCCTCAGGCCATTTTCCTGCGAGCGCTTGCAGCACTTGCGGGCTGACGCCGGCGTCGTGTGCGACGCGATTGAGATCCTCCGATCCTAAATTCCGCAATTCGAGTTTGCGGGAACGATCACCAAGCCAATTTCGCCACCACCGGGCGATTGTGCCGAACAGAGAGCCGTGATCACTCGCAACTGACGTGCTCACGAAAATCCTCCTTGTCCCGCTTTAAGCGGTCACCCATTCAGGCGGCTCAGCGCGCTACGGTTGCGCAGCACGATCCGTCGCGATGTCGGAAGTTCGATCGCAGCCGCGTTCTCGAGCTGGGTAAGGGTCCTGGAGACGGTTTCAATCGTGAGGCCGAGATAGTCGGCAATGTCCTGCCGCGACATCGGAAGTTCAACCTGGTTCCCGACCGGCATGCGTGCCGCCATCTCCAGCAGGAAACCGACGACGCGTTCCTGGGCGGTTTTGATAAGAAGCATGATATGGTCTTGGACGCGGTGCAATTCGCTGCTTGTCAAAGTCCAAAGCTGCTGTGCGACTTTGTTGTCGCGTCCGGCCAAACCGACCAGGGCGCTGCGCTTGATCACCAACACCGTCGAATCGGAAACGGCCTCGGCAGAAAACGTATGCTCGTCGCCGCTTTCGAGACCGAATATGTCGCCCGGCAAATAAAATGCGCCAATCTGCCGCCGACCATCGGCAAGGACCTTATAGGTTCTCACCGTCCCGCTGACGACCTTGTAAAGGTAATCGGCCGGTTCGTTCTCGCCGTAAATCTCGGCATCGCGCGTGAACGTCATCGACGCTCCCATCATCTCGATCGATCCGGTGAAGGCATGCGAAGCCATCGGTTTCTGGGGCGTCACTTGCTTGGCTTGCGGTGTGGCGCGGCGGTGGTCGATTGCGCTTTGTAGCAACATGGCTCGCTCCTTGATTTTGTCGCCGTATGGTTATCCGCAGACCTTGAGGACGAATATTCAGATATTGTCCCTACGGGATTCACCGGAGGTCTAGCACTCCGGGCGTTGTTGATTTATTTGTTGATTTTGAAGGCCTTGGAGCGCTAGCAGCAGGTTCGATCGAGGATTTCATGGCTGATCTGGTACTTGGATCAGGAAATACGGCCCCCCGGCTGGAGACCCCCCTTCAGCGTGCGCTCAAATGGCCGGGCGCATCCTACGTGTTGGCGCTCGGGTTTTTGGCGGTTGTATTCATTCTCCGAGCGCTGCTCGCGCCCACCCTTGGCAGCCAGGCGCTCTATCTTTTTTTGATGCCGCCGGTGCTCGTTGCCGGAATCCTGGGCGGGTGGGGGCCCGGCCTTTTGGTCACGGTGCTAAGTCTCGTCCTGCATTTGTGGTCGACGGGTGAATATTCGAGTTTGCTCAATTCCAGGTCCCCATTGTTTGTCGTCGATGTCGCGCGGGCCGTCACGTTCCTGGTGCTCGGTATTGGGATTGCCTGGTTCGGAGAACGACTGCGAATTGCGCGAGAGCAATCGGTATCGAATATTCAGATCGCGGCAGCGCGTGAAGCCCATTTGAAATCGATTCTCGATACGGTGCCCGATGCAATGATCGTGATCGACGAGCGCGGGATCATGCAATCGTTCAGCGCGGCAGCCGAACGGCTGTTCGGTTATGAGGCTGCGGAGGTGCTGGGCAAGAATGTTAAAATGATGATGCCCTCACCGTATCGAGAAAGCCACGACGGCTACCTGTTGCGATATTTAAAGACCGGTGAAAAGCGAATCATCGGGATCGGCCGCGTGGTTGTGGGTGAGCGCAAGGATGGCTCGACATTTCCCATGGAACTCGCAGTCGGCGAGATGAAGTCGGGCAATCAACGTTTTTTCACGGGTTTTATCCGTGACTTGACCGAGCGGCAAAAGACCGAGGCTCGATTGCAGGAGCTGCAATCGGAATTGGTCCATGTTTCACGCTTGACCGCGATGGGTGAAATGGCTTCAACGCTTGCGCACGAACTCAATCAACCGTTATCCGCCATTGCGAATTACATGAAAGGCGCGCGACGTCTGCTCGAGTCAAGCAAGGATGAGCAATCCGGCATGATGCGGGAGGCCATGGACAGCGCCGCCGAGCAGGCGCTGCGCGCCGGCCAGATTGTGCGTCGCCTGCGCGATTTTGTCGCCCGCGGCGAGAGCGAGCGGCGGATTGAAAGCGTCACCAAGCTGGTCGAGGAAGCAAGTGCGCTCGCATTAGTGGGCGCCAGGGACCATGATATTCGCGTGCGCTTCCAGTTCATCACAGGCAACGATTTGGTGCTTGCCGATCGGGTTCAAATCCAACAGGTTCTCCTCAATTTGATGAGGAACGCCATTGAAGCCATGTACGAATGCGACCGGCGGGAGCTTCTGATATCGACCGGCCCGGCCGAGGAGGACTTGCTGAAGGTTACGGTCGCCGATACCGGCGCCGGACTTGCGCCAGTTTTGGCCGACCAGCTTTTTCAGCCATTCGTTACGACGAAAAAACACGGAATGGGCGTAGGGCTGTCGATTTCGCGCACCATCATCGAGGCGCACGGCGGTCGAATATGGGCGGAATCGAATCCCGGGGGCGGCACAATATTCAGCTTCACGTTACGGCGGGTATTCGAGAAGGAAATGGGCAATGCCGTCTGACAACATCGTCTATGTGATCGACGACGATGAGGCGATGCGGAAATCACTGGGTTTTCTGCTACGCACCGCCAAAATCGAAGTGCAGCTGTTCGAGGCCGCGGCGCCATTTCTTGAAGCGCTGCCGATGCTCAAGACCGGGTGCATCATAACCGATGTTCGAATGCCTGGTATGACGGGGATCGAGCTTTTGAAACGTCTCCGTCAGCTCGGCGTCGCGCTGCCGGTCATCGTGATCACCGGCCATGGCGATATCGCGCTTGCAGTCGAAGCCATGAAAAATGGAGCGGCGGATTTCCTCGAGAAGCCGTTCGACGATGAAGTCCTGCTGACCGCCATCCGGAACGCTTTGGATGTGCAAGCCGATAAAGTTGCGCGCAAGGCCAGTCATGCCGAAATCCATGAGAAATTAGCGACTCTGACGAATCGGGAGAGGGAGGTCTTGGACGGACTGGTCGCCGGTCAGCAAAACAAAGTCATCGCCTACGATCTGGGAATCAGCCCGCGCACGGTCGAGATCTACCGCGCAAACGTCATGACAAAGATGGGGGCAAACAGCCTGTCCGATCTTGTTCGTATGGCGCTGGTCGGCGGCATTCTCAACTAGTCGGCATTCTCAACTCAAGGTACGCTCTGCTTCGGCCGCCATTGGAAGCGTCTTGTGCCCGCTGTCGTTTTTCACCCGGTATTTTGAGCTAAATCAAAGCCCATTGGATCAGCCGCGCTTACTTAAACTTGAAAAGTATTTCGATGCCCCGAGTTATAACGCGATGCAAGCAGTGGCGAAAAAGACGGCAGATGGCGGGTCCATTATCGTGGTCGACGATGACGTTGCGGTTTGCAAATCACTGAAGTTTTCGCTTGAGACGGAAGGCTTTTCCGTGCGGACATATTTGGACGGGGAGGAACTTTTGAAAGAGCAGGCAATCCCGGACTGCAGTTGCTTCGTCATCGATCAAAGGTTGCCGGGCATATCCGGCATCGATCTCATCAAACAGCTTCGTGCTCGCAGGATATCGGCGCCGGCGATTCTCATAACAACGCATCCCAGCAGGGATTTAAAGCAACGCGCCGAGGATTTCGGCATTCCCATCGTCGAAAAGCCACTGTTAGGCAGCATCCTTCTCGATGGAATCCACATGGCCATCGCGCGCCGGCCGACGCGTCCGCATTGATCCAATCACATGCGCCAGACAGTCAAGGTAGCTCATCTAATCGCCGCCGGGGCACTTCTGCTGGGCGCCTCGTCGGCGATTGCGCAGGATTCAAGTGCGGAGATGAGGCGCGGCGAGCGACTTCTGTCTCGACATTGCTCGATGTGCCACGCGACCGGCCGTCGCGGTACCAGCCCGAATCGCGAGGCGCCGCCATTTCGAGAGTTGTCAAAGCGCTATCCGGTCGATTCCCTGTCCGAGGCCTTGGGAGAAGGGCTTTACACAGGCCACCCGGATATGCCGGAATTCGTGTTTTCGCCGCGCGATGTGGGAGCGATCCTTTCATATTTGCGATCCATCCAGAAGCCCTGAGAGGCCTAAATCGGAGATAGGGTCATGATCAAAGATATTCTCGTCAATCTGTCGAGTGCGAACGGGCGTGACGTGACATCAGACTATGCAATATCGGTTGCAAGGACCCTCGATGCGCACCTCACCGCGGTGTCATTCGCAGTCGAGCCTTTCGTGGCAGGATCCATGTTTGATGGCGTGTCAGCATCAGTCGTTGCAACCTTACAGGCTGAATGTGAGGAGAACGCAAAGGCCGTTACCTCCAGGTTCGAGAAGTCCCTGCAAGGTGCAGGAATATCCGCTGAGTCACGGGTTATCGATGCAACATCCGCCGGAGTCGGCGATGTCTTCGGGCGCTTGGCTCGCAGATATGACATGTCGATCATTGCCCAGCCGCAGAATGATGATCCGGTACAGCAATTGATCGTCGAAGGTGCCCTGTTTGGATCCGGACGTCCGGTGCTGGTTGTCCCCTATATTCAAAGGGAGGGTCTTTCACTCAATCGGGTGCTGCTTTGCTGGGACGGGAGCCGCAGCGCGGCACGCGCGTTCGCAGATGCGGAGCCGCTGCTCGAACGCAGCAAGAAAATCGACGTCATCACGATCGCATCAAAGGACGACAACCGCAGCGAGATTTCCGGAGCCGACATCGCGCACCATCTGGCGCGGCATGGCTTGAACGTCGAGCTGAAGCGGATTGTTGCCCCCGACACCGATGTGCCGAACACGATTCTTTCGCATGCCGCCGATTCTTCGACGGACCTGATTGTCATGGGTGGGTACGGTCATTCGCGGTTGCGGGAATTCGTATTGGGGGGCGCCACACGGGGCATCTTGGCCTCGATGACGGTGCCGACCTTCCTGTCGCACTGAAGTGCCGATAATCGTCAGCTGCGATCGGTATTTACTCGATCTGGGCCGGACATTTTCACTTTTGATTTTGATCAAGGTGGCTGCGATCGCTTGGCGCGATAGTTACTAGCAATCGTTGATGGGAGAGCGCCATGATGCCGACAGCTGAACGTGCCTTTGTCGTCTTTTTCCGATTTGCGATGGGATGGACATTTCTCTACGCCGCCTCCCATCAGGTTTTCGATCCGAGCTGGAGCGTGGTCGGGTTCCTGAAACACACGAAAACGTTCCATGATCTCTTCGCCATCTTCACCACACCCATGATGGCGCCCACCACCACTTTCCTGGTGGAATACGGGCATCTCTTGATCGGGCTGTCACTGATCAGCGGCCTGATGGTTCGTATCAGTGCGACCTTCGGGGTTGCGTTGATGCTGACATATTGGATGGCGCACATGGATTGGCCGTTCATCGAGAATTCGAACAACTTCATTCTCGACTATCACATCGTCTACGCCGGCGTTCTCGGCTACCTGATATACAAGCGGGCCGGCCACGTGCTCGGACTTGATGGCTGGATCGAGGGACACGGCTTGGCCGAGCGTAATTCCGTGTTGCGTCCTCTGGTGCGCTGACCGAGCAGACCCACGCTGGCCGGGCGGGCATTTCTGTGCCGCAGGAGCGGCAACCGCCCGGCAGGCCTGCGGTTCATGCCGCCTATCAAGAAAATCCAAAAGTGGCGTTTGCGCCAGATCAAAGACGCGCAACCCCGATCGCCTATGGTCAGCATCGAAAGGGGAGCATGTTATGAGCGGACGAATCGAGAAAGCCGTCATCGGGATATGTTTCGTTATCGGCGTTCTGCTCGTCGGCCCCCGCGCGCTGGCGGACGAGCAAAGGCCGCTCCTCCGATTGGCCGAAACCATATGCGAGCAGGGCATACGATCCGACAGCACGAAATTGTTCGAGCTCTTTCAGCTGAAGGGGCCGCTTGTGTTCATGTCCGAGGGAGCCGAGATGCTGGCGGCACAATTGGAACCTTGCGGTCACCTCGGACAAGCTGAGCCCAAGTCGGTGTACTTGGTCATGGGCCATCGCCTGGAGCCGGGCGTTGCGGTCTTCTTTTTGACCAATATGCGCGGCGAATTGATTCGCGCCGCGTTCGGCGTGGCCGAATCCGACAGCGGTCCGGTGTATATCGCGGTCGATCTGACCGACGAAATCCGGACGGACTTTCAAGCCGCCAAGACTTTTTGGATGACGCGATGTGACTCGTCGAATTGATGAGGCGGCCGAAAGGTTCCGCCGCTACTTGCCGGACTTCACGGGTACGAATTGCGTCGTGAACATGACCTTGTCGTCGGGTATCTCCTTGAGCAGTCCCATTTCGATGAACGACTGCTTGAGCACCGCAACGGCTTTCGGATCGAATGTGCCGTCCTGCGAAAAGATGCCGATCTGCTCGTCATAGGCGCGGGCGATCACCGTTGGGCTGTAATTGAGCACCTTGGCGGTGATCTCGACGGTCTTATCCTTGTTGGCTTTCATGAAGGCGATGGTGTCGAACCAGCCCTGGAGGAAGGCGCGCACCGCCTCGGGTCGCTTCGCGATGACGTCCTCGCGCACGAAGAAGACGTGCGTGATGAAATGGTCCACGAATGGCGTGGCTGTGGTGACGACGCGCCATTCCTTGGCCTCCTCCAGCGCGTAGCCGGTTTCAAGCGCGCCGATATAGCCGTCGATCTGATTGGTCTTGATGGCCGCGCGCGCCGGCGGCATGCCGCCGATCGGCACCATGGTGATGCCGTCCGGTCCCCAGCCCTTGAGCGTGCCGATGCGCTTGCCGATCCAGTCCGTGAGCGAACCGACGGTGGTGCAGCCGAGCTTCTTGCCTTTAAGATCGTCGACGGTCTTGATCGGCGAATTGTAGCCGACCATCACGGCCATGTTCTTCGGAATTCCCGCCATGGCGGCGACCGCCTTCACGGGCGAACCCTTGACGACGAACGCCATGCCGGGCCCGCTGCCGATACCG
>Ga0187765_10000238_pt1 | contig 19668 bp, 18 predicted proteins | sample 0216_QUI02_MP05__3_FD_133018 | JGI IMG/M metagenome (GOLD analysis project Ga0187765, IMG submission 133018) | Tropical peat soil microbial communities from peatlands in Department of Meta, Colombia - 0216_QUI02_MP05_10_MG | ecosystem: Environmental > Terrestrial > Soil > Wetlands > Peat ...
AGTGCAATAGGATATAACCCGCCCGTCAACCTCGACACGGTAGCCATAACAGGGGGCGGGATGGACCAGAGGGCGGCATTCAACGGTGAAGGGGACATGGTGGACGCCCTCTTCGAGCTCGATGGCATGCGCAGGGAAGGGGAGTTTCTCCAGCGGGACCGTGAATGGTTCGCCGACAAACGTGCGGAGGAGGGCTGATCCTCCCGGCAGGCAGTAGATCTTCAGCCCCTGTTTCAGCCGGAACTTGGGAAGCGTGTGGAGCCCGGCAATGTGATCGATATGGAAGTGGCTGAGAAACAACAGGACCGGCTTCTCCTGCGAGATGTAACGGTCGGCCTTCGCGATACCGTTGCCGGCATCGAAGATGATGTCATACTCTTCTGCCTGAACGAGCACCGAGACAGTGTTGCCGGTCGTTGTATCGAACCAGCCGTTGGTCCCGAGAAAGGTCACCTTCATGATAGAGGGTTGTTCCGGGCAACAGAAAAGGGTACCGGCAGGAGCGGTTTTTTTAACCTTATGAAGCAATTTCCGTAGTATACCTACACAAAAAAAGGGAGAACCAGAAAATAATGAAACGAATTGGTGGTATATCTTTCCTGATCCTTGTCCTTTTCCTGTTCCTGTGCATGCTGCCCGCAGCTGCTGTCCTCCAGGAAGTTACGGTGAAGAGTTCGGTCTCGACAATCAGCCCGCAGAAGAATACGCTGACAATTGGCTATCCGCTCCAGTACGGGTGCAGTTACCCGGCTACCGGATCCCCGGTCTGTGCCTATACCCCGACCAACTTCTCTGCCCTCACCGGGACAGTGCCGGACGGCGCGACTTTCACGGTCTTTAGTACCGGCGACCCGGTTGTAGGGACCAGTATCGGCGGTGCCGGGGAAAAATGGATTGCCCTTGCGAAGCTCTACGGATCCCGCCCGAATGAAGAGAATGTCACCGATATCGTCGGGGACCCGGGTACGATCCCCACGCCCCTGATCAGCGATTATGCGCTGGACATTACCATGAACCCTGACTGTACTGCCTGCACCGGAACGATCTGTACTGCAGCAACCGCTGATGTGAACGTGCTGAGTGGCGGCGCCCGTGTCATGCAGAAGACGCTGGCCCCCGGCGGTGCACTCCTGTTCAATGGCAGGAACGACGGCTCGAGCGTATCGGTAACGTTCGTGCGGGGTGAAGCATCTTCTTCGACGTGCGCCAATATGGCAGGAATGGCCGGAGTGCAGCCGGTCTCGGTCTTCATCGTAAAGGTAGTACCTCCTGCGGCGTTCGGCCAGACCAATATACGGACCGCGACAACGACGCGGCCGGAAGAAGCTCTCACCGTGCCGGTGACCAGCCTCCCCGGCACTCCGCTTGCCACGAGTCTTCCCGTCGCTACGAGAGCTGCATCAACGCCCTTCGTTGTGATAGGGGCGCTTGGGATCACGGCACTCGTCCTTGCCGCACGGCGACTATAGAACCTTTTTTTAATGGGGCATTCTTTTAGAGCCACGGCCCCGCAATTTTCGCTGTCCCCATGTATGTTCAGGAGAGGATGGGATACATGTCCTCTTAGGAAAATCTTTTTATTGCAACAACTGGATTGATTTTTTAGATACGAAGCGGAGGTGAGATCGGATGGGAAGAGGTGGACGGGAACGGGCCAGACCCCGGGGGGGTGCTATCGCCGGGGGGAAAGGCCCACAGGGAGAACATGACAAGCAGTGGGATCCCGATCATCCGGACCAGGACCCCTGCCGGGACCTGCGGGATATGTATGACGATACACCGGATCCGGCTGCTGACGAGTATCTCTGGCCGGAGCAGGAGGAGGAGGAGGACTGAACGATCCTCCTCCATCGTACCGGCAACCTTCTGGTGTAAAGGGTCTCCTGACCATACAGGCGAATTACGGATCAGGTCCGGAACGCTCTTTTTTTTCCTTCGCGGAATTGTCGCAGCCATGGTCCATGATACTGGCCGTCAACCCCTGGATCTTCCGGTTCTCAAAGGCAACGACAGCGTCATACGTTATCAGGAGAATGCGGTGATAGGGTACGGGTTTTTCCCCGGTATCCGTGCGGATCGTCAGATAATAGGGCTCAAGGCTGATGGCAGTACCAACCGCACAGGAACGGTCCCCGGGCGCTCCACGGTCGGCATACCAGACCTGGACTTTCGCAGGATCATGGCGGCCGTCGTGCCAGAACTGCTGGAGGAGAGCGTGACTGGTGAGCATGGGAGTGGATAATACCCTGACGATGAAAAAATGATCGGGTAGCTGGATCTTCCTGAGTCTCCGGCGGGTGCAAGGCGACTTCCACGGACCTTTATTCCCCGCTGGATTCCGTAGGGTCTGCCCGTCTTCCCGGGGGATACAGCATTTCGCCGGAACACCCGGATGAGCAAAGACAACCAGAACCCATCAGCGGGAATCACGATCACAATATCATCGAACCGCTGGGAGCAGCATGGAAGATCCGTCACGCTCCTTTGTATTCAGGGCTCCTGCGAAACGGGAACGTGACACCCGTGGAAGTGCTGCTTCGCGAAGGGCCGCAGGGCCTTATTTTCTATGACGAAACCCGATCCACGGGGGTCTTCGCGATCACGAGCTCCATGTAGTATCGATACTATAACAGGCTCATCGAAATGCCATCATGAAGTGGAACTGGCGTCCCGCAACCGCAAATACCGAAAGGATGGCACGAAACGAAGATTTATCTTTTTTCTTCCCGAATGCCTGACTGGCTGGAGTTTTTATGACATCCGGAAAGATACCCATTTACTCGGCAGCGACCGGGAAAGTCGAGCTTGTCGAACCCATCGAAAAGACCGACGCCGAGTGGCAGGCGATCCTCCCTCCGAATACCTACGAGGTCGCACGCGGAAAAGGTACCGAACCGGCATTCACCGGAGCCTACTACAACACCCATGATGAGGGGATTTACCGGTGCGCCTGCTGCGGGACCGATCTCTTCGATTCGAAGGCAAAGTTTGAATCGGGAACCGGCTGGCCCAGTTTTTTTGTACCCATAGCAAAAGAGAATGTCAGGGACATGGAAGACCGGAGCTACGGGATGCTCAGAACAGAGGTGCTTTGTGCCCGTTGCGGAGCTCACCTTGGCCATGTCTTCGACGACGGACCGGCACCCACCCATAAACGGTACTGCATGAATTCTGCCTCACTTACGCTTGTAAATCGGAAGAGCGGCTGAAAAAAACCAGGGATCCAGTGGTTTTTTAAGAAACCCAGGTACTCCCAGAGATTCCGGAAATAGTGAGGGTGACCTGGTACTTCAAAAAAAAGGTTCAGGAAGCCGGAGCAGGCTTCTTTGATTCGCCCTTTTTTCAGGTGTTTCGATCTACTTCTCATGAGAAGTATCGAAACGGTGGGTACCCCTCGTTATCTCCCCCTGCCAGATCCGGCCGAACCTGCACGGGCATGGTGCGGAAGATTGAGAAGTGGTGCAAAAGCGGAACCTATTCCCGCGGCACCGACCGGCATGCCCGTATCTGCAATCCCGATGTTCAGTGAGATCATTGCCTGTTCTACCTTTTCACCAACTCCCAGTGCTGTCCCATACACCAGCCATTCACCCCAGGTAGAGAGATCTTCCGGTGTGTTCTTCCCTACCTGCGCAGGGTCGGAGAGGAAGCGCCTGAACGCATCCCATTCAAGTTTCTCCCGGTAACGGTTATCCTTCCAGTGGCCAAAAAGTGCCGACGGCATGGCAATCGCAATCAGGGCCTGGATGGCCACAACACCCCATAATGCCGTCGCCGGTATAAGGATGGAAGAGAGCATGGGTTCAAGGAATATGGCCATAAAGGAGATGGTAAACACGATGATGCTGGTCAGGAGCAGCGGGACGATATGGTCCCTTCCGTCAACAATATACTGGCGGACAAGGGAGGAATCCGCTCGCGTCGTGAGATCGGCCAGGATCTGCTGGTAGCGCGAGGCCGTCTCGCGGGAAGAAACATCGGCACCTGCATCGCGGACGATCTGAGACAGATGGTCCGAATCGATGATGTCATTCTCCGCCATCTCGGCGAGCATGGTAAGTACGCGCTGTTCGTAGGGATCCTCCGATCGGGCATTCAGGATCTGGATCGAAAAGCCGCCTTCACGGTCCTCTTTCGGGGTGATGGCCAGGTATTTTCTGCGGTGCAGATCGAGCAGCGTGGCATAATACCCACTCTCGTCGAAGACCATGGCATCTTTCCTGAAGAGCAGGGTCACCTGCCATGGCCTGAGGGCCGGGTTCGGGAGAGTACTCAGGTACTCAGGGACGGGGAACTTTTTCTCCCGTCCGAACCAGCGGTAGATCCCAAGGAATCCCAGAGGAACGATAATGACACCGGCTTCCGCAAGATATTTCATCAGGTAACTGAGGGTGTAGAGAAGATCATGCCAGAAATTACCTGATGCAATTGAACCAGGCAGATCGGTGACATCGGTCCTGAACCCCGGGATCCCGCCAAACGCTGTTGAATTCCCGAGCATCTCCACGCCCATAGACTGATCGGCTGCGCTGCTCCCGGTGATGGTGTAGATACTTCCCGTCCGGACCGTAGTCAATGAGGGTGGATAGGCATAGATCTCCCGGATCCCATCAGAAGGAACCGTAATCCTGATGGTACGGTAGGGAACATGTGACTGGCCTGCCAGTTTCAGGTTGAGATGGGTTGCATTTTTGTCATACTCGACCGGGGGATACAGAACATAGGTGTACGTTGCCATATAAGTCCCCGCAGGGAATGACGCGGGACTGAAGATCCCAACCTCGTCTCTCCCGGCGGACTGCCCGATTGCCTGCCTGTACGTACCTGCGGCTGCGTTGCCATACTCCGATACATTTCCTGAATCATCGGAAGCATAGGCAACTGTTCCGGGCGGAGGGACAGCTGAGATTAGCATGACAGAGGGTACAGCAGGAACGGTGAAAACGACAGGAGCATCCCATGAACGGTTCAGCACATGATAGGTGCCTGGTGTCCTGACAAGGTAGGTGAACTGCTCGCTCAGGGTCCCGTTCTCATACAGGGTTGCGACATAAGCGGTGACGGTAAGATCTCCCTCAAAGAAGGGCGGGAGCACGGTTACCAGAATGACTGCCGTAATACCGATGATCAGTCCCGTCCCGACAAGGAAGGAGAGTTGCTTCATCTCATTCATAGGCATCGCCGCGAACCGGGGAATCCAACGGGTTGTCCGGAGCGAGTTCTGCTCAGGCATGACGTGCCAGCCAGCGTTGTATCCCGGCAATAATGCCCGGGATTTCCGGCTCGTGATCGATCCCCTTGTCGTGTTCTCAGTGTAGAAATGATCACGCAATACTACATAAGATATGAGGAACCCGCGGGATCCGACACTGACGGTATCTCATCCTGAAAAAGATCAGAGCCGTTTGCGGTTGAACAGACTTCTTACCCAAGCGTCGCCAGCGGGCGGATCAGCTCCTCATCGTCAACTGCAGGACTGTTCACCCGGGACGAGACCGGGTACGCCTCCATCTCCTCCGGCCGATAAGGACGGAGGATCTGTCTCATCTCGCTGGCAGATGGGGCGGGACCGGCGAGCCAGCGCTCCTCCTCCTCCTCCCGGAGGATGACCGGCATCCGTTCATGGAGCCGTGATACGACAGAATTGGCATCCGTCGTCACGATAGTGAAGGTCGGATAGGGCTCTCCGTAACAATCCTGCCAGATGTCGTACAACCCGGCGAAGGCGACGACAGGGCGGTCCTTCATGTGGATATAAAACGGTACCTTCCGTCTGCCCTCATTGAGCCATTCATAGAACCCGCTTGCAGGAACGAGGCAGCGGTTTCCCGGGAGGAGGTCACGAAAGAGGGGTGTCTCTGCAAGCGTCTCGGCACGGGCATTGATCGGGTGAGGAGAGTCCTGGGGATTTTTCACGCTGTGCGGGATAAGGCCCCACTGCATCATGACCATCTCGTTCTTCTCGCGGTGGACGACCACTGGCATAAGCTGCGAGGGTGCGACATTAAACTTCGATTTACACCCAAGCGAAGGGTCAAAGACCCGGAACCGTTTACCGAGATCGTCGATGCAGATGAGGGAATACCGCCCGCACATGATACCTTGACTTGTTTTTCGTCTCCCATCAATGTTTGTCCCGGTACTGCCGGTAAATGTGTCTTTTCTTTCGGGCCAGTGCCTCAAAAGCCCTTTAAGGCGAATGGTTTTTTTAAAAAAAAACCTGCAGGGATCCGGTCCCGGGCGGTCCGTAAACCCAGGAGCGGCTGTCATATTCCGAACTTCCGGTAAACTCCCCCGCAAAGGATGAGCAGCAGGACCAGGGTTGCTCCATACAGCACCGGCTGACCCTCAAGAGAAAATCCTGCAATGCCAGGCCCGCCATCCTCTCCTGTTCCCGTAGTGACCATCCCGGTTGCCTGGGCAAAACGCTCTTCAATCCCCAGAGGCCCGGTCGCTGCATACGCAAGCATCGCAATAATACCCGCAAGAAGGATCAGCCCGGCAAGGACCAGCCGCTCCGAAGGCCAGCCTCCTGCGACTTTCATACGCTGCCGTCCAGAAGGTCGGGGCGCATTTTGTTGATATTTGTTACAACAAATCCGGTCACCAGTGCCTCAATGACCGCGACCCCCATATTAATCGCAACAATGAGGGAAAGCCCGGCTAAAATCTGTGACGGGCCCTGGTTCACCCCCTGGATACCGGAAACAAGAATGATGGCAATCATCACGAGGTTTCCACAAAACAGCCCTCCGAGAGTAGCAAGAGCGGCACGGGAGAACAGGTCTGACATGACCGTGCCGAGTACCCGGAAGAGCAGGTAAGCAACAACGACTTCGGAAAAGTTCACGAGGGTATTCGCACCGATCAGCCCCCAGCCGCCATGCCCGATTGCCGCAGACAGGACATTGATAATGAGAACGATGAGGGAGCCGAAGAGCGGTCCTGTCAGGATCCCGATGAGAGGCGTGAGATTGATATGCACTCCTCCTGCAACAGGAATATCGACCTGAAAGAGAGCAAAGGCAGCAGCGGTGCAGAAAGCGGCGATGGTTATCTTTCGCGGATCCGGCTTCTTCTTCCTCAGGAAAAGAAGGGCCGCTCCGACGACAACGAGCGCAAGAACCCACCACACAATCACCCAGAACAGGGTGAACGAACCATCCTCAAGGTGTATATGTGCCATGCCGGAAGCCCCGGGTTGAACCTAGTACGATAGTGCCTTCCTGCAACTTCAAGATACCGGAAGGTTTGACCTCACCCCAAACCTTTGCCCTGTGGGAGCGTCCGTAGTGCCTCAATCAGGTCAGCCTGGCGAAGCGGCCGGGCCGAAGGAACTGTCCCGGCAGCCCTGCAGTAATCGAGATAGATCTGTACGGTAGCAGGGAGTCTCAGGCCGGCCTCGTGGATAAGTGCCGGTTCATAAAAGATCTCCTCAGGCGCACCTTCTGCAAAGACTGCACCGTTCCTTACCAGGCAAATCCGGTCGCTGATGCGGGCTGCAAGATCCATATCGTGGGTAGCGATGACAACACTGATCCCGTGCCGCCCTTTAAGATCAACGATGATCTTCTCGATCATCCCTGCATGGACCGGGTCGAGGTCGGACGTTGGCTCGTCCAGGGCAATGACCCGGGGCTGCATGGCAATAATACCGGCAATTGCGATCAGCCGTTTCTGACCCCCGCTCAGGTAGTTGGGAAGTTTGTCCACCAGCCCGTCAGCCCCGACGGTGACAAGAGCTCGGAGGGCACACGCCTTTGCATCACCTGGTGACATCCCCAGATTGAGCGGACCAAACATAACGTCGTCAAGAACCGTCGGGGCAAAGAGCTGATCATCGGATCGCTGGAAGACGATCCCGACCTCCTTCCAGAGTCCCGCCTGCTCCCCGCCGGTAATGGACCTGCCGTTCACCCAGATCGTCCCCAGCGAAGGAAGCAGGAGGCCGTTCAGATGCTCGATCAGGGTGGATTTCCCCGAACCGTTCGGGCCGCAGATGGCAACGATCTCATTTTTAAGGACTGAGAAACACATATCGTGGATCCCCACGCTGCCATCAGCGTAGGTATGGCTTGCACAGTCAACATGAATCAGCTCGCGGTCAGGGTTAACAGGTGGGCAGTGGGGAGCACCTGGGCTCCTGCGGATAATTGTCACGGGGTCACCACCCCCCGTGCAATGGGAGGAAGATCACGGCAGTCACAAGGGCCGCGCCCAGGGCAAGCACGCAGTATTCAATTTTACCGGGGAGGGGAAGATCCCCGGACCGGGGCCATTCCCCGCTGAAACCCCGGGCGAGCATCGCTTTGTGGACCCGCTCGCCCCGCTCGAATGAGCGGATAAAGACCAGGGCAAAAACCCCGGCAAAGGTTCTCCCCTGCATCCTGAGACTATGCACAAGCCCGCCTCCCCGCGACCGGACTGCCTTGAGCAGGGCGGCAGTCATTGCAAGGGTCAGGAAGAGAAAACGATACGCCATCAGGAAGATCTGGTCGAGAGGAGAAGGGAAAATACGCGAGATGAGGGCGGTAATGTACTGGTAACGCGTGGTCATCAGAAAAAAAAGCGAATACGTGACAGTTATGAGTGCCTTGAGGAGAAGGGTGATGACAAGATACACTCCGTTGTCGGTAAGGACTATGGAAAAACCGGCAAGGTTTTCAGTAAGGAGCGGCGTCCCCGGCTCGTTCCACACCATGAGCCCGACAAGGGATACTACGAATACTACCGGGAGGACATACCATGAAAACAGTTTTCGTAACGGCAGCCGGGCGAGCAGGCAGAGTGCCAGCACACCCAGGTACAGGCAGCAGAGAACCAGCAGGTCCCGGCTGACGGTAATGAACAGGACAAGGAATACCAGCATACATGCTTTGGTCCACGGGCTGATGCGGGAAAAAAGTGAATCCTGTTTTTCTGCGTAATACGTGATCAGGTCGAGATCCGGAATATGGGAGGAGAAGGAAGCAGAGCTCATGTATCCTCAATTCGGCGTGCGATATCCTGACTGGCATCCATGGTTCATCGCCCGTTCCCGAGACACCCGGCATCATGGGTGATCTCCCCGCAGACCCCCTGGCACGGGTGTCCCATCGCCCTGCACATACAGTCAACCGCGTCCTTGGAGACCATGCTCTCAAACCGGGATACCTCCTCACATGCTTCTTCCTCACTCAGGCCGAAATGAGTCAGGGCCAGGGCGAGGATACGGTGCCGCTTGATCAGGAATTCAGCATATGCACGCCCGGCTTTTGTCAGGCTGACGCCGTGGTAGGGTGCCATGGTCAGAAGTCCTGCCCCGGCAAGCTCTGAGAGCGTTTTGGTGATGGTGGACGGGTCGACTCCAAACCGGGATGCGATATCATTCGTCCTGACGGGGTTCTTCCGCTCGAAGATATACTTGAGATACGTCACTTTTCGCGGTGACAGCCCAAGGCCATCCTGGATCTCCATTGGGTTTTTAGGTTATCCACTGATTCAAGAAAAAGGTTTGGTATATACCCAAATTTTTTTTTAGAATCCCGGGAGAGGCGACAGTACCAAGTTACCGGTGATATACCACGTGCGGACTCCTGAGCAATACCAGCCTCACTTCTGCCTCCTGAATAGCGCAAGGATCCGGGTCATAATCCCTTTGCCGCTCCCTTTCGGTCCTGACTGTGGTGGAAGGGACTTCACTCCTGACGCACGCTGCCCGTTTGTGCCCTTCCCGCTCCGGAGCCGGTTTGCGGGCAGGGGCAGATCGGTGCCGGCTCCAGGCAGGGATTCTATGCGGCCTGACGGAGCGGGATCCCGCTCTGCAGGGGCCGGGCGACCTGACGCAGGCGGTTCCCCGGATCCGGGGACAGGTTCCGGAACGCCACGAAGACGACCGGATCGGTGGTCTTCCCCTTTCTCTCGTGCCGGCCCTGAACTACCTCTGATTATGAAATTCTCCGACCGGGCTGTTCTCTTCCGTTCCTCTCTTCCGGCATCTCCCGTCGTCGTTTCAATTCCGCGGGGACCGGGGTGCGTTTCCGGAGGCCTGAGGGGGTTTCCTGTATCATGATCCGTACCGCCAGATAGCGATTGACCTGGCGGGGAAGGGACGGAGCCTTCCCGAGACACGGCGCCGGTGGAGCTTTCGGCAGGCTGTCCTTCGAACAGTTCATCTTCGAACATGAGAACACCTGCAGGACTTTTTGGAGAATACTCTTCCGGCACCGGTATCATTGCATCTGCGCCCTCAGCAGGTTCGACGTCTGTGCCGTAAGGGGTGGAGACCGGACCTGAAGGTTCCGGTTCCTGTGTGAAGGGTACGGCAGGTTGGCACTCCATGGCAGGATCCGGTCTCTCCGTCATCGACACGGGAACACATCCCGGGGCGAGTGCTGCCGGGACAGGAGCAGCTCCCGATGAGACCCGACCAGGAGCATTGTCATCATCCCCATGCTCCACCCCGGGACCTCCGGTCATCAGGAAATCCGCAGGAGCATTCATCCGCTCTTCCATGGCTTCAATGTGCCTGCGTTCTTCACTGATTCGATCTTCAATGGCAGCGATAAGGGACCGGAGCTCCGGTTGGGTCATATCACCCGCCGGGGTAAGATCCTGCTGGAGTTTCATGTTCTGGCAAAGGCTCAGATCCACCTCAAGGCTCATCGTGAGCGCAACGTACTCATCGACTGTTTCCCCGCTGATACCGGCCCGCTGCCATTTTTCCCTGACATATCGGTTGATATCCCGACGGGCAAGCACCCTCTCGATCGATTCGATGATCTTCTGGGGAGATACGGGCTTCTGGATAACGTCATCGAGCCGGACCTGATGCTTCCCTGCATCTTTCAGGCTGATCTTTCTTGCGGAGAACATGAGGACAGGAACCTGACGGGTTGCCGGGTCCTCCCTGATCCGTGAAAGGGTTTCCCACCCGTCGATGGGTTCCATCACGACATCGAGGATAATAACAGAAGGCGTCTCTTTCCGGAGGATCGTGAGGCAGTCCTCACCGCTATAGGCAGCAAGAGTGCGGTAGGTCTTCCTGAGGATGGCAGCGAGCCCGTCGACTATGAAGGAACTGTCGTCAACGATAAGGATCGTATCCAGCTGGGTATTCCTGCTTCCGGATGTCACGATTCCCGCTCCCGGAAAGAATCATTTATCCGGGCAAGTACTTGACGGTTCCCGCCAATGAAGAAACGATCTTCCGCCCCACTCCGCGGGGGGCATGATCCCCCGACTGGAGAATAACGAACGGTCTGCCACGTGCTTGTTGACGGCGTCGAGTCCGGGCCGTACCGGGAGAAGACTTTTCCCTCCGGCACGATCCTGCAGATGGTGGAAATGAAGTTCATCCGCTGGCGTGAACCTATTTTTTGCGCTCTTTTCGCGATCGCTTTCCTTCATCGGCATCATCCTTTTCCATCGCTTCCTTTGCAGCGAGCAGGGCCTTTTTCTCTTCCTTGCTCACCACAGGATACGAAAGGTTGAGACTGTTGAGGGTGTGGTTGATGATCGAGACCACGGCAAACCGGGTAAACCATTTGTGATCAGCAGGGATGATATACCACGGGGCATGGGGCGTACTGGTCCGGTTGAACATTTCCTCGTAGGCGTCCATATAGGCGTCCCAGTGTCTTCGCTCGAGGATATCATTACCCGAAAACTTCCAGTTTTTCTCCGGCTGTTCAACCCGTTCCAGAAACCGTTTTTTCTGCTCATCCCTTGATACGTTGAGGAAAAATTTCAGGACAACGATGCCATTGGAAGTCAGGTATTTCTCGAAGTTGTTGATCTCTTCGTACCTCCGGTTCCAGATATCCTTGTCCTTGAGGTCCGGGGGCAGCTGCTGCCGTTCCAGGAATTCCGGGTGCACGCGGACAACCAGCACCTCCTCGTAGTACGAGCGGTTGAAGATGCCGATCCCACCCCTGTTCGGCAGGGCTTTGAAATTCCGCCAGAGATAATCGTGATCGAGGTCCTCAGCGCTGGGAACCTTGAAGCTTGTCACCTGTACGCCCTGGGGGTTGACGCCAGACATAACGTGTTTGATGGTACTGTCCTTCCCCGCGGCGTCCATCGCCTGCAGGTTAATGAGAAGGGCATACGTATTCTGGGCAAAGAGCATGTCCTGCTGACGGGAGAGCTCACGGATATCTTCCCCGAGCGCACCGGCAGCATCCTCTTTTGACAAAAAATGGGCGCTGTATCCCGGGTCGTAGTCGGTTCGAAGGTTGATCTTTTTACCGGGGGTAACCCTGAGCGCATCAAGCAGTTTTTCCATCCGGTGAGTCATTGGTATTCCTCGCCTCTTTTCCGGTATTGTCTGTGATCCCGAATCAACCCTCCTGTGGGGTGGGGGGATCTTTCAGGAGCATTGTCAGTCAGGACCCGGTGCATCTTCCCGGGCATCGGTTTTGGTCCCGTACCATGTTCCTCACAAAATGGAGAACCGGACTCCCGTTTGCAGAGCCGGTTATTTCGGCCGGGGGAATTACGCATGTTCATTAGTATTATCATACCAAAAAATAACCCGGTAGTATGCTGACGAAAAAGGATTTTGCAGACTGTATCTACAATGTCCTGACTCCGCTTGATCTCCATGAGAAGATGATCCCCCTTGTCACCGGAGGCAGGTGTCCCGGCGTTGTCATCAACTACGGGAACGGTCATTTTCTTATCGGTCACAATAAATTCCTCGACGGTCTTTCCGTCTCTTTGGATCCGTTCGGCATGTGGCAGATTACTCAGCTTGCCCTGGCTGAGGACGGCTCCTACCAGTTCATGGAACCTGTTGCCAGGACCGAGAGCACGGAGACGGTCGTCAGGGCAGTCGCTTCCCTGATGATCCGCTGGGAAGAAAGTCCCTGAGCCGGGCCGGCCGCTGGTTCCTGCGTAATCCGGTCCGATACCCGATCCTCTCAAAAAAAGATTTGGACCTAAAACCATCAGCGAAGTAACTCCCGATTCCGGTAATCGTCTAAAATGCTCCCGATCCCTTTTGCGGTAAAAGCCCTCATTTTTTCCACAGTTCTCTGGGTTTGACAGATACATGGATGAATCGGTTCGGTTCAGACCTTGACAAAGAAAATGCCCGGATGCTCCGGGTTGGATGGGAAAGGAATCGATCCATGGGGAAAACGCGGTTGTCCAGGGCCGGTTTTTCCGATGTATAAAAACAGCAGCCATTTTTTTGCCAATCCAGCAAAATCACAATGTTCATATATACCCCTTTTCTTCCACTGGAACGGACAAGGGCACGGGCTTATTTTGCCGAACAGAACAGGAAAATTCCTTTTAAAAAAACCCAAAAAACCGGATTGATCGGTCACGCAGACACTATATGTAAATGAGGTCAATACCAAAATGAGTAAAGATTAGAAACCACCCGTTATCTCCTGTCATTCGGGGATTTGAATGGGCACACGTGTGAGGATGAACTATGGACAGGAAATGGGTGTATGCCTTCACCGAAGGCGATGGGAAAAACCGGAAACTGCTGGGCGGCAAAGGTGCGAATCTCTGCGAAATGACGCAAATCGGTCTTCGGGTGCCGCCGGGTTTTGTCATCACGACCGAAGCGTGCCTCGCGTATCTCTCGGACGCAAAGCAGGCTTTCCCCCAGGGAATGATGAACCAGGTGCATGCGCACCTCGCGGCCATCGAACAGAAGAGCGGCCGGGTATTCGGCGGACGCAATAACCCCCTGCTGGTCTCGGTCCGCTCGGGATCTGCAGTTTCCATGCCGGGGATGATGGATACCATTCTCAACCTGGGTCTCAATGCCGACACTCTCCAGGGCATGATCGACCAGACGGGAAACGAACGGTTCTGCTACGACGCTTACCGGCGCTTTATCCAGCTCTTTGGCAAAGTGGCCCTTGGCGTACCCGAGGAAGAGTTCGATGCCGAATTCGAGGCGATCAAGCAGAAGGCCGGGGCACGCCATGATGTCGATCTCTCTTCCCACGATCTCGCCGAGATCTCCGAGCGGTTCCTCCAGGTAGTCCACCGTTCAACCGGAAAACCGTTCCCTTCCGATCCGTTCCGGCAACTGGAGATAGCCATCCGGGCGGTCTTCCGGTCCTGGATGGGTAAACGGGCAGTCGATTACCGCCGGGAGTTCCGGATAACGCCGGAAATGGCAAACGGAACTGCTGTCAACGTCGTGGAAATGGTCTTTGGCAACATGGGAAACGACTCCGCAACCGGGGTCGGATTTACCCGGGACCCCGGCACCGGGGAAAATATCCTGTTTGGAGAGTACCTGGTCAACGCCCAGGGAGAGGACGTCGTTGCCGGCATCCGTACTCCCAAACCGATCTCTGCCATGACCGAGGAGATGCCGGGACTCCATGCCGAACTCCTCGCCCTCCGTTCCAAACTGGAAGGACACTACCGGGAAGTCCAGGACTTTGAGTTTACCATCGAGAAGGGCGTCCTCTACTGCCTCCAGACAAGAAATGGCAAGATGAACGCCTCGGCACTTGTCCGAACGTCGGTGGAGATGGTTCGCGAAGGGCTCATCGACAAGCGTACAGCACTCCTCCGGATCCAGCCGGAGATGCTGGATCAGCTGCTCTTCCCCCGCATCGATCCGAAAAACAGTCATATGCCCATTGCCAGGGGTCTTCCCGCTTCACCCGGTGTCGCCGTGGGGAGAGCGGTCTTCGACGCTGACCGGGCCGAGAAGCTGGGCAGGACCGGGGAACGCGTCATCCTTATCCGCGAAGAGACGAAACCGGAGGACATTCATGGCTTCTTCGCTTCCCAGGGAATCCTGACGAGTCGCGGTGGCAAGACCTCCCACGCAGCCGTTGTTGCACGTGGCATGGGAAAACCCTGCGTCTCCGGCGCCGAGGGAATTTACGTGAACGTCCGCCTCCGGCAGGCGCGCGTTGGCGATCAGGAGTTCGGGGAAGGGACCCTTATCACGATCGATGGAACCACCGGCTCGGTCTACCTGGGCGAAATCCCGATGATTGAAGCGGAATTCTCCGACGAGCTGAGCGTCATTCTCTCGTGGGCAGACGAGATTGCACACCTGGGAGTCATGGCCAACGCCGATACACCGGAAGATGCCGCGCGTGCCCTGAAGTATGGGGCCATGGGTATCGGCCTCTGCCGGACAGAACGGATGTTCAATGGCACGGAACGCCTCCCGATCATGGTGGAGATGATCGTTGCCGAAACCCGCGAAGATCGCCAGGCTGCCCTTGACAAGCTGCTTCCGATCCAGCGAAAGGATTTCATGGATATCTGCACGGTCATGGCCCCGAGGCCGGTAACGATCCGCCTGCTCGATCCGCCGATTCACGAATTCCTCCCCACGGAGCAGCTTCTTGTCGACGAGATTGCCCAGTTGCGGAACCTTCGCGAGGTCCTGCAGGGCATGCAGGTCCTTTCGGAATCGGTGAAATTCCTCAACCGCACCAGGGAAGAACAGACCCAGGTCCAGCACTTCACCGATCCGGCCCTCGTTGATGAAGCCATTCATAAGAAAGAGGCCATCCTCAACAAGGTCAGGGCTCTCCATGAGGTCAACCCCATGCTCGGCCACCGCGGGGTCCGCCTCGGCCTCACCTTCCCGGAGATCTACGCCATGCAGATCCGGGCCATCCTGGAAGCCGCTGCCGAATGCCAGAAAGCCGGTATTGAGGTTCACCCCGAGATCATGGTGCCACAGGTCTGCACAGCCCAGGAACTGAAACGGGTGAAGATGTGCGTTGACGAGATCCGTTCCACCGTGGAAAAGGCGTATAAGGTTCAGCTGAACTTCCGGTTCGGTTCCATGCTGGAAGTGGTCCGCGCCTGCATGAGAGCGGACAATCTTGCCGAGGAAGCGGAGTTTTTCTCATTCGGCACCAATGACCTGACCCAGGCAACCTTCTCGTTCTCCCGCGAGGATGCCGAGAACAAATTCCTCCCCATGTACAACCAGAGTCGGATCCTGCAGGACAACCCGTTCGAAGTACTTGATGTGAAGGGTGTAGGCAGGCTCATGGAACAGGCAGTGAAATGGGGACGCCACACCCGTCCGGCCATGAAGATCGGGATCTGCGGGGAGCACGGGGGGCACCCTGCGTCCATTCGCTTCTGCCATGCCATTGGACTAACGTATGTCTCCTGCTCCGGTCCCCGCGTACCAATAGCCCGGCTCGCAGCAGCCCAGGCGGTTCTTCTCGAAGATCAACACCTGACAGACGCAGCAGTATAAGTGCGGGTTTCCGGGGAATCCGGAAATCACTATATTATCCTGGCCTTGAGCGATGGATCGATCAGAGAAACGCATGGCCGCAGATACTTCAGGAATGGTCTGTCCTTCATCGAGGAATGTACCGGATCGCGAAGGTACATAACGCTCCCCGATTTTAACCTGATCAACCGGAGAATCCGGACCCAGGTCGGGCTTCCAACGGAAACCTGCAGGAAGCTACAGAATTCAACAAAATAGTCACCTTTATACGACAAAATATCTTACATGCTCTACAAAGACACCATGAAAAAAAATACCTTTTATCTCTTCACAGGATGCATGGCGCTTGTCCTGCTTGCTCTCTTCTGGTACTCGGTGGAACTGCACACCCCGCTGCTGATCGAAGTAGCCTTCATAATCGGCATCCTGATCGTTTACCTGGCGCGAAGGACGGTTACAGACATCATCGAGGATGAGCGCAGTGCAAAAATCACCGAAGAGGCTGCAGTGAGGACATTCCAGGTCTTCTGGGTAGGATTTTGCGCACTCTCTATCGGGGTGGTCATGGAGATCCTGTACATCCCGTCGTTCCCCCGTGAGCGGTCCGCCATCCGTCCGCCGGAGATTCTCCCCCCGAGGATGCTGGGATATCTTCAGCTGGTCCTGCTCTGCCTGATGATCTTCACGTACGTCGGTTTCAGGATCTATTACGCACGGAAATACGGGGACTGGGAGATCGATGAAGAATAAGATCAAGGTATTCCGGGCAATGCATGACCTCACCCAGGAAGACCTGGCTCAGGCAACAGGAGTCACCCGCCAGACCATCCTCGCCATAGAAAAAGGAAAATATGTTCCGTCCCTTGACCTTGCCTTCAAAATTTCCCGGCATTTCAATGTGAATGTGGAAGAAGTATTCCAGTACAGCGATTCCGTGCGTACCGTGGATGTTGATTAATTCGTCATTGCCGGGAAATCCTGACTATAAGAATAACCCTTTTATTCCATTCCGGCCTTGGAACAGGGAGTGCCTTTCATTAACACTTTCGCTTCCCTGTCAGAGAAGAGCGAGAAAAACAAGGTGGCACTAACGCCGAACACGGGCGGGTGGCAAAAAGGTGGTAAATCTGATAGAGAAACCAGTCGCTCCGCTCCTGTCGAGGATCCTATGAGGAGTTTACGCTCAGGGTACCATGATCACTCTTCCGAGTGCAAGCCATCCGGTTCAAATCTAACGTCTCCTGAACCAAAAAATCCCTTTTTCCCGTAAGCAACCGTCGAACAATTTAGTTGCCGGGGTGCTTGTCCCTGCGGAATTACGAGGGAGTTTGTGTCGATCCCATTTTTTTATTACCCGGTGTTCCCTATCTCACTCTCATCGCCCGGTACGACCCGGTGCCACGGCGAACAGCGACGTATCGCTATCCTTGATAAGGTATCCGGAAAATATCCTGATATCATGAAAAGGTATATATTACAAAATGTAAAATATTCTTTACAATTTCCGGCAAGATGCCCCGATAACAACACAGGACTACAAACCAGAAAGATAAATGGAGGACCCATGAAAATAACAACCGGCTTATTCGGTATACTCGTACTTATCCTGATTTCCGCAGGAGTCCAGGCAGCACCGAGTGTCGTCAGCGCCACCAGTGCCCAGGATGCTGCAGCACTTGTCTATATTTCGGGATATGATCTGAATCCCCAGGTTTTTTATCCGTACGAGAGCGGCACGATAACCGTACACGTAACCAATGCTGCGAATGCCTCGGTAGGTGTTTCCCAGCCGGATCTTATTGATCCGAAACTTCACGTACTGAACCATGATGCTTTCAGCACCATGACCAACCTCGGCCCGGGTGCCACCGTGGATTATTCCTTCCTCGTCTCCATGGATCCTCCCGACGGCACCTACTTCCCGCTCTTCACGGTCTCCCCGAAGGTCGGGAACGCTATCCATTCGACCCTCAAAGTCAAGGTGGATTCGACAGACATCCGGGCGAGCATTGCAAAGAAGCCAGATGTATTTTCCATCTCCAAAACAGATACCGTGAACGTAAGCCTGGTCAACCCGCGTGACGGGGATGTCACCGATGTCATGATCGTTCCCGAGGTTGACGGAGCAAATGTCAGCCCGTCGGAGTCGTACATCGGTACACTTGCAGCGGGAACTGCAATCCAGGTACCCTTCCAGGTAACTCCCGATCGCCAGGGGTCGGTCACGTTCCACGTGACATTCAGCAACGGGGACAACAAACATACGCTGGACCTTGCTCTCCCTCTTGCTGTCGGGGTGGACAAGACAGCAGCCGTCCCGGTCATCAATAATATCGCCCTGAGTGCCCAGGGTGCCGGCTACCACCTGACAGGTGACGTCACGAATGCCGGGGTTACCGATGCAAAGTCCATGGTCCTTACCGTAGATTCACCGGCCCGGCCCATGGAACCCTACACCGAATATGCGATAGGATCCCTTGCATCAGATGATTTCTCGAGTTTCGAGCTCGACTTTGCCGCTGCTGATCTCTCGGCAGTGCCAGTCGAGGTCAGGTGGAAAGATGCGAACGGAAACTCCTTCTCTCAGGTTTCCATGCTCGACCTTCGGAGCATTGCATCGGGAACGGCATCCACAGGTTCAAGAAGCGGCAGTTCTTCCGGTGGATCGAATGCAGCAGCGGGGGGTAGTTTCGCAGGACGGACAGGTGGCGGCGCGCCCGGCGGGGGGATCTTCGGTTTCGGCGGAAGCAGGAGCGGTGGAGGCTTAAGTGCGTTCTATCTCCCGATCGGCCTGGGGATCATCATCATCATCGCAGTTGTTCTCTGGATGAAACGCAAATGGATTGCAGCAAAACTGAAGAAGAGATGAGGAGTACCATATGAGCGCCCGGCCCCTGATACAACTTGCAGATGTATCAAAAGTGTACCATCTGGAGAGTGGAGACTTTACCGCGCTCAACCATGTCTCGCTCGATATCGACGAAAACGAGTTCGTTGCGATCATGGGGCCCTCAGGATCAGGTAAATCCACGATGATGAACCAGCTCGGCATCCTTGATGTCCCGACAAGCGGTCATCTTTTTATTGACGGTAAGGATGTCGCTGCTATGTCAAATCTCGAGCGCACGCACATGCGCCGCGATGTCATCGGCTACATCTTCCAGAAATTTTACCTGATTCCCCTGCTCTCCGCGTACGAGAATGTGGAATACCCGCTCATCCTCAAGTACAAGAAGCGTGACGAGAGCGGAAGGGCCTGGGACATGCTCAGGGCGGTCGGGTTCGACCGTGCTATGAGTGCTCACCGCCCGAACCAGCTCTCAGGCGGGCAGCAGCAGCGGGTCGCCATTGCGCGTGCCCTGGTCAACGACCCGAAGATCCTGCTCTGCGATGAACCTACCGGCAACCTGGACCGGAAGACCGGATTTGCCATCATGGATATCCTCATTAACCTGCACAAGGAGGGGAGGACGGTCATTCTCGTGACCCAC
>Ga0187765_10000239_pt1 | contig 19645 bp, 13 predicted proteins | sample 0216_QUI02_MP05__3_FD_133018 | JGI IMG/M metagenome (GOLD analysis project Ga0187765, IMG submission 133018) | Tropical peat soil microbial communities from peatlands in Department of Meta, Colombia - 0216_QUI02_MP05_10_MG | ecosystem: Environmental > Terrestrial > Soil > Wetlands > Peat ...
GCGCGCGGCCGCGACGTGTGGAAGCGCCGCTACCGCGACATCAACGACTGGGAACGCCACCTGGCCGACAACGGCTTCAAGATCGTCAAGCTCTTGCTGAACCTCTCGCAGGAAGAGCAGCGCGTCCGTTTCCTGCGGCGCATCGATCTGCCCGACCACAACTGGAAGTTCTCCGCGGCCGACGCCCACGAGCGCACCTACTGGAACGACTACCAGAAGGCCTTCTCGGAGATGCTGACGGCCACGAGCACGGAGTGGGCGCCCTGGTACGTGATCCCCGCCGACCACAAGTGGTTCGCGCGCATCTGCGCCTCGGCCGTCATCGCCAACGCCCTGATCGAGATCGACCCTCACTACCCGAGGGTGAGCCCCGAAGCCCGCAAGGCGCTCGAGGCGACGAAGGTCGAGCTCGAGGCTCAGGCGCCCGAGGGCGCCGCCCCCGACCCGTTCGCGGCGCAGACCGCGGCCGCCGCCTCACGGCAGCACGACGCGCCGAAGACCGGCAAGAAGGCTCGCAAGCAGGCGGCAAAAGCGGCAAAGAAGGCGAAGAAGGCCGCCAAGGCGGAGAGGAAGGACCGCGCGAGCGTCGAGCAGGCAGACCGGCTGGCCGACCGCGAGACCGAGAAGGAGAGCCTGCGGGAAGACGAGCGTGAGGCTCGCGTCGTTGAGCGCGAGACCGGGGCCGGCGGAGAGGCGGCCGGGAAGGGAGCGCACTGATGTCCGGTCCGGCGCCGGCGGGCGCCGAGGTCGCAGCCACCGGGCGCTGGTATGCGCTCTCGGGCGACGACGTCGCCGGCCGGCTGGGGGTCGACCCGGCCGCGGGGCTCTCGGCGGCAAAGGCCGCCGAGCTGCTGCAGAGGGACGGCCCCAACACCCTGCCCGCCGAGAAGGCCGAGCCGGGGTGGCGGCGCTTCCTCGACCAGTACCGCGCCTACATGCAGATCATCCTGCTCGTCGCCGCGGTCGTGTCGCTCGCCATCGGCCAGTGGAGCACTGGCGCCGTCCTGATCTTCCTGACCGTGTTCAACGCCGTGGTCGGCCTGCGCCAGGAGGGCAAGGCCGAGAGCGCCATGAACGCGCTCAAGTCGCTGATGAAGCAGACGGCGCGGGTGCGCCGCGACGGCGCCGAGGCGCAGATCCCCGCCGAGCAGGTGGTCGTCGGCGACGTCGTGCTGATCAGCGCCGGCGACGACGTGCCCGCCGACGGCAGGATCATCCAGGCGAGCTCGCTCGACATCGACGAGTCGGCGCTCACCGGCGAGAGCGTGCCGGCTTCAAAGGAGACCGGCGCGCTGGCCGACACCGACCTCGGTCCCGGCGACCGCACGAACATGGCCTTCATGAACACGCCGGTCACGCACGGCAGCGGCACGATGCTGGTCACCGCGACCGGCGCCGACGCCGAGGTCGGCAAGATCGCCGGCATGCTGGCGACGACCGCCAAGGAACAGACCCCGCTGACGAGACAGCTCAACACGATGACGCTCTGGATCGGCGCCGCCGCGCTCGTGACGATGATCGTCATGTTCGTGCTCGGTCTCTCGCGCGGCCAGTCCGCCGACAGCCTCTTCATCACCGCCGTCGCCCTGGCGATCGCCGCGATCCCGACGGCGCTGCCCACCGTGCTCCAGGTGATCCTCTCGGCCGGCGCCAAGGAGCTCGCGGCGCGCAAGGCGATCGTCAAGGACCTGGTGTCGGTCGAGACGCTCGGCTCGACGTCGGCCATCAACTCCGACAAGACCGGCACGCTCACGATGAACCAGATGACCGCGGTCGAGGTGCTCGATCCGGTCGATCGCTACACGATCTCGGGGATCGGCTACGGCCTCGAGGGCAAGGTGCATCACGCGGCCGGCACCACCGCCACGCTCGACGACGCCATCCTGCCCTACGTGGTCGCCTCGGACGCCAAGCTCGAAGACGGCAAGGTCGTCGGCGACCCGACCGAGGGCGCCCTGCTCGTGCTGGGTCACAAGGCGGGGCTCGACATCGCCGCCACCCGGGAGAGGCTGCCGCGACTCGCCACGCTGCCGTTCGACCCGACGTACAAGCTGATGGCGACCTTCAACGCCACCACCGACCCGTCGGGCAAGAAGATCGTGCGCTGCTTCGTGAAGGGGGCGGCGCCGGCCGTGATGGGCCGCGCTGCCAGCGCGCTCGCCGCCGGCGCGAGCGTTCCCTGGGACGACGAGCTGAAGGGCAAGGCCGAGGCCGCGGTCACCCGCATGGAGGGCGAGGGGCATCGCGTCATGGCGGCGGCGATCCGCGACCTCGACCCGTCCGGCTTCGACGCCGACGGCGATCTGCTCGGCTACGTCGACAAGCTCGAGCTGACGTCGCTCGTGGCCATGGTCGATCCGCCGCGCGACGAGTCCAAGGCGGCCGTCCGCGACGCCCAGCGCGCCCACATCACGGTGCGCATGGTGACCGGCGACGACGTCACGACCGGGGCGGCCATCGCCAAGCAGCTCGGCATCCCCGGCGAGGCGATGCTGGGCACGGAGTTCGCCGCCCTGAGCGAGCAGGAGCGCCTGGACCGCATCGACGGCATCGGCGTCGTCGGCCGCGTGGCGCCGGAGCACAAGGTGCTGCTCGTCGAGACGCTGCGCAAGAAGGGCCACGTCGTGGCCATGACCGGCGACGGCGTGAACGACGCGCCGGCGATCAAGTCGGCCGACATCGGCATCGCCATGGGGACCGGCACGGAGGTCGCCAAGAACGCCGGTCGCATGATCCTCTCCGACGACAACTTCGCGACCATCGTGGGCGCCGTCGAAAAGGGGCGGGCCGTCTACGACAACCTCAACAAGTTCATCCGCTTCGTGATGCTCGAGCTGGCCGCGTACATCTTCACGTTCCTCGGGGCCAGCATCCTGAACATCGCCGCCGGGCAGCCCTTCTCGCCCTCCCAGATCCTCTACATCAACTTCTTCGTCAACGCCCCCCTCGGCGTCGCGCTCGGCATGGACAAAGAGGCGCCCGGGCTCATGAAGATCGCGCCGCGCTCCCGCGACGCGACGATCATGACCCGTGGCCTGATCACGACGGCCGGGCTCGTGGGCCTGTTCATGGCCGTCTGCACGCTTGCGCTGATCAGCTACGGCACCTCTCACTACGGCAGCGCCGAGGTGGGCTCCTCGATGGGCCTGACCGCGTTCTCGCTGCTCATCGTCGCGTCGGCCTTCCAGGCCCGCAGCGTGACGGCCACGGCGCTCACCGCCGAGACGTTCGACAACCCGAGCCTGAACTGGACGGCCCTCGTCGAGGTGGTCCTCGCCGTGCTCATCACCCAGATGGACGTGCTGCGCCGCATCTTCGGCACGGCGCAGCTCTCGCTCGGGCAGTGGGCGCTGGCGCTGGCGCCGGCGGTGGCGCTCTTCTTCCTGTGGGATCTCGGCAAGCTGGTGGCGCGACGGGGTCGCGGCTAGGGCTCGGCAAGCCGGTGGCGCGCCGGGGCCGCTCTTAGGGGAGCCGCTCGCAGGGGGCCCGCGGCGGGGCCGCTCGCTGGGGGGCGGCTCGTCTTCGCGCCGGCTCTCAGGTCTTATGGCTGCCGACCCTCCGGCGCACCCGCTCGATCCACAGCGGATCGACGAAGAAGAACACGGAGAGCCCCAGGTAGACCACGACCGCGGCCAGCGGCACGAACACGCCGACGACGGTGGCGAGCGCCTGCAGGACGACGGCCGTGCCGCGGCCGCGCTTGAAGCCCCGCAGCTCCTCCTCGACCCTGTCCGTGGCGGCCAGCTCGTCGGTCTTGTCGACGTGACGGATGACGAGGTACGTCATCAGCGCGGCCAGGGTCAGATTGACGCCGAACAGCACCACGGCGAGGCGTTCGGGGCCGAACGCCGGCTGCGGCTCGGTGAGGTGGTCGAGCGGCAGGACCGAGGTGAAGAGGTGCGCTGCCATGGTGCCCGTCGTGAAGGGCAGCAGCGACACGAACAACAGCAGCACGAGGTTGAGCCGCATCAGCGTGGCGTCGACCGCCTTGATGAAGTGGCTGATCGTGCTGTGGGCGATCCAGACGCCGCCGATGAAGGCGAAGCTGACGAAGTAGCCGAGGTAGCGCGGCCATTCACTGCCCAGCTCGCTGGCCAGGTGCTCTCTGCCGGTCGGGATGTGGAGCTCCAGCACGAGCAGCGTGATGACGATGGCGAAGACGCCGTCGCTGAAAGCGTCGAAACGGGCCTTCGCCTTGTCGCTCAGGAGCAGGGAAACCGGGCTCATGCCGTAGACCTCCGAGTCGCCAGGTGCTTAGTCTACAGGGCGGTCGGGGGAGCGGCATCGCTCGCGGCGTCCGCGGCCGGCGGCGTGCCGCCTGTTCCGCCCGCGGCGACGATGAGGTCCCTGCTGGCCTCGAACACGTTGCCGTAGATGTGCGACTCGCCGAGGCGATCGACGAGGCCGTCGCGGCGCAGCACCGCCATGACCGCCGGCTTCACGCGAGCCAGGCGCAGCTCCGCGCCATGCGCCGTGGTCAGCTTGAGGACGTCGCCGAGCTTCTCGGCTCCCTGGGAGTCGATGTAGTTCACGCCTTCGAAGTCGAGCACCACCACCCGGAGCGGAGGCTGGGCGCCGTGCGCGAGCTCCCTCACGCGATCCTCGAGCGCGTTGGCGTCGATGAAGAAGAGCCCCGCGTCGAAGCCCAGCGCCAGCAGGCCGGGAACGGTCTCGCCGTCCGCAGGATCGCCTGCCGGCCGGAAGACTTCGGTGCCGGGCCGGCGCGCCAGCTCCGGCATGGCGGGAGTGGCCGACACGTACACAAGCCAGCCGATCGACAGCGCGATGCCGATGATCACCCCGGCCAGCACGCCGGCGCTCAACACTCCAAGCAGCGCGACGATCGCGATCCAGAAGTCGGGACGCTTGACGCGGAAGAGGCGGCGCATGGCTGCGACGTCCATCATCCCCATCACCACGGCCTCGATGATGATCGCCGCCAGGACCGCCTGCGGCAGCTGCGCGAACAGCGGCGCCAGGAACACCATGGTCAGCACGACCAGCGCGCCGGTGGTCAGCGAGGCCAGCGGCGTCTTCGCACCCGTCTGGTCGTTCAGCGAGCTGGCCGAGAGGCTGGTTGAGACCGGGATGGCCTGCAGCAGCCCGGAACCGACGTTGGCGACCCCTTGAGCCAGCGATTCCTGGTTCACATCGATCTGATAGCGGTGCCTGGCGGCGAAGGCGCGGGCGTCGCCGGCGGTCTGGGAGAAGCCGATCATGAGCAGCGCCAGCGAGGCGGTGAGAACGTCGGGCAGATGGCCCGCGATGTAGCTGAAGTCGGGCAGGACGATCGCCGGCAGTCCGCTGGGCACATGCCCGACGAGCGTGACGCCGTGGCCTTCGAGACCGAACAGCCACGAGGCGAGCAGGCCGCCGACGACGAGCACCAGGGCACCTGGCACCCGGGGGGCGACGAATCTCAGGCCGAAGATGACGACGAGGGACACGACGCCTACGACGACGGTCACGCCGTGGGTCTGATCGAGGCTGCCGATCCAGCTCGCCAGCTTCTGCCAGCTGTTGTCGCCCGAAGCCTTGGTCCCGGTGATCTTGGCCAGCTCGCCGATCGTCGTCTGGATGCCCGCCCCGAACAGGAAGCCGACGATGACGGCCTTGGACAGGAACTGCGAGATCCAGCCCATGTTGAAGAGCGCGAGCACGATGAAGAACACGCCGGACACGAACGTGATCGACGCCACCATGGTGATGGCCTGGTCGCCGGACGCCGCGGCGCCGAGCACGGCGCCCGCCGCGACCGCCGAGAGCGCGGCGCTCGGCCCGGTGGAGATCTGACGCGAGGTGCAAAAGAGCGCGTAGAGGATGGTCCCCGCCGCCGCCGCGTAGAGTCCGTACTGGATGGGCACCTGCGCGATGTCGGCATACCCGAGGGCCTTGGGCACCACCAGCGCGGTCACCGTCAGACCCGCGACCAGATCGGCCCGCAGCCAGCTGCGCTGATAGCGCGGCGCCCAGCCCAGGATCGGCAGAATGCGAGCGGCCGCGCTGCCTCGTGTCTCCCCGACCTTGCCGTCTGTCACAGGCGCACCTTTCGGACGTGCGCTGTCAGGCGTGTGCCCTTCTGCCTCGGGGCCGGCGTTCAGTCGCGGCTCCCGCGCTCCCCACGACCCGGCTCGAGGTTCAGAGCAAAAACCCGCCGTGGACGCGGTCGACTCGACTCCTGCTCGTCGACTCGCGTTCCACGGCGGGCGGTCTCTTCGTCGCGCGCCGATCCGGCCTGGCGCGCGTCGCTCCTACTTGGTGTGCTTCTTGGCGCCGAAGGCCTCTTTGAGCTGGCGCTCCTGCTCCTCGGTGAGGTTGGTGCGCACCACCTTGGCGTTCTTGCCCTCGATCTCCTTCAGGAACTTGTCTTCGGTGAGCTGGCCGATGAGCAGGAACCAGCCGGCCTTGCCGGGCGGCACGGCGTCGCCCATCTGCTGCAGGACCTGCTGGTCGATGCCCGTCTTGCCCATCTTGGCAAAGAGGGCGCCCATGCCGGCGCCGATGGCCAGGCCCAGGAAGGGGATGAAGAACAGCAGGCCGAAGAGCATGCCGAAGAAGGCGCCGCCCATGGCGCCGGCCCCGACCATGCCGTGGCCATGCTTGACGTGCGGCTTGCCGTCGGGGTCGCGCACGACCTCGGCGGCGTCCTCGAGCTGGATGATCATGGCCTGCTGCATCTGGGCGAGCGTGAGACCGAAGTTGTCGGCCTCGGCTTCGTTCTCGAAGCCCAGCACCATCAGCTCACTCATATGCGACCTCCTCGTGATCGAGTGCCGGTACGACTTGCCGGTGACTACCATATACGCCAGCACCTCGTCACGGAACGTTTACGAGCGGCTCGCCTTCGTGGCGTCCGGCCATGCGTCTGACCCCGACGGCTCACCCGGTCACCGTCGATGAGCCGGCCGTGAGGGCTAGACGGCAACGTCGCGGGCGCCCGTGAGAGGATGCGCAGTGACAGACCGTTCCTCATCGCCGGGAGAGCCATATGGACGCGTCCGCGATCCCTGACACGACGACGGAGAAGGTCGAGCGCCGGGCCGCGACGCCCATCGCCGGCGCCGTTGCCGGCATCCTCTTCGCCTTGCTGTTCAGCGTCAGCGTGTCGATCCTCGAGCAGACCATGGCCGACGTCGCCAGGGACACGGGTGCCTGGCTCGAGGTCGGCGCGGGACCGTTCAAGTTCGCCCTCGGGCTGATCCCGTTCGCCGGCCTCTTCTTCCTGTGGTTCATCGCCGTGGCCAGAGAGCGGCTGGGGCGCTTCGAGGACCAGTTCTTCGCCACCGTGTTCCTCGGCAGCGGGCTGCTCTTCCTGGCGATGGTCTTTGCGGCCGCCGCTTGCGCGGGCGCCATCACCGCCGCCTATGCCAAGGCGCCTTCGACGTTCATCTCCAGCAGCACCTACCTGTACGCGCGCCAGATCGTCGCCCAGATCTTCGGCATCTACGCCTTGCGGATGGCCGCCGTCTTCGTTCTTTCGCAGGCCACTCTATGGCTGCGCACCGGGGTGATGCCGAGGTGGATGGCGTTGCTCAGCTACGTGGTGGCGCTCATTCTGCTGTTCATCTTCACGCATGCCTCCTGGGTGATCCTGATCTTCCCGGGGTGGGTGTTCCTGGTCAGCGTGTACATCCTCGTCACACATCTCGCCGGGCGCAGACCCGCCGCGCTCCAAGGCGATGCGGCGCCCCGAGGCGCACCCAGCGCCTAGCGCCGGCCGTCCGCTTCGTGGGCCGAAGCGGCGCGCGCTCACGGAGAGTGCCGTGCCGGCCGGGCCGCGAGAGGCCCCAACGAGAAGCGCCCGCCGGAGCGGCTGCTCCGGCGGGCGCTTCTCGTGGATCAGTGTCGGACGAGTGTCAGACAGGCCTCACATTGGCGGCCTGCGGGCCCTTCTGGCCCTGCTCGATCTCGAACTCGACGGTCTGGTTCTCGGACAGGGTATCGACGCCCGGAGCGAGCGAGTTCACGTGCACGAACACGTCTTTGCCGCCCTCCTGCTCGATAAAGCCGTAGCCCTTCTGACCGCTGAACCACTTTACTTTGCCTTGAGTCAACGTTGCTCCTCGTCTCAGGAGCGTGTCCGCGGCAACCAGGTCGAAGCAGCGTCGCGCTCTCACTATGGTGTGCTGCCTACGAAACAAGCTTAGCCGCAAACAGTCGGTGCATCATACCCTGTTTCCCCGGCAAGTGGGGCGCGACCGCAACATTCGTCTTCTCCTCATCTCGGGTACCATGGCGCATGGAGCCGTCGGAATGAACGCCAGCGGGCGCGGCCGGTCAGCGGCCGGCCGCCCGTGGGGAGCCGTCGTAGTGAAGATCCGCCTGATCGAACCGGAGCCGCCGAGCCTGCACCTGTGGTCGCCGCTGCTCTACCCGCGGCTGGGGCTGCCGATGATCGGCGCCGCCCTCGTGCGCGCCGGACACGACGTGCGCATCTTCTGCCCCCACGTCGCGCCGATCGACTGGGACGACGTGCTGACGAGCGACCTCGTGGGCATCTCGGCGACGACCTCGACCGCGCCGGCCGGCTACGAGCTGGCCGCTCGGCTTCGCGAGCGTGGCATCCCCACGGTCATCGGCGGCCCGCACGTCACCTTCGCCGCCGACGAGGCCCTTGCGCACGTCGAGTACGTGGCGCGCGGCGAAGGCGGCGAGTCGCTCATGCTCGAGCTGATCGAGGCCCTGCACGGCCGGCGCGAGCTCGACAGCATCCCCGGGCTTTCCTTCAGACGCTCGGGCGTGGCGGTCCACAACCCGCCCCGCGAGCCCGTCGACGACCTCGACGACCTGCCGGTGCCCGACCTCTCGCTGATCGTCGGCCACGAGCGCATGAAGTCCACGCCCATCATGACGAGCTGGGGCTGCCCCTTCGCCTGCAACTTCTGCTCGGTGACCGCGATGTTCGGCCGCCGCTACCGCTACCGCAGCCCCGAGGCGGTGGTCGCGGAGATCGCCGACAAGCGACCCACGCACATCTTCTTCTACGACGACAACTTCGCCGCCGACAAGCGCCGCCTCAAGACGCTGCTGCGCCTCATGATCGACCGCGACCTCGCCATCTCCTGGCAGGCGCAGATGCGCACCGACGCCACGCGCGACGACGAGCTGCTCGACCTCATGCGACGCTCCGGCTGCCACCGCGTGGCGCTCGGCCTCGAGTCGGTCGACCAGGCGACCCTCGACGGCTTCCACAAGGGACAGACGATCGACGACGTCGAGCACGCCGTGCGCCGCCTGCACGAGTTCGGCATCGACTGCCACGGCATGTTCGTCCTGGGCGCCGACACCGACACGCCGGCGACGGCGCGCGCCACGGTCGACTTCGCCCTCGCTCACGGCATCGACACGCTCATGCTGAACATCCTGACCCCGGCCCCCGGCACGCAGCAGTTCGCCGACATCGAGGCCGAGGACCGGATCTTCGAGCACGACTGGCGCCTCTACGACGGGCAGCACGTGGTGTTCGCGCCGCGGCAGCTCACGCCGGCCGAGCTGCAGGCCGGCGTGCAGCGCGGCTACGCCCGCTTCTACACGCTGCGGCGCCTGCTGGCCCGGCTCGTCAGGCTGCGCTTCCTCGCCGTGCGCGACAGCGCCTGGTGCTGGTGGTACGCCAGGCGCTGGCGCTGGGACCCGTTCAACCGCGTGTACCTGCGCAGGCTCGCGTCGCAGCCCATGGCCGGCGACCGCTCGCCGGTCACCTCCGGGACGGGCTCCGAAGAGGGGCAGACCGCCGACGTGCGTTGCGCGAGCTAGTCGCGGCCTTGGGCGTGCGGCCAGACGACCCCCCGAGACTCGCGGCGTGACCGTCGTCCCGCCGGCCGCCACGTTCCTGGGCGCACCGCGCGCACCGCTGGGCGCGGCGCCGCCCGTCTCGAGCGGCGGCGCCCGTTTCGCGTTCCTGGGTCTGCCGCTCTTCGTGCCCTACGGCGACGAGCCCTCCGACGCTCCCGGCCCGCAGGGAGCGCCGGCGCTCAGCGCCGCCGACGCCGTCAGGGCCGCGTCGGCGTCCTACGTGGGCGTGCTCGACCACCACGACTTCGACCTCGGCGGCCCGCTCGTGCCACCGGGCGTCACGGCGAGCTTCGTCGACTGCGGCGACGTCACGCTGGGTGGCGACCTCGCGACCGACCTCGAAGCCGGCACGCGGGCGGTGCGCGAGATCGTGGCGAGCGGTGCCGTTCCCCTGGTGGTTGCCGGCGATCACTCCGCGCCGCCGGTGGTCGTTCGGGGCCTCCCGAACGACGCGCCGCTCGACGTGCTGCACATCGACGCGCACCTCGACATGCGCGACGAGGTCGGCGGGCTGCGCGACGGCTACTCGAGTCCCATCAGGCGCCTGCGCGAGCTGCCCTGGGTACGGACCGTCGTGCAGGCAGGTCTGCGCGACATCGGCAGCGCGCGCGACGCCGAGGTCGCCGCCGCGTACGCCGCCGGCAATGTCCTGGTGCGCGCCGAAGAGGTCCACGAGCGCGGCGTCGACGGGCTCGTCGAGCTCTTCGCGCCCGGTGGCCGCGTCTACGTCACGATCGACGTCGACGGGCTCGACCCGAGCTGCGCCCCCGGCACGCTCTGGCCGGCGCCCGGCGGCCTCTGGTTCTGGCAGGTGTCACGGCTCCTGCGCGGCGTGCTGGCACACAGCGCGCTCGCCGGCATCGATGTCTGCGAGCTCGCGCCGAGCCGCGACCCCCAGGGTCACACGGCGCTCGCCGCGGCCCGGCTGCTCATGCTGGCGGCGGGCGCGTCGCTGCGGCGGCCCGCCTGACCGCTCGGCCGCGGTCCGCCCGACCGCTCCGCCCGACTGCGACCGCACCACCTGACCGCTGCGTCACCACGCACGTGCGCGCCGCCTCGATCCATGCTGGACAGTACCGGCAGTGATCGCTCGCCAGAGAGGAGGGCTCACCGCGTCAAGCCTGAGCTCTCGCAGGCCGATAAGTCCAGCACGGTAGAGGGCAGAGTTCTCCCTGGGGCTGGGCAGTGCAAGCATGGCAACAAAGCTGGCCCACGTGGCTGCTGGTGGCGGTCGCGGTGGGCATGGTGGTGGTGAGCGCGATCGCGTGGCGCCGCCGCGCCATCCCGGCCGCTCCCTGGCTTGCCGCCCTCTGTCTGGCCGTGGCGGTCTGGGCTCTCGCCGACGGCCTCGGCGCCGCGGCCGTGTCCCTCGGCGCCAAGACGACGCTGAGCAAGGTCGAATGTCTCGCCGCGCTGGCCGTCGGCCCCTGCTGGCTGCTGATGACGCGGGCCTTCACACGGCGCCCGCCCCTGCCGCGCTGGTGCGTGGTGGTCGTCTGGGCGGTGCCCGTCGCCTTCGTGCCGATCATCGTCGCCAACTGGCACGGCCTGGTGTGGTCGAGCGTCAGCGTGGTCCATACGCCGGCCGGCTTCGAGGGACTGTACAGCTACGGCCCCGGGGCCTGGGCTGAGATCGCCTACGCGTACGTGCTCGGCGCGATAGGTATCGTCTGGCTCGTGCAGGCGTCACGCGGCGCCCCGCGCGCCTACCGCACGCAGGCGTTCGTCCTTGCCGCTCTCGCCACGCTGCCGCTCGTCACCAACGCCATCGACCAGGCCGGGCTGAGCCCCTTCCGGCAGGACATCGACCTCGCGCCGCTGGCCTTCGGCGCGGGCGTCGTGTTCCTCGGCTGGATGCTCCTGCGCGGCGGGTTCCTCGAGCTGGTGCCGCTCGCGCGCGACGCCCTGCTGCGCACGCTGCCCGACGGCGTCCTCGTGGTCGACCAGAGCGACTGCGTGATCGAGGCCAACCGCGCCGCGGTCAAGCTGCTGGGGGTCCCCCGCGGCCGGCTCCTCGGCCGTCTCGAGACGGCCCTGGCCGCCTGGCCGCCGCTCGTCGAGGCCTGCCGGCGACCCATGCCCGTCTTCTGTGAGATCCACCTGGGCGACCCCGACGGCGACACGCCGGGCAGCGGCGCGCACCCCGCCGTGGGCGACGGTCGTGAGGGCCCGAAGGGCCGCCGCTCCCGCTCCGCCGCAGATCGCCGGCTCGAGGTGCGGGTCACCGCTTTGCAGGACGGCGCCGACGACGCCCGCGGCCGGCTCGTCACCCTGCACGACATCAGCGAGCGCGTCCGGCTGAACGACCAGGTCCGCGATCTTCACCTCGGCAACCTGCGGGCCCTGAGCTCGGCCCTGAACGCCAAGGACTACTACACCTTCGGTCACGCCGGGCGCGTCGCCGCCTACGTCATGCTGCTCGGCCGCGAGCTCGGCTGGTCCGATGGCCGCCTGGCGACCGTCCAGGACGTGGCCTACCTGCACGACATCGGCAAGATCGGCGTCTCCGACCGCGTGCTGCGCAAGGCGGGGCCGCTGAACGCCGAGGAGTGGGAGCTCATGCGCCAGCACCCGACGATCAGCGCCGAGATCGTCGCGCCGCTGTTCGAGAGCGAGCTCATCGACGGCGTGCGCCAGCACCACGAACGGTTCGGCGGCGGCGGCTACCCCGACGGTCTCGCCGGCAGCCAGATCTCCGACCTGGCGCGCGCCCTCTGCGTGGCCGACTCCTACGACGCCATGTCCTACGAGCGCCCCTATCACGGCGCCCTGTCATATGCCGAGTGCTGCGCCGAGCTGCGGCGCTGCAGCGGCTCACAGTTCGACCCCGTCATGGCCACCGCGTTCCTGCGCGCGCTCGCACGGCTCGAGGAGCGGCGCCGCAAGGCCGTGGCGCTGGCCGTCGAGGCCACTCGCCTGGTCGACCCCGCCGAGCACAGCGTGCTGCGCACGCGCGCCGACGAGGCGCGCCCCTCGTACGGGGCCATGACCACGAACCTGCGCTCCTTCCGCCGCTCGTACCCCTCGGTGCGGTTCCTGACGACCTTCGCCATGGTCGACCACGAGTGCGTGACCGTGCTCGACACGAGCGACGACGACGACCTCTCTCACTGTGGCGATCCCTGGCTGCCGTGCGACCAGCTGGCGGCCGCGCTCGAGGGCCGCGACCTCGCGGCCAACGCCCTGAACGCCGACCAGTACGGCGTGTGGATCAGCGGGTTCGCCCCGATCAGGGCGGCCGACGGCACCATCGTCGGCGCTCTCAGCGTCGACCTGCCGGCCGTCGAATCGCCCGGCCTGCAGCAGCTCCACACCGACCTCTCGCGCACGCTGGCGTCGATGCTCCAGGCAACGACGCGACGCGGCAGCCGCGTCGAGCTCGAAGCCATCAGCGACGGCCTCACCGGGTTGTACAACCACCGCTATCTCCACGAGCGACTCGACGAGGAGCTCGCGCGCCTGCGCGAGCGCGACGGCGAGCTCTCGCTGCTCCACATCGACGTCGACCACTTCAAGAGCCTGAACGACGCCCGCGGACACAAGGCCGGCGACGAGGCGCTGCGGCGCGTCGCGCGGATCCTGGAACAGTGCAGCAGGAGGGTCGACCTGGCCGCTCGCTACGGCGGCGACGAGTTCGTGCTCGCCCTTGTGGAGAGCGGCGAAGCGGGGGCGCGCGAGGTGGCCGAGCGCATCTGCCGCAGCGTGGCCGACACCGTCGACGGCGAGCGCCGCGCGGTCACCGTGAGCATCGGCATCGCGAGCTTCCCGCGCGACGCCCGCACCAAGGACGAGCTGCTCGACAAGGCCGACTGGGCGATGAACGCCGCCAAGCGCTCGGGACGCGACCGCGTCACGGCCTTCTCCGACGATCTGGCCCGCGAACCGGCGAGCGAGAGCCTCTAGGGCAGCTGCGATCCTCCTCGGCGTGGCAGGAAGTCCGCCACCGGGCCACGAAGCGGGCAGACGGTCCGATCATGACAGCACATCGCTTCTCGCACCGTTCCACCAGTGGCTCCGCGCCCGGCGAGCCGCCGCCGGCCGCGACCGCGGCCGGCCAGGCGCGGCTGCCGCGCCTGCCGATCTCGGCCCTTGGGCTGCTCACCATCGTCACCTACGGGGCCTGCTACTACGCCTACGGCGTGCTCATCCAGCCGATCGGGGCGGACATGCACTGGCCGCCGGCGGCGCTCGGTGCGATCTTCAGCGCCGTCCTGCTGATCACCGGCGTGGGCGGCATCGTCGCCGGCGGCCTGCTGGACCGCACCGGCGAACAGCCGCTCTTCCTGGCGGCCGCCACGGCGGGCGCCGGCGCCATGCTCGTCGCCTCGTTCCAGACGGGGCTGCTGCCCTTCGCCGTCGCCTACGCCGGCGGTTGCGGCCTGGTCGGCGCGCTCGGCTTCTACCACATCACCCAGTCGGTCGCCGCCCGCGCCGCGCCGGCCGCGCCGGCTCGCGCGATCATCTGGCTGACGTTGATCGGCGCCCTGGCCGGACCGATCTACCTGCCGCTGACGGGCTGGCTCGTCGAGACGGCCGGCTGGCGCGACGCGATCCGGGTCGACGCTGCGACCGTGCTCGTGGCCTTCCTGCTCGCCGCGGTCCTGGTCAGAGGCCGCGGCGGACGCCCCCCGCGACCTCACGACAGCGCGGTGCGCGCCCTGGTGCTGGCCTGGCGCCAGCCGGTCATGAGGGCCTGGCTGCTGGCCACCCTGATCAGCGGAGCGGCCGTCGACGCCGTGCTCGTCTACCAGATCCCGGCCATGGTGAGGTTCGGCCTGCCGCTCGGCGTGGCCGCGGCGGTGGCCGGCTTTCGCGGGCTTTCGCAGCTCGCCGGTCGGTTGCCGCTCGGACCACTCATCACCCGGCTCGGCACGCGGCGCACGATCGTGCTGGCCTACGCGGTCGCGGCGGCGGCCATGCCCTTGCTCTTCGCCAGCGGCACGCTCGCGCTCGCCCTGGCCTTCGCACTGTTGGCCGGCGCGGCCACCGGCGCGCTCTCGGCGCTGCAGGGCATCTACACGCACGAGCTCGCCGACCCGCAGCACCTCGGCGCGCTCCTAGGCACGCAGCAGGCGCTCTTCGAGGTCGGCGGCGCGGCGGGGCCGGCCGTGGCCGGCCTGCTCCTGGGAGCGACGGCTTCGTTCGCGCCCATCGTCGTCGCGATCGTGGCCGGCTTCGCGCTGGCGGCCGGAGTGCTGGTCGGCGGACCCAAGCCGCGGTCCGACCAGGTCGAAGCCGCCGGTCTGTGACGAAGCCGGCCGGCAGGTGCGGACCCGGCGGCGAGGCGATGCGGCCGGGCGGCACAGGGCCGGCGGCGAGGCGCCGTCCAGGCCGGCGGCCCGCCGCGTGGGCGGGCCGCCGGCCTGCGCTTCAGGGGAGCGCCGCTACTTGCCCTGGTTGATCTGAGCCGAATTCACGGCGAGCGAACCCTCGCCGTACTTGTTGAGGATCTGCATGTAGGTGCCGTCGTCGATCAGGCTCTGCAGCGACTTCTGCACGGCGTCGCGCAGCTGCGTGTTCGTCTTGGGGATGCCGACGCCGATGATGCCGTTGGAGAAGGTCGTGGCGATGGCGGGGTCGTCGAGGAGCTGGAAGGTGCCGCCGTTGTTGAAGGTCTTCACGGTGTAGGCGGCCACCGACTGATCGTCCATCTGCGCCTGCGCCTTGCCGCTGGTCACGGCCAGCAGGGCGTCGGAATCCTGCGGGAACTGGAGGATGGTGATGGCGGGCTTGCCGGCCGCCACGAACTTGGCCTTGAGCTTCTGCAGCTCGCCGACCTGGGCGGTACCACTCTGCACGGCCACGGTCTTGCCGGCCAGGTCCTGCACCGAGGTGATGTTGTCGGGGTTGCCCTTCAGGAGCAGGATGCCGTAGCTGTCGGTGGCGTAGTCGACGAAGTCGAGCTGCTTCTGGCGCTCGGCGTCGTCGAACATGGAGGCCATGACCATGTCTTCCTTGCCGGCCAGGAGCGCCGGGATGATGGCGTCGAACACGGTCTGGTCGAAGGACGACTTGACGCCCAGACGGGCGGCGATGGCCTGCGAGAGGTCGTAGTCGATGCCGGTGGCCTGCTTGGAACCCACCGCGGTGTACATCTCCCAGGGCGGGAACGGCATGTTGGTGGCCACGCGGATGGTGCCGGCGCTCTTGACGGCGGCCGGCAGGAGCGCGTTCAGCGACGAGTCGGCCTTGACGTTGGCGACGTTGAAGCTGGTGCTGGTCGCTGGACTCGCGCTGGTCGAAGCGCCGCCGCCCGACGAGCTCGAGCCGCAGGCGGCCAGCGTGATGGCGAGCGCGATGGCCAGCACGAACGCCGCCACGACCGCTCCTCCCCTGAACTTCATGCCTTCCCCTTTCGCGATGACTGGACCGGAAGAAGAGCTGCGCAGAGCTCTTCGGTGAACTCGCGTACGTCGGCGACCTCGTCGACGGTCTCGACCAGGTCGGTGATTCTATCGCGTGCGGCGGGCCGCAGGTGAGGCTGCGTGAGCCAGACGAACTTCGCCCTCATCTCGGCGGCGTCCCAAGACGGCTCGGGGTAGAGGACGTGCTCGACAGGGCCCGATGAGACGACGCGCCCGTCGCGCAGCGTGACCGTCACGCCGGCGGCGTCCTTGCCCGCGGGATCGTTGGCCTCGGACAGGTAGTAGAGGCGGCTGAGCTCGTCGGAGACGCGCACCTCGATGCGGCCGGCCATCTCGCGGATGGAGGGCTCGTCGAGCCGCTCCTCGAGCACCTGGTGCGGCCCCACCTCGCCGTCGACGAGGAGCGCCGCGACCGGCCAGGCGAGGTTGAACTGGGCCTCCTCGGTCGTCAGCGGCAGGCGAGTGCCGAGGCGCACCGCATCGGGATAGGTCTCGATCAGGACGTGGGCGACGTCGGCGGCGGCGAAGTGATAACGGGTGACGAGGGCTTCGACGGCGAGCAGCGCGGGGTGCGTCCAGGCGCACGATGAGTAGCGCTTCCAGGTGATGCCGCGGGGCAGCAGGTAGAAGGAGCCGAGATCGGCGACGAAGTCGGCGAACTCGTCGAGCTCGAGGCTCGGCACGATGCCGGTGAAGCCGCGCGCCGCGAGGTCGGCTGCGAGGATGCCGGTCAGCGCTCCCATGCCGACGCCGTGCTTGACCATGGCCGGCGAATCGACGTCGCGCATCATCGGCAGGTCGGGAGAGTGGTACTCGGCGATGCCGAGCGCCTGGCTTGCCGTCTCGGCGTCGAGCCCCCGCGCGCTGCAGGCGATGGCGGCGCAGGCGAGCGAGCCCCAGGAGCCGCAGGCCCGAAAGCGGCGCTCGGCCGCGGCCACCTTGGTGAGCTCGAAGTTGAGGCAGCGCCCGGCCCGGAAGGCCACCTCGTAGCCCACCACGATGGCCGTCAGCAGCCCGTGCCCGTCGAGGTGCTCCTGCTCGGCCAGCGCCAGGGCGGCCGGCACCACCTGGGCGCCGGGGTGGCCCCAGGTGTAGATGCCGCAGTCGTCGATGTCGACGGCGTTGGCCGCCACGGCGTTGGCGAAGGCCGCCCCGACGCCGGCGACCCTGGCGCCGTCGACGAGCAGGTGGGCCTCGCCGGCCGGCCACCACGACGCGGAGAGACCGGCGGCGATGGCCGACGAGCGTGTGACCCGTCCGGCGATCGCTGCCGCCAGCGTGTCGGCGAAGCAGAGCTTCGCCTTGCCGATCACCTCGGCCGGCAGGTCGGCCCAGGAGAGGCCCGCGATGAAACGCGCGGCGGCGCCGGGAGTGCGGCTCACGTGCCGCACCGGCGCGCCGCCGCCGGGCTCTCGCGGCTCGGTCATGGCGGAACCTCCTCTGCGGCTCGCGGGGCCTGCCATCGTCTCAAAAACCGAGCGGACCGACAAACCGGCACGCGTCGGGGGCGTCCTGGCCGGCGATCGACTGCGCCGTCGCCGCTCAGGCAGGCGTGATCGCGTCGCGCGCCTGGTTCGGGACGGCGGTGAGCACCAGCGTCTGGACGAGAGGCGGCCGCTGCGGCGTGAGCTCGATCTCGACCTTCAGGCGACCCCGCTCGCCGCGCATCCACCAGGTGACCGCGGCCGGCGAGGACGCCTCGAGTGGCGTCGACGGCTCCGGCCGGAGCACGCCGAGCTGCTCGCGCAGAGCCGCGATCTGGGCCCGGCGACGGTCGAACGACTCGTCCATGGCCACGTTGTCGCTGAAGAGCCGCGCAGCGAGGTCGTCGTCCCAGCGCTCGAGCAGGCGGATCACTCCGGTCCGAGCGGCCTCGGTCTCGGGCCAGAGCGCGAGCGCGGTGTCGGGGGGAGCCGCGGCCAGGACCAGGCGCAGGGCACGCTTTGCCGCGTCGTTCATGGGCGCGTAGGTCGCGTTGGCGAGCGCCACGACGCCGAGACCCGAGCGGAGGTGCCAGCACATGCCCGATCCATAGCCGGGCAGGCCGCCGGGGTGACCGACGATGGCGCCGAGCCGTTCGTCGAGCTCGACGACCAGGCCGAAGCCGTAGCCGGCGGCCGTCGCGGCGTGGGGACCGGCTCCGGGCTCGTCGAGCGCCTCCGGGTCCAGGAGCCGGTGCGCCTGCTGCATCTCCCGCCGCGTCGCGCGCGACAGCGGATGCTCACCGGCGGGCTCGTCGCGCGGCGGGAAGGCGTCGGTGAACTCGCCGATCCAGCGCGCCAGGTCGCGCGGCGTGCTGAACAGGCCGCCCATGGCGGCGAACTCGCCGTGCCCGGCGAAGGGCAGGGGCGCCCAGGCGCCGTCGAGCCGCCGGTGGCCGATGGCCAGCTCCGTGGCCGCAAACGCCCGCGCCTCGAAGGCCGTCGCGCGCAGCCCGAGCGGATCGAGCAGTCGCCGCTCGACGATCGTCCGGTAGTCGCCGCCGCCGGCCGCCGCGATCACCCGGCCGAGGATGGCGAAGCCGAGGTTGGAGTACTCGAAGGCCGTCCCGGGGGCGTAGGCAAAGCGAAAGCCCGCTCGCAGGAGCGCCTCGAAACCGGCCGGCGTGAGCGGCAGCTGGCGGTCGGCCCAGGCGTCGTCGGTCGGCAGACCGGCGCTCATCGTCAGCAGATCGCGTACGGTGAGCGGCGGTGAATCGGCGGTCGCCTGCCCGAGGTCGACCAGCTCGGGGACCCAGCGCGCGATCGGGTCGTCGAGGCCCAGCGCGCCCTCGTCGCGCAACGCGAGCAGCGCGGCCGCGGTGAAGCTCTTGGTCATCGAGGCGATGCGGAATGCCGAGTCGGGGCCGGGTCGCGGGCCGGCCACCGTGAGCCCGCCGAGACCACCCCAGTGGACGAGGCGACCGTCGGCGATCACCGCATACGCGAGTCCGGGGGCGATGCCCCGCGCGTACAGCTCGGCGAACAGGTCGTCGACGGGCGCGAAGTCGCCGCTTGCCGCGGTCACGAGGCCACGGCCCTCAGCGGCCGGCCGGAAGGACGCGTCTTCGCACCGACGAGCGCCGGCCGGCCACTAGGCGCGCAGCGAAGCCACGCATGCCTGAGCGGCGACGACGCAGTCGATCGCCGGCATTCAGACCGGTCGGCCGAAGGGCCGCGGGTGCCTGGGCTCGTAGAGCGAGAGAGTGCCGGCGCCCGGCACCTCCATGGTGATCACGGTGCCCCAGTCGCGCTCGCTCGGCTCGTCGACGAACTCGACGCCCTTGGCGCGCAGGTCGGCCACCGTGGTCTCGAGGTCGTCGCAGGTGAGGTAGAGCTCGTGGCTGACCTCGCCGGCCGTGGGGTGGGCGGCGAGCTCGGCCGGCGGCAGCGCGAAGATCAGCCAGCCCTCGCCGGCGTCGATCGCCGGCAGCTCGAGCACGTCGCGCAGGAACCGCCGGGTCGCCTCGGCGTCGGGCGCGAAGACGATGACGTGCGCGCCGTCGATCA
>Ga0187765_10000241_pt1 | contig 19631 bp, 15 predicted proteins | sample 0216_QUI02_MP05__3_FD_133018 | JGI IMG/M metagenome (GOLD analysis project Ga0187765, IMG submission 133018) | Tropical peat soil microbial communities from peatlands in Department of Meta, Colombia - 0216_QUI02_MP05_10_MG | ecosystem: Environmental > Terrestrial > Soil > Wetlands > Peat ...
AGACCATGAATTCGCAGGAAAAGGTCTCAGTGCTGCACGCTCGAATCGTGACGGGAGCCGGCGGTGGGCCTGATAAGACAATCTTGAATTCGCCCAAGGCCCTTAGGGATACCCGATACCGCGAACTTGCGTGTTTTTTTCATCCTCCAAACGATCCTGGCTTTGAGGTCATCGCCGAACGAGCTCGTGAGTTGGAATGCCCGCTTTTCGGAATCTCGGATCGTGGCCCCGTCGATATTGGTTCGCTGGCTGCGGTTGCGAAGCTATGTCGCGACGAAAAGGTTGCGATATGGCATGGGCACGACTACAAGACCAACCTTTTTGGTCTGCTTCTCCGGCCTCTACTCAAATTCCGTCTCGTGACAACCGTGCATGGCTGGGTCACCCACACGAGTCGGACGCCGCTCTATTACGCGATCGACCGCTGGTGCTTGCCTCATTACGACCAGGTCATCGTCGTTTCGAGTGACCTCTACGCTTCCTGCGTGAAAGCCGGCGTAAGCGAACAGCGCTTGCGGCTTGTTGAGAATGCAATCGACGCCAATCACTTTCGCCGGCTCCGCCCAGCCCATATTGCACGCGGTGCCTCCAGTACAGCCGGACCCTTGGTGATCGGCGCTGTCGGGCGGCTTTCGGAAGAGAAGGGGTTCGATTTGCTAATCGATGCCGCAGCCGCGCTGATGGATGAAGGCTGCAACGTCGAGCTGTGGATTGCGGGTGAAGGTAAATGCCTTCAACCGCTAACGCAAAAGATCAACAAGACAGGGCATGTCGGCCGAATAAGAATGCTCGGCTTCGTTGCCGATACGCGGTCCCTCTTTGAGAAGTTCGACATTTTCTGCCTTTCAAGTCTCCGAGAAGGCCTGCCAAATGTTGTTCTTGAAGCCTTGAGCATGGAGGTGCCGGTGCTTGCTACTCGGTGCGGCGGAATCGAAACGTTACAAATACACGGTTCGGGCGTGGATCTTGTACCGGCCGGATCAGTCGAGGCGCTGCGCGACGGGTTGCGAAGCCTGGTCAATGACGCCGGCCGCCGAGCGCAAATGGCCGCATATGGTCGACAGATTGTTGAGGCGAGGTTCAGCTTTAATACACGCATGCGATGCGTCATGGAGGTCTATGAGCGCCTTTGGACGTGATTCCGCGCCCATTGAGGGAGCGCGGTCGCTCCGGTTGCACATTTGCGCAGGGGCGCGTGCGCAAGCTGCGAGCGTCGCCTTGGCCGGAGCCTGGACAAGTTAGCAGCCATCGCGAAAATTGCGATGGGCGAGTGGAATAACCCGCGTACTGCCATCAACAGTTTGAGCTGGCACTGTGCAATCGGGTACAGTTTCGACGGTCGAGCGAAAAAATGGAAGAATCGCAAATCCATGACCATCCGAGCTGGATGGGAGCACGATGAAGAAGCGCAAAGTCTGTCTCGTAGGGACTGGTAAAATCGCCGAGACCCACGCCGCGGTACTCCGAGAAATCGACGGCGTTGAGCTCGCAGGAGTAGCCGACTTAGATCAGGCGCGGGCGCAATCGTTTGCAGCGCGCTGGGGAGCCGCGCGAGTCTTTACCGACCCTCAGGCGATAATCAACGATGGATCTATCAGCGTTGTGCACGTGCTCGTGCCCCCCCCATCGCATCGAAGCGTGGCAGAACCGCTCTTGCGGAGCGGCCTCGACGTGCTGATTGAAAAGCCCATGGCAACGACGGTAGAGGACTGCGAAGCACTCGTTGCCACTGCCCGCATGGGCGGAACAGCACTCGGCGTAAATCATAATTATGTCCAGCATCCCACGCACCTGGCAATTCGAAAATCAATTTCGGCCGGCGCAATCGGACCGTTGCGGCACGTCGTGATGCGGTTCAACATGCCACTTCTTCAATTGAGCGAGCGACAATTTGGCAACTGGATGTTCCAGGAACCGCAAAATCTCCTTCTCGAACAGGCGGTCCATCCTCTATCGCAGATCGAAGATATCCTGGGGCAGGCGTCAGAGATTTCTCGGCTTGTCTCCCCATCGATTTATACCGGCCCAAGCGGAGACATCCAATCGACGTGGCTCATCTCGCTTGCTTGCGCGCGCGGAACTGCACAGCTCCTCTTTTCAGTCGGTGAAAGCTATCCCTCCTGGGGCGTCACGATCATTGGTGACGACGGTGTAATCCATGCCGATTACGTCGCAAACCGGATGTGGCACGAAGCGCCTCATAAGTGGCTGGAAGCCCTAAGCCTCTATCGGGCGGGCGTGGATGCTAGTGCAGAGATCCGGCGGCAGAGTCGGCGGAACTTGGCGAACTACTTGACTTCAACACTGAAGCTCAAGTCCCGCTCGGACGGGTTCTTCGCGAGCATGAGGGGGAGCATCTCGGCATTCTATCACGCGCTCGATGCCAAGCGCGCAACACTGGACGGCTTGGAGGGCCGCCGTCTTGTCGCATTGTGTGAACGTATTGTCGCAGAAAAGCCGTTGCTGCCAGCGAGGAGCAACCCCATTCAGGTGACGCCGTTGCCATCCGGTTCCGTCAACGCCGAGCTATCGGTTGACGTCACTGCGCTGGCAGAGGCTTACGTTGCGGTCACGTCAGATCGCGCACCGTCACGCTCATACCCGGAAGCGACGACAATACTCAATGCGGAGACGGACGCACCATTTCAGGGTCGTGGTCAATCACCCCCGAAGGTCACCGTCATCGGTGGTACTGGGTTTATCGGTGCAGCGCTTGTCTCAGCACTTGTCAGCAGGTCAGCGCAGGTTTCGGTAATGGCGCGAAACCCAGGCAACTTGCTTGAGAAATTCAGCGCGCAGAAGGTCAAGATCTACCGCGGCGATATCGCTCGCCGTGAGGATGTTGCCAGGGCGATTTCTGGCGCCACCGCCGTCGTCAACCTGACACATGCGGGCGGAGCGACCGAGCCGTGCGACATAGAGCGAGCCATTGTCGATGGCGCAATGAATCTTGCGGAGCTGTGCCTCGAAAATCAGGAGGTGCGTAGATTAATTCACGTTAGCTCGATTGCGGCACTTTATCTGGGCGACCCAAATGCTGTAATAGTCGGGAACACGCCGTGCGATCCGCATCCTGACCGGCGCGAGCCGTATTCGCGCGCGAAGGCTATTGCAGAGCATCGACTTTTGCGCTTTTGCCACGATCGAGGGTTACCGATCTGCATCGTGCGCCCGGGGATTGTCGTCGGCAGTGGTGGGCTGCCCTTCCATTCCGGTGTCGGCTTTTACAACAACGAGCGACATTGTCTGGGGTGGAATCGGGGGGAAAATCCACTCCCGTTCGTCTTGGTCGACGATGTGGCGGATGCAATCGTCCGTGTGCTGGAAAAGTCCTCTGCAGCTTGTCGTACTTACAACCTCATCGGGAATGTCCGATTAACGGCACGAGAGTACGTCGCGGAACTGGCCCGTGTGCTCGACCGTCCTTTGGAATATCATCCGCAAAGCTTGACCAAGCTCTATGCGGTCGAGCTGGGAAAGTGGATGGTGAAGCGCGCCATTGGCCGTCGCGACGCCTTTTTAAGTTATAGGGATTTGCGCTCGCGCGGTTTGGTATCGCGCTTCGATTGTGCCGACGCCGAACGCGATCTGGGGTGGCAGCCCGTTTCCGACCGTCGAACGTTTATCAATCTTGGAATTAACGTGCATGCACGCGTTGGCTAGTTGCGTCCATCTTCTGCATGTGTTCTCGAGTTTCTCCGTCGGCGGACCACAGGTTCGTTTCGCGAGGTTCGCAGATGCTTTGGCCGATAAATATCGCCATTCCATCATTTCCCTCGATGACGATACGGACTGCGCCGCATTGCTCGGTCGGAACCTCAATGTTCGATTCTCGACAATAAAGGTCAACAAGGGCCGCGGAATTGATATTGCGAACTTGGTTAGGTTCCGCAGGCGTCTCAGTGCGATGCGACCTGACTTGCTGTTGACCTATAACTGGGGCGCTATCGAATGGGCGGTCGTAAACCGCTGGCCGCCAATTACGCCACACATTCATTTCGAGGACGGCTTCGGGCCGGAAGAGGCGTCCGGAAAGCAGCTCCTGCGTCGTGTTCTATTCCGGCGATTTGCGCTGAGGCCGCGGACTGTTTTAGTGGTCCCTTCACGTACACTCGAACGAATCGCAACTGAAGATTGGCACATTGACCCGAGACGGGTGATTTACATTCCGAATGGCGTCGACTGCACGAAATTCACGCCACGGAATCACGTGGACTGGTCTGCGGAATCCATCACGCAAATTAATGGGCCGAAGGTCGGCGCCGTCGGGCTCCTCCGCCCCGAGAAGAACCTTACGCGCCTCATACGCTGCGTTGCCACCATGCAGAATTCGCCTTCTCTTCGGCTGGTCATTGTCGGTGATGGTCCGGAGCGGGCAACCCTGGTAGCCGCTGCGCGAAATTTCGGAATATCGCACCGAGTAACTTTTACGGGTCTCGTCGAGCGCCCAGAGGAAATCCTCAGATCCTTCGATATTTTCGCGCTTTCATCGGACACCGAGCAAATGCCGTTCTCGATAATCGAGGCGATGGCTGCCGGCCTGCCAATTGTCGCCACGAACGTTGGTGACTTGAGGTGGATGGTCTCTGAAGAAAATTTGCCGTTTTTGGTAGCGCGGGAAAATGAAGCCGGTTTCGCGACAGCTCTTGCGCGTCTTGCGGGCGATGCCGCTCTGAGACGTCGAATTGGCGCTGCCAATCGAGAGAAGGCGAAACGAGATTACGATCTGAGGACAATGTGCAATGCCTATGATGCCATTTTCACTGCAATTGCGGCCGGTCCTCGCGGCAGGAAAGCCGATAAAGCGTCCGCCATTTTGGACCTCGGCATGCTTGTGCGAAAGTCTTCGGAAGAGGCTGCGAACCATGAATTGGCGGCGAAGGCCAAGTCTCTCGACCGGTGACGAGAGCCAGGAGGCATCCAACTAGAACCCCATTCAAGCGCAAGGTAAGGCATTCAAAGGCCGGCTCATTCATTGCCATCATAACCTGTTCCCAGGGCCCATCGCACGGGTTGATCGGGAGCTAATGTGGCGATTACCCGCGGAAGTGCCAATCAAGCAATGACTTCCCGTACGTGTGCGCCGTACGCGGCACCCCTATGCGATTTTGGATAGGTGTGAGATATTGGGACGGCGATTCTGAGGAGGGGGTGCCGACTTGTTCCGCAGAGCTCTGATCGCGGCCGTCGCATTGATGATATCGGCGAGTGGCGTGAACGCGCAGGTGCCTGAGCCCGGTTCCGCGAGACTGGTTCCGACCTTCAACCTTGGTATCCCCGAAGTAAACCTCCTCGTTCGTCCGCCAACGCAACACTCCCCTTACAACCTGATGGCCTTTGAAGAAGGACCGCTCTCGGAATTTGCACCCAACGGCGCTGTCGCCGGCGATTTTACGCTGTTCCCGTCGTTGACGGTCCAGCCAGGTTACGACTCGAACGTATTCGCAACGCCAAGCAACGTAAAGGGCAGTGGTTTTATCACCATGGCACCGGAACTCATTGCCGTGGATCGCAGCCCCAGGAATGTGCTCGATATCGAAACAAATGCGGAAATTAATAAGTACTTTGCCCAATCCAGCCAGGACAATACTAATTTCTCGTTTGGCGTCGGAAACGGCTATGAAATTGATCCGGGTGTCCTGATCTCAGCGGGTGCGAGTTACGAGGTTCTTCATGAAGACCCGGCGCAGGAGGCAGTCGCTGTCACGAAACCGACGGAATACTACGTCGCGAGCGGATATCTCGGATTCCTGCAGAGGCCAGATCGATTCGGATACCGTATCGAGGGCACGGTGAGCGATTATGAATATAATTCGCTTCAACCTCTTGGTGGTGGCCCGTCGACCAGCCAAGCAGACCAGAACTATACCTATCTGAACCTGGTCCCGACCGCTTATTACGAGCTAACGCCGACCTATACGCTGTTCAGCCGTCTATCGCTCAACACCTATCTGTACCATCTTTCAAAGGACTCCTCTGGGTTCGAACGCAACTCCTATGGCGGCGAAGTCGATGCTGGCACTGTTGTGGATATCACACGGGAATTGCAAGGTACGGCGTCCGCGGGGGTGCTATACCAAAAGTACGAGGATCCCGCCTTCGGGCATGAACTCGGCCCCGCTGTCGACGTGGCCCTCGCATGGACTCCGGCGGAGAATGAGCTTTATGGTCTTCATGTAACGAGGTCGATCCAACAAAACTTTGCCCGCTCGGAAGGGACTGAGACCTTCAGCGCCACCGTGACAGCCGTCCAATTCTCGGCGGATTACCTTCCGGAAAAGGACCTCGCCCTACATGCGGATGCGGAATACACGCGATACGGCTATCAAGGCGCCAGCCGCACGGATCAGGGTCCGGATGCACGAGTCTATGCATACTATTTCATCAACAGATACATAAGTACTGGTCCGGAATTCCGTTACATCGAGCGCTTTTCCGATGACCCGACCGCCCGATTCACGCGATTCGAAATCCTTTATCGCGTGACCGCTCAGTATTGAGTCGCGGTTCGCGCTGACATCACCTTCTTGAAGTCAAAACCGCAAGCCGACGCGGCGGCGCTGCGCCATTGGCGTTTGTTGTGGCATTTGCGGGTGGTAGCCTTGAAATGACGTTGAAAAATCGATCTGACAGTCGGCCAGGCGGACCGCCTGCAGTAGCAGTGTACTTTGACAGAACAGTCGCACCTTGGCGAGACAGTTGGCGACATGATTCGAATTTTCCGCGTTCACGTACCGATCCCACTGTTGGCTTTGGGGCTCGCCGACGGTGCGCTCCTTTATTCCGTCATTGGGTTCAGCTTGGGTCTCTCGCGCGGGCTCGGCGGCATGTTTCCCGCTTTAACGTGGGAGCTTTTCCCGGAAAAGGCCATATTTCTCACGTCAGTATTGGGTTGCGCGTTCATGATGGGGGTTTACAACCGCGAATTCCTGGACAACATCCGGGCACTTGGCAACCGCATTCTGGTAGCGGTTGGATTGTCATTCTTGATGCTAACGGTGATCTTTTACGTCTTGCCGATGAATCGCATTTGGATGAGCGCCTTGCTGCCAGCGATGTTCGCCAGCACATGTTGGCTCCTCGCAAGCCGCTATTATTTCCGAAAATTAGTGAGCTTGGCACTGTTGAGCCCGCGGGTCCTCGTCCTTGGTGCAGGTTCGGTTGCGAGTCGAATCGAGGCCATCGAAATGCTTGCTCGTTCTCATTGTTTCACTTGCGTCGGATTCGTTCCCATTGGCCCGGGGCAACCTTGCGTCGATCGTCAGCGGTTACTCAATGTCGAAGATGTGGGTACCATTTGCGAGGAGCAACGTGTGGATGAAATCGTCGTGGCGCTCGACGAAGGACGGAATGCATTTCCCGTGGAACCTTTGCTCGAATGCGGATTTCGAGGTGTCCGCATTACGATGATGGCGAGTTTTGTCGAGCGCGAGCTCGGTCAGGTCGATATCGATAATCTGGATTCAAACTGGCTGATTTTCTCGGATGGCGGTTCGAGGCGTATCATCGCGCGAATCCTGAAGCGTTGCCTCGACATTGGGTTGAGTGTGGCGCTCCTTGTTTTTACGCTGCCAACCACTTTGGTCGTGGCATTGGCGATCTACCTTGAGGACGGATTACCCATTTTCTATCGCCAGGAGCGGACCGGGCTCCGTGGAAAGACTTTCAGTATGCTGAAGTTCCGCAGTATGTGCCGCGATGCAGAGCGGGACGGGGTCGCCAGGTGGGCGGCGGTAGCCGATCCACGCGTCACCCGCGTGGGAGCCTTCATCAGGAAGGCGCGATTGGACGAGATTCCACAGGTTTGCAACGTTCTAAAAGGCGACATGAGCTTCGTAGGACCGCGACCCGAGCGTCCGTCGCTCATCGAGAGGATCAGCTGCGAGATCCCATATTACAAATACCGACACATGGTGAAGCCCGGAATAACCGGGTGGGCGCAAATCAATTACGGGTATAGCGATTCAATTGCCACTGCGCGCGAGAAGCTGAAATTCGACCTTTATTATGTAAAGAACTTCGGCGTTTTCCTCGACCTCATCATTTTATTGCAGACAGCACGCGTGATTTTGTGGCCGTCGGGTGCTAGGTAGCAATAGCCTTCCAGGGAGGGCCGCGCCGCGGCGGGCGCGCGCGCGTCTGTCGCAGCGCGCCAACGCGGGCAAACGGCCTACAGTGCGAGGTAGATCAGGTACACGCCAGCCCACCCCGCTACGCAAAATATAAAGGTTGCTGCATAGGAGCGCCGGACGCTCCAGCGATGGGGCGTAGTGATACCGAAATCGGCCTCCCGGCGGGTCCCGGCTATCACGTCGTGAACGAGAGTGTTGTCCAATTTCGCTGCCGTTAGACGATGGAATATCGACAACTGTTCGCGAATCTGTGCAGTTCCACTGTACAGAACGAAGGTTAATAGCACGTTAAAGCCGCAAACGCTTAGAAGCTGTTCGGCCTCAACGCGCCCCGAAAACGCCAGCACCAAGTGCGGACGACGTGGTGGGCTGGTGGTTTTCAAGAAATGACAGCTTTGAACTGACCGAAATCGAGGTCAGGTCGACGGAATTCCGAGGGAAAGGCGGGCGGGGACATAAATGCGACGGATCGGATTTGCAGGCGTGCGCGCCTCTGGCCGCGGCATCGATGCCAAAGTGCGGCGCAACCCTTCATCGAGGCTGGTGTTCACCAAAAAACCGAGATGCTGGCCTGCAAAGCTTGGATCCCCGATCGAGGCACGAACATCGCCGACGCGTGTTTCGACATGCACAGCGTCGAGCCTTGTACCGCATTGATCTGCAATACATTTGGCGAGCTGCAGTATTGTAGTCCCTGTGCCGGTGCAGACATTGAGCACCGGGGCGTCGAATGGCATGCGATCCATTGCTAATAAAATCGCGCGAACTGCGTCATCGACATACACGAAATCGCGTGTTTGCCCGCCATCGCCATGGACAGTTACGCCCTTTCCGGCACGAAGCCGTTCGCAAAAGATCGAAATTACGCCGGAATAGGACGACGTTGGGTCCTGTCGAGGCCCGAAGACATTGAAGAATCGCAAACCCGACGTGGGCACGCCGTGAACAATACGTGCGACTCGGGCGTGAAGTTCGCAGCCGAGCTTATCCGCGCCATAGCTCGACAATGGTGAGGGGTGGGTCGATTCGGCAAGGGGTGGGGTCCCGGCAGCCCCATAAACCGCGGCGGATGAGGCATACACGACCGGCGTAGGTGGATCCGTTCTCCGTGCCGCATCCAACACGGCGATGGTACCGGAAAGATTAGACCGATGGGTGCCAACCCAATTGTCGTTGCCGCTTTCAACCGAAGCAATGGCAGCAAGATGGAAACAACCATCTACCCCAATCATCGCGCGACGCACCAGGTGATGGTCGGTGACGTCGCCACGTACGAACGCAGCCTTGGGCGACAGATTCTCGATTCGGCCAGTGGAAAGATTGTCGAGTACGCGAACTCTGTCTCCGCGTGCGAGCAGTGCGTCCACCAAGTGTGATCCGATAAAGCCGCACCCCCCTGTGACCAGCCATTTTCTACGGTCTAGGTTCGGCTTGCCGTGGATCAAAACTGTTGTCCCAATCCCCATCGAAAGTGCCTAGCGCTGTTGTTCAGTCCCACAGTCACCGACGAACAGTCCACGTCGCATCACAGTACTCACGTGAATCTAGGTTATCACCGGTGCCCGTCCGCGATGCCTATCATATTTTGGTGATCGACTAAGTTGTGGGGAGGTTGGCTACGCGGACAAAACGAAGCGTTACGGTGTGTCGAATGAAACCCCGGGGGCCCGGACAAAATGGCGGCATTGCGCGGCAATTTCCGCATAGAAGTTTTCACGCGCTACTGGGTGTTCAGCCTGGTGACGACAGCGATGAGTGCGCTCGGCGGCTCTCCGCTGGCGCTGCAGGCATCAGCTCCTCGGGTGCGGCTTGATCAGGGTTGCAGCACCGGGCGCTTTGACGATACCCAGATTTGTTCCGCCCCAGACCCCCTAATACCGGCGCCGAGAATGGAGACTATTCAGTAAAATGCAGAAGTCGAAGGATAGCAGTAGCCGCTAGCGTGGTGGATTTGAAGTTCCTGTCATTTTCGCGGCATCTGCGTTCAGGAACTTCAAATCCGAATACCACACTAGATACAATATGTTCCTAGTGTGGCTTTGAATCCGAAATTCGCTCACGGTCTTGCACCCAGATGTGGCGAATTTCGGATTCGCCTCACTAGGCACCAACGACCTCGAGTTGCACGTCGACATTGCCCCGAGTCGCGTGGGAATACGGACAGATTTTCTCGTGAGCTTCCCGAACCAGTGATTCGAGTTCCCCGCGCGCGAAATTTCGGTCCTCAACGCGGATTTTTACAGAGATGCCGAACCCGCCGCCCTCCCGCGGGCCAACCGAAACGGCGCAAGTTACCTTTGCCGTCGTAGCATCTTTCTTGTGTTGCTTCGCGACGAAATCGAGTGCCCCACCAAAACAGGCCGCATAGCCAGTCGCAAAGAGATGCTCAGGCGTGGTGGTATCGGGCTTGCCCGGTCCCCCCATCGCTTTTGGCACGGACAAATTGACCGCTACCGATCTGTCGCTTGTCTCACTATGTCCGTTACGTCCCCCGATGGCAGTAGCCGTTGCCGTGAAAAGCGGATTGATTTTGTCCATGGCGTCACCCGTCCTTATATGGAAAAAGGAAGACCATTCCTCGACCGAATTTATTTGGCATCAAGTCACGATGCGATCAAGGTCTGGGCGGTCATCCGCCACGGCCACCCGCGGCAAGGCTTCGAATAAGTACTCGGGCTCGCATGCCTGCTTGCAAAAAACGGCAGGCGACAGTTGGGCCAAACCTGCATTAGGATCGCCCGAACGGCAAGAGGGGTACTAATGTCATGACCGTTGCAACACAGACCGATTTCGAGACAGCGCTGGTCGAGACCGCGAAGCGGGTTTTGCCCGGGGGAACCTTTGGAAATTTCGCGCCTGACGTCGTGATCCGCGAAGGGCGTGGCGGACGGGTCTGGGACGAAAACGGGAAGGAGTATGTTGACTATCTTCTCGGCTCGGGGCCGATGCTGATCGGGCATGCGCATCCGGAAGTGAACGCGGCGGTCGCGGCACAAGTGCCCCAGGGAACGACCTTCTTCGCCAATAACCGCCACGGCATCAGGCTCGCAGAGGCCATAGTCGACGCAGTTCCATGTGCGGACAAGGTTCGCTTCGTCTGCACCGGCACCGAAGCGGATCTCTATGCCATGCGAGCGGCACGAGCATTCCGCAAGCGCGATAAAATCCTCAAGTTCGAGGGCGGCTATCACGGCATGAGTGATTATTCGCTCATGAGCTTGGCGCCCAAGCGGCCGGGTAACTTTCCTCAGCCGACGCCCGATTCCGCGGGTATTCCGCGGAGTGTGCGCGACGAAGTTCTGGTAGCACCCTTTAACGATCTCGAAACGGTCGCGAGCTTGGTTCGAGAGCATGAGGACGATCTCGCAGGTATCATCGTAGAGCCGTTCCAACGTATCATCCCTCCGAAGCCAGGGTTTCTCGAAGGGCTTCGTAGGATCACCGCGGACCATGGCATCCCGCTCATCTTCGATGAAGTCGTTACGGGCTTCCGGTTCGCTTACGGCGGCGCTCAGGAATACTACGGCGTCACACCCGACATCTGCACACTTGGCAAAGTCATCGGTGGAGGATTCGCGATTGCCGCGATCGCAGGGCGGGAGGACATCATGTGCCACTTTGATCGCAGTATCGTCGGCGACGAGGACTACTTAATGCAAGTTGGCACGCTCTCCGGTAATCCGGTGGCGGCCACGGCTGGACTTGCGACACTGGCGGTCCTCAAACGCCCCGGCGCCTATGATCGGATTTTCGCAACGGGGCGCGAGCTGATGGAAACGCTCGACGAGCTTCTTAAACGCGCCGGTATTCCGGCGCGGGTCGTTGGAGAGCCGCCGTTATTCGACATAGTGTTCAGCAATGGCGACGTCTGGGACTACCGGGGCGCCCTGCGTGGCGATGCAAAATTGCTTCAGCGTTTCAATGGGCTGCTCCGCAATCGCGGCATTCTGAAGGGCGAATCGAAGTATTATGTTTCGCTGGCGCACACTGCCGAAGACATCCGGCATACCCAGGACGCCTGGGCATCGGCGATCGAGGAACTTGTTTCGGATCATGCGGCTCGCCAGTGACGGCAAATTGTCACGGGCGTCCATAGGGGGAGGCCGCCGGTTCGGTCAGTTGACCGGATGGGCCGAGAGATCGATTGCGGCAATGAATCCCCGCGTGCCGCCGACTTCGACCTCGTACCACTGATATCCGTTGACTGCGCCAATAACCTCGCCGACCACGGGGACAGCGCTTTTGGCATGCACGGTGCCTATCGGCCTGCCAGCGAGGCCGGGCGTCTCCCTGAGTTGCAGATTCTTGCGGAGCCAAATCACTCGCGGGGGCGATATCTGTCTGACCTGCTGATAGTGGGCGGAGTGAGGGGGATTTACGGGCGTGACTGTCTCCGAGGTGGCTGGTGCAGCGGGTTGAACCGGGGCACCTGGCGGTGGTCCGACCGGGGTCACTGTCCCCAAAGTTCCCGCCCCTTGGCCGGGCGAAACCGGTGTGACCGATTGTGCCAAGGCAGGTAAGGGCGAAATTGCACCAAGATAACTTGCAACCAGAATCGCCCGGCTGCTCACGCCTAAGACCCGTCCCGACCTCGGAAGAAGGCACATGAGGCGCTTCCCCTCTTTAGCGGTTCGAATTTTCAATAAGAAATCCAGTTTAGCACGGTCGTCGACGGTCCGCCGCTTTCCTGCAAAAGGTGCTGAACCGATTTGAGGTGCTACGTGCGATTTGCCTCGGCAGGTGCTGCGGCTCCGTCGTGCACGGCACTCTCCGCCCACCGTCTCATCAGCTCGTTCGACGGCAAAGTCTCATCGAGCACTTTTCGCGCCGTCTCGCCGCCGGCCGCGGGCACGAGTTTCGGGTCCAGGAGTCCGATCTGCACCAGAACTGACGCCTGATCCCAATAGATGTGTTCATGATAGAGTTTGTCGCCGCGAAAATTCACAATGGCTACGAGCGGCACCTCGACGTATTTGCCGCTCGGCTTTATACCCGGAAGCATCCAGTCGATCTCCCGGTCGTGGGTGAAACAGAAAATCATCTCGTCGACGACCCGGTCGGCGCCCACGGTGCGAGAGATCGGAATGAGTTTGGTGTCGGCAGGGTTCGAGTTGACGAAGTGATGCCGGTAAAAACGCTCGAGGTCCTTGAAGCCGACGCCGCCCGTCATGGTCGGCACATGATTGACGTATGGTTCTGCGACCATCGTGCGCATTGTCGCGTCGACGTCGCGCTCGCCGAACTCAAAATAGGTATGCCGTTCCCAAAGCTGACTGAGATTATAGAGTGGCCCCATGGCCCTGCGGAGCAAGGCTATTGAACGCGAATGCGCCATCATCGCTGAAGGCTTGTGAAAATACGGCCCGCCGGGACGCGCAAAACCATGGTCAGCATCGGCATAAACGTAAATATCGACAGCTGGGCGCTCTTCGAGTGCGCGGCGAATCGCGTCGACCGCCTGGGGCGGATTGTGGCTGTCCTTCTCTCCGAAATGCAGGACCATCGGGCACTCGATCGCGGCCGCATCGCCAAGAAATTTTTCGATTCCCACCCCATAATATGCAACCGCGGCATCGACCCCGATGCGCGCGGCCGCAAGATACGAAAGTAGGCCGCCTAAACAGAATCCAAGCGCCCCAACCCGGCCCGTGCATTCGGGGAGTGCTCGCAATGCGGATACGGTTGCGTCAATGTCGTCGACCGCTCGATCCAAACTGAACTTGCTGTAATACTCGAGTGCCTTTTGGCGATCCGGCTCTGTAGCGCCTAATTCGATACCGGGTGCTAAGCGCCAAAAGAGATCGGGAGCGAGTACGATATAGCCTTCCTCGGCATATCGGTCGGCAACGTCGCGGATGCAGCGGTTGACGCCATAGATTTCGTGGAGAAGCACGATCCCCGGCCCGCTGCCCTCATTCGGCATCGCGAGATAGGCCTTGAAGCTGCGTCCGTCGTTGGCGGCCACCGTGACATACCGAGCCGCCATATCCCGCCCTCCCGAGCCCCTGGTTGTGGAGAAAGGCGAGGCTACGATTGCTCTCAGCGGCGAGTCAAATGGCGCATCGAAGTCGCCGGAGGACCCCGGTCATGTTTTGAACGACACAATAGAAAGTGAAAAAGTCCATTAGGAGCAGGTCGTCCCCGTATTGCAACTGATTGCGGTCCATACCCACCCTTGTTAGGCTTTCGGACGCTTCACGCCATGCCCACATTTCGGGGGGATGATCGAATTCGCGCGCAACCGTCGTCGGCGGAGAATCGTCGCACATTTGGCGCAGGCCAGGTGTTTCTCATTGTCATGACCGTATGGGCGCTTGGGATGATTCTGCCCTCGCTCTACAGCGTCGTGCAACCGCTCGCCTCGTTCGGTGTTTCGACGGACAATGATGGCGTCGTTCTCGACGTCGTTGCACCCTTCGAGGATGCGCGTAAATCGCCCGGCGCGATTGCCGGCATTGTACCTGGCGACCGCATAGACCTGCACGTCATGCAATGCTTTGTACCGGCCAGCCGTTCATGCACGAGCGTTGTCGCTCTGCTCGGTGGTCTCGGCGGGATGCAATATTCCTGGCCCGACCGCGAGGTCGATCTGACAATCCTGTCCGCGGGTGGCGGGGCCGCTCGCACCATACATCTACGCGCAGCGCTTGCGCCGCTTTCTTGGGCAGCGCGCCTAGTTTTGTTTGCGGACACCGTCGTCGGCGTCCTCTTCGTCGCCATTGCATTCTGGTTGGTCTGGACGAGGCCCAGCCGAATGACCTGGGGCTTCTTTCTTTATGCGGCTTGGTTCAACCCCGGACAGACTTACGCCTATTACGCTGTACTGCAGGCTTGGCCAGTCGCGGTACTTATTCAGGAGTTCGCGGAGGTACTCGCACAAGGTGCCGCCAACGCCGGCATCCTCGTATTTGCGCTGCGCTTTCCGACCGACGAAGTCAGCCAGGGCTGGAATTGGGCGGAGTGCGCGGTGCCGTGGGTCGGCGCTTTCTTCGCTATACTCATGCTTCTGACATCGGCCAATCTGTTCGGCTTTCCGACCGAGCGCATCACCGACACGGCTTATCTCGGCAATTACGCGGTCGCCGCCGCGGTGATTCTCGTGCTGTTGGTCCGCCGGCGGCATCTGCAGCCGCAGGACGAGCAACGCATGCGGTGGGCGATCGCAGGCTGCGCCATTGGAATGCCGGCCTTCATCTTCGCGGAAATTTGCCAGTCGTCGGGCCTGCTGTACGATCTTTGGGGCGCCACGCTCTCACAGACGACGGTCGGCCTCATCTATTTGCTTCACGGAGTCCTCGCCTATTTCGTCGGTACCGCGGTACGCCGTCGACGTGTGGTGAGCGTTGCAATCCCGCTACGGCACGGCACAATCACCACCGCGCTCATGCTCATACTCGGTGTCCCCATTGTGTACCTCCACGAAACCGTTACGGTGTATCAGGAAAGCCTTCACCTGCCCGTATGGGTCTGGCCGCTCGTCGTCGCACCCCTCGTCCTGTTCATGTTCAACCGCCTTCACGACGCGGCTGTCGAACTCGTAGACCATGCTTTCAACCGCGGCTATCACAGGGCCCGTGACAGCCTCAAGCGGGCCGGACAGGAGATGCGCAACGCCGCCAGCCTCATGGATGTCGACAGGCTGCTGGTTGAGACACCAGCCCGAGTGTTGAAGTTGTCATCCAGCTCGGTCTTCCGCTACGTCGATGGTGCGCTCCGAAGGGCAGATCCGGCGATTGGCTGGGACCACGCCGCGCTTAAGGAATTGCAGCCAGATCACGATGATCTCGTCGCGCTGGCTCTTGCGCGCGACACGCCACTTCGCCTCCGGCGCGGCCAATGGCAACGCCCGGGCCTCCCGCCGGACGATTGCGCACCTTGTCTGATTGTGCCGGTAAGCGGTGGCGCGCGAGAAGGTACTGGCGTGGCACTCTTCGGACCTCATTTGGTTGGCAGTGACATCAACGTGGACGAGCGTGAAATGCTTCACGAACTCGCCACGCATGCCGCTACCGCTTACGATCGTGTGGAAACGGAGTTGCTTCGCCGCGAAGTCCGCGAACTTCGCTCGAAAATTGCAGCAATCGGAGATAGGGCGGTTGCAGGAGAACCGCGTCCATAGGATCGGCTACCGGGACACTCCGTCAGAACTCGACGGCAAATCGGCTAACCGCCAGCCATTCTCGGCAGGATGAAGACCTCGCTGCCCGGTGGAATCGCGCGGAACCAATCGTCGCGGTAGATCTGACCGTCGATCGACACCGCAACACCGCGATCGAGCATCGGCTTGAGCTGCGGATGCTCCTGCCCGAGACGTGATAGGAGCTGGTGAATATTGGCGGCTTCGACCTGGAACTCGCTTTGGCCGCCAACGGCTGACTTGAGTGACCCCGAGAGTGTCACCTGCACCATCAGCGGCGCCCTTTGGCACTTGACTGCGAGTCAATTGCCTTCAGAACGCGAGGTGGGGACATTGGCAGCTCTGTGAGCCGCACGCCGGCCCCTGCCGAGACGGCATTGGCGATGGCCGCCAGAGGCGGCACGATCGACGTCTCGCCCACACCGCGCACGCCGTAGGGATGGCCCGGATTTGGTACCTCGACGATCACCGTGTCGATCATGGGCAGATCCGACGCAACGGGGATGCGGTAATCGAGAAAGCCAGGGTTTTGCAGCCGGCCGTCCTTACCGTATATGTACTCCTCGTTGAGCGCCCAGCCGATGCCCTGCACGGCACCGCCCTGATATTGGCCCTCGACGTAACTTGGGTGAATAGCCTTGCCGGCATCCTGCACGACGGTGTAGCGCTTGATCTGAACCCGTCCTGTCTCGCGGTCGACTTCCGCATCGGTCATATGCACGGCAAAACTGACGCCAGCGCCATCGGCATTCACTTCGTAGTGTCCTGCAATCGGGCCGCCGGTCTTGGCGGCGGTGCGCGCGATCTCCGCGAGGGAGAGCGGTTCGAAATTTCCCGCATTCGGCCCCGAGGGCTTGGCATGGCCGTTTTCCCACACGACCGCATCGGCCGGAATGTCCCAAATCTTCGCGGCACGGGCGCAGAGCTTGGCGATGGCATCGCGGGCGGCCTCGATCGTCGCCAGTCCGGTCGAGAAGGTGACGCGGCTGCCCTCGGAGATGTCGTTGTAGCCGAGCGAGCTGGTATCGGCGACGATGGCCCTCACCTTGTCGTATTCGATCCCAAGCTCCTCCGCGGCGATCAAGCACATCGACGCGCGCGAGCCGCCGATATCCGGGGTGCCAACCGCAAGCACGACCGTACCGTCGACGTTGACGTTGAGCGATACGCATGTCTGGCCGCCGAAATTGAACCAAAAGCCAGCGGCGATACCGCGCCCTTGGCTCGGCCCGAGGGGAGCTTTGTAATGCGGGTGCTTACGGGCCGCTTCGAGGCACGGGATCAGGCCGATCCGGTTGTATTTCGGACCGTAAGATGACCGTGTGCCCTCCCTGGCGGCATTCTTGAGACGAAGTTCAATCGGGTCCATCCCGATCTTTTTCGGGAGCTCATCCAGCACGCTTTCGACTGCGAATGCCACCATCGGTGCACCGGGCGCTCGATATGCCGCTTGCTTCGGCCGGTTGGTGACGACGTCATAGCCGACCGCCTTCACGTGCTCGAGGTCGTAGCAAGCGAAGGCGGACATCGCGCCAAGCGACACCGGCGATCCCGCAAAGGCGCCACCCTGAAAACGTATATCGGCACGCGCGCCCGCGATTCGCCCGTCCTTCTTCACGCCGATCTTGACCGTGATACTCGAACTCGACGTCGGTCCGGAGGCGCGGAAGACTTCCTCGCGAGACATGACGATCTTCACGGGCTTTCCGGCCTTGCGCGAAAGTGCCAACGCTACCGGCTCGATAAACACCGTCGTCTTGCCGCCAAACCCGCCGCCGATCTCCGAGGCCGTCACACGCAGCTTCGACACGTCCATGCCGAGGAGTTCCGCGCAGGTATTGCGCACCATGAAGTGCCCTTGGGTGCAGACCCAAAGCTCGCCCTGGCCATCGCTGCCCACGCTTGCTAGACAGGCGTGGGGTTCGATGTATCCCTGATGCGTGGCCTCGGTTTTGAACGTGCGCTCGACGATGACGTCCGCCGCTTTGAATCCTACTTCTGGGTCGCCATGGCCGAATTCGTGGCGGGCTGCAATATTGGACGCCTTCTTCGGCGCCGGATCGACGTTGGCCGTGATCATGTCGCTATGCAGGATCGGCGCGCCCGGCTTCATCGCCTCGTCGACGTCCGTGACGTGCGGCAAGATCTCGTAGTCGACCTCGATGAGCTGGAGCGCCTTGCGCGCGATGGATTGTGTGGTTGCGGCCACCGCCGCGACGGCATGCCCGTCATAGAGCGCTTTGCCCCGCGCCATGACGTTGTGAAGCACGTCGCGCAGGCTTGGGTCGCTGTCGCGAAAATCTTCGGCCGTCACGATCGCTTTGACGCCTGAGAGCTTGGCGGCCTTCGCCGTATTGATGCGACGAATTCGGGCGTGGGCGTGCGGACTGCGCAAAATCCGGCCGACCAGCATGCCCGGCGCATTTGCGTCGGCGCCGAATTTGGCGCGACCGGTCACCTTCTCGAGTCCGTCCGGCCGCAACGGCCGCGTGCCGACCATCTTGAACTTGTGCGTCGCAGGGTCCAAGCGTGCATCGAGTGGCATGGTTCAGCCCTTTCTCATCTCGGCGGCGGCAGCCTGGACTGCCCGCACGATCTTGTCATAACCGGTGCATCGGCAGAGATTACCGGCCAGGCCGAAGCGGATTTCCATTTCCGTCGGATTTGGGTTGCGGTCGAGAAGCGCCTTGGCCGCAACGAGAAAGCCCGGCGTGCAAACCCCACATTGCAATGCGGCGAACTCAAGGAATTTATCCTGAAGCGGGTGAAGTCTTTCGCCATTTGCTATGCCCTCGACAGTGCCAATCTTTCGGCCGGCCGCTTCGGCCCCGAGCACCAGGCAAGAACAGACGAGGCGGCCGTCCAACATGACACTGCAAGCACCGCAATCGCCGGTTCCGCACCCTTCCTTGCTCCCGGTCAGGCCGAGCCGGTTTCGCAGCACGTCGAGTAACGTCTCGTCCGGCTCGCAAACGTAGTCGACGGCGTCGCCGTTTATTGTTGTTGAAACGTGGATTTGCGGCATTATTTCCCCCTTGCGCGCTGCAGTGCCGTTACCGCTGCCCGGCGCGCCAGAACGCCAGCGACCTTGATGCGGAATTCCTTAGTGCCGCGCTTGTCGTCGATTGGCCGGCAGGCAGCCGACGCGGCGGCGGCGAGGCGGCCGAGCGCCTCGGCGTCGACCTTGGTGCCGATCAGCGCCTTGGCCGCCTCGGGGACAAGGATCACGCGCTCGGCGACGGCACCGAGGGCAACCCGTGCGGCTGTGCAAACGCCCTTACTGTCGAGTGTCAAGCTCACGCCGACCCCAACGACGGCGATGTCCATTTCGGTGCGGGGAATAAAACGCAAATAGGCATCGC